>ENA-ORXR01003367-ORXR01003367.1-marine-metagenome-genome-assembly--contig:-NODE-3367-length-14365-cov-33.772886_pt1 | contig 14365 bp, 13 predicted proteins | sample MGYA00237866_ERZ511479 | MGnify/ENA metagenome assembly ERZ511479 | reverse complement strand
AGGACACGACCATGGCTTTAATGAAAAAACGCGCCCTGCTGATGACGACCTGCGCTTGCCTTGCCCCGCTTATGCTGCTGGGGTGCAAAGATAAAGCCGCCGCGCCGCAGGCTCCAGTGGCAAGCGAAGTCACGGTCACTGACATTGCGCAGCTTTCCCCCGATGAGGCCCGCACGCAGGCCCGCGCCCTGATGACCGAAGCCATGGAAGCCGCTAGCGCGTCAAATGGCCCGGGAGAGCCCGCAATCTGGACACTCTCGGATGAGGACAGCACCATCCATATTTTCGGCACGATCCATCTGCTTCGTCCAGAAACCCAGTGGCGTAGCCCCGCCTTTACCGCCGCCTTTGAAAGCGCCGATCGCCTCGTGCTAGAGGCGGATGTGGAAAGCCCAGAAGTCATGGCGCAGATGCAGCAGATTATGATGAGCCGCGGCATGTATGGCGACGGCACGGATATTCGCGACGCCATCCCCGATCAACATGAGCCCGCCATTGACACCGCGCTGGCCGATATGGGCGCGACGCTCGACATGGTCAAAGGCATGCGCCCTTGGCTGGTCGGCTTGCAAATGAGCATTGGCCAAATGCAGCGCGCAGGCTTTGATCCCGCCTCTGGCGTGGACACCACGCTAAAGGCCGAAGCCAAGGCGGCGGGCAAAGCGCTCGGCTATCTGGAAACGGCGGAATCGCAAATCATGATCATCTCTGGCGGCACAGACGCCGACCAAGCGGCGGGCCTCGCCTTTGGCGCCGACGGCGGCGCGGCGGGGCTCTTTGCGCCGCCCCCCGCGGCGCTGCCCGACGACTTTGACGTGACGCCGACGGCGGCGGGGGTGCGGCTGGTGTTTTACGCCCCCGTGCCGAGGCGGGGGAGGAGGGGGGCGGGCGCGGGCGGGCGCCGCCGCCGCGCCCACCTGGACGTGCGCGTCAAGCTCCGCCCACACGGCGGGTCGGCGTTTGGGCGGGGGGGGGGTGCGGCGCCCCCCCCCGCCCCCGGCCCCCGTGCGTGGGGCCGCCCGCCGCCGGCGGGTGCCGCCGAGCGCCCGCCGCAGCCGCCGCCGCCGCCGCCTGACGTGGTCGTCCTTTCCGCCGCCCGCGGGCTGCTCGACGCGGGGCCGCGGGCGGCGGCGGAGCGGCTGCGGCGGTACCTCGAGGCCGCCTACCTGGGCCGTGGGGCGGCGGAAAGCATGTGCGAGAAGAAAGATCAAATTTATCAAAGATAACGAGAAAGAAACGACATGTGCTCGGCATACGCCATATGGGCCCCGTCGACGTGAACTGCCAAGTATGCGTGAATGCACCGCAGCTGTCCCCGTGCGCGGAGGTTCTCCGTCCCGCGGTGGACCAAGTCCGACCGCACAATCAAGCAAGAACCCACAGGAATCTCCACACGCACCGGCTGCGGCATCACAACAGACGCAGTCCCGTCCGCAGCGCCGCCAAAGGTGCGAGGCCACACATCAACAAAGGTGCCCTCCTCAAAAGAAACGTACACACTCAGCAGAGTCGCCCCCGACCCACCCTCCTCCACATATAATCCGGTGTCAGTGTGGGCCAGTTGAGCCGGGGTGCGAGGCATTGTGATGAGCACATGAGGCGTGACGCCATCATAAGCGACGTCGAGCGCGTTGCCGACCCGCGCCGCGACCGTCGCAAGGGCCAGGCGCACCTGCCGCGAAAAGTGCGCACGTTGACGGCCGCCTCGGCCACCGCCCCCGGTCGGGACAGGCACTTGCCGCCGGCCAATATCAGCAGCATCGCCAAGCTCCTCCATCAACTCGTGCAGCTGCGAGTTGATGATGGGTTGAGCCTTGCGAGACGACATGCGTCGCGCGCCGCGGCGTACAAACGCCACCCACTCGTTTGGAATGGCATCCCCCATCAGGACCCATCCGCAGCCTCCCGTAGAAAGAGCCTCCCCCAGCGTCTCCTCTACGTCCTCGGCGTCTTTGTCGTCTGTCCCGGCCGCTGCTTGTGCCTTAGACATGGCGGGTGCAGGCCGGGCAAGCGCGCCAGCAGCCACTAGGGCGTTGGCAAGGGCGCCTCGATCGTGCGGGCCGGCAATCGGCGCACCACGCAGAGTAGAAAGTGGCGGCCTCGCGGCCACCGCCGAGGAGAAATGCGCCGCCGCTGCCGCCGCTGCCGCCGCACCCGCCACTGACTCCGCGGTGCGCACGCGAGAGCGGGGCTCCTCTTGTCGCGCGCCGCTGGCGCCGGTGGTTGTCGTCGGCGCCCCCCCGGTGGGCGCCGGCGCTGCCGCCGCACGTGCCGCCGACAGCGCCCGCGCCAGTGTAGCAACAGCTGACGGCTCGGAGTGCAGGCAAGAGAGGGGAGACTTGTCCTGGGCGGCGGCGGCGACTGTGCCGGTGGTCGGTGTAGCTCTTGGGTGCAGAGCGGCGGCAGGAGGCACCCTTGTCGCCGCCACATCGGCCGCCGCCTCGCCGGGCGCGCTGGCCGGGGGCGACTCATCTCCAGCGTAGGCCGTGCCCGTCGCGGACCTCAGCGGTAGCCCGGTAGTTGCCGGTGCGGCCGACGCATGCGCCGCGGACGCCGCCGCCGCGGCCGCGTCGACCACCGACGACGCGGCAGGTGGGCCGGACCAGAACGACAGGTCTCGAGCGGAGGCGGCAAGCGTGATTGGGGCATCCCGCGCCTCCTTGGTCGCCGTGAGAGTTGCAAACGAGGTCGAGGCCGAAGCCACACCGTCAACTAATTTGGCCACCACGGAATTAGCAAGCTTGCGAGAAGAGGGATACGTGGCGGGGGGGGGTTGGAGAGATCGTTGCGTCCCGGTAGCGAGGGAGGCCGGAGGCACAGCGCCTGCAGCCGTAGCCGTGTCGACCGCCGACGGGGCGGCGGTCGTGGCTCGCACGTGGGATGGGGGAGAGGCGGCGGACGTGAGGTGGGGGGCGAAGGGGGGGTGGCGGGAGGATTGTGTGCGGGGAGCGAACGAGGCCAGAGGCACAGCGTCCGTCACCGTCGCCGAGTGGACCGCCGACGGGGCGGCGGTCATGGCGCGCACTGGGGATGGGGGAGAGGCGGTGGACGTGACATGGGGAGTAAAGGGGAGGGGGAGAGAGGATTGCGTGCGGGGAGCGAACGAGGCCAGAGGCACAGCGTCCAGCGCCGTCGCGGCGTCCACCGCCGGCGGGGCGGCGGACGGGGCGCGCACGAGGGATGAAGGGGCGTTCGATGGCGTGGAGTGGGGAGGAAGAGGCACGACAGGGACCGTCGACGGCGGGGCCGACCTCGCGGCGGGCGGGAACGACCATACCGTGGCCATTAGGCGGGAGAATGGCGTGAAGCGGTGGGCTGTCGAGCCCGCCGGGACCGCTGCCGTCGCCATCGCCGGGGATCGTCTTGGAGCCCCCTCGTCATCGCCCGTGACGCCTAATGTACGATGGTTCGTCTTGAGCCTTTTTGGACGCGGTGCGTCCGCTTGACGGCTGGTGGAGCCGGTTGACGACCCGCCGCTTCCACCCCCCCGCCAGCGTCGACGGCCGTGTGTACTGCGTCGCGCAGGGTTACGGCCTCGGCTGCGGTGGCTACCACCACTGCCAGCCCCCCCGCCGGACGACGAAGAGATCGGCATCGTAGAGCAATAATGGCAGGAGGGAGGATGCGGGGATGTCGGGGGTTTGGTGATAGCGTCCCGCGGTAGTGGGATGGGGATGCAGGAGCGGGAGTGCCGACGTAGTAGCCAATATATGTCTGCGTGGGGTCACAACGGAGAGACTGGTGCGACAGGGTAGGCTTTCCGCCCAGCTTGTGCCGACATGGCCTGCTCCCTTTAACAAATCGGTGCGTACGAGGGAAAGGCGCTAAGCGAGGCGCCCTGCTCACACGAAGCAGGGCAATGGATGTAGTGTGCGCGCCTGGTTCTCAGCACGCACAACGCACGCGCAAGCGGCCGTGCAATCAGCAGCAGCACACCACACAAGCATTCGGGGTTGCCTCGCACAGAACAAGCCAGTCCGAAATTCTACATACCCCCATTTAAGCGCCACGACCTGTCCGTCATCGTCTCGATACCTGTTGCGTCGCGACGGCCATTCACCGGCGAGCCTCGGCGCCTTGCCCGCCAGGTGGCATCTCGCCTGCTCGCCACGGCAGCAGGCCCACAATGGCGGCTTGTACGTCGTTCGCGTGTTCGTGGGTGCCGGTCTCAGCGACCGCGAGCGTGGCGGCGCGGGCGCGGTGGAACGTGGCCGGCATTGAGGGGGCACGTAGTCGACAGACGCACCTGCGGCGCCAGGACGGCCAACTCGTTGGCGCCCGTTCTACGGTACTTACCCACGCACCGTGCATGAAAACCACTGGGAGAAGCCAGCAGAAATTAAGACATAAGCTTCGTGGCAACAAGTGGCAGAGGCAGTGGCAGCACACCCAATAAGGACCGCCCACCAGCAGACATGGCGTTTCTAACCATTTGATTGGCTGCAGTTCTCGCTCTGAGGACAATAATTGGAACACAAGTTACTTGTGTTCCTACTGGCATTTCGCGGTGGCGTCGGACAAAAACCAAGTTTTTAAGCTGACACAAAACCCCGGCGGCGAGGCGGTGCGCGACGGGGGCGGCGAGCGGCGGGGGTGGCGACCGGTGGGGGCGGTGACCGGTGGGGGCGGCGAGGGGTGGGGGCGGCCGATGGCAGGGGCGGCCAGCGGTGGTGGTGGCGAGCGGTGGGGGCGGCGGCTGCGCCGGTGGCGGTGTCGGTGGCCGTGGCGGCGGCGGTGGCGAGGGCGGTGGCGCCGGCGGTGGCGCCGGCGGTGGCGCCAGTGGTGGCGGCGACGGTGAGGATGATTTCGGTGTCGGCGGCGCCTGCAGCGTCAGAAGCGGCAATAGCAACGTCGGAGGTCTCGGCGCGGCGGCGTCGTCGTGGCGTCTCGGGCGCCACGTCGCCGATCCCGCCTACCGACCGTGCCGACGGAGGCGTCTGCCCCGCGCAGCCGCGACCCAGGACTCTGCCGTACCCCACAGCGCCGCCAAAACTCCTGCCTTGGCGCCCCCCGCCTCTCCAACGGAAGCTCTGTCAGCGCGCTGCACTTCTGGTCGCCTGTATTGCCACCACCCGTTGCGCCGGAAACACTGGCTGCCCCGGGGTCCTCGTCAGCGACGGCGACTTCTTCGGTGGACACAGCGGCCACGGCTGTAGTGTCGGTGGAGTCGGCGGCGGCGGTTGAACGGGGGGCGGTGGCGGCGGCAGCAGCGGCGGGGGCGGCGCGGGAGCCGGCGGCTGCGGCTGCGGCGGTGATGGCGGCGACCTGTGCTCAGCGGTGGGGACGGGTACAGGACAGAACCTCCGGAAAGCGTCTACGACGCCGTAGGGTAGGGCAGAGACAGACAAGAGGCGGCGGCGAGCGCCCCCGACCGCGACTAAATGTTCAACTATACCCTACCCCTGCCATCAGCGCCTAAGTCTCAGAGGACACTCCCCACCCCCGCTGAGAGCCACCTTCGCTCAAAGCCGCCACGCCGTCCAAAGTCCATTTCCACACAACAACCCGCGACCAAAGAGCCACCGCAGCTCGCCGCCCCCACCACTGGCCGCCCCAACCACTCTCCGCCGGCACCGCTCGCCGCCTTCGCCGCACGCCGCCCACGGCGACGGCCGCCCGGGCCGCTGGCCGCCCCCACCGCTAGCCACACCCGCCGCTCACCGCCTTCATCGCTCGCCACAACCACTGCTGGCCGCCCCTGCCCCTCGCCGGCGCCGCCGCCGTCGGCCGCCCCCACCGCTCGCCACCCACACCGATGGCCGCGCCCACCGGTCGCCGCCCCGCCGCTCGACGGCGCCGCCGCTCGCCGCCCCCGCCGCCGGCAGTCTCTACCGCGCGCCGCCCCAACCACTGGCCGCGCCTGCCGCTCGCCGCCCCTGCCGCAAGCCTCCCCAAACGGTCGCCGCCTCCGCCGGTCGCCGCCCCCGCAGCTCGTCGCCCCTGGCGCCCGCCTCACACTGCCGTCGCCTCCCCCAGCGCTCGCTGCCACAGCTGCTCGCCGCCCCCGCTGCGGGCCAACCGCGCCCCTCGCCGCCCCTACCGCTTGCCACCACCGCCGGTGGCCGGCCCTGCCGCTCGTCGCCCGCCACTCTTCAGCCCCGCTCCACGTCGCCCCACTGCAGGGCTCCCCTGGGGTCTCCCCCGACCCCGTAGCCTCCGACTCAAGCACGTAGAGCGCGAAGCAGGACGCGCCCGGAGGGTCCTGCGCCCTGGCGCACGCTGCCCCGACGCGGAAGCGTCACACCGCAGCGCGCACGCGACACGCGCTCTCACACCTGGGCAAAGGAGCTGCGGCAAAGTTGGGCAGGTAACAACGCTTCACCACACGCTTCGGTCTGCTTGCCCGAAAGCGGGGCGGTAGCAGCCGCGGCGGCGCCCGCCCCCCCCCGCTCCCCGGTCGGTGGCGGGAGCGGCGGCACACCCCCCCCGCCGCGCCCGTGCGGCCGCGGCACCGCCGCCGCCATCGCCCGGGGACCCCGCCGCCGTGCATCTGGGGCGCCCACCCGGCGGCAGCCACAACAGCGCTAGCGCGCCGCGCACGCCCGGCCCGATGCAGCCCGTCCCCTCGGAGCACCCCCGGCCGTGGTGACTTGGGAGGCAGATCGGGCGGCATCCGCGAAAAGGCGCGCGCGCGCGCGCCGGAGCTGCTCAGTGAAGCCGCCGCAGCGATCGCCCAGGGTACGCTGTCGACCCCATGCGCGGGCGGCAGATTTCGGCGCCGGAAATGGCCGCACCGATGGGTGCCTCAATCGTGCAGGCAGCCCACACCTCAGCGCGCTCGAAACGCCAGCCCCGGCCAGGGGCGACAGCGCGCGCAAAAAGAAACGCAGCTGCCTACGAGCCCGCCGCCAGCGCCGAAACTGCGAGGGCGGGAGGGAGCGCAGCAGTACCCGCGGCGGGGCGCCACCCCCCGATCGCCTGGCCAGCACGCAACTAGTACTGTGGCCAGGGCGGCCAGGCGCGGGCAGGGTGATGCGGACTGGTACTGTACGAGACCAATACCGAACGCTTGGCAGCCCGAGAGCGGCAGCAGCTCGACGCCGCTTCAACTGCGGGTACCACACAAGAAGTGGCGCCAGGCGCACCGGCTGTGAACGCCCAAATACAACTTCCTGTATTCAACTCTAAAAACAGCAGTACAAGCATTGACATGCTGGTTCATTTGTACAGCAGTGACATGACCCTGTCTGCAACGTATTCGTCAGAGAATGGCTTATGGTGCGGTTGATGTGTGACACAGCGCGAACAAGTGCCGAATAGAGGCAATGAGGGGGGGGAGGGCGAACCACGTTTTTGGTGCCTCCAGGGGGGGCCAAATGGAACTGGTTTAATTACCCTCCGACACGAAGCCGTGGCAACAGAGCCGGGGCGAAGGGGTGCATCGGTTTCCCCGTGACGGGCACAGTTTGCATTGATACGCGAGGGCTCCAGGAGTTCGCTTAGTCAGACGGCGTCACAGCCATCCTCTTGACCGGACATGTTCCCAGGCATCCAGCTTTGACTCCGGCTGGATGCCTCTCGCTGGGCCCGCTCCGATCCTGACTGTTCAGTTGAGCGGTTGCTGCCCGTCGCGCTTCCGTCATACCACGACTGTCGTGAATTTTGACATTGCATTGCGGTGGCTGTGGTGATTTTTCTCTCGCGAGCGTGGTCGGCGGTTGCGAATGACCACTGATTAAATTGCGGATGGGACGGTTGACTCACGGGAGCGCTCGCAAAAGATACGTACTGCACCCGAGGCAGGCCTGCTCAGCCGGCCTCCATTCACTGCCAGTCAAGCACCCCGCGTAGACTCTGGACGACCCCTCAGTCCACGCGCTCTGGACGCGCCCCAACCCTCTCCGTCCGCCCCGGATTCCCACTCCAGACACGTTCCATCGGGCAGGCCTTGCTCACGCACTGTACGCCCTGTTGTCGACAAGCGCCCTTTTACCAACCCATAGGGCCTGCATGCCCTCCTCGGCCGTTCCCCTCTCTTGCCTGCTGCTGAGTAACTCCTCTCTTCTTCGCTCGCACGGCAGCTGCGCTGCGCCACTGTCCGTCCCACCATGTACCTTGCTCGCGTGTGCGCTGGTCTCATTTTGTCGGGTTGACGACCCTCTGCGCTGTTGGAGACTGCCGTGCCCTTCGTCCCGTCGCAGTCATGGTCGGTTCGGACAGCGAGGACCTCCCCCCGGAGGCGGCGTCGACGGAGATGCGTGTCACGTCGGTCGAGATGACGAGCATCATGGAGGCCTTGAAGCAGGTTGACGGGGATGGTGTTGACGGTGGTGGCTGCTGCTGCCAGATGCCGGTGGAGGCCTTCCTTCACGAGGGAGAGGTGCCTGACACAGCCGACGATGAGGAGGGTGCTGCAGATGATGAAGAGCGACCCAATGAGGGCAACAATTGCCAGCACGCATCGATGGCGTCGGGGTTGCGTCGCTTCGTTGCTCAACGCGCCGGACAGCGTCCCAGCACCGTCGGGGTGGCGGAGCAGGCCCGTCGACCGGCCACGGCGGGATCCGACGACTCCACGCCAGGACAAATTGTGGAGCTCATCACCCTGTGCCTCGCTCGTTCTGCGGGTGCGCCTACCGTCGTCAACCTGCGACCCAAAACCCTTCTGCATGTCGAGGCCGTCGGGTCGCTGGGCTCACAAAACAAGGCCCTGTACATCTCCGTGGACTCGGCGCTCACGTCGAGCGCAGTCGTCTGGTTGTCGGCGAGCCGCGGCCGCCTTTGCACCTGCTGGTCGGCGGAGGGCACCTCGAGGGCGGCCGTTTCCGGTGGCGATGGGTCGTGCTGGCACTCGCAAGCGCTGGCAGCGGCTTTGGAGCAAACCGCGAACCGTGACGTGCTCGGCTCCGTCGTCGACGGGGGGGACCCTTTTTTCGTGCGAGTGGGCGAGGGGTACCGGCCAGCGGTGGTGGTGTATGACGGGCTGATCTTTACCGTCGTCGTTACCGTCAAGGGCAAAGTGGACCGGTGCCTGTCGGCCTCGTGCAGACTGAGTGCCAGGCGGTGCCAACATGCGCGCGCGGTGCGTGAATTCCTGATGGAGAACCCCCTCCCGTCTCCTGATGAGGATGCCCTGCTCGGAGACGAGCCGCCGCCGCTGGAGGAGTGGAATGACGGTGAGGACTCCTCCGACGGCGAAGAAGGCGGTGCAGACGAATTTACCGACGATGCGGGTGGGCCGGTGCCGGCGGGGGGGGGTGCCTGCGCTGCTGTACTAGTCGACGAGACCTACACGCATTGCCTTGACCTTTCCAACACATCGACACCCATGGGAAGTGAGGACCTGCTAGGCTCGGCGCGTCGCTCGCGCAACTTTTTGCCGTGCGCCGAGGAGGTCCGCCTGACGCGGAAGTGGTGCAAGACGGCCGAGCTCTACCACTCGGTGGGCGAACTGGGCTTTCCGGACCGGCCGGAGACCATGACGCAGTTCAGAAATGCAGCCATGGCGGGGGACGTGTTTGACTTGGAAGTCTCCTACCGAGAGCCATACTGCAACGGCTGTGGAGCGCCCTTCCGAGAAGGAGTGACAGCCGTCGATGATGTTGCCACTCTCCATACCGAGAGCCGTGCTTGTGCTGAGATACCGGTACGTCACGAGGCGGGGTTCTTGTCATCTGGGCAGTGTGTTGCGGATAGAGTGGGGAGCCTTATTGTAGAGGCTGCGCGGCGCTTCTGCTTCATGAACCTTTTTCTGCTCGGTGCACCTGCTAACCAGTTCTGCATGCCACCTTGGCTGTACGCTCGTCTTTGTATGCTTGTCTGTGTGAAATTTCCTTTATCTCTCCGCAGGTGAACATCTCGCACTGGATCTGCGACAAGTGCGACCACTGTGTGTTCTTCGACGGCGCCCATCTGGCCCTGTTCCTGTTGGAGAAGTCGGGCAAGGACGGACGCTACCACGTCTTCTCTCGCGGCCTCGCCGACGAGGTGCTCCTATTCGTCATCATCTCCCGCTCCTCATTTGCGTGCGCCACCCGATTCTTTGCCCAGGTCTTGAGAGGCGTCCGCATTGACCGGCAGCTTGTCACCCGCCTCGGGCGGGAATATGGCCACGTCATCCACTTGGTTCGGTTGCTCTTCGCGTGCCCCTGCTGCGGTGATGCGCCTGAGCTGGTGATCATGGACGGCCAGTCGGTAGGATTCCTGGAGACGGCGGCCTTCTCTGCCCACCGGGTCACCCAAAATGTGCCAGTACTCGGCGGCATGAAGACGGACCTGATCGTGATCGTCAAGCTCGCTGCCGTGCGCGACAGCGTCAAACGGGTAACGCGGAACGGTGCGGCGTGCACCGAGCGCGAGTCGAAGGCCATGGAGGCGTGGGCGGTCAAATACCTCAATGGGGAGATGGAGCCCTTTGAGGCCTCGGCTGCGACCCTGTTCTTCTTTTTCTTCCCGTTCAACCAGGCCTGCCTCGACAAGGCGACGGGTGTCTCGTCGGGACCGGCGCTGCTGCCCCGGCAGGTCATTGAAATCAACGAGGTGGCCGAACACATGCCCGCCATTGCGTGTGTCCCGCGGCCGCAAGTCATCCCCCACGAGTTTGCCGTCACAGATGTGGAGCTGATGGATCTAGTTCGCGAGGTGGATGAGGGCGATGTCGAGGTGGACGTGACCTCTGAGGACCAAGCTGCTGCGGATGACACGGATGGGGAGGACGACCCGACTGCCGTGGGCGTTGGGGACTCTGCCGGCAACGACTTATTCGGAGCACCCAATGTTGTTGCTCCCCTGCCTCGAGCACCGGCACCTGCACCTCCGCTGGGTGGGCGGGACATTACGGGGGATGTGGGAGGCACGCAGCAGCCACTTGGAGGTCGCGCTCTCGGGCGCCTCAAAGAGGTAGTGCCGTGGTCGACGCGTACGGGTATGTGCGCTCCGTCTTTTGGTGCTGTACTAGCGACAGATATCTTGTCCTGGGACGCTGTGCGGCGGTTTGTGCGGGCCCTTGTGGGGGAGCCGGTGATTGGGCTACTGCTGAGCTGCCACACCCGTGAGATCCTACACCTGGCCGAGGCGCTGCGCGACAAGGACGGTAAGGTCTTTCGCGCACAGCTGTACGCCGTCGGCAATGTGTCGTTCCTGGACGAGTTCTTTGCACGCACGTCGATGGTACTGGAGAAGCACCACGGGCTGCGCGTCGCCGTCTCGGCGTTGCTGGTTTTTGGCCTCAAAGTGGAGCACGATGTGGATGCCGAGTTCAAGAGTAAGGCCGAGGCGGCGTCGCGCAACGGCACGGGCAGTAACATGGAGTATGCGGAAAACTGGATGGTAACGAGCAAGACCAAGTTTGCCGAGTACGTTGACGGCCACAAGGATTACAAGGGGATCAACTTGGAGGACCCGGTGCAAACGATGGAGGTGTTCCCGGCCCTGCCGCGCGTCCGGCCAGCGGTGAGGGACAACGGCGCGGCGATGCAGCGCCTCAAGTACAAGACGCAGCGCGGCGCAGCTGCGGCCAAGGAGGACGAGGCGGACGATTGTAACAAGGACTTCACCAGGCACAAGAATCTCACGCCCGGTGTGTTCAACGTCGTTTGCGAGCATGTCATCACCCTAGGCTTTCGGGTTCTCGACAAGGCCGAGAGTATTGAGGACGGGCTGTCGATCCTGCTCGAGCGCTTCCCAGTCCTGCCGCAGAAGATTTTTTACGACGTTGCCTGCAAGTTCAATCGGAACGCCATGCGCCGTATCCGACCATTCTTCCGCCAGCACAACGTACGGGCGTGGATGGACAGGGCGCACGGGCCTGGGCACACGTGCTCCCTCATCAACTTCGCGGACTCGGCGCTGCACCTGACGTTCGGCCGCAAGTCGAACGCGGCCGAGGTGTCTCACTCGGTAGCCGTGAAGTACCGCTCCTCCCTCGCGCACATGTCGCCATCTACGTTTGTGAAGCAGAAGTCGCTGCAGGTTGCCTGGAGCAACCTTCGCGCCATTTACACCCTCAAGATGAAGCAGAAGCGCAAGGAGACCGACCACCACCGCCACGCCGAGTTTTTCCATGAGGAGCTGGCCGAGCAGTGCGCGATGGGTCCGTCGTGCCCCTGCCGGCTGCACCATCGGCCGGTGTGAGGCTTACCATGTGAGGGGGGCATGTGGCAAGAGAGTACGCGAGCGAGGGGGCATGCGGAAATTGAGAAAGCCAGTGCGGTGCTTGTTCGTTTTTCAATGTCAGTTTTTGTTGTGTGACGCTGAGTTAGGAAGCGCAAAAAAGGACATGCGAGCTGCACGAGGGCACAAGACAACGCAAAGACGAAGCGTGTCCTCGGTGCGACGGGTGCGCTGGTGGGCCAAGCCGACAGTAGCGGCAAACGGGTAGCCTCGACGTGTTTTTCCACGAGGAGCCGACCGAGCAGTGCGCGATGGGTCCATCGTGCCCCTTCCGGCAGAACCATCGGAGGGTGGGAGGCTGACCATGTGAGGGGGGCATGTGGAGAGAGAGTACGCGAGCGAGGGGGCGTGTGGCAAGAGAGAAAGCGAGTGCGGTGCTTGTTCCTTTCTAAATGTACGTGTTTGTTGTGTGACGCTGAGTTAGGAAGCGCAACAAAAACACATGCGAGCTACAAGAGGAGAAAAGACAACGAAGAGAGGTAGCGTGCCATGAGAGCGACGAGCGCGCAGGTGGGCCGAGCCGATAGCAGCAGCAAACGGGTAGCCTCGACGTCCAGAAGCCGAGGTGTTGGTCACAACGTGGCCTGGCTCGCGGCGGCGGCAGTCGCCCCGGCGGCCGCCCGCACGGCTGACTGGGGTCATGAGCGGGGCAGATAGAGGGGCAGATACAGGGGCAGATCGGGGCAGATAGCGAGCTTATTGTAATGGACTGAAGATTCCATTACAAATTCCCCGGTTGCCTGACATGAATTTCTTCCAGGGCGAGAAGTACCTGTGCCAGCGTCTCGTCGGACAGCCGCTCTGGGCCCCCTTCCAGACACGCGAGCGCGTGAGTCTTGACACTCACAGGCCCTTCTGTCCAGGCGTCGTCGTGACCCTGCTGTGCCCTCGCTGAGCACTGGCTGCGTTCTTCCGTTTCTTGGATCAGGTGCCTCCATCGTCCTCGTGCCGCCTCACCTGCAGCGTGCGTTCTTTTCTCTCCTCCCCCTCCACCTGTCCCCCAATCGACATCCATCCTCACTTCACTACGATGGCGCAGGCCGTGCCCATCAGCGACGGGCCCCCGGCATGCTAGCAGACGGCCGACCACTTCCCTCAAGGCCTCACCGATATCTCGCTCGACCGCCTGCGCCCGGTGATTGTATGCAACAGCGACGAGGATGTGGTGGCCGGTGTGCACGACTCTCGCAGGGACTTGGGGCATGACCGCGACGTTGACAACGGGCGGGACTTCCAGTTGTGGGTGGCCGTCGACGGCCTCAAAACAGAAAACTCCGACCTGCAGCTCCTCATCCTCACGACGGCCACGCGCACGGCCATTATCCACATGAGCGTGTACGGTACCATTCCCGGAGTGCTTGTCAACCTGCTCGAGGACAACGCTGTCTTCAAAGTGGCTGTCAACGCCAGCGGCTTTGTTCACAAGATGCAGAGGTTCCGTACCAACTGCCGCGGGATGCTTGACGTTGGGCGCGTGGCTGCGCGTAAAGGCCTGTTGGAAAACGCCAAGGTGCCTTTGAGCTTCCTCTCGACGACCATCCTCCACCGCCGCCTCCCCGTGGGCCCTGTCCGCCGGATGACATGGGATAGAGACTTCTTCCCCGAGCAGGAGCGCTTCCTCGTCGGTCGAGGCCTGGCCATCTTCAAGGTTATAAACGAGGTCTGGCCGCGTCCGCGCCTTCCGCTGGGGGTGTAAACCGGTCCGGGAGGGATTTGGGAACATGGGTCGGGGCGAGATGTCTCTTTCTTTGCCTGTTCGTGTTGTTTGTGTGTTTAGTCGTCTCCGTCTCTGTCCTCTCTCACTGTGTAGAGTTCTTACTGTCTCTTTTGTGTCATCCTGTGGCTGCGACGAGGGAAAAGAAAGTCTTCTCGTTTTTCTGGTCGCATTCTGTTCCTTGCGTGGGGATGCTGGGGGGGAGCGGCCAGAAGGCCCTGGAACGCCGCCGCCGGTTGCGTGAAAAACGAGGCTGGTGACGGCAGCGTATGGGGGCTGCGGTGCGACAGTAGAGAAAAAAAGCGGCAGCGCGCAGCAGAGCTGACAAAACTAAAGAGAGGGAACACCGCAGCCAACAGGGGTACCTATCGCACGCGGGGGGGCTCGCCGGCCGCGGGGACAACAAGGCGCACGAGGGGCGGGAGCCGGGCACAAAAACACGGCGTCAGGGGGAAAGTAACAGCGAGAGCAGGCGGGGGCTGGGGCGACCAGCACACAGCGTCCAGCCCAAAAGCGGTACACGCGGCACGTGGGGGGGGG
>ENA-ORXR01003365-ORXR01003365.1-marine-metagenome-genome-assembly--contig:-NODE-3365-length-14373-cov-14.555750_pt1 | contig 14373 bp, 20 predicted proteins | sample MGYA00237866_ERZ511479 | MGnify/ENA metagenome assembly ERZ511479 | reverse complement strand
TGAGGACCCACCCTAACGCTTGAGATGCAGTTGAAATGATGTCCTAACCGGATCGGAGAACTCCAGCCGACACAGTTCTTGCGAATGGCCGGATGGTTGCACGCATTTGCCTGCCTTTGGTATCATTATGGACTGCCCTAAGGTCAGGTTGGCGGCCAACTCCTCACGCTCTCAGTCTTAGAATCGACCGGTCGCGGCCGAGGGCATTGCAGCAGAGAAATGACATGTACGGACCAGAAAATGACGAAAAGATGCAAACATATATTTCTTAGAGCACGTCGAGAGCTATCCCGATGTCGTGTACAGCGCTCGAGATGCGGTGAGATGCAGCAAATGACATCCAGATGCAGGTGGGCACGGCTGCCGACGATCCCCCAGACGGACTACGGCGTAGAGAAATAGCTCCGCGTCCTGGACAAGGCGTGTGACATTACTGTCAAGCGGTTGGACGCTGAAATGCCGCCGCGTGTCCCCAGTCTGCCGATCCGTGCCCGCACCGAACACCATCTTTGCAGAAATCGTCTAATCGCACTTGCGCAGCAGCCGCAGCGCTCTTGCAAAGAGGCTGCTGACAGAGATATTGTGGGCACTTTACAGCTGCCAGTCTTGGCTATTGGCACGCTCCTGGGCACCACCGTTGCCTTCACCGCTGCTGCCGCCACCACCGCCGCCGCTGCCGCCGCCGCCGCCGCTGCCGTCGGAACCCGCCACTTGGTGCCCCACGTCAGATGCCGCCACAGGGAAAAACGCTAAGTGGTCGACCACCTGCTCCGCCGTCCAGTGCATCTCTCGGATGCGGTCGTTGAACTTAAACCTCCTCCTCTGGTGTCTCGGTGTCTTCTGCGGGTGTTGTCGCTCCCTCAAGTGGTTCTACTCAAGCCATGGCACGGGGAATCGCGCCCAACACATGGGTGTGTCGACGGAGCGCTTGATCTCACACGAGAGATACGCGTCCGCTGCGAGCCCCGACGGCATTGACGCGCCAGGCGACGAAGAGAGCAGTGCCAAGGATGCAAACCACTCCCTCGCTCGCCGTACTCGCACATTCATGAAACGCCATGCAATTTTCACTGTTATCTCGGTGCTGCGTGCCGATGCCGTCGTGATCCGTGTTGTGAGACATGTTCTGCGCTTCCGGAGATCAGCCGCTGGTCGAATTCTTGACCTGATGAAAGCCCGAGTGGCGGCAGAGATGGCAGTGCAACTGGCGCGGTCGGAGGCCACAGCCGGACGCTCTGCTCTCCAACGACAAACGGGCGGTTCGTGTCTCGCAGCTGTTTTGGCAGGCGGCGCCATTGCAGAGTCTACGGAACAGGTTTCGGCCGCCGATGGGTTTACTGGGAGTCAGTCTCTCGGCGCCCGAGAGAAGACGCCCACGACGGGACCCGCCGCTTCTCGGCATGATTCAGCTGCGCTTCATGATGGCGTCGCCTCTTCCGGTATTGTGCGGATGGCTGTGCATGCGTGTGGAGACGGCGCCCTTCCCTCCGTCTCTTCACAGTTCGGGACTGTACTGGCCTGCCACCACTTTGTTCCCAGCAGCACGGCTGCGCAACGACAAGTCAGTGTCGCCAAACATCCGCGGCCGCTGGACTCGTCGCTTCGCCCTCGGGATGCGTTTCGTCGTCTTTTTGCCGTTTTTGATTTGTCTACTGCTGTCGCATTCACGGTGCGCGTAGGATTGACAGACATGTCCTGCCGTACCCTGTGACCCCCGTTGTGCGGCCGCCCGACCCGCGCCGAACTGAATCAGCAGCAGACGGTGGGGACCTCCATCTTGATGCTGACGTCGCGGCGTCGGACGGCGGGGGAGGCGACCGTCGCACGCGCCGCGCCCATGCCATGCATGCGGCAATTAAAGGTGCGGTCGGACCATGTCGTGATTGCGGGTATGACCTCCGCAGCCGCGCGGTGGTCGTCGCCCAAGGGTGCCGCACTGAGGTGTGGGCCTTCGAAGACATAGAGCAAGATCATGCTGCTGTTCGCATTGCTGGGCGGTTTGAAACGTGCCGCCTGGCCCGGTTCCTCCCGAACATGACTTGTCACCGAGTCGCTGAGTACCTGGTGGATTGGGGCTGACCGGAAGCATGGCCCGACTGGCCGACGACACCCCTGCCACAAAGACGGGACACCCCTCTCCCTCCAACCCCTGTGCTCTCCCTCACGAACAGCGGCCAGGAGTCGGTCATCAAAAAGTCTTCGCCGTTCGTGGCGTGTCTTCATCTCGGCGCGTGCCCGCGCAACAGCAGCCGGTGCGTCCAAGCGGAGGTTTCCTGTAAGAAGCATTGCCGGTGCGCTCGTAACCGGTGGGCGTCGCGGTCGCCTGTAGTGTTGGCTAATGGCGGGTCGGCAGCCAATATCGTCCCAACTGCGGGCTGCACACCAGCAGACGGGTCTCTATTTGAATAAATCGAATATCGTGCTCGTGCCCCTCTCCTTCTCGCTGCGAGATGGACTCGTGCCCAAGTTTCGCCGCAGACCGTGAGAGTGACCCGGACGCCTGCATGATGTGCGGCGCCCACCTCCAGCCGATTTCAGGCGTGGACGGGAGGACGATGGGTACCTTTGTGACGGAGTTTCCCACCTCCCGGCCGTCAGCGGTCCCAACTGGAGCCTATTGGCGCCTCGTGCGGTCGCCAATCCCAACCGATCTGGGTGTTATGCCCGGGCGGGGTGGCGCAGCCTCTACGAGCAATCCCACTGTGGCACTAGCTCGGCGCTGTCGCAATGCGCAAGTCCAAGTTGGTACCCGGGTGCGCCTCGCGCTTGGTACCAGGGGCTTATGAACCTGCCGAATTTCGGACCACTCTGATATACTCAACATAGACATTTTTTGAATGAGAGAAGATTTTTTCCGCGAAAGTTTTAGCACAGATAGGATATAGTGCGTGTCTCCGACACGCACGTAGCAGTAGCGTAGTGTTTCCGACTGTTTCTGCGACTGTGAGTCGAGAACGTTCCACGCGCAGGGCCTTGTTCGGGCTCGAGGTTTCATGCACCAGAGCCCGTATCGCGCTACGCACGCACCGCTCGATGAGTGGCGAGTCTGCGAGCTGAACGCGACAGTGAAGGCGGCCAGCACGTCTTTACTCTTCGTCGCCGCAAAACCGGACACGCCATTGCACCAGACGCACTGACGTCCTTGCCACACGCCCACAGCAGCGACAAAGCAGTCAGGCATTGCGTAAGGGGTCCTTCAAGACTCTACAGGGACCATGAAAAGAGCACAAAAGCTAGACGATGACTGGGAAACGAGTGAAAGGCTATCCCCACGGAACATGGCAGTCGCCTGGTTGTAGAACCATATGCCAATGACCCATAGAAGAAAAACAAACAGTTAGAAGCTGATGCGGCCTCAGTGGTCCTGTTCTCGGATGAAGAAGGGATTCATGGCTCCGTGCCCCGCCTCACCATGGTTCATACGGTTGCGCAGGTGCTCGGTGGTAATCGCCTCGACGGCGTCCGCCACAGGCACTACTGCTATTGCCACAGCGGCAGTTGCATCCGAGGCGGTCGCGCTCTTGTCAATAATTGCTGCAAGCGAGTCAAAAATACGGGCGGCGGCAACTGTCGCCGCGCCGCTGGTGCATCCTTGCAAAAGAAAATTACTCAAAAGGCCCTCTAGTAGTGCTGCGTACCTGTATTCGGCCGATCAGGTGTCTTCGTACGCTTGCTGCGTGTTGTGCATGGCGACGGTCAGGGTCGACGGTGTGGAGTAGTAACGCTGCCGTGAGGGAGGCGGGGGGGAAGAACAGCGCTTCGACGGTGGCGCGTGTGCGGACAATGGACCCCACGACGATAGCGGATGCTGCTGGGATGGATAGGGAGTGCTGTAAACTCATGGCATGGGGAAATGTGGCAGAAATGGCTATTTTCAATGCCGTCAGCCAGGGTGCCTCACCTTGACCGCCCTGAATGGGGCAGAGAGGCGGGGGGTCCGGTACCACGTTTACAGGCGGCTTTTTTGCGCCACTGGATGCGCTGGCACGCCACCACCCACTTCACGTGGGTAAGGTGGCACCGGTCCTGCAACTGATCCGTCTGGAAGGGGTGCGCCAGTCGTAACCCACAGGGCCATCTCCGTGGCGCACGTGTGACACAGTCCGCTAGAAGCCAACCGGTCGTTTTTTTGTGAGGCCACTCTGCTGCTCACGTAGTGGCTCCTGGACTGCTCTACGCTTGCCTCGCAAGCGGGGCTGTCAGGGGGTCTCCTACCGTTTCTGGAAAGAGAGCAGGAATCAAGCCGAGGGGCCTTTATTTTGAGAAGCAACCCACATCTTGGTGCGGCTTGGCAGCTTTCGCCGTCTGCGGTGAGATTTTCGTGGTCCTCGAAGAAAAAACGGAAACCGACTGCAATCAGCTGTCGTGGTCCACCCGTAAGAGTCAGTCGAATTTGGAAGAAGGAGGCGAGGGGGGGCAATGGGACGCTTACCGACTCCCACCTTGACACTGGTGACTGAGGGGCGTCACGTCGTCAGTTTGGATGCACTCAGTTCTGGATTGGAGGGTGACCTTCGTTGCACGGCTCCTTGCGCCTTTTGATTGTTGCTTGGAATTGCTTCCAAGGGGTATTGAGGCGTCTGCGGGCGTGCCGCGCGCTTTTTCAATGCGCCCCCATGCATTGCCTGGGCGCACCCGTGAAATTCACTGTGGATGAGGGAACTGCATGCCCTTGTCGCTTGGTGGTCGGGTGCGTGTAGCAGAGAGCTCTGCATGCCTGTGCATCAACAGGGCTACGGCTCTACCCACCACGCAAGACCTGGACGTTCGTCTTGGAGCGTGACCTTCACAGCAGCGACGCGTGTGCGCGTGTCTAGTTGTGGCAGCATTTTTCCTGGGCGCGTCCACACGGTGTTGCGCTGGACTGATCGTCCGTCGGGAGTCTTCGCTGTCGACATGACTTTTGCGGAGGACCGACGTGTGCTTGTCATATCCTGGTTGGTTGGGGGCCGGATGACATGGGAGGACGCTGCAGAGCTGGGGGGTGGGAGCGTCGCGACCGTGGGGCGGTGGTATCGGCTGCTCCGTAGGACGGGAGCGTTTTGGCCTGATGACGCCCTCGGTCAAAAACACTATGACAATGCCCTTTTCAGCCCCAACTTTCTCGTAGCCGTCACGTCTCTGATTGTGGACTCCCCAGAGGCGTTTTTGGGTGAGATTTCCGAGACTTTGCGGCAAATTTCGAAGCTACCAGGCTGAAAGGGCTGCCGCACTCGCCGTCGACCGTGTCACGTGTGCTGCGCGCTGTCGGGTACACCCACAAGCGCATCATCACCAACTTCCGTGAGCGCTGCGCCCATCGACGTCGGGAGTTTCCCGGCAGATACGCCGCGTGCCCATCAAATGCATAGTGAGCATGGATGAGGTGCACAAGGACGGCTCATCAAGCTACCGTCGCTATGGCTGGGCGCTGCGTGCGAGATGATGTGCTGGTCTCAGACCCTCGCAAGAGCCCGCGCTATTCGGTGATGGCTGCCGTGGGCATCGATGGAGTCGTGGAGACTATGACGTGCGCCGTGCCGCCCTCCTACACTGCGCTTGACTACACGCTCTTCATCCACCAACTTGCACCGTCAATGGGCAAGTGGAATCCTGACATACCATCGGAGGAGTGGGAGGCGCAGCATGCTCGCTCCGTCCTCCTCATTGATAACGCCGCCATCCACTCCGACGAGGCGGATGACCTGGAGCACCAGTACGGCATCCTTGTGCTCTGCCTCCCTCCGTACTCGCCGGACTTCGCACCAGTCGAGGTGGTCTTCTCTATCCTGAAGCAGTGGCTGGCGGCCGAGTCGTCGGAGGACCGGATGGGCGCGATGGTGATGCCTAATGGGGAGCGCATGAGCAATCATGTTGGACTGATGGTTGAGGTGGGATTGGGGTCGCTGACGACGGAGCAGTGCGCGAGCCAGTTCTGGAGGGTTTATTGGGAGTGGCTTCGTCAAGACGCAGCTGCTGCGGGACATGACGGCGGTGGGGACGGGGAGGGAGAAGAGGAAGACAACCAGGAGCTCGGAGAAGATGACTTGTTTGAAGAAGACGGTGCAGACGAGGACTTCATGGATGAAGAGTGAGCTAGTTATGTTTTTTTTTTTTCTTATTTCGGCCGGTTTGTTGTATTTTCTGCTTGTCTGCCGCATTTTTTTCTTTTTCTCTGACGTCTCCTGCTGCTCATGCACTCTGCTTTAGGAAGCAGATGGACGCGCGCACGACAGTCAAGCAAAGAAGGCAGAGACCCCTCCGGGTTCACAGTGATGAATTGGTGAGACGTCTGCGTTCGTATCGCCGACGATGGCAACTGGCGTTCAGGTACGTAGTTTTCTTCTTCATATTTATGGTGACCTCATCAACAAAAGTGGCCACTGCTTCTGTGTAGCTTTTGTCAGTCGCGCCAGCTGTGGGGGGGCTGAGGCGCGGCGGGTGTACCATGCGCGATGGCGAATACCGCCGAGGAGTCCCCGCAGAGGCCCGCTGCCCACAACCCGCACCCGCTGGGATTGAGCTTTCGGGAGGCAGTGTGCGTAGGGACGATGGAGCAACGGGGTTGGCCGCCGCAGCACCGCGGCGGGCGCCGCCGCCCAGAATGTCTGACCACGACGTCTGACTCCAGAGTGGGTGAGAAACGCATGGAGACGACGGACAGCCGACGCTCTGGCGCTGGGGAGGACGACAGAGGCGACCCACCAGGTGGTCACGTCATGCCACTTGACAGTGCGCCATTGGCTCAGAGGCGTCCAAGAAACGTTTTGCTGGTTGCTGGAGGAAACGAATGGCTCGCAAGAGTCCAAGAAACTCACTGGCAGCCCACTGGACGGCCTCGTCTCGCTCTGAAGCGCCGCACAGGCTTACTGTTGACACTCTGTGGGGTCATTGAAGCGGTCCTCAAATTTCCTCGCAGCATGTCACTCCACGGGGATTCACTGGCTCTTACGCGTCCAAAGAACCTCCATGTAGGGCGATCCGAGGGAACGATTGGCTCCCAGCGGTCGAAAAAACGTTCTTACTATCAGAAAGTTGGGTGCTCAGCATTTTTCCGAGAGGAATTGTGCGCTGAGCGTTCTTTGAGTGCGTGAAGCGTCCGAGGCCCGCTGAGAGCCTTAGGTGAGCGCCTGAGCCTAGGTCTCGCTCGAGCGCTCGACAGCGGACGACGCGGCGTTCTCCGTCTCGCATTTCCTGTTGGAGCCGCCCTTGACACACATGGTGTCGGGGCGACCTCCTCCCTTGGCGGGGATGACTGTGGAGGAGAAGGATGATTGGGCCCGTGCCTACGACTCGGCGTACAAACGGGCCTGGAACGCCAGAGCCAACGCCGAAAAGCTGCAGCGCCGTCGGGCACTGCGCGGTGAAGCCGTGGACGCCTCTTCCTCGTCATCATGGGCTCCGAAGGAAGTTGCCACTTGCGCAGCCCGAGATGAACGCTCCCGTTTTCGTGCGGCTCGCGACCCCCCCCCGCCAACACCGGCGGCAGACTCGGGCTCCACCACCCCAGCCGCCCCCCTTCATCCCCTTACCCCCACCGCGTCCGGTCCATTGGTTTTGGGGTCGGAACCACATTCTGATTCTCCACGGTCCGCTCCAGAGTTTCCCCCTGCGACTCTCTGCTGTGCGGAAGAGCCCGAGCTACAACAGTTTGCGGCGGTCTGCGGCGCCGGCGCTCTCAAGCTGCGGCAAGCCCTCGCACTTTGTGGCCCTGTGGCGTGCCCTCAGGCCATTCTGTTGCGTTCCGTCGATGGCGCCTTGGCGGCCGCACGCTCAGTCGACGTGATGCGTGCTGGGACCTGGGCCCTGGGCGGGCCCGTGGACGTGGTGCACAAGGCGCTCAACAGGGGCGGTGCTGGCTTCTGGGTGTTCGGCGGCGCACTGGGTGCGCAAAGGGCGGCTCTCGCGCTCGGCGAGGCAATGGAGGTCGTGCAGAGTACGATGGAGGTCATATTTAATACGACGCCGGCGGCGGAGGCGAAGGAGCGCGGCGCAAGCGGTGACAACGGTCGTCGTCAACTCGCCTTGGACGCTGGGAGTCTGGCCAGACTTGGGCTGGTGCCGAGTCTGCAGGCCGGACTTGCCGCCATGAACGGTATGTGCTCTCTGCTTGTGCACCTCTTTTGTATCCCCTACTTTCCGTACTCCCCTGTGCTACTGTTTTCAGAGCCCAGTGCTGAGCAGCAGCTTGCGCACACTGACGCGGCGCCTGTGTCGCTCGTCGGCAATGGTGCTCCACGCGTGCTTGGGGGCCTCCTCGCCGTCCAGGATAACACGCAGCTGCGTACGTGGCCGGGGGTGCAGCTGACACCAGCTGTGGGCGCGGTGGGGACGGGGGCGGGGGATACCGTTGAGAAGGCGAGGGGGAGGGGAAAGAGGACGGGAAAGAGGGCGAAGACGTTTGAGCCCGTCGTTGAGAACCAGGCAACATGTGCTGCGACTGAGGAGGATTGCTTTGTTTTGCATGTGCCGGTGGGTTGCTGCGTTGTCTTCAGGGGGGATTCTGTCCACGCTGGTGCTGGGAACCCTTCTTCCGAGCCCCATTGGCGTATGCAAGACTACTTTTTGTCGGAGGGCTTTACTGAGTTTGATATGCTCAAGGACACCACCCTCATCTCCTGGTAAAAGGCGGGCTGTCGTTAAAGAAACCGTTGTGTATTGTCCTGTTTTATGCTGCAACAGACGCGTCTCCCCGCCTCGCACCGACATCTACCACATGCACCCCCCCCACCCCTTTCGCAAGTGTTCCGAGCCCTCATCCTCGTGGCAGGTGAAGGGTCTACAGTCGGGGCAGGCGTCGTCTCCCGGCGCCCAGCCGCTAGATGCGTCCATGACGTGCGGGGGCGGCCAACCGACGCGGCGAGAGGCGGGAGTGTGCGCGGCGGCGGCGACGGACCGCGCGCCGTTGGACGGAGAATCGACCCGAGCGCCGCCCGGGTCGGCGGCAGCGACGGAAGAGGCAAAAAGCGGCGGCGGCGCCGACAATCCCCCTCCGCACATAGACGGCAGCGACCAGCTCGTCCGTCGGCGGGGCAACAAAGGGAGCCCGCGGCAGCAGCAGCAGCGCATCAGCCCAACGCACAAAGAACGGCAGCACGATTTCTGGGGTGGCGGTGGCCAACGCGACTGTCGCCACCGCAGCGGCGCGCGACACGCCGTTGCGCACCGCCAATGCGGCGATGGCGACGCCGGCAACTACCCCGCGCACCCCAGCGGCGCCGACCAGGCCGCCCTTCCGCGGGGCCACGCCGGCAGCCTGCCACATACACAGCATCCCCCACACCCTCCGCAGAGAAACACGACATTGAATTCGTTGGGATGGTGGCAGTCGGGGACGCGGCCGTCGGCAACGCCAGCTCGTCGCGTTACTTGCCGTCCGGCACCTTATGTTCGGTGCGGGCGGAACCAAGACCCCCCCAGCGCACCCCAACGGTGCCCACCACGCCGACCAGCGGCGGGGCCACGCTGAAACCTGGCCACAACAACGACAGACCCCACACCGCTCGCACAAGCAGTTGCACACGGCATTTCTGGTGGTAGTCGCCGTCAGCGACGTGGCCATCGGCATCGCCGACGCGCCGCGGGGCACGCCGTTACCTTCTGCAGTGTCGCTCGACGAGCGGGGGCCGACGGCTGACCCCGACGAGGCGGTCCACGTGCCTGGCGTGGCGGCGGCTGCCGACGCGGCGGTCGGCGTGGTGCAGGCGGTGCCGGCCCCCGACGCGGCGCACGACGAGCGGGTGGAGGCGGCGGCCGCCGACGCGGCGCTCGACGAGCGGGAGCGGTCGGCGGCCGCCGACGAGGCGGCCGACGTGTTTGGCGTGGTGGCCGCCGCCGACGCGGCGGTCGGCGTGATGGAGGTTGCGCTGGCCCCCGATGCGGCGCTCGACGAGTGCGGGGAGGCGGCGGCCGCCGACGCGGTGCTCGCAGAAACGGGGGCCGTCGGCGGACGACGACGAGGCGGCCGACGTGTTTGGCGTGGCGGCGGACGCCAACGTGGCTTTCGGCGTCATGAAGGCGGTGCCGGCCCCCTATGCGTCGCTCGACGAGTGGGGGGAGGCGGCGGCCGTCGACGCGGCCCTCAACGAGGGGGGGAGATGAAGGCCCCGGATGAGGCCCTTGACATAGTGGGCGTAGCGGCCGCCCGCGGCGCGGCTGTCGACGAAAGGGCGGTGGGGGCGGCCGTCGTCGAGGCGCTTGACGTGGTGGGGGTGGCGGCGACCGCCGACGCGGCGCTCGACGCGGCGCTCGACAAGGGAGCTTTGGCGGCGGCCACTGACGCAAGGGACCCGACCGCAACAGCAAGAGCTCCCGCCCCTTATGGCGCAATCGACGACCGCGTAGTTGTTCAGGCAGCGGCCGCAAGAAGATTGGTGGTCGGCGCCGCCGAGCGCGACAGCAACAGTCACTTCCCCCGCGCGCGCGAGCACAGAAATTTGGAGTTTTAGTTCTAGTCGCGGTGAGCGGCGACGCGCCGGTCAGTGGCGCCGACGCGCCGCCCGAAACGCTGTCGGTCATGGCAAAGTCGGCGGCCGCAGCGGCGGCGACCGCCCTCCGCACCTTAAGAGCCCACCCTACTCTCCGGTTTGCGGGGCCACACCACCTGCTGGCGGCAGTTGCAGCAGCCCCCCCAACAAGAGCGCAGACCACGCAAGCTGTTGGGTTCTGGTGGTGTCGGCCAGGGACGCGACATGCGGCACCGCATGCGCACCGCCGTTGACAGAGCCTAGCGCCGCCAATTCGGCTGCACTGCTGCTGAACACCCCCCCCGCGCACCGCAGCAGCCGCCCCCAGCACCGCAACGTCCCCTCCGACCCGACCGTCGGCGGAGCCACACCTCCTGCTGGCGGCAGAAACAACAGCTCCCCCCCCCGGCGAGCGAAAACCGCGACGGCATTTTGGTTTTGGGGGCATCGGCTGGCAGCATGGCGATCGGTGCCGACGACGCACCGCCCAACACGCCTTCGATGACTACGAATGCCTCTGTAGCGCTGCTGAAAACCCCTCCCTGCACTCGAGCAGGCCCACTGAGCGACCAGCTGGCGCGGTCGCACCACGCGCCGGCAGGAGGAGCACCAGCCGCCATCCCCAGCGCCCGCCAGAAGCGACAAAAACATGAAAAGTGGCAGAGGCCGCGGATGTGGCGGTCGGCTCCCCAGGAGCGCCGTCGTAGACGCCGTCTGGCGCGGCCAACTCGCCGGCGGCGCCGACGACGACCACCCCACGTGCCCCAACTGTCCCTCTTACCCGCTGGTCGACGAGGTGACATCTCCTGCAAGCGGCAGCAACAACGGGCCCACCCCCGAGGAGCGCACACCTCTAGACAGTTTTGGTTTATGGGCGCTGGCTGGCAACGCGGCAGTCGGCGCCGACGACACTCCGCCCAACACGCCGTCGAGAGCGACACATGCGGCGGCATCGCCGCCGACAGCCCCCCCCCGCACTCAAGCAAACCCGCCGATGCACCACTTGGCGCGGCGGCCGCACCCCGCGCTGGAGCCAGCAGCATCAGCCGCCGCCCACAGTGCCTGCCAGAACTGACAGCGTCCTGGCGAGTGTGAAGCGGCCGTCAACTTTTCCACCGGCGCCGCAGGCGCGCCGCCATTAACGCCGTCCGGCGCGGTCAACTCGCCGGCGGCGCCGACGACGACCACCCCACGCACAAGGGCAGCTCCCAGAACCTGCCCTCCCCAGCGCCCGCCAAAAACGACGGCGTCTTGACTAGTGTGAGGCGGCCGGCGACGCCGCCGTCGGCGCGGCGTGTGTGCCACCCGTGATGCCGTCAGGCGCCGCCAAGTCGGCGGCGCCGCCGCCGCCGACCCGCTAAAGTTTGGAAGCGCCACGAACGCAGCCAGCGGCTGCAGTAACAGCGAGCCACCCAGCACACGAGCGACGACGGTCTCTTGATGGTCGTGACCGGCGCCGCCGACGCGGGGGCGCCGCAGGTCGTGGTGCTGGGCGGGCGGCGTCAACGGCGCGGAGTCTCGTCACCAGGAATGCTACACGGATAACTACGCGAATTGTATTGATTGCAGTAATTAGCAGTGGTTGCCGTAGTTCCGTGGAACTCTGATTGCAAGTCTCACCGTCGTGGCGACCATGCGCACTCGGACGTCCTCGTCCCTTCCTCCTTGATCGGCCTTGAACATGTCCCCCCTCCAACCGGCTCCAAGTCGAGCGGGCCACACAATCTGAGGCAGGTGTCGCGACAGGACAGGGCTTACACTCGAGTTTCTGGATGTGGATCAGAATCAACTGATCTGATCTGAGACTTGCAAGCCTTCTCTCGATCGTCCACCAGACTGAACCACTTGGGCAGCTGGTGGTGATTCTCGTGGGGTTGTGCACTGGGGTGCGGGGGGGCGTTGGGGAGAGCTCATATTGGGGGGGGGTTGCTTGCTTCTGCAGCAGCGAGGCGCCAGAATGCAATCGTTCACTGGAAGGTGCGGGGGGGCAGCGCTGGCGCGCTTCGGGCGAAGGTGACGCAAGGGGGGGGCGACGAAGAAAACAGCAGGCACGTCGCGGTCTTCCGTACGCCCGTGCCATCCGCAGGTGAGGGAGTACGGGCCCCCATCTTGGGGGCACGAGAAGGTGGACGGTGAAGGACGAGGACGTGGTGCGACAGAGGCCGCGGAGGGAAGAACGACGGGGAAGGACTCGGTGTTCGGATCTGAGGTGATTCTGCTGCAGAGTGCATCCCTGGAGCAGCTGCGAAAGGAACCAGGTCATTGGGCAACGTGGCGCCAAGCGATGAGCTCGGATGCCTCCAGAAACAGTTCTTGCAGGAATTTATTGCTGTGGAGCGTGCTGAGAGTTGCGAAGAGAATCCGCAGCAACCCACAGCAACACTGTGCTTGGAAGACAAAGCACGAGAGACCGCATCTGACCAATCAACGCTCGACGATGGCAGCAAGATTGGAAGATGTCGGAGACGGCTGGTCCACAGCCCGCCACAGCAGCCAACAGCAGTCCCCAGCGGAACTCAACACACAGGTCAACCCCGTCTCCTCTTGCAGATCTGTCATCAGTCAGGTCGGAAGATGTTTACAGATCTCACATGGTCGCAAATCACGATTCGTTGCAGTGCTCATGAGTGGATTGCGGATTGCAGCCAATCGCGTGCTAGAGAAAGTGCTGACAGCTGGAGGATTTACCAACAATTTTGCTGTGACCGGACGTGACTTGCTGTGAGCTTTTCTTGGATCCGATCATTCTTCTGGGACGCGCCATAGGGTTGACCAGGCGTTTGCGCCCTCCCAGACAGCCTCTGGTTGGGATGTGAATGCCGACCCGGACAGCTCGTTCGGGTCCGCCTTTGGGCGCTTGCCCTTGCCTTTCTTCGTCGCACTCGCCAGCGGCACAGCCTGTCCCTTGCTCTTTTCCTTGGCGCTGGCCGACGGCACCGCCTTGGTGCTGCTCTTCCGCGGCGCGCTCGACGGCGGCGCTGCCGGCGGCGCCCTCCGGCCGGCCTTGCTCTTCTTGCCGGATGACCCGCTGGCATGGGCGGCAGCAACAATTGCTGCTTCAAAGGAGCGCGCGCGCAGGGCGTCCTGCTCTTGTGAGGTCGTCGCGGCGGACCCGTCAAAGCCGTCCGCGTCCTCGCCATCATCGACGTTTGCAAGCTCGCGGAGCAACGTTTCCTTCATTGTACCTCGGCGCTTCTTTTTGGCGAGAGCAGCGTTTGGGGGACGCGCTGGTGCGCGCTCATCGTCAGTCCCCTCCTCAGACTGCGCCGCGGGTGCAATCAATCGGCCTAGGGGACACACAGACGGGAGACACATGGATTGAGGAATGACATGGACGTCGTGATGGAGCCCCAATGCATGTGTGTTGCGGTCCAGATGATATTGCAACGGTCAGATGCAATCGAGATGGCCCCGGAATGCTACGGTCGAGATTGTAATGCAACAAGATGGACCCACACCAGCCGCGCGTCCCACTGCCGTCCCCACCTCCCACTTGGTGGTAGCCGGCCCCGCCGCGGCCGACCCCGCCGCCCCCGTGGTGGTCCTCCACGGGTTTGACTCTTCGTGCCTCGAGTTTCGGCGGCTGGGGCCGGCGCTGGCGGCCACCCCCGGAGGGGGGGAGGTATGCGCCCTGTGCGTGTGGGGGTGGGGGTTCACGGCCAAGCAGGCTGGCGCCGGCTTCTCCCCCGCTGCCAAGGCCGCCCCCCTGCGGGCCTTTTTGGAGCAGGCGGTCCCGGCGGACCGCCCCGTGGTGCTCCTTGGCTCCAGCATTGGCGGCGCGCTGACGGTGGAGGTGGCGTCGTCGACGGGCGCGGCGGGGTCGGGGGCGGGCCGATGGCGCGGAATCTGCGGACGGACGTGGTGGACGTGCCCCCGTCTGCAGAGGCGCCGTATGTGCTGCTCCGCGCGGGCGGGGGGGGAGGGGGGA
>ENA-ORXR01003364-ORXR01003364.1-marine-metagenome-genome-assembly--contig:-NODE-3364-length-14375-cov-27.263044_pt1 | contig 14375 bp, 7 predicted proteins | sample MGYA00237866_ERZ511479 | MGnify/ENA metagenome assembly ERZ511479 | reverse complement strand
CGCTACATGCCGCCGTCGCCTCCCCAGGCTGCCGCCGCCGCTGCCCCTTGCCGCCGTTGCTCCTTCCTGCCGCCGCTGCCGGCGCCCCTACCTACCGCCGCCGCCGCCGCCGCCCCCGGCCGACGCCGCCGCCGCCCCCTGCCGCCGCCGCCCCTGCGTGCCTCCGCCGCCGCCCCCGGCAGCCACTGCTGCCGCCTTGAAAAGTCTGCTCCGACCATCATCCAGGAAACAAAGTGAAGGAACGCCACGTACAAAGAACAAAAATGGACGACCCAGGTGCAAAGTGGTTGAGCGCCTGCGGGGAAAAGACCCTCAAGTCGCAACCGGAGCAGCGGTGCAGAAAGAAGCAAATGAAAAAGAGCGTGCGGCACCAGCAGGGGGAGGTACGGACGCGCTCAGCGCCGAGACAGGCTAGGGTAACAGCTGGCGCCGGCCCGGTGCGGCCGCCCCGTCGTCGACTGGGACAAGCGGGGCGCCCCTTCATCTTCGCGCCAGCTGGTATTCTGTCGGCGCCGCGCTCGGGACAGCTCTACTTTGGCTGTCTCGCCTCCGCGCAGCCCGCTTGGCGCTGACCCCCCGCGTTTCTACATGAGAAACCTGCTCCGCCACTGCGCCTCGTAAGACGATTAGTCACCCAGGCACTGCCTCAAACTCTGCCACGCCCACGAAACTGCAAAAGACCGCCCATGCCCCACTGCCCGGGCGTACGCTTCCCCCCTCCGCTCCGTCGGCCCCGACGTCGGCGCTGGTCGCCCCCGACCGTTGAGGGATGCTCTTTACAGATCCAGTCTTCCACCCATCAAAAAAAGACCGGTCAAGGGATACCAAGATACGCGGGGCAGGGGGATGCCGTCAATCTGCGGGCGTCGACAGTAGCAATGGTGCCGTCTCGCCGTGTGTGACAGAGAAACTGCGTCATGGGGCATTACGCAGGGCCCTCCAGGAGCAGCTATCTTGTACTACCGGTGCCGTTGACGGTGTCGCATGCTGGAGGCGACGGGAGCAACGCCAGCAGGCCTGTCTCGAAGAGGCGGCAGTGCAGCAAGAGCGGGTCGTCGCACCTGGAGGAAGACTGCGGGCCTCCAAGTAGTCCGCCATGATCTCACGCAAAAACCATGCTTGGCGTGCCATGATGTCAGCCTGGGCCAATCAAAAGCCAAGGAGTGTTCACAGATGTGGCGGAGACCTCCTATTGGTGCCACGTCATGCCCACTCGTCAGACTTTGAGCACAACGTCGCCGATGCGCAGACCGCATTGGCAGCAGGCCTCCCCGGACTTCTTGATTGCGTGCCCGTTCCATCACGCTCTCGAGTCTTAGTGGAGTTGCTCTCGGCTCCTGCCTTTCGTGGCGCAGGCATGATACCACTCCAAGACCTGCCCCTCCTTCCTCCTGCAGCACTCACGAATTGCGTTCAGGTCCCCATGTGAAGCGCCATTGCCCGGCGGCGGCTTTGCTGTTGGGTAGTGTCGTGGCTGGCCCCGTTTTGGTAGGCGCCGTCGCATCGCGGTCGCCCCCCCCACTGCAGCGCGGCGCTGCCCTGCTCCATGGCTGTAGAGCGTGGCATAATTCCCCGTCCTTGGAGCCTGCATCTCTCTGCCTTCTTTCGCTTCACACCCCATTGCCCGACGGTGCCCTTGCGTGGGGGCTTAGCGCCCGTCGGGAGCGGGGATATGTAAAATCTCACATGAGGCACGACAGGCATTGGCTCTACATCCCTCCCCCCTGCCTCACTCCATGACTTCCAGACTGCTATGCGTGTGCTGCAGTGTGTCTGTAGGCTGCACCCTGAAAAAGAACGTTCTTTCTGTGTACGCAGGCTATTTGTATGACGCAGGGAAAGCCAATAGGACAAGACGACGAACTGAAAGAAGAGAAAAAGCCATGCCCACGAAACAACCTACAGGCGGGTCAAGCTGCGATAGAAGGCCACCACATCAGGATCAGCAGAGACAGAGCGACGGTCAAAAGAAATCACACGCAAGCCCTCCAAGGATCGCACGCGGGACAGCGCCACATATACCATGCCCGGGGCGAAGGCCTTGGCCAAGTCCAACGTCACATGGTCGAGCGTCAGGCCTTGGCAACGATGCACTGTGATGGCCCAAGACAAAAGCAGCGGCAGTTGCAACCGACTCGCGAGGACCCCACCGGAGATGGAGGGTACCTCCATGAGTGTGGGCTCGCAGGCCACGTCGAGGTGTCCGCCGCCGGTCACCTTAAAGCGCACGACCGGGCGGCCGTGCGACCCAAAGAATCGGACGACGGTACCACTCGTGCCGTTGACGATCCCGACGTGCGACAGCTTGTTCCCGCCACACCACGACACGCGGCTGCCGACGCACACACGCAAAAGGCTGGGGGCCAGCACGGTCGTGCTCAATGCCCGCATGCCTGCGGAGACGCCCGCAGGCGACTTGAGGGAGTAGTTGTCACGCGCCGAGAAGACATGGACGGGGTTGCCTGCGCGTACGAGCTCCTTCAGTCGCTTGTCGTTGTGCTTGTCGACCTCAGCCCACAGGCTGCACACGCAGGTGGCGTCTGCAGTGGAAGTCTCTTCCTTGGAGGCACGCACCTTCTCTTCGAGCACGGCCTGCAGCTCCTCCGACACGACGCCCACCCGCAACGCCTGCAGCATCTTCGCCAGACCCTTGTCTTGGTGGCGGTGCGGCACCGTCAGCTCAATGCACCTCGTCCCAAAGTGCTCCGTCCAGCATGCCGACTGGAAGGCCCAATCTGCTACCTTGGATGGCGGAAATTGTTCCGGCCGCACCGGAGGCAGCTGAAAGAAGTCCCCGAAGGCAATGATCTGCGGCATGGGCAAGTTGGCGGCGCTCCGCACCTGCCGCAGGATGGCCATCATGAAGGAGAACATCAGCCCCGAAACCATTGACACCTCATCGATGCACAGAACCTCTACGGCTTGCAGGCGCGCGACGGCCAAGTCGGATACCTTCTTGGTACGAAGAAGATGGCTGGCGTGCTTGTGGACGTCCATGCCGTGGATGAGGTCTGTCGGACGAAGGTTAAAATACCCGTGGCACGTCTGACCGCCGGCGTGGGCGGCCGCGACGCCGGTAGGGGCGATTACCGCAAAGGCCCCCGGGCTCTCTGACCGCGAGTTGTACACCTGCTGTAGCGTGTTGAGCACAAATGTCTTGCCCACGCCGGCCCCCCCGGTGATAAAGACGTCGGCCTTCTCATCGAGCACCTTGATGGCCAGGTCCCCAGCGTTTTGGATGGAGGACAATCCCAGACCTTCCTTTGGGGTATGGGGAAGGATGCGGGAGCCCGGCGCAGAGAAAGGAATGGTTTCGGCTTCCGCGGCGTCCCGGGAAGTGCAGGAGGTGAGGCCGCCGTTGCCGTCCACGTCAATGATGAAGGAGGTCCTCGGGTCGTGCCGTGACCCATAGGGCGACCTTGGAGGCTGTACCCACGCCTCAGCGTCAGCAGCGGCGGAAAACCCACGTACTCGGCACTCGCCAGACCGGCTGTCGCGCAGGAAGCACAAAGCAGCCGCCATCTGCTCCTTGGACAGCATGTTGGCCACGAGCGTCTCCGCGCCGCGACGGAAGGCCAGCCACCCGGACGAGACGCGACTGCGCTTGCGCTTATGGGCCACCGTTGATGGGGCCGTGGCGGAGGAGACCGAGACGAATTCGGCCGAGATGGCCGACGACGGGAAGCTCATGGCGATGACCGCGTCCTCTCGCAACGACGGCAAACCCGCACTCCCCCACGTGCCGGTAATGTGCACCACGCCACCTCCCACCAGCCGGCCGTTCTGCGGGCCGCTGGGGAGGATACACACGGCGAGGGCGCTCACGCTGCGAAAATCACACTCAACAGCAGCCGGACAGGGCCGTTGTGTGAGCAGGTGGGGAGGTCATGCACGGCACTAGTGCCCACTCTAGGATCAGCGAACTCGACTATCATGCACGGGCCGTCAGACACAAGAAAGGACCGCGTGCCACACAACCACCTCTCCACCCGACCACGAGCCCGCCTCACGGAGCTCACTCAAATGCGCCCCAGCACGGCTCCCTCGTAGCCGGCCAAAGGCCATCCCATGAGCACGCACAGGGACCCCGCAGCTCATGGGCTCGGAGCTGGGCACGCGGTACGACACAAAAAGCACCCCATACGGCCGTGCATGCTAGATGTGCGGCTCAGTAACGGGAGGAAAAGGCGGGCGGGCTGGCGCGGGGCCCCCGTGCACGGCCGTGCAGCGACCGCTGGGACCACGAGGCAGCGGGGCGCCGATGAGGGCGCCCGACGGGTGCCCGAACGACCGGACCTTTGCGCGCCCATGGGGCCCCTCTGGGTGCACGGCGCCGCGGCTCGGGTCTGAGGAGCCCACGGCGGTGAGCTCAGGTGGCTCCTACAGCTGCGGCTGCGGCCTTGAGGTCAAGTGTCGACAGAGTGCTCTCCGTTTTTGGCGCGCGCCGCCCAGGCGCTGGGCCCCACACCTGGCACGCAACAGACGAAAGAATTAAAATTGATCAGGTTCTGGAATTGTCAAGGTGTACACACATCCCTGCTATTCAAATCCGGATCGGCAGCCAGCCTGCAACGGATCCTTGGCGGCCGGTGCACTCCTGTGGCATCGCTCCATCGCTACCTGGCACGCCCTTGTCAGGATGTCCTCCCCTCCATCCCCCCCCCATCTTGTATCACTGCCGCCTTGCAGCACGTGCCGCCCCAGCGCGTGTCATGTTCCTGCCGCGTCGGCAGTAGGTCAGCAGTCTTGGCCGCCAGGTGCCACCGTGTCTTCTTCTCTATTGCGCGTTCCATCTCGCCGCCCCCTCCGCCACCGCCGCCCCCGAGGCCTCGCTTTTCGGCTGCTGATGCAGCCGCGGCCCAGCTGAGCAGACTGCATCTGAGCACAATGCACGCCTTTGTATACTTCTGTGTACCCAGAAGCTTTGAAAAAAGGAGAAGCATAGGATGGAAACGAAAGAAAGGATGCAAGCACAAGAACGAACGCATTACCGCATCCTCTTTGCAGGCCGCTCGGACTCCTCACCAGAGTGGTAGGTGTCTCGATATAGAACTGCGCCAGTATAGATGCATCCAAAGCCCCCTGGTCAACATCGTCATCCATGTCGCCCTCCTCGTCGCTCCCCCCCACCTCAAGCACACCAATGCCCCCAAGGCACTCAGACACCGCAGCTCCGACGACGTCGACGTCCTCTTTGCCCTCCTCGCTGTCGACAGAGCGCACTCGGGGCAACGGCAAAGCGTTGGTGGAAGCGAGCCGCGAGCCATCAGTAGCTCCTCTCATTCCACCGTGACCTTGCGTCACGACTGACGTAAATGATGCATTGTCTGCAACAACAGGAAAAGAGGCGGGAGCAGCGACCGGAGCGGCAGGAGGAGCGGGGGGGGGAGGAGCGGTGCTTCGAGTGGCGTTTGAAGTAGATGCGGGGGGAGCAGCAGGGGGAAGAGCGGTGTTTGGTGCGGTGCTTGGAGCGGTGCCGGGAGCGGTGCTTGGAACGGTGGGGGGAAGACCGGTGCTTGCAGCGGCGGGAGGAGCGGTGCGTAAAGCGGTGCTTTGCGCGGCGGGAGGAACAGTCGGGGAAGGAGCCGTTGGTGGAGCGGTGCTCGGGGCGGCGGGAAGGGCGACGGGGGGAGCGACCGGAAGAGTGGTTGCAGGGGCGGTGGGAGGCAAAGCGGCAGGAGCGGAGGGAGGCGCAGGCAAGACAGGGGCCATTGCGGGAGGAATGGCGGGAGGAAACGCGGGAGGCAAGGCGGGCGCACCTGCAGCAACTCCTGGAGCCGCCCCGGAAACACCGCCAAGGGCACCTGCGCCTTGCGCTAAAACAACCTCAGCCATGGGAGCGGGACTCAAGGAGGGAGCGCTGTTGCGGCACAGCGCCACCCAGCTGCTGCCGCTGTAGGTGGTAATGACGGCGGCGACCCCGTCGACCTTGGTCGCCAACAGCAGCAAGCACGCGATCATGTCGCCAACCTCCTTCTTTCGGTACTGGCCCACGGAGTGGATCGGGATCACGGCATTATCCCACTTGTACAGGAGCTTATGCGTGGAAGAAAACATTGACACGATGGAGGATGTGTCGACGGGGATCGCCCACGTCGAGTGCGTCGCCTTGGTTGTCGACTTGCCGCTCTTGTTCGCGTTGGTACCATTCGGTGGGATGCGCGGTGGCTCGTTCTTGCCTGAGCTCCAGCACGGCCAGAAGTCCTGGCGGAACTTGTGCATGAGGCGCTTGCAGTGATTCTTTTTGCTCGTATCAACGACCGTGCCCGGCGCCGGCGGGAAGATCAAGTCGTCGACCTGCCGCGTCATGCAATCGTACGCCGGTCCAAGCAGTCCGCCGACGACCTTGTACGGCAGGGAGAGCAGCGGCTGTACCACGAGCCGGACGGCAACGACAGCTGCAGGGCTTGGCCGCAAAACAGCAGGTTTGGAAGCCGACCAGATCTTGGGCGCGTCTTCGGGGTGCAGCTCAAGCAAGCGGGAAGACGTAGGAGCACCCAGCGCACGGCCGCCCGCCCCATCTCCTCCATTGCTGCGACCTCCACCATCGACGGCAGCGCGTCCTCCAACGGCGGAGGCAGCAGCGGTACGACCCTCAACAGTACAGCGGCCAGACGAGCCACCCGCGCCTTCCCCAGCGCTTCCCTGCGACACACGACGATGGCCCTGACCTTCATTTCCGGCACCACCACCTTCTTGCACAACAGCTACACCGCCAACCGGATCCTCACCAGCGTCGTTTCCGCCGCCCACGCGTGCCCCATCATGTGCGCCGCGATCGCTCGAATGGACGGCCGAATCTGACGCGGGACGCACACTCCCGCCACCAGGGGCGCCTGCCATTGGCGCGTGCGGCGCGCCAGTAGCAGCACGATGGGTACTTGAGGAAGGAGCAGCCGTCGATGGTACCGTGGTCCGCAGGTGACGACGAGCGTGGCGGTAGGCGTACAGCAGCAGCTCGTCCACGCCCTCTCGCGAAAACGAGTCTGCGGCGCTCAGCACCTTTAGCCGGTCAAAGAGGGGGCACCACTTGAGCATGACCTTGGGGATTCCGCCCGATGGATCCGCCACCACCACCGCACGACTCACCATTACCTGGCAGGAGCCGTGGTAGGGAGCGAGTAGATCGTCCACCCGCCGAGCGACGACCGCAATCTCCTTGAAGCGTTGGCGAACGGCGACCATAGTGGGACCGTCCGTGAAACCCAGGCTGCGCGCTTGCATGTCCGGCACCGACGCCATCGTGTTTCCGGCTCAGCGGGGCGGGGGCGGCTGGAGCGCGATTCCACCACCGATTGAAGGCAATGGCGATGCGACGCTGCCACGGGGAGGATGCTGTCGTCTAGCGACGGGGAGGCAGCTGCGGCACGGCGGCACTACTCCACGATACGGCGGGAAGCAGGCACGGAAAAAAAAGCAGACCACGCAGCGGGGGGTGAGCGCGGCGTAAAGGCACCAAGGGAGGTGGCGACGGGACACTTCCACGGGGAGGATGAAACCGTGAAACGACAGGGGGGCAACCGCGGCACGGCGGCACGACGCCACGGTGCGGGGGGAAGCGGGCACGGTGACACAAAAAGGCCGGCAGCGGGGGGCGAGCGCGGCGTACAGGCATAAAGCGAGGAGGGAACCGAGAAGTTGCCACAATCGAGGCGACCGGGCCCCAAAAAAGTGCACCCGTCGCGGCAGTAGCGCATCAGCGTGCGCGTCACGACAGCCAGGATAAGGAAGAGTGTGACTTTCGGCCACGGGAGGGGAGGGGGCTTGCAGGGGTCGTGGACAGCAGCGGTGTGACGGGCGAGTGTTGGTTGCGTCGGCAGTGATGATGACGGCGGCGCGGCGATGAAGACCGTTGAAGACCCCACCACGCGACGGCGGGGAGGGAAGCCCACCCCCGAGTAGAGGCCCACATCCTGGGATGTGGCGTGTCACAACTGCCATGCCCACACAAGGGAGGCAAGACCTGCCCCCGATGCCCAGATATGGGGGAGATAAGGAGCGGGGGACGCAAACAACCCGCCGACGGGCGCAAAACGCCCCCGCCAAAAGCTGCGCGCCCAATTCCCCCCAAGCTGCGGGATCAATTCCCCCCAAGCTGAGCGATCAATTCCCCCCAACAGTGCGATTTGATCTCGACACGTGCGGATCCATGTGGCACGTGTTTTGCTTGACTACTGTCTCGATTCGTAAGAGTTGTGTGGCAGTTGGCGTGCGAGGTTTTTGGGAGAACCGCTGTATTCTGTTCGAATGAGGTATTAATACTCACTACGAAAAGAGTCACACTGACAAATTTTCACAAATCTCTTTTGTCGAGATTCTTTTATTGTACCGACAGGAGCGACGGTTGATTTGATAAAACCAACCATGCAATTCCGGCTTGCATTGCTAGGCCGGGGCGCCAGCCACACGCCCACACGTCACGCCAGGCAGATCAGCCGCGCGGCCGACTCTGCAGCGACGCGGCGCTGGGCACCGCGTTTGAGCCGCCGCCGCCGAACGGCCGCGACGGCAGCGGCGGCGCCAGCGCGTGTCAAGGACGCTCGCGGGCGCCCGACGCCCGCGCGCGCCGCATTTGAACACTCAAATGCGTACGGGACGGGGGCCGTGCCTGCACGCCCCCTCCCCAACCCGACCCCCCGACCCCCCCCCAGCTCCGCGCAGCGCAGGTCTGCGCCTGTGGGCCCCGACGCTGCCGGTAGCAAAGAGCTCGTTGAGGGGCGCGGGACGCATTTGGTGTCATTGTTCTGCGGAGCCCTCTGCGCAGCTGTTGCGCAAGACCTTGGTTTGGGAATTCGCAGTGCCACTGCGGCGAATGGACCTCGGTTGCGGGGAGCCGATGCACACAGTGGCTGGATTCACCCACACTGGTGGTGCTCGTGGATGGTTCTGCGTCCTTTGCATCCGACATGCGGCTTCCACATCCTCGATGAGATGAAGCGTTACAGGAGGCTGTGAAACGTCGGTCTGAGAGGATGCGGCGTTGTTTCCATGGTCTGCGTCTCTCGCGGCGCTGTTGGTGTACTGAAGCGCGCATTGCCCGAAAGACAAGAAGTCCAACTACTGTACGACATCTGAGCACGAAGAACCTACCCCTACAGTACCATAGGGGTGGGTCCACAGTCGATTGTGGTGTCATTCCGCCAGTAAACGCCAAATGCGTTCAGCAAACCTTCAGAAGCCCTGCGCAGCGGCGCCTCTCGCAACGGCGCTCCCACGCACGCGGGGCGGTCGCAGCGGCGGCGTTACGCTGCGCGCCGCCCGGGCGGCGGCGCAGGGCATGCCCGCGCCCTCCACCGTCTCCCCTAACCCCCGACCCCCCCACGCCACCTCCCGCAACGCAGATCTGCACCAGTGGGGGCCCCGACGCCGCCGACAGCGGCGCCTTTCGCCCCGACCCGCACGAGCACAGGGCCGTCCCGCGGCGGAGCCGCGGGTCGAGGCGCCCGCGTGGCGACGCTGCCGCCCCCGCGGCGTGCCGCCCGTGCCGGCCGCGTACTGCAGGGGGGCCACCGCCGGCCACTGTGCGGCGGGCGGCGGCCGCAGGGCGCGCCCGACCGGGGCACCCCGCCACACCGGCCGCGCGCGCCGCGCGCGCGCGCCGCGGCAACCTGGGCGGCGGTCGCCGCGCGCGCGGTGGAACGGCCGCCCGCCGCCCATGGCGGCTGTCTGGGCGCGCACAGTGGCCGTCACGGACCGGGTCTCGCTGGCGTCGCCCGCGCCGCCGTGCCCGTCGGGCGCCGCGCGCGCGCGCCCGCCCCCCGGCGGCGCCAACGAGCCCCCGCCTCGTTGTCGATGCCCACTCGGCGCGATGGAGCGCGGATCCGCACCGGTGGGCCCAGACGCGGCCCGCGGCGGCGCCGTTGGCCCCGCGGCCCGACCGGGCGCGGGGCGCCCGCGCGGCGACGCTGCGCGGCGCGCCGCCCGTGGGCGGCGCGGGCGGCGGCGTCGCAGCCGCAGCCGCCGCGGCGCGCGGACTGTGCCCGCCGTGTGCCACAGGGGGACCACCACAGGCCGGCGGGCGGCGGGTGGCTGTCGCGGGGCGCGCCCGACGGGGGCGCCCCGCCGCGCTGTCCGCGCGGCCGTGAGCGCGCCGCGACGAGGCACGCGACGGGGGGCGCCCGCACGGTTGAAAGGCCGCCCGCCGCCCGCGGCGCTCGTCAGTGGGCGCTGGTCCGCCGCGAACCACCTCCTCAGCGGCGTTCCCCACTTGGTACGACGGGCGTGGTGCTGCCCCTCGTCCTTCTCCCGCCCCTGTTTCCCCGTCCCCCCCCCCACTCCGGCACCGCCGCCGCTGTCAGCGTGCCCCGCGGATCGCCAGGCACTCCCCCCTCTCCCACGCGGGCCTGCCGGCGACGGCGCTCGACGTGTGGAGCCGCGCCGACGCCGCCCCCACCGTCGGTCGTGGCGCAGATCTCGCCGCCCTGCACGGCTGCTGCGTCGACTCCTCGCCGCCGCACGGGGCGTCCGCGTCGGCAGGCGCCCGTGAGGACGATCACCCCGACGCGTCGGCGCCGCCCGCTGCGCCAGTCGTCATGACGCGTGTTGATATCACTGCGGATCGTGCCAAGGGCGCGTCATCGAACGCCGCGGTGGCCAAGGAGGCCGCCCCCGCGGCCGTGGACGCCGACGGCACCGCGGCATCGTCGCCCATGGGCGGCGCCGCCGGCGCCGTCAGTGACGGCGGCGGCGGCGCCGCCGCTGTGGAGGTCGGGGGCGGGGGTAACCAAGAGGCGGGCGCCGCGTCGGACGCTCGCGGAGCGGTCGACCCGACGCTACCGCCGCCGCCGCCCTCGGCCGCCACTGACGCGCGTGCGGTGCGCTGCGGCGCGTCCACGCACGCCGTCAACGCGGCAGACGGCGCTGCGGCAGGGGCGGTGGCGGCGGCAGCGCCGCCGTCGCCGCCGCCCGCCGACGCCGACGATTCCGAAGAGGACAAGGCGTTGGTAGACTATCTGGACCTCTTTGTGCCGCTCGCGTCCATCGCCTCGTGCCTCGCCGACATTGCCGCCACACAGTCGCCGCTCGCTGCGACATGTGCGATGGCAGTGATGGCGGGCGACGGGCGTCCGGCGCCCCCCGGGACGGTGGAAGCCGAGGAGGAGGACCCCAACCTCGTGAAGGCATATACCCAAGCCCACGCGGTGCACATCGGCCTCACCATGGCGGCCGAGGCGACGCTCGCCGACGCGGTTGTGACGGCGCTGTCGCCGTCGGCGCGCGCGCGCCTGGCAGTGACCGCCGAGTCGTCGCCCGTGCGCCGCGCCGCGGCGGCGGCATCGGCGTCGGCGCCGAGCCCGGGCGTGCCAGATGCCGCCGCCGCGTCTGGGTCGACCGCCGTCGTGCCGACGGCGGCCGTCCTGGATACGGACGCGGCGGTGGCGTTTGCGGTCGCCGACCAAGTCGACGCGGTCCTGGCCACCACCGCTGACGGACGTTGGTGGCCCACCGCCGGTGGCAACAATGGCAGCGACGGTGGGGTGTCCCCCCCCTTTTTGTCGGCCTTGGGGGCGCTGCGCGCGGTCTTTGGCGGCTCCGCCGCCGCCCTCGTGGACGCGTGTGCGCGGCAGCTGACGGCGGCGGGGTCGCGGCGCGGGGCGGGAAACCCCTCTGCCCGCGCCCGAATCGTTGCTGTTCACCTCGCCGTCGGCCTCACCCCCTTGTCAGCGGCGACGCTCAACGCCGTGGTCAACGCGGCAGAGTTTGTCGAACTCACTTGCGCCGCGTCGGCGGCGGCGGAGGGCCGCCGCTTAGACAGCTGGGGTGACGGCGGTGGCGGCAATGGCGGTGACGGCAGCGGCAGCCGCGGCGGCACGGCCGCGCAGCCGGCCGGGGCGGCAGCGTCGGCCGCGGCGGCCACGCCGCGCGCAGTCGCGTGCCCGCCCGACGGGGACGTTGCCGAGGCGGCCGCCCTGTGGTCGGCGGTGAGGCGGTTGGGGCGGAGCGCGGAGGTGCTGGTCTGGTCTCCGTACGAGGGGGGAGCGGTGGCGGGCGCGGGGGTGAACGCTGCGGGGGGCGCGCGCGCCGCAATGGCAACGAATGGCTACGGCCGCCATGTGTCGGCTGGCAGCACCCGGGTGGCGGCTGACGCGACCAGCGGCAATGCGTCGGCTGGCGGAACCTCAGTGGCGGCCGACCCGACCAGCGGCGACACACCGGCTGGCTACACCACCGTGGCGGTCGACCCGACCGGCGGCGATGCGCCGGATGGCAGCACCCCAGTGGCGGCCGACCCGACCGGTGGCGATGTGTCGGCTGGCAGCACCCCAGTGGCGGCCGATCCGACGGGCGGCGATGCGCCGGCTGGCAGCACCCCAGTGGAGGAAGACCCGACCGGCGGCGAGTCGGCGTCGGCCGCGACGGCTGGCGAGATTGCCGACGCGCTCGCGGCGGTCTCGCCCGCGGCGGCCGCACAAGAGCAACCCGCCGTCCAAGGGCGCGGCGCGCCGGCCGAGGCGCCGTCGCACGCCGCCGACGCGCCGGCTGGCAGCACCCCAGCGGCGGCCGACCCGACCGGCGGCGAGCCGGCGTCGACCGCGACGGACAGTGAGGACGACGGAGCGCCCACGGCGGTCTCGCCCGCGGTGGCCGCACAAGAGCTTCCCGCCGTCCAAGGGAGCGGCGCACCGGCCGCGGCGCCGTCGCTCGACGCCGACGTTGCGCCCGTAGAGCAGCCGGTGGCCCGCGCGACGGGGGCGGGGGTCACCACACCGCCGCGATCGACCAAGGCGTCGCGGGCGACAGTCGCCTCGGCTGCGACGACGTCGCTCGCGACGGCCGCCGCCGCCGCGGCTCGGTCGTCGTCCCAGTCGGCGACGGACGGCGTGGATGCCCCCGCCGAGCAGCGTGCGGTGGGTGGTGGGCACACCGCCCAACGGGCGGCTGCAGCGGCGGCGGTTTTCCATCCCGACGTGGAGGACAGCGACGTTGACCCAGAGATGACCGACGCTGCGGTTGCCGCCTGCTGCCAAACGCGGGCGCATGAGAACACGGCTGCAGCGGCCGCGTCCACGGATGGCGGCTCGGACGGCGACGGCAGCGGCAGCGGCACTGACGACGCTGACAACAGCAGCAGCGTCAGCAGCACCTGCGACAGCGGCAGCCCCCATGCCGGCGACGCCTCGAGCGACAGCGCCCGTGACGGGGGCCCGCCGTCTCCGCCGCTCGAGGGCCCCCGCCGGTGCTCGCCGCCCCCGCCGCCGGGCGCTGTCGCTGCCGCTCCGGCGCCCATCCGCTGTTCGCCCATCTCTGCGACCGCCGTGGTGGTGGACGCGCCGCACGACGGGGCGCCGTCGTCGTCCTTCACCCTCGGGCGGTCGTGTCGATTCGGGTGGGGGCAGCGCCACCTGCAGCCCGGGCGGGAGGCGCCCGCCGTCGTTGCCTATGGCCAGGACCGTCTGCCTGCCATTGGCGAAGGCGACCGTGCCGGTGTTGAGGCGGCGGCACAGCCACCGGCTGTGGGTGACGGTCTGGTTGGTGGGGGCGTCTGGGCTCGGACGCCGGGTGCTCCCCCTGTCCCCACGTCGGCCCCGCCTCTCCGCATGTGTCCTCTGACCAGCACTGCTGGCGGCAGCCACGGTGGGGGCGCTGCCGGCGGTGGTGCTGTTGCTTCTTGGCCTCGCATCGAACCGGGCACCGGTGGCAGCGACAGCATGGCGGTCGGCACAAGCGGCGTGCCTGCGATCGGGTCGGGCGGCGGTGACACCCCGGTGGGCACGTCTGGCGCACCGGGTCCCCCGCAGATGCGCATGAACAGCCGTATCTGGGGCGTCGCTGGCCGGCCGCGCCACGCCACAGCCCTCTTCGCGGCTTTGCCGACGTCAAACCAAGTCTGGGCGGCGCCCAACGAGACGGGCGCGGCCGCGACGCTGCTCGGCGTGGACCTGGCGTGGATCCTCGGCGACGCGCCGCTGCCCCCCCCGCGGCAGCTGCGCCCCCTCTACCGCGTCGACCCCCCCCCCGCCTCGGTGCCGGTGCACCCCCTGGGGCAGCTCACCCACCTTGGCGTCGCGCACGTTGTGGCGACGGTGCTCGACGCGGGCCCCGCCGACGATGGGGGCCTCCTCCCGCCGCTCGCCCCCCACCTCGCCACGGCCGCGTGGGGCGGGTGGCAAGCCGCCGCCGCCGCCGCCGCCGCCGCCGACCTGCACCCGCCCGTCCCCCCGCCCGCGCCGCCCGCCGACGGGGGCGCGGCGGCGCGCCTCGCGGCGGCCCTGTGGACGGCGCGCCACTGGCGCGCCGGCCCGCCGCCGCACCCGACGCGGGCCCTCGTGCGCCGGTGGGTGGGGGACGGGCGCCTCGACGCGGACGTGGCCGTCGGGGCGCTCGTCCTCCTCGACGCGGTCGGGCGGGCGGCGCCGGGGGGGGGGGGGACGGCG
>ENA-ORXR01003363-ORXR01003363.1-marine-metagenome-genome-assembly--contig:-NODE-3363-length-14378-cov-13.304244_pt1 | contig 14378 bp, 12 predicted proteins | sample MGYA00237866_ERZ511479 | MGnify/ENA metagenome assembly ERZ511479 | reverse complement strand
GTGCGGTTTTTGTAAGAAAAACTATCGAAAAAATAACCACGTCAAAATTGTAAGCCTATTTTTGTCTCACTACTTATAATATTTTTTTACAAAAAAAATAAAAAAAACGAAAAATAATTAGATGCAAAATAAAATAAACCCTCGCCTTTCTCGCCGTACCATTTTTACGGTAGCTTGTCTTACATTTAAAATAATCTTTTAAAGTGTTTTTTCCTTACCAAATTATAATTACAGCACTTTCAGCATACCTTATTAATAAGGACACCAAAGCGTGGATAAAATTAAAAACAGGCTTTCTTTTCACCGAATAAAACCATACCTTTGCACTGATTTTTAGAAACCAGACGACAAAAGCTATAAAAATGGCGAAAAATATATCAAAATTCCCCTTCATTCTCACCTTATTTATTGCACTTTTCGCAACAAGCATCCTATTGGCACAAGACAACCACGGGCATGACCACTCTGGACATAATCATGACCATAGTGGACATAATCACGATGCACATGCAGGGCATGATCACGCCAAAGGACATGATAGCCACGCCGGACATGGTCACGGGCATGGTCACGCTGCACCCTGTGAAGGCTACGTACACCAAACAGGCGAAAGAGACTTCAACCAAGCTGAATATAATGAAACCGTCATCAGTCACATCAATGATGCTAACGAAATACATGTAGTCGGCAATTTTTCGATTCCATTACCTTGCATTTTATACGCTACCGACAAAGGTGTAAGCACCTTTTTGTCCAGCAAATTCCATCATGGACACGATAGCTACAATGGATACGTCTCCTTTCATGGCAATGTAAAACGCCCCGACCACACATCAGACTTTCCACAAACGGGCAGCATACCTGTTAGTTTCAATATCGACGGCTCTAAGGTCTGCGCCAATGGCAAAACCTATGACCTCGAAGAAGCCAGCGCACTCACAGGTTTCACCTCTTGGTACGATTTCTCCATCTCAAAAGCCGTAGTTGCCATGCTCATGGCTTCCTTACTATTACTACTCATCTTCTCACGCGTTGCCAAACGCTACAAAAGCGCACCGGGCGAAGCACCAAAAGGCATACAAGCTGTATTCGAACCACTCATCGTATTCCTTACAGACAATGTAATCAAGCCCATCGTCGGACCAAAATACATCAAATACGCCCCTTACCTACTCACGATATTTTTCTTCATTGTTGCACTCAACCTCATGGGTTTAGTACCCGGTTTTGGCTTCAATGCTACGGGCAACCTTGCCGTCACAATGGCACTTGCACTCGTTACTTTACTTGTTTATCTATTTAGTGGCAATAAGCACTATTGGGAACACATGCTATGGATGCCGGGCTTGCCGACGGCAATGAAACCCATCATGGCAGTCATCGAAGCTTTCTCAAATTTCCTTATCAAACCCGGTACATTGATGTTGCGTCTTTTTGCCAATATTACAGGTGGACACATCGTCATTCTGAGTTTGATTGGTCTTATATTTATCTTTGGAAATAACGGACAAAGTATGGGCGGTGGCGCACTTGGCGCAGTCGTTTCTACTATATTTGTCCTCTTTATGAATGTCCTCGAATTGCTCGTGGCATTCTTGCAAGCGTTCATTTTTATGACACTTGCATCAGTATATATTGGTCAGGCGGTAGAAGAACCGCACCACCATTAATAGAAATTTACCGTAGAGACGCGATTAATCGTGTTCCTACAATTTTTTACATATATAAATCACATCAATTATGACCGGATTAGGTGCAATTGGTGCCGGTCTCGCTGCATTAGCTGCGGGTCTTGGCGTAGGTATGATTGGTAGCAAAGCCTTAGAATCTATGGCACGTCAGCCAGAGATGGCTGGACAGTTGTTTACCAACGCATTGGTATTAGCAGCCCTTGTAGAGGGTGCTGCGATTTTTGCCATCGTTGTTGGTCTGCTTCAAGCAGGATAATTCAACACTACCACAAATTTAAAACTTGGTGAAAGCGGTTGGTTAGTAGCCGAGTTTATTTTAATGTAAAATTTAAAATAATAAATGTAAAAGTGTTTTCGCACAGCGAAAAACACGATTCACGTTAAATTTCTTTTACATTTTAAATTTGATATTTTACATTTTACATTCAAAAACTGGTATAAAATTATACTCAAATATAAATCGTAAAATGTTTTTACTCGATATAGATTTTGCCCCGATGCGTCCCGAAATCGGTTTGTTATTTTGGACAGTTCTGATTTTTGGTATCCTTGTTTTCTTACTCGCCAAATTTGGTCTCGGACCAATCAGTCGCGGTTTGAAAGCGCGTGGTGATGCAATTGACGAAGCCCTCCACTCTGCCGACATCGCTCGTGCAGAAATGGCAAACCTCAAAGCCGAGAACGAAGAATTACTTGTACAAGCTCGCGAAGAACGTTCACAAATGTTACGTGGTGCAAAGGAAATGAAAGAGCAAATCATCGAAGAAGCCAAAAAACGAGCTGACGAAGAGTACCGTAAAAAAGTAGCGAGTGCGATGGAAGAAATCAGTAATCGTAAAATGGAAATGCTCATTGATGTCAAAAATCAATCAGGTATGATGGCGCTCGACATCGCTGAAAAAGTGATTCGCAAAGAACTTAAAGGACAATCCGAACAAGTGAATTTTGTGAATAAACTCATCGAAGAAATTAATATTTAAACGAACCACGGCAAACGACTGACGACTAACGGTTTTATACCGTTGCCGTTCATCGTCCACCGTCAACCGTCACGAAATGTCCGTAGAAAGAATAGCCACGCGATATAGCAAATCATTGATAGACTTGGCAGTCGAGCAAAACAAACTCGAAGAAGCCAACACTGATATGCAGTACATCCGTAAGGTATGTGACAATCCTGATTTTATGTCACTTATCAAAAGTCCTATCATAGCACCGGAGAAAAAGCGGAAAGCAATTGAAGCTATATTTACAGGTAAAGTCAGTCCGATGACTTCCAAGTTTTTGAGTGTTGTATTGAACAAAGGGCGTGAGAACTATCTGCGCGATATGACCACAGAGTTTATCTTTCAATACAAAAAACTCAAACACGTATCGTCCGTCACGCTGACAACTGCTGAGCCTCTGGGACAGGCAGCCGTTGATAGCATCCTTGCCAAAATCAATCAAAGCAAGACCACTGACGATAATATTGAATTGGTGGTAAAGGTAGATCCAACTTTGATAGGTGGCTTCATCCTGCGATACGACGACAAGTTGTACGATACCAGCGTGAAACACAAACTCGAACAAATTAAAAAAGAATTTAATAAAAACGAATACGTTAAGAATTTGTAATGAATGAATTTTGAATTTTGAATGAATGAATCACACACTGAATAATTCATTTAAACAATCAACTCATTTATTTTAAAAGAAATAATATTTATAAAAAAGTATAATGAATAAATTTTGAATAAAAAAATGAATAAATCACGCTATATCGAATTATTCATTCATTCAAAATTCAACATTCATTCATTAAAAAAAAGATATTATGGTTGATGTCAAACCTGATGAAATATCAGCAATATTAAAAGAACAAATTTCCGGTTTTAAGACCGCTTCTGACCTTGAGGAAGTCGGTACGGTACTCGAAGTAGGTGACGGTATTGCCCGTGTCTATGGACTCAATAATGCCCGTGCGGGTGAGTTGGTCAAATTCGACAATGAAATTCAAGCCATCGTACTTAATCTTGAGGAAGGCAACGTGGGTATCGTACTCATGGGTAGTTCTGATGCGATTAAGGAAGGCGATACAGTACGTCGTACAGGTCGTATTGCTTCGCTCAATGTTGGTGAAGGTATGGTTGGTCGTGTAGTAGATGCACTCGGCGCACCTATCGACGGGCGCGGACCAATTACGGGAACTACGTATGAAATGCCATTGGAGCGTAAAGCACCCGGTGTTATCTATCGTCAGCCTGTGAGTGAGCCACTACAAACGGGTATCAAAGCAATTGACGCGATGATTCCGATTGGTCGCGGACAGCGTGAGTTGATTATCGGTGACCGCCAGACCGGAAAATCTGCGATTGCGATTGACACCATCATCAACCAAAAAGAATTTTTTGAAGCCGGAGAACCTGTTTACTGCGTATATGTAGCCGTAGGTCAAAAAGCCTCTACCGTTGCCCAAGTTGCCAAGACACTAGAAGAAAACGGAGCTATGGACTACACCATTATCGTATCCGCTTCGGCTGCCGACCCTGCACCTTTGCAGTTTTACGCACCGTTTTCAGGAGCTTGTATTGGTGAGTATTTCCGTGATACAGGTCGTCCGGCATTGATTATTTACGATGACCTTTCCAAGCAAGCTGTGGCTTACCGCGAAGTGTCTTTGTTGCTACGTCGTCCACCGGGGCGAGAGGCTTATCCGGGTGATGTTTTCTATCTGCACTCCCGCTTGTTGGAGCGTGCTGCCAAAATCATTGACAATGACGGCATCGCCAATCAAATGAACGATATTCCTGAGTCTTTGAAAAAAGCGGGACTCATCAAAGGTGGTGGTTCATTGACGGCATTACCAATTATCGAAACCCAAGCGGGTGACGTTTCTGCCTATATCCCGACCAACGTAATTTCGATTACCGACGGTCAGATTTACTTGGAGTCTAACCTATTCAACTCAGGTGTACTTCCTGCCATTAACGTAGGTCTCTCTGTATCGCGTGTAGGAGGTTCGGCGCAGGTAAAATCCATGAAAAAAGTATCGGGTACACTCAAACTTGACCAGGCACAATACCGTGAGTTAGAGGCATTCTCGAAGTTTGGTTCTGACCTTGATGCAGCCACCAAAGCCGTACTTGAGAAAGGCGCACGTAACGTAGAAATCCTCAAACAACCACAATATTCTCCCGTATCGGTAGAAAAACAAGTGGCGATTATTTACTTGGGTTCGCAAGGTTTGTTGAAAGATGTACCCGTGAATAAAGTGAAGGAATTTGAATCTATCTTCCTCACCGAATTGGAGCAAAATCACAAAGGCGTATTAGATACGTTCAAATCAGGTAAATTATCAGACGAAGCTATCAAAACCGTCAAGGAATTGGCAGCAAGTCTTTCTAAACAGTATCGTTAATTACGTGCTGATGTGCTGACGTGCTGATGTGCTGATGTGTTGACGTGTTGTCGTGTTATCGTGTTATCGTTTTTGATTTAAATACTACATTAATCAATACAATAACACAATAACACAATAATACAATAACACATCAGCACATCAGCACATCGGTACATCAGCACGTCAGCACATAAAGCATGGCGAATTTAAAAGAAGTCAGAGACCGTATCAGTTCGATCAAATCGACAATGCAGATTACCAAAGCGATGAAAATGGTATCTGCGGCGAAGTTGCGTAGAGCGCAACAGGCTATCGTACAGATGCGCCCGTATTCGATCAAGCAAAATTCGATGTTGTCCAATATCGTCTCCAATCTGAGCGGTGAGGTAGAAATCTCCTACGCACAGGAAAGACCAGAAACCAATGTATTGATAGTCGTCGTTACTTCCAACAGAGGACTTTGTGGAGCGTTTAATAGTTTTATCAATAAAGAAGCGGTGAAACTGATAGAAAAATATGCGCCACAACGCGAGGCGGGGAATCTTTCGATGATGTTTATTGGTAAAAAAGGCTACGATTATTTCAAAAGTCGTTATAAAGGCATCAATTTTATTACAGATAATGTCGCGCTTTTTGAAGACCTATCTTTCGGTAATACAGCATTAGTTTCGCAAGCTATCATGGATAGTTTTAGCGATAAGACTTACGATAAAATAAAAGTTGCCTACGGCGAATTTAAAAATGCAGCCGTTCAGTATTACAAAACCGAACAGTTTTTACCCATACAAAAAGTAGAACCGGAGGTCACCGAAGACGACGACAGCAAAGACGGACAAAATGCTTTGTTTATCTTCGAGCCATCTGCCAATGAATTATTGGAACACATGGTGCCGTCTATCCTAAAGACGCAATTCCATAAATACTTACTCGATACACATGCCTCCGAGCATGGCGCACGTATGACCGCGATGGATAAAGCGACGGAAAACGCTGACGACTTGCTAAAAGAATTGAAAATTGATTATAATAAAGCCCGTCAGGAAGCCATTACGAGAGAAATCTCCGAGATTGTGGGTGGTGTGGCTGCGCTTGAAGGCTGATGAAGTATAAGAATAAGAATCAAGCACAAGTTCAACCTTGTGTCTGTCGATGAGATATAAGACCTGCCGTTTTGGTGGGTCTTTTTTTTGTATGTACTTAGTAGTCAGTCAAATTAATACTGTCGGGTAAATTTCGCGAAATTACCCGACAGTATTAGTTTGACTGACTACTAAGTGAAAGAAAAGCCAAACACAAAATTATCTCCACTTTTATATTGAGAGGCAAGTAAAAAAAGCGTAATTTTGGCTTTTAGTATCTATATTCTCAACTTTTGCGTTTTTTTGGCAAAAAATGAGCGAATGAATGAATTTTGAATTTTGAATGAATGAATTTTGAATGAATGAATGAATTTTGAATGAATGAATGAATATGTCGATAATATTCACTCATTCGCTCATTCAAAATTCATTCATTATGGTAGTGGCTTCGCCACGTTGGGAATGTATATAAATACTTTTACTCTTTACTGAGTACTATCTGTTCTGTGAATATTTTATCTCCTCGAATGATGTTGAGGAAATAATTGCCTTTGCCAACATTTGGAAGGTCAATACGCTTGTCGTAACGTCCGTTGAAATCACTGACTTCTTCGCGATAGACTTCTTTTCCGGTCACATCAATAACGGTAATTTGGGTTGGCATTTTGCGCTCCGAAGTGAACTGTAAGGTAAATGTACCATTATTCGGATTAGGAAACAAATTTATATCATCTAATTTTAATGTATTATTGATTATACCAAAGTCGGGTGCATCAACTTCTTCGTCTGTTACTTTGATAAGGATGATTTCTTTATCTGTCATGCCGTTTGTGTTGACTTTCCCCGTCTCACAATCGCATGGACTATACCTATCATCTTGTGTCATATTGCCCAAAGTCGCTTTGATACGTTTTTTCTTACCGTTGCGAAGTACTTGAACCTTGATGACATCTCTCGGCTCATATTCGGAAATGAGATTGATGACTTGGTTGACATCACTGATGGATGTGCGGTCTATTTTCTGTATAACATCTCCTCCCTGAATACCAGCAGCTTCTGCGCCTGTATTTTCCATAACCTTTGTGATTGTTACTTTATCGTCCACAGCATCTTCAATTTCTCCGCCCATGTAAATGCCTAAGAATGGCGCATTGCACTTTCGCTCACAGTTCTTTTCCATGCGCTTCATCCAACGTGATTTATGATCATCAGGCGAAGGCGAACAGGTATTTGACGAATATAAAAACGGCGGATGCCCTCCTGCACGAGAGAAAGTTCGAGATGGTTTTTCGCCCAGTTTGGCATTGGTCGAACTGCTTTGTCCATCGCGGAGGTAAGTAATGGTAACATCATCACCGACATTCATCGCACGGATGACTTCAATTACTTTATCAACGTTGTCAACGGCTTTTCCATTCAATGTTTTAATAACATCACCTTCTTTTAATCCAGCTTTTTCGGCAGCAGAATTTTCCACTATATTCAATATCGTAACTCCTGCTTCATCATTATCCATACTAATGCCAAGATAAGGACGCTTTTCCCCTTTGATTTCCTTCGGCATCTCTATTTCCATTCGTTTGAAATCTTTTTGGACTTTTTCCATTGCCTCCTCAAGGCTTTTTGACATTCGATTGAATCTTTCTTTTTCTTCTACTTGCTGACTTTGAATTTCCGCTAACATATCTACCTGAATATCAACAGGTTTTGAGCCTTTTTTGTAAATATGAACATTATTTTCAGCAGCATCAAAACGCTCACGAAGGTCGTCGATACTGACTCCCATATCTTCTATTTCTTTGATATTTTCTTCACTCAAATCATCAATGCTTGCTATACGAATGATTTTGGTTTCGCGATTAATATTGACATTCATCGGCTTCATGCCTCGCATGAAACGCTCTTCAGGACTCATCCGCTTGTGAAAACCGTGATGTCCTTTTTTTATTTCGTCTAAATCAATACCGTTTTCTTCCAATTTCTTTTGGATGTCTTCCGGTAATTGGTCACCATCTCCCATTTTGAAGATGCGTATGTCATGTTCGCCTTCTTCCTCGTCGGTCGTCTCATCCGTATCAATGATAATCGTTCTACTGCCTTCGCCGTTGATGATATTCAAATCAATACCCATAGATTCAAGTTCGTCGAGTACATCTTGCGGTAGTTCGCCATTTTCACCATCCACCTTTACTTTGACGATTCGCTTGAAGGTTTCGCCATCCTGTATTTCGTCGATGTCAATATCAATTTCACCTTCTATATTTTCAAGACCCTCTAACATTTCCTCATCAACATCTACTTCTGTTTCAATAGTTTCAGTGTGTACATTGCCATCTTCATCAACTATCTTTTTTACAATGATTTTCTTTTTAATCACCGTAGGAGATTCTCCTTGTGCAAAAAGCGACAAACTCATACCAAACATTAAAATGGTCAGCATAAAAGAGCATAAAAAACCGAATGTAATTTCTATTTTTTTCATATTAAAATGTATTTTTATTTAAAAAATAAAAAAATATGTCCACACAAATATAACGACTTACAGAGTAAGTCGGTTGGTTAATTTTGTTAAATAAAATTTAAATATGAGTGTCGTGCGGGGAGTGTAGATTATTCATTCGTAGAAACAAGTAGTCGGATAGATAAAATGTAAGGATAAATTTATCCGACTACTTATCAACTCAGATGCGCCAAAAAACGTTCAATTACCTTAGTCAATTTTTGTCCGCCCATTTCTACATTCAAACCTTTAAAACCCTTTAATTGTGCGATAGCCGATTTTATATCTAACTCTTCTTGAGCTTGTTGCAAAAAAATATTTTTATTATAAAAACGCTCCGCGAGGTATTCCTGTTCGGTTTGTCCGGGCGTAGGAACGAGGACAACCTGTCGTTTCGCAAGTGCCGCCAAGTCCATAATCGTGCTGTATCCTGAGCGGGTAATGATGACATCCGAAGCAAGGATAGCTTCGTTGAGGGCTTGCTTGGTCAGGTAAGCTACCGTCTCAATATTGCCCTTTTGAGTGGGGAGTCTTTGAATGGAATCAGTGTCGTCGGTTTTCCCTTTCACGATGAGTGTATGATAGGATAATTGTGAAACTTGTTGAATGATTTTTTCTTCAAAAAAAGTCCGTTGTGGTTCAGGACCGGAGAGGACCGCGATGAGGTCATAGCGTTTTTTAATATCAAATTTTCGCATACGCGAAAGTGCGCCTACATAATGCGCCTTGGGTAGCACGTAGCCGTGTGCGAGGCTACCTGCGAGGTTGTTTTCCCCTTCAAAATCAGGTATCCAACATTCGTGGTATCGCTTAATCAAACGGCGATTGTTCCACTTCGCAAATGTCCCTATGCCGAGCAGTGCAGGTACTTTCAGATTGATTTGATGAGTAACAAACACCGACGGAATACGCTGCGAATAACAACCAAAACGGTTGTCAGAAATGACCGCATGAATATCATTTTCATGAATAATTTTATCTAATACTTGTTTTTCCTGCCACATCGCATGTAAGATTTTGGGCATTTGCGGAGCGATATTAGCAACCATGTTTCCTGTGCCATATCGGATGTTGTAAGCAGGTAATTCAAAGGTCGTCAAGTTGGGATATTCCTTTTGGAGTAGCAGCAGCGCACGTCCGTCGGAAGCAAGGCAGACCTCCGCTCCTTGTTGTCGCAATTCATCAATAATCGGCATACAGCGCGTGACGTGTCCGAGTCCCCAATTGAGCGGTGCGACGAGTATTTTTTTCATGTTTTGTATTGGAGTGTTGAGGTGTTGAAGTGTTGAGGCGTTGAAGTTGTGACGTATGGTACATCAACACTTTAAGACCTCAACACTTCAACACTTCAACACTCAATTAAAGCCCGTTTTTGTATGTTCCCATGACGGTGAAGCCGTTGCTGGCTTCGGTTAATTGCGCTTTTACTTGTTGAAAATCAAGCCCTTCTGGCAAAATTAAATCTGCAAAAAAGTAATACAACCACTTTTCACCGACCACTGGAAAAGATTGTATTTTGGTGAGGTTGATGTCGTTTTTGGCAATGATTTGCATGACTTTTAGGAGGCTGCCGGGTTCGTCTGCTACCCTGAAATAGACGGATGCTTTGTCGCAAATTTGACCGTTTTGCGGAGCTGTTTTTTTCTTAATCACCAAAAATCGTGTATAGTTTTGTTTGTTAGTTTGAATATTCGCACTAAGAGATTCGAGACCATATAAGGTGGTGCAAATTTCTCCGGCAATGGCTGCTACGTCTTTTTTTTGATAGTCGGCTATCTCTTTGGCACTGAGGGCAGTATCGGCGGTTTCGGTGATTTTTATGTCATTGAGTTTTTTTAAAAAATGAGTACATTGTTTTATCGCCATCGGGTGTGAACGCACCTCTTTGATGTCTTCAATTCGTTGTCCGGGCAAGCCGAGTAGGTGATGTCCGATATAGACATATTCCTCACCATGAATCACTAAGTCAGATTCCATTAATAGGTGATAATTGGTCAATAAACTCCCCGCGAGGGAGTTTTCGATTGCCATTACGCCTGCATCGCAGGAGGGGTCGTTTTCTACGGTATCAATCAAATCTTGAAAGGTCAGACAGGGAATGACACGCGTGGCAGTTCCAAAATATTGTTGTGCTGCGAGTTGGTGGTAACAGCCTTCTACGCCTTGTATTGCTATCTTCATTTTGTCGGTTGATTGCTTGATGATTGGATTGATGGAGTAAAACTCTCATTTGAATGACCATTTCCTGAGAAATGACATCAAATTTATAGATAAATTAAGTGATTTTTCAAAAAATTACATTTTTCCTATTACGAAAATTATCTTTGTCGTATTAAAATAGTATAGACCGCGGGTCTGTGCCGCATTTTTTAAAATAAAATAACAACAAGACGTATGCAAAAGTCAATTAAAATATTAAATCTTACTGCGCTTTGTGCAGTTACATGTTTACTGATATTCTCCTGCAAATCAGACAGTAGTACTTCTAACGACGCAACGCTCGACAAGCAGTATGAAAATAAATTGGTGGATCATCTGCTTTCCAATCCACAACAGCTCAACCCTTATAATCGAGCGGACGCTGCGAGTACTGTGATAATACGCTATTTATACCAACCATTAGTTCAAACAGATTATTTTAGCTACAAACAAGTACCGGTATTGGCAAAAGAACTGTTTGTGGCAAAAGAACGTGCTGATGGTAAAATCATTATGGAGGGCGAAATCAAAGAGGACGCGAAATGGGACAATGGCACGCCTATCACGGGTGAAGATGTTGCTTTTTCATTAAAAATATTAAAACTCCCCAAGACAGATAATGCTCACCTTAAGCCTTATTTTGAGTATATTGAAGAAGTGATTATAGATAAGGATAATCCGCGAAAGTTTACCTTTGTTTGCAAAGAACCTTACATGCTTATGGAAAGCTCCATAGAAGATTTGCCCATCATTCCTGCTTATGTGTATGATGAAGAAGGAATTTTGAAAGATTATACTGTAAAACAAATTGCCAAAGGGGGTAGCAAGATAGTGAATGATCCGAAACTCATCAAAGCTGCCGAAAATTTTAATGCCCCTAAGTTTCAAAATAAAGTTGTTGTCGGTTCGGGCCCGTACAAACTTGAAAAATGGCAGCCCAATCAACGCCTTGTTTTAAGCCTGAAAAAAGACTGGTGGGGACATAACCACAAAGCTAAAAACCACTGGTTTGAGGCATATCCCGAAGAATTTGTTTATGAAATCATTAATGACCCTTCGACTGCCGTAGTTGCTTTGAAAGGTGAAAAAATAGATGCGATCAATCGTGTAGAACCGCGTGCTTTTGTGGAAGAATTGCAAAAAACGCCATCGTTCATGGAGAAATTCAATGTCTATACACCGACCCAGTTTTTGTATTCTTACATTGGCATGAATATGCGTAATCCGAAATTTGAAGATGTGAAAGTGCGTCGCGCGATGCGCCACCTTACAGATGTGCCTACTTTTCAGCAAAACGTCTTTTATGGTATGGCAGAGCAAGTTACTACCTTCCTTCATCCGACCAAAAAAGATTTTATCAATCCTGATGTAAAAAAATCGGTCTATGACCCGAAAAAAGCCATCGCATTAATGGCAGAAGCCGGTTGGACAGATACAAATGGCGATGGTGTATTGGATAAAGAAATAGATGGGGAAAGAGTCGAATTTGAAGTAGATTTTCTCTATCCTAATGTTGCCAAAACGAGTGAAAAAGGTGTTTTGATGTTTCAAGAGTCTGCCCGGAAAGTAGGCGTAAAAGTTAATGCCGTACCAACTGAATTTACAGTGATGGTGGCTAAAACCAAAGCACACGATTTTGATATGTACTATGGCATCTGGAGTATGCCTGCTCTGGAAAGCGACCCTAAACAGATCTGGCATACAGATTCATATAATGGCGGTAGTAATTACGTAGGTTTTGGTACGCCTGAAAGTGACCAGCTCATCGAAGACCTACGTAGAGAATTGGACAGAAACAAACGCGCCGAGATTTACAAAAAACTGCAAACTTTAATTGATAAAGACGCGCCTTACGTATTTATGTCAGCTACTCAAAACCGTGTAGCTATCCATAAAAAATTCGGTAAAGTGAAAGACACCGGTATCAATCCGGGGTATTTCTCACCGGGCTTAGGTGTATTGAACGCAATTAAAAATTAAATCGTTGGTATTAGGTAGTTGGATGGAACAGTCCTGATACTTGATACCAACTACTTGACACTACATACGCTGAAAGAACCCGACAGTATTAACTTGACTTACTACTAAGTACATTGTTTAATAAATTTCTTTACGTTTTTGAGTATTTCTTTTAAAACGACTCTTCCCCAAAAAACTCCTTAAATACAGTAAGTATTCGCGTCATTTTTGGGTCGATTCATTTCAAAATAAACGTCAAAAACGATAAGAAATTTAATAAACAATGTACTAAGTGGGAATAAGAGCAAGGGCTTATTTAATGTATAAATAATTAAAATTAGTAATTTGTTTATTTTCGTCAGGTTTCTTGTCATCATTCCTTACCAACGAGGTATTAATATATTTTAGTTTGTTATTTAAGATTTATTTAACTTAATCGAATTTTGGATATTAGTGAATTGGTGAATTCAGCGATATACTGAACTCCTATTTTACAGACAATTAAGAATGTATTTTACATTTACTTCATTTAAAGGAAATGCAGCTCAATACATTGATTGTCAGTTATTTATATCAATAAACCAATTAAATTTATCCAGAGTCTATTAAATACAAACTGGTGTTTGTATCCAATAGTGATTTTGACGTAAAAAAAACAAAGATAGAAAGGTATAGTTTTAAGGGCATCTCATTTTAAGTAGATTTTTCACTTATCTTCGGAAAGTTAGAAAAATGATATGGAAAAACAAAATAAATTAAAGTCATATAAATTTGATATAGAATAAAAAGTGTTTTTTTAACATTTTATTGGGAAAGATAACTTGTATTTCCATATTTTTACGCAATGACATTACTACTGATTCAATTCATAAGGACTTGAGCTGATTCAAATATGGTTCACCTTTCTATTCAACATTCACTTATTGATATTTCAACATTATGACAAAACAAGAACCTTATAGTACTCATTTTGATAAACTCGCTGATTTGGAGGCACACGTAGGCAAAGAATTGGGTGTTTCCAAATGGATAGACATCACACAAGAAAAAATAAATACCTTTGCCAAACTCACCGAAGACGAACAGTGGATTCATATAGATAGAGAGCAATCAAAACAATATTCGCCATACAAAGACACCGTAGCGCATGGCTTTATGGTGCTGTCCTTCACCTCACGTTTTACTTACGATACCTATAGCTTTGGTGATGTGGTGATGGGCGTAAATTATGGTTTAAATCAAGTGCGATTTCCTAATGCAACACTCGTCGATTCGCGTTTGCGGGGACGTGTGTCATTGCTTGAATATAAGGCAATTCCGAATGGTGCGCGATTCATTTTAAAAGTGACATTTGAATTGGAAGGACAAGAAAAACCCGCTTGTGTCGCCGAATTTATCGGACAAGCGTACACGGGGCAATGAATGAATGAGTGAATTTTGAATGAGTGAATAAATAATGCGACAATGATGAAATGCGATAATGCGACAATAGTTTTGAATGAGAATAAGCGAACGCAAAAATTATAATGGTGATTCAGGTTAATACAAAAATAAATACGGGTGCGGAG
>ENA-ORXR01003360-ORXR01003360.1-marine-metagenome-genome-assembly--contig:-NODE-3360-length-14383-cov-3.202642_pt1 | contig 14383 bp, 12 predicted proteins | sample MGYA00237866_ERZ511479 | MGnify/ENA metagenome assembly ERZ511479 | reverse complement strand
GAAGTTAAAAAGGTAATCGCCTGGATGGGTGAAAACAGGGGTGTGACCTTTGATGTGTCCGAAGATCTTGTGGGTGGCAGCGCCTATGATGCCCACGGTGTTCCGTTAACCGACGAGACGATGGCCCAAGCCCAAGAGGTGGATGCCGTCTTGCTGGGGGCCGTTGGTGGCCCTGCCTATGATGATCTGGCTTTCAGCGTAAAACCCGAGCGTGGGTTGTTGCGCCTTCGCAAAGAGATGGACCTGTTTGCCAACCTGCGTCCCGCCCAGTGCTTTGATGCTTTGGCGGATTTCTCGTCCCTTAAGAAGGACATCGTGGCCGGTCTTGATATTATGATTGTCCGCGAGCTGACCTCTGGCGTCTATTTCGGAGAGCCGCGCGGCATTCACATCGAAGACAATATGCGCGTCGGCGTGAACACCCAGCGCTATACCGAGGCCGAGATTGAGCGTGGCGCCCGCGCTGCGTTTGAGCTGGCGATGAAGCGCGACAAACGCCTGTGTTCGATGGAAAAAGCCAACGTGATGGAAGCGGGCATTTTGTGGCGCGAAGTCGTGACCGAAGTGGCCAAGGATTACCCATCGGTGGAATTGTCCCACATGTACGCCGATAACGGTGCCATGCAGCTGGTACGCGCGCCCAAACAGTTTGACGTGATCCTGACCGACAACCTGTTCGGGGATATCTTGTCCGATTGCGCCGCCATGTTGACGGGCAGTTTGGGCATGTTGCCATCCGCCAGCCTGGGCGCGCCAATGGAAAATGGCCGCCCCAAAGCACTGTATGAACCCGTGCACGGGTCCGCCCCCGACATCGCGGGACAGGGCAAAGCGAACCCATGCGCCTGTATCCTCAGCCTGGCGATGGCGTTACGGTATTCGTTCGACATGGGCAACGAAGCGGGTCTGGTGGAACAAGCCGTGGAGAAAGTTCTGGCGGACGGTGTGCGCACCGCTGACCTGATGCAAGCGGACGGGGAAACACCCATCACAACATCGCAAATGGGCGATGCTGTCTTGGCGGCCTTGGATACCCTAGCCACGTGATCGATCTTGAAAAATACCCACTGGACCAACCAAACAGCCCCACCTTCAAGGCGCTGGTGAAAGACTGCCAAGCGCAGCTGGCCACCGAAGGGTTGTTCAATCTGGTGGGGTTTTTCACCCCTGATGCGATCGCGGCCACCCTGGCCCACGCCATGCCCATGATCGAACAACAGGCGTTTACCCACGCCCGCGACCACAACGTATACTTCCGCGATGACATTGATGATTTGCACGCAAACCATCCCGCGTTGCGGCGGTATAAGACCATCAACCACACCGTCTGCGCCGACCAAATCGAAGGCGCGCCGATCATTGAATTATATGACTGGGCCCCGATGGCCGCGTTCTTGGCGGCCGTCATGGACAAGCCGATGCTGTACGCGATGGATGACCGCATCGCCTGTGCCAATGTGATGACGTATTACAATGGCGAGGCGTTGAATTGGCACTTTGATCGATCCGAATTCACGACGACAATACTGTTGCAAGCGCCAGACGCAGGTGGCGAATTTGAATATGTGAAGGACCTGCGCACGCCGGACAATCCGAACTTCCAAGGGATTTCTGATTTATACGACGGGAAAGTTGACACCAAGATTTGCCCCCAAACGCCCGGCACATTGAACGTGTTCAAAGGCGTGAACACTGCCCACCGGGTCACCCCCGTGGTGGGGGACACGCCGCGCATCAATGCGGTGCTGACATACTATGAAAAACCGGGGGCGCGGTTCACTGAAACCGAACTTTTGGGCTTTTATGGGCGCACAAAACCCTGGGCTGAACTTGCAGCGGAACGGGGTCTGGTCTAACACTGAACGCATTCGTTAGCGATAACAGAAATGCCCATGACCCATAATCTGAAAGCTGTGCTGCTGGCCCTGTTGGGGTTTGCGATCTTTGCGACCCACGACGTGGTGATCAAAACCCTGGGTGCGACCTATTCCACGTTTCAGATCATCTTCTTTTCGGTTCTGCTGGGCTTTCCGCTGGTGACCTTAATGCTGCTGCGCGACACCACGGTCGACACGCTGATCCCCAAACATCCTTGGCTTACCGCTGTGCGCACACTGCTGTCTGTCACCAGTGCTGCCGGGGCGTTCTATGCGTTTTCGGCCCTGCCCTTGGCCCAGACATACGCCATTCTTTTTGCAGCGCCGCTGCTGATTACCCTTCTGTCGATCCCCGTGTTGGGGGAACGCGTGGGGTGGCGGCGGTTGATGGCTGTGGGTGTGGGTCTGTTGGGGGTGATGGTGGTCTTGCAACCGGGTGCGACGACGCTGTCACTGGGCCACATCGCGGGGTTGGTGTCGGCCATCACGGGCGCTGCGGCATCGGTGATCATGCGTAAAATCGGGCGCGAAGAACGCGCTGTGGTGCTGATCTTATACCCCATGGTGGCGAACTTTGTGATCATGGCCGCGATCCTGCCCACCGTTTATGTGCCGATGCCCCTGGCTGATCTGGGGCTGGTGTTCATCATCGCGCTGTTCGCGTTGCTGGGGATGGTGTGCATGATTTCCGCCTATCGTTTGGGCCAGGCGGTCATGGTGGCCCCGATGCAGTATTCGCAAATCCTGTGGGCCACATTTTTTGGCACGCTGCTGTTTGGGGAAACATTAGCCGCGCCCACGATCATTGGGGCAACCATCATTATCGCCAGCGGCATTTACATCGTGTTCCGCGAGGATACGTCGTCCATCAACGCGCCGGTTCTGCGCACCCGGTCGCGCTTGGGCATGGCCGCCGCCCCGCAAATTTCAACGTTGATGAAGCCCGAAGACAAACGCAAAATCGCGAATTAAGCGGGACAAACGGCTGATCACATCGGCGTCTGCCCCTTAGCCGCGCGGGGCCAAGCCAGCCTCTGCCCGGCCTTCGGGTGTTTTGATGGAAAAATCTTGCCCTGCATGCGCGGCGGCCCCCGCACCACACAGGTATTCGATGGTTTTGGCGGCGTCGCTGGCGGGGATGTGTTGTTCCCATTCCAGTTCGCTGACCGGGTTTACCCCAGATGCCTTAATGATCCGTTGCATGTCCGTGGCCACCGTGCCGGGGCTGAACCCCACGCAGTTGATGGTGTCGCCGTATTCTTTTTGCCCTGACCGGGTCAGTTGCAAAACGGCCGCCTTGGACGCGCAATAGTGCGACCATCCTTCCAACACGTTGTACGCCGCCCCCGACGATATGTTGATGATGGTGCCCGATCCTTGGGATTGCATCACGGGGATGGCCGCGTGCATGCCGTGGAACACGCCCTTTACGTTCACGTCGATCACCTTGTTCCAATCATCGGGGTCAAAGTCCGCCAGGCGGTGCACGGGTTCCAATAATCCGGCGTTGTTCACCAACACGTCCAGGCGACCAAATTCGGACACGGCCAAATCAACGGCTGTTTTCACTTGGGCATAGTCCGCCACATCACAGGCCACGCCCCGGGCGTTATCCCCGATATCGGCGGCAATGGATTTCACCGCATCCGCACTGCGGGCGGCCAAGATCACGTTTACGCCCAAGCCCCCCAGATGGCGGGCGGCGGCTTCACCGATGCCCCGGCTGGCCCCGGTGATCAGAATGGTTTTGGAAGCAACAGTCATGGCATGCCCTTTCAAGTGCGTTTGCCAAATATGATAGCCAGCCGCGCCCCAGAACCCAAGGGGGTGTCGCAGATGCACTTGCGCGGCTGTGCCGTCCGTGGCACCGCTGGGGTGTCCCAACAGGAAACCCCCAATGCGCACCGGATTGATCCTTCTGACCGCCACTTACATTTTGTCCCAGTTTTACCGGGCCTTCCTGGGCGTCCTGGGTCCCAGTTTGCAGGTCGAGCTTGGCATGTCAGAGGCACAGCTGGCCAATGCCGCCAGTGCCTGGTTCTTGGTATTTGCCGCCGCCCAATTGCCCATCGGGTGGGCATTTGACACCGTGGGTCCGCGCCGCACCACGGGGGCGTTGGTCACCCTGGCCGCGGGGGCGGGGGCGGTTTTGTTCAGCCTGGCCACGGTGCCCTGGCAGATCACGTTGGCCATGGGTTTGATCGGGCTGGGCTGTGCGCCCATGTTGATGGCCAGTTTCTTTATCATCGCGCGCGGGTTCGCCCCGGCTGTTTTTGCCACTTATGCCGCGTTGGTGGTGGGGGTGGGGAACCTGGGCAATGTGGCTGCATCGACACCCCTGGCCTGGATGTTGGACGGCGTGGGCTGGCGCAATACCATGTTGATCTTGGCGGGTGTGACCGTGGTCTGCGGCGTCCTGATCACGCTGATCTTGCGCGACCCCGAACAGATTGAAACAGACACCAAAGGCAGCATTCTGGATTTGTTCCGCATCCCCGCGTTGTGGTTGATCATTCCCGTGGTGGCCGTGAATTACGCCCCATCTGCGTCCATCCGGGGGTTGTGGATCGGGCCGTATCTGGACCAAGTACATGGCGCGACGACGGTGCAAATCGGCAATGTCACGTTCTTTGCCGCGCTGTTAATCGCCATAGGATCCATCGCCATGGGACCCCTGGACCGCATATTCGGCACCCGTAAATGGGTGGTGTTCACGGGGGTATTCTCTGGCGCGATCTTTTCCACGTTGCTGGCGTTGTACGGCGGCAACGGCATTTGGACGGCGGGGATTTACACCGCCATGCTGTCGATATCTGGCGCAACTTTTGCGGTGATCGTGGCCCATGCCAAGGCGTTTATCCCTGCGCATTTGACAGGGCGGGGGGTGACCTTGGTGAACATGTTCGGCATCGGGGGCGTGGGCGTTTTGCAAGCCGCCAGTGGCCAGGTATTTGACTGGTCCAAAGCCCGCAGCGCGGATGTGGCCCAGCCGTTTGAAACCGTGTTCTGGTTCTTCGCCGCAGTGGTGCTGATCGGTGCCACAATCTACCTGTTTTCGCGTGACAGCCGGGACTGACCCCGCAACCCTGGCTTCTGGCCTTTCCTTCCAGACCAATACCCCCTAAGCGGACCCGTCTAACTTGTGCAAAGGAAAGGCACTATGTCTTATAAAGTCGTCGTCGTTGGGGCCACCGGAAACGTGGGCCGCGAAATGCTGAATATTCTGGATGAACGGGCGTTTCCGATTAAGGAAATTGCGGTCCTGGCAAGCCGGAAATCCCTGGGCACCGAAGTATCCTTCGGCGAAAAGACGTTAAAGACGCTGGACTTGGCCACATTCGATTTCACCGGCTGGGACATGGCATTGTTCGCCGTGGGATCCGCCGCCACCAAAGAATTCGCCCCCCTGGCCGCCAAGGCTGGGTGCGTGGTGATCGATAACTCGTCGCTGTACCGCTATGATCCGGACGTGCCGTTGATCGTGCCCGAAGTGAACGCCGATGATATCCACGGCTATTCTAAAAAGAACATCATCGCGAACCCCAACTGTTCCACCGCCCAAATGGTGGTGGCGTTGAAGCCCTTGCATGACCGCGCGAAAATCAAACGCGTTGTTGTCAGCACGTATCAGTCCGTGTCGGGCGCAGGCAAAAACGGTGTGGATGAATTGTGGGATCAGACCAAGTCGATCTACAACCCCACTGACGACAAGCCCCCCAAGCAGTTCACCAAGCAGATCGCGTTCAACGTGATCCCGCACATCGACGTGTTCATGGAAGACGGCACCACCAAAGAAGAATGGAAAATGGTCGCCGAAACCAAGAAAATCGTGGACACCTCCATCAAGGTCACCGCGACTTGTGTGCGCGTGCCCGTGTTTGTGGGCCACTCAGAAGCGATCAACATCGAATTTGAAGAATTCTTGGACGAAGACGAAGCCCGTGAAATCCTGCGCGAAGCACCGGGGGTCATGGTCATCGATAAACGCGAAGACGGCGGCTATGTCACGCCCATCGAATGCGTCGGTGATTTCGCCACCTTCATCAGCCGTATCCGCCAAGACAGCACCATCGACAATGGTCTGAACCTGTGGTGCGTGTCCGACAATCTTCGCAAAGGTGCCGCCCTGAACGCGGTGCAAATCGCAGAAGTGTTGGGCAACAAGGTCTTGAAAAAGGGGTAAGTCCCCGGTCGCAATGTTACGCAAAATTTCATGAATTTGAGGCGCGGAATTGGCTTTCCGCGCCTTTGTCTTTCATAGTGGCCCCACAACGATTTGGGGCGCACGCCATGAAACATCTTTTACTTCCACTGCTTTTGACCCTGCCCGCCACCACATGGGCGGATGACTTTTACACTGCCTTCCCGGTGACGGCGGCGACAGTGTTTGGCCAAGGGGCCTTGGTATCGGCCCAGGGCACCGTGACCGTCCCCCAAGGACAGCACCAAGTGTACCTGGCCTTGCCCCAATCCATGCTGCTGAACACAACGCCGCGCTTTGCCGTGGCCGGGGCGACCCCGGTGTCTGTTGCATTCCTGCGCGATCTGCCGACCCAAGCCAAAGCGTTCTTTACCCCCGCCCAAACCGAAGCCCAGGCGGACGTGGATCGGTTGGACCAAGCGCTGGCTGAATTGCGGGCCAGTCAGGCCGCGTTGCAGGGCGAACAGGCTGGGTTGCAGGTGCAATTTACCTATCTTCAATCCATTAAGCCCGGCGGCACAGATGCGGCCCAATCGTTGGAAGATTTGCAAGCCATCGCCGGGTTCTTGCCCGGGGCACTGTCCGATAACCGCGCGGCCCAAGGGGCGTTGTCGCTTCAATTAAAAGCAGCCCAGAAAGAAACGGCGGATCTGACCAATCAGTTGACCCTGGCCCAAACCAAGCTGGCCAATCTGGGTGTTCCACAATCCGATTGGGCCGTGGCCAAACTGACGGTGAACGCAGATGCAGACACCGATGTAACAGTCCTGTCCGAAAGCTTTGTGGCAGAGGCCAATTGGCAAATCAGATACGACGCACGCCTGGATGAAGACGCAGGCAAAATCACGTTGGACCGCCGCGCCTTGGTGTCCCAATTTACCGGGGCGGCTTGGGTGGACGCGGCCATCACCCTGTCATCAGCAGAACCGTATCAGCGGCTGCAACCCACCATCCCGGACCGGGACGTGGTGCATTTGTTGGAGCCGCCCAAAGCAACCGTGCGCACATTGTCCAAAGGCGTTTCAGCAGAAGCAGACATGATGATGGCAGCCCCAGCACAGCGCATGGCGGGGGCTGAATTTGCCGCTGTGGCGGGCGATTTCAACGGGATAGAAGTTACCTATGCCATCCCCACCCCCACCACAATTGGGGGCGGAAATTCTGGCGCAGAACAGATCAACTTGGCCCCTATCACCTTGGACGCTGACGTGGACCGCTATGCCAGTCCCCGGCGTGACGAAACGGCCTTTGTGCGGGCCATGGCCACCAATACCACGGGTGAACCCATATTGCCGGGCACCACGATCTTCTATCGCGGGGACACATTGATCGGGAACGGATCCATGCCCGCCATGGCCGTGAACGGTAAGGAAACGATGTACTTCGGCCCCGATGACACCCTGCCCCTAGAAATGCGGTTCTTATCAGAGTTGAAGGGCGACACGGGTGTGTTCACAAAGTCGAACACCCGATCTGAAGAACTGGCCTTCATTGTGGAAAACATAGGCTCTAATCGGCGCACAGTCACTGTTGGGTATGCCCTGCCCATTACCGTCGACGAAGATGTGGAAGTGGATGTCACCGCCCAACCCCGCCCTGACGTTCAGGACGTAAAGGGCGTCAAAGGCAGCAGTGAATGGGTGCTGACCCTGGCCCCTGGCGCGCGTGAAACGGTGCAGATCGGCGTCGACATCACCTGGCCCGAAGGCCAAGACATTCGCTGGCGGCCTTAGACCGGGATAAACACGCCTTGGGACGGGTCATACTGTTCCAAGGTGCCTTCCCCGATGTCTGTCCACAACCCGTGCAGGGACACTTGTCCCGCCGCCACGCGGGCGGCCACAAACGGGAATGTCATCAAGTTAGATAACGATTGCACCACCCCTTCGCGTTCCAAGGCGGACACCCGGGTGGCTTCATCTTCGATGTGTTTGACCCGGTCATACCCCGGGCGCAACGCATCCATCCAACGGCCCACGAAACTGGTCTTGGCTTCCAAATCCGGCGCGTCACCCCGGCACATGTCATGGCAGCCCCGCACCCCGCCGCACCCCGAATGCCCCAGCACCACAATGTGGGGCACGTGCAGTGCGGTCACGGCGTATTCGATCACCGCAGATGTCCCATGTACGCCGCCGTCCAACTCATAGGCCGGGACCAGATTGGCGATGTTGCGGTGCAAGAAGAATTCGCCTGGCTCCACCCCGAACATGGCAAACGAATGCACCCGGCTGTCTGAACAGGCGATCAACAACGTGCTGGGGTTCTGCCCGTCACGCGCCAATTTGCGCAGATGCCCGGCACTGTCCGCGTACTGGTTGTCTTTCCAAGTGCGATACCGATCCGCCAGAAAATCTGGCAATGATTTTGCGTGTTCCATGGTGACGTGCCCTTTGATCTTGCCCCCAATTACGGCAGGTTCGTCGAAAATTCGAGAGGTTATTCTCAGACAGATTAAGCCCCTGGAAAGCATTGACCGTCAAACAAGAGAAAGCCGTGGGGGTGAAATGAATTGGAACATACTTTGGCAGATATTACCGTACTCGCCCATGACGAGGCGGTTCAGCTGGACGCAGATCAGCTGGGATTGCTTTATGGTCAATTGGGTGAAGACCAAGCCGACACCGTTATTTGTCGGGCTTTGGAAGAACTGGCGAACCGCCTTTCCACCATCGAACGCGCATACTATCAAGACGACCGTCCCGCATTGGCCAAGGCCGCGCGGGGGCTGATTGGTGTGGCCGATCAGGTGGGTATGCCGGGACTTGCCACCATCGCATCCAGCGTGGGGGGATTGGCCCACGGGCAAGATGATCCCGCGTTGGCCGCGGCCCTGGCCCGGCTTGTGCGCCTGGGGGATCGGTCTTTGGCCGCAATTTGGGAAGTCCAGGACCTGGGTGGGGCGATTTAAGCCATCCGGACGCTTGCGGGCACCCGTGCAACCGTTACTGTGCATTCCAACAATGACAGCACCTTAAAGGCCGCCAATGCCCCTGCCAGAACCCATCTTTGCCCGCGTCGGCGAACCCGCAATCCCCATCGTATTGGTGAAAAACTCCGTGGCCGACAGCTGGCTTTCTGCCCAGCGACCCGCCGTCCAAACCTGGGCAAAACAAAACGGTTGGTCCGGCCAGCTGGGCAAACCCCTGGTGATCCAGGCCGCAGATGGGTCCGTGTCTGGCGTGGCCCTGGGATACGGCAACGCCGCTGATCGTGCCCGCCGCCGCTTTGGCGTATTGGCCCAAATCCGGGACTTGCCCAAGGCGACATATACCCTGACCGGGGATGTATCAGACCGCGAAAAAACTGCCTTCACTTTGGGCTGGGCGTTAAGCCAGTATCACTTTGATCGGTACAAAAACAAAGCCACAGACGGCCCCAAATTGGTGCCCCCGTCCGGCGTCGACGTGCCCCGCACATCCGCCATCGCCACAGGCGAAGCGTTGACCCGCGACCTGATCAACACACCATCGTCCGACATGGGCCCCGATGAATTAGAGGCCGTGGCCCGCGCCTTGGCAGAAGTGCACGGCGCGCGGATCACCGTCACCAAGGGCGACGCATTGGTGTCGCAAAATTTCCCGATGATCCACGCCGTGGGCCGGGCATCCACCCGCGCACCGCGCCTGATCGACATGTCCTGGGGCATGGCGGGCCCGTCGCTGACATTGGTGGGCAAAGGCGTGTGCTTTGACACAGGCGGACTGAATATCAAACCCGGCGGATCCATGGGATTGATGAAGAAAGATATGGGCGGGGCGGCCCATGTGCTGGGCCTGGCGCAAATGATCATGGCCACCAAAATGCCCGTGCGGTTGCGCATCTTGATCCCAGCGGTGGAAAATTCCATCGACGGCAATGCCTTCCGCCCCCAAGACGTTCTGACCAGCCGCAAGGGGCTGAGCGTCGAGGTTAATAACACAGACGCCGAAGGGCGCTTGGTCTTGGCCGATGCCCTGGCCCTGGCGGATGAAAGCCCGCCCGATTTGATGATCTGCATGGCCACCTTGACCGGGGCCGCGCGTGTGGCCGTGGGGCCAGATATCGCACCGTATTTTACCGACGATCCGCTGGTCAGCCACGCCCTGTCCCAGTCAGGACAAGATGTGTCTGACCCGGTGTGGCAACTGCCGTTCCACGAAGCGTACGAAGCGATGATCGAACCCGATATTGCAGACCTGGACAACGCCCCCAAGGGCGGGTTCGCAGGCTGCATCACCGCCGCCTTGTTTTTGCGCCGCTTTGTGACCCAGACCAATCGCTTCGTGCATTTCGACTGTTATGGCTGGCAACCCAGTGCCGCCCCCACCCGACCCAAGGGCGGCGTGGGCCAAGGCACACGGGCCGTGTTTGACGCATTGCCCAAAGTTCTGAATCTGTGACCGACCGTCGGTTCAACACGAACCGGGGGGAAGGCAAAGACGGAACGCCCGGACCGCTGTTGCGAATGACGGTGCCAGTGGCGGATTTGATGGCCGCCCCCAATGGCGCCCGGGACAAACAGATGTGTTTTGGGCAGTCGTTCCAAACCTTGGACTTCAACCCCCAAGACCCTTGGCTGTTCGGCGTCGATCCGGCGGATGGATATGTGGGGTACATGGCGTCCCATGCCTTGAACGCCTGGATCAAACCCACCCACAAAATCCGCGCCCGGTCCTGCCACGTGTATTCCCAAGCCAGTTTCAAATCGCAGGAAATGCAGTCCCTTAGCTTTGGGTCAGAAGTCGCGGTGACGTCGTCAAATGGTGGATACAACGCACTGGCCACGGGCGGGTTTGTCATGGACCAACACATCGCCCCCTTGGCCGCACGCCAAAATGATACTGCCGCTGTCGCGCAATCGTTCATGGGCACACCGTATTTATGGGGCGGCAATTCTGGGTTCGGCATCGATTGTTCCGGCCTGGTGCAAACCGCGTTGATGGCCTGTGGCATGGACTGCCCGCGCGACAGCGATTTGCAAGCGTCGGCCTTTACCCCCGTTGCGGACCGCGCCGATTTGGAACGCGGCGATCTGGTGTTTTGGAAGGGTCATGTGGGCGTGATGTTGGACCACGCAACCTTAATCCACGCCAATGCCCATCACATGGCTGTGGCTGTTGAACCGTTGGACGGGGCCATTGACCGGATCGGTCAGCGCGAATTTGGGGCCGTCACGGGGTTTGCCAAACCTTAACGCCCAAATCGTTAAAATCGGCGCTGTGCACAGCCGGTGTACAGCTTGTGCACACATTGTGTACGGATTGTGCAGCCCTTTTGGGCCAATGGTTAACGCGGATCAGTCCACGGATTTGATCAGTTTGCGTTCCAACACCCGCAGGACAGCTTGCAGATCATGACCCCGTTTCAGCACCTGACCATCGGTGCCAATCACGGCAAACATGCCCTGCTTGTTGCGCAGCTTGGGGCGCTTTTCGATGCGGTACAGCGGGTTTTCGGCGGTGCGTTTGAACACGGAAAACACCGCCACTTCGCGCAGATTAGAAATCCCATAATCACGCCATTCCCCCGCCGCCACCATACGTCCGTACAAGGACAAAATGGGCTGCATTTCCAGGCGGTGAAACGCCACCTGTTGCGGGGCTTGCGGGCGGAACTGACCGTTTACGACATTCATATATCCAGAGTTGCGCCAAACGCGCATCAAATCAACCCCGCCCCATTGTTGCCACAAAAATACCGCTGAGATTTCTTGGTTCCTGCCTTCTTCTGACACGGTGCCGCGTCATAAAGGAAGGGTAGATTGGTAACGCGACAGCCCGGTTTTCTTGCCCCCACTTGAAAGGGCACACGCGTCACCAATCAACAACCTCCAGTACAAGACCCACCTCGTCTAGGGGTGGGTCTTTCTGGTTGGGGTTGATTTTTCAGTCATGTTTTCAAGAACTTAGTGACGCCCGAACAGCTTGGGATCGACGAAATCAGCCACGGCATCTTCGTTCCAGGTTAACCCCAAATGATCCACCAAACCGCGCAAGACATCGTTGTTTCCTTGCGCCAACTGGTCGGTCCGAATGCGCTGGACGTCCGGCACCGCCGTTTCCAGCGCGCGCAAGCGATCATCGTATCGGTTGATAAAATGTCGCCAAAATTCTGCGTCTTTGGACTGACGCGCCATGAAGCCCGTGTTCAAACAGGACTTCACCACTGCTTCGCGATCACGTTCCAGGATGATCCAACTGGCCCCCGGAAAGGCATCCGCCCACAGGGGCCACAGCAACGTTAGCTTGGGTTCTTTGTAACCCCAGCGTGTGCTGCCGTCGTACCCTTGGGCGCGTATCATTTCCAACATTTGCCGTCTGATGGTGGGATCGGCACACAACTGATCCACTGGGATCATGCTGGTTACCCCCGCCGGATCGACGCCCAGATTTTTCAAAGCGGGCTTGATCAAACGTTCGCGGATATCCGCGTTCTCAAAGAAGCCTTTCTCATTGTCGCGATTGCCCCCGATGGTCTTGCCCATCCACAGCCTACACGCCGCCAAAGCCCCCGTCACCATGGACGTCCCCGACCGCGGCGCGCCCACCACAAACACAGGCCGATCCGCGACATTTGGCGCGGCCGGAACCGCACGTGCCGACTTCAGGGCTTTGTGCAAACCCACCACGGCTTGGCACCAATCTGTCAGTTCAGCCCGGTCCACGCGTGACTTCGAACAAACGGTTGCTTCTGGATACACCGACGACACGTCGCCCTTCGGCCCCCAATACCAGTGAATGGTTTTGTTCATCAGCGCATAGATCGGAACCTGGGACAGCCCCGCGAAATGCCAGTTCGCGCTATCCACCGAGATGATACCAGCCATCTTACCAATGGATTCAAAAAGCGCATACGTTCTGCGGCGAATGTCGAAATTGGGCAACGTCACCCGTCCATCGCGGCGCAAAAATTCTTCTTCTTCGGGGCTGATATCGGCCTGCAACGCGACGTACGAAAACCCAGGGGGCAACATGTCCAAGAACATGTGCAAAGGAATGCGCCGTTCTTCCCTGCGGTTTTGCGCGGACCCCCCGCGCCAGCACACACCGATCACAGGGTTTGTGCCAGGCATCCGGTCAGTCACCAAAGGCACGGCCCCAAAACGATTATCCTCCAAGTATGCGGCGGGCAGGTAATCCCCCGACCCGTGCATGGTTTGGCCTTTCAACGTTTCAGGCATGTTGCCATTGGTGAAGAAAGACGCGTCGGGGAAGTATTGGCGCACGAACGGCTCTGACCGGGGTTCGCCCAAAAAGATGTGGTCTTCGCGCTTGGTGATCCGGCGCATGACGGCCAGGTGTAACAACCAGTCGCCGACGCCTTGTTCCAAGAACACCCGCCCGCATTCATTGACCCCGTCAAAGGGCAGATATTCAGTGTCTTTGGGGATGAAATTACCGAAATTCCGGGCGTGCATGCGTTTGTGGTACAGCCCCAAACCCATCCGCCGCTTGCCGGCCCAAATACAAGACAACGCAGCCGACCAACCAAAATCTTCGGACACATCAAAGGGCAAGTCTTCCTGCATTCGGATTTTCTTGGCCGTGGCCAAATCACCCGTGCGCAAGGCCAGGCGGTACCGCATGGCGGGTTGAAAACGAAAGCCAATATTGCGGTTCAATCGTCGGATATGATCCGGATCGCCGCCGCCGTACAGACCAACCCCAAGGACCAAAAAGAAGTACCGGGGGTGCAGTTCTTTGGGGACGTCACGATCTTGCACCTCTCGCAAAATTTCATAGGTGCGGGTGATTTCGCCCTGTTCGAACATGGCATTGGCCCGTTCGATAACGTCTTTGGCTTTCGTCAGTTTCGCGTTTTGAATGTCTTCGCTCATCGTGCCACTTGGTCCACCAGGCCGTATTTCAGGTACCACAGCACCAACCGTTCCACCCGTTCTGGGCGAAGCCCCCCAAGGTGCTGCACCAAATCCGGAAAGCTGACATCGCCCAAACGGGAAATGGTCTGAAGTCCTTGGGTATATTGCGCCATAGAGGCAGATTTGCGTTTCAACGCAATCAACCCGCGCACCTTAATCAACTCGTCAATCTTGGTGGCCAGTTGCGCTTCTGAAAGGCCGCGTAAAGACGCTGCAAGTCGCAGAACCTCGGTCCGTTTAAACTGGGTTGTGGCATAGTTCGCGAACATCCGCGTGGGGTCTGGAACATGGGGCATGTTACGGGTTTGGCGGGACGGTGTGCCGCCATGGGCCCGCCGCTGATCCAGTTCCGCCCACAAATCTTCGTACTGCGGGATGACTTGTTTCCAATCGAGATGGTTTTTGGCCCGTGCTTGTCCTGCCGCCCCCATCTTGGCGCGCAAG
>ENA-ORXR01003359-ORXR01003359.1-marine-metagenome-genome-assembly--contig:-NODE-3359-length-14389-cov-15.725615_pt1 | contig 14389 bp, 10 predicted proteins | sample MGYA00237866_ERZ511479 | MGnify/ENA metagenome assembly ERZ511479 | reverse complement strand
GCTGCATCAGCTGCCCAAACAGTCTCGGGCCAGTGTTCCGGATAGTAACAAACACCGAGCGCAGGTGTCATGACCATTTCTTTTGGTGAAACGCCCAGGCTGTGGCGATGATATTCTCAAGATCAGAATGTTTGGGGGTGAATCCGAGAATGGCTTCGGCTTTAGACGCATCTGCATAGAGCCGTGTCAGATCACCATCTCGCCGCGCGCCGACGTCATAAGGAACAGCTTGACCCGTGACCTTTTCAATCGAGTCCAAGATTTCGAAAACGCTCACGCCTTGTCCCGTGCCGATATTGACTTCGGCGCTGTCCAATCCAGCCTCAAATGCCTTTATCGCGTCCAGATGCGCCAGCGCGATATCCGTGACGTGAATATAATCGCGTATGGGCGTTCCATCGGGCGTATCATAATCCATCCCGAGTATGGTCATTTTGGGGGCCTTGCCCGCTGCCGCTTTCATTGCATTAGGTATCAGGTGGGTTTCCGGATCATGTTCTTCGCCGATGTCGCCTTCCGCGTCTGCGCCGGAAGCATTGAAATATCGCAGCGTCACATAGCTTAGACCGTAAGCTTTATGGAAACTTTGGATCATGTGCTCAATCGCGAGCTTGGTTTTCCCGTATGTTGAGAAAGGGTTTTGTAGTTCGCTTTCGGTTAGCGGCATGTTTTGGGTTTCGCCGTAAGTGGCGCAGGTGGAGGAGAATATCAGGCGATCTGCCCCCGCCTTTCTCATGGCCTTTAAAAGGGTCAGCGCACCGACGACATTATTGTCGTAAAACTCCGAAGGATTTTTTTCGCCAAAGCCAACTTCAATGGAACTGGCCAGATGGATAATAGTTTTCGCTTCGGGATATTCTGCGAAACTTTTATTTAGCGCCGCTTCATCTCGGACGTCGACTTTGACCAATGGTCCCCATTTGACTGCATGTTCATGGCCGGACGATAGATTGTCGAAGGTAATCGGACGCCCGCCTTGCCGATGAATTTCCTTGCAGACATGGCTACCGATATATCCAGCGCCGCCAACGACGATAAAGTCCTGTCCCGAGAGGTCATGAGGCGCGGGGTTCATTTGATCGTCCTAGCAGACATAAAATGCCTCCGGATGACGGGAAAGAAGGTCAGCTTTCCAGCCTTCCAAATTATCTTTTTGGACGCAGGCGACTATGCAGCCGCCAAAACCACCGCCTGTTTGCCGCGCCCCGAGCGCGCCGGATTTGATCGCATCGTCGACAAGCCTGTCAACGGGCGGGAGGGATATTTCAAAATCATCTCGCTGTGACGCGTGGCTTTCAATCATCAATTGCCCGAAGGCCTGCATGTTTTTAGCCGTCATGAGTTTGGCTGCTTCAACCGTTCTGAGATGATCTGTCACGCAGTGTTTTGCCCTGCGCTGAATATGATCCGGCAGTCCAGAGAGAGACGCATATTCCGTCTCGCTCATAAGGCAAATATCATCGCGACCAAGAAAGTCTTTGATGACGTCGCATTCTTCCTTGCGGATTTTGTAGCGCCCTTCGCTCAGTTGCCGGAACTGACCCGAATGCACCACGGCCATGTGATAGTCGGTGGGGAGGTCGACAAGTTCGTATTTGAGGTTGTCCGTATCCAGAGCAAGAGCTTGGCCAGGACGCGCGATCGCAACGGCCATTTGATCCATAATTCCGCAAGGCATACCTATGAAATCGTTTTCAACACGGCGGGCCAAAACTGCAATATCTGTATCTGAGATATCTTGGCCGGATAGCTCCCGCCCAATTTTAAGAATGCAAACAATCACCGCAGCTGAGGACGAAAGACCTGCGCCGAAGGGCAAAGTCGTTTTAACGGCGATATCCGCTCCGCCTTGGAGCAAGCCGGTTTTACTTGCGTAAATGACTGCACCTACGATATAATCCGACCAATGATCCACGGCTGAGTCAGATAATGAACGTTCTGCGAGAGCCTCGAATTTATCGGAAGAGATGCGGATCTGGCCGTCTTTTCGAGGATTAAGCGCAATCGTTACGCCGAGATTAATGGCTGTCGGTAACACCATGCCGCCATTATAATCTGTATGCTCCCCGATCAAGTTCACCCGACCTGGCGTGAACAATGTCGTGACAGGGGGCGACCCAAAGACATCTTTGAATTTCTCCGCAATCATTTGAACGATCTGAGCGTTTTGGCGGCGATTTCCGGCATGACATCTACGGTGAAAACGCCCGTTGATTGCTCAACTGACGCCAGATATTTTACGCGATTAGGTGCGCGCAACAAGGGATAAAATTGAGCGGTAAAGTGAAAGTTTCCTTCACTTCCTGCCGGTGCAGCATGTAGGCTGAGCATGTAGGCAGTGGGGCGTTGAAACAACTCATCATAGCGCCGGGTAATATCGCCAAGCAAATGCGCAAAGCCGTCCTGATCAGTCTCATTAAATATCCAAGGTCCGGCTTTGCGTTCACGCGGGGCAATCCACACTTCATAAGGGAACCGTGCATAGGGTGGGCACCATGCCACCATTCCCCCGGCATCAGCGACTTTGTAATCCGCTTCGCAAGTTTTGATGGCGTCTGAGAGATCATAGCCCTCTTTAAACGCGTTGACGGCCTGTCTTTGCACGTTAGGTACAAAGGGGAAGGCGTAAATCTGCCCGTGCGGGTGATGCAAGGTGACGCCGACCTCATCGCCTCTGTTCTCAAACGGCATCACAAATTTATTCCCCTCGCTATATAGGGTTTCGTAGCGGTCTATCCATGTGCTCAGGAGTAATCTGCGTTTATCTTGCCCAATTGATGACAGATTGCCTGTCGCATCTGGGCCATAAACTACAACATCACATCGGCCTTTCGCGCGCGCCATTTTTAAGTCGGCGGCTGATACGGGTTCAGGCGCGTCGGCGTGAAGGCTGGTGAATTTATTCTCAAACACGGCGAGTTCAAAGTCCGAGAACGGGATTTCCGTGGCCGGGCCGCCCGGCCGCGATGGCGCGAGCGGGTCATTGGCTTTTGACGGTTTAAATGTTCGGTTCTGTCTGTGCGGGGCATAAACGTTCCACTCCCGACGCAGCGGATGCCAACGTAGCTCACCGCCCTTGGCAACCTCACCACCCTCTTGCCTCAGAGGCACCTCGGTGTGACTTTGTAAGCCGTAAAGGAAAATATCACGACCATCCCGTTTGGTAAATTGTCGACGATGAACGGCCTGGCCGGCAATGGCGCGAGAGAGAGTAATGGAATTATCACACATCTCTCTCAAATCCTTTCCACCACAAACGAATAATTTCGCCACTGCCTCGATTTTCTAAAACGAACATTTCCATAGCCGCAGACGAAAACGATGGCTAGTGAAAAATTCTTATCGTCGGAACTCCGTGATAATGTTAAAGATGGTTATTACCGGATTGGAACTAACTTATGACACAATTTCAGCCATCGAAGCGCCAAGTCTTGATTCTAAACATGGTGGAGAGGCAGGGCTTTGTGGCAACAGAAGCCATGGTCAATGAATTCGACGTGACACCACAAACGATTAGACGGGACTTAAATGAATTAAGCAAACATGGATTATTAGCGCGATTTCACGGCGGGGCTGGACAGGCTAAATCAGCTGAGAATCCGCCTTATCAGGCCAGGCTTCAGACCAGTGTTCAGGCCAAGCGGATGATTGCCGCGAAGACCGCCGCCTTGATCCCCAACGGTGCCTCAATTTTTTTGAGTACCGGCACAACCATTGAGGCCATAGCAGAGGCCCTTCTTGGCCATAAAAATTTGCACATATTCACTAATAACCTACACGTAGCGCAGATTTTGACGCGAAACGAAGATTTTCAGATAATTGTCTCCAGCGGGCAAGTGCGGCATCATGACGGCGGCATAAAAGGCGCGTATTCCGAAGCGTTTATCAATAATTTTCGGATGGATATTGGCATAGTCGGCATCAGCGGTGTGGACGAAGATGGAACACTGCTGGAATATGACCCTCAAGAAGTCATAATTGCTAAGACTATTCTCGCAAATTCCGCCAAAACGATTTTGGCTGCAGACCATTACAAGTTTGGACGCCGGGCGATGAACCGGATTGGACATATGCGTGATTTGGACCTCATTGTTACCGATAGCGAATTGGACGCGGTTTTCAGCAATATCTGTGCGGCCGAAGGCATAGAGCTTCATGTGGCCGACTCAATAAACACGACGAATTTGGCGCAATAGGCAAACACCGGAAATATGTTGTAAAAAGAACACAATGTTCGAAAAAGAACATTTTTAGGATTGACGTTAAAGTCGGTTTCTTTCATTTGCTTTCCAATAACTAAGAATCCGAAATCAGTTCGGGACTAGGGAGAGAGCCAAATGTCATTTAGTCATAAGAATATTTTTGCTTGCACAGCCGGTGCTGCTGCAATGTTGGTCGCAATGCCCGCTATGGCACAGAGTAGTAGTGAAGATGTCGTCATCGCGACAGGCATTCGTAGCAGTTTGAAGCAATCACTCGATGTGAAACGCAGTTCTAATCAAGTTGTCGACGCAATCTCCGCAGAAGATGTCGGCAAGTTTCCAGACAGCAATATCGCTGAATCCTTGCAGCGCATTACAGGCGTAGCGATTGACCGCTCAGGCGGTGAGGGCCAATTTATTACTGTGCGAGGCCTCGGCCCTGAATTCAATACTGTGACCCTAAACGGGCGCACACTCGCAACAGATAATCCGGGGCGTGAATTCTCATTCGACGTGATTTCATCAGACATAATCTCCCGCGCGGAAGTTTTTAAGACATCCACTCCCGATCTGCAGTCTGGCGGTATTGGCGCAAATGTTAACATCGTAACGACGCGTCCGCTTTCAGGCGGTACAAGCCTGACAGGGTCACTTTCGGGGACATATGATACGTTGCGCGAGAAATTTTCTCCGGAAGGCTCATTGGTCGGGTCATGGTCAAATGACGCCCGCACGGTTGGTTTTGCAGGCGGCATCTCTTACTCAGACCGCGCGACACAGCGCGACCGCGTATTGACAAATGGTTTCTCTGATCGTTCAGGTAATCCATTTATTGACACAGATGGTGCCGGTACAGCCAATGCGACGGGTTTAACGGATGGCACGATTTCCGGTCTCAACGAGAACAATGATGGTGATTCCGTTTTCTTATTGCCGGCAGGGACACGCGTTCAGCAACAAGCAATCGTTAGTCGGGATGTTCAAGATCGCGAACGTATCACATTAAACGGTACGGCCCAGTTCCGGCCCGCTGAAAATATTGAGCTAACTATCGATGGTCTTTACTCAGAATTTAACATCGAGTCATTTGATACACAATTTTCTGGCTTCTTCAGCCCGCCTTTCATCGACCCTGTTGTCGATTCAAACGGAACGGTTACGTCATTTTCACGTCCGGGCGTCGATTTTCTGGCGCGTAATCCAGGGCTAACAACTGGCGAGTCTCAAAACGATAACGTACTAACGTCTAATAACCGCGAAGCGGATACCTATCTTGTCGGGGCTAATCTCGATTGGGAAGTGAGTGATGCCATCACCGCTAATTTCGACGTCTCGACATCCAAGGCCACGCGCGACGGAATAAACCCATTTGTCGTTCTCGGGGCACTGGCTCCGTCCTCTCCATTAATCTCACTGCCTGATGATTCAGAGATTACAACTTTGGAAAACATTGTCGGCGCGCAAGATGCCTCGATACAGCGTCTGCACTTTGTCAATGTCAACCGCACTGTCATTAACGATGAAATTTTTGAGCTTAAGGGCGGATTTGATTGGGCGGCGAATAATGATATGAATACGGTAATTAGCCTGGGCGCGAGCTATTCAGATCGTCAGAAATCCGGTGATTTGTTCGATAACTTTTCGCCGACCCAAGGCGGCGGGATTTTCTGCGCCTATTGTGGATATGGAACGGATTTTGACGACAGCATTCTCTCCGAAGTCAATTTGAACGGTTTCCTTAGCGGCGTAGATGGCGCGGACCGTATTCCGGTTAATTTCCTGACTGCCTCATTTGAAGACGCGTTTGCGCAACTGAATTCGGATGCAGCCATTTCTGACCCTAATCGTTCAGGTCGCGCCGCTCTATCAGATGCTGAACTTCGGGCCCGTCGTGATGCTACCGATTCATTCTTAGGGTTTTATGACCCAGAGTTTAACGCCGCAGGTAGTTTTGCCGTAGATGAAGCCGTCACATCTGTGTTTTTCAATTCGGCTTGGGAAAGCAACTTAGGTTCCATTCCTTATTCAGCTAATTTTGGCTTTCGTGTAGCCCGTACTGAAACAGACTCGTCTGGTGTGGACCAGCCTGTCGTTCAATTTAGAGAGTCTGCCGGAGACACGCAACTAGTGCCTGTGCTAGGTGCTTCAACGCCAGTGACTATTAGTAATGCTTATACAAATTTTTTACCGTCGGCGAATATCAAGCTTGATGTAACTGAGGACAAAATTGTTAGGCTCGCTGTATCCAAAACAGTTACTCGGCCGACCCTGACTGCATTAGGTGTCGCAAATAGTTTCGCTGGACGAGCAAATGCCCCCACGAGTACAGGCGGCAACCCGCGCCTGGAGGCCTTTGAGTCGACTAACTTTGACGCCGCATTTGAATGGTATGTTGATGATCTGAGCTTCTTTGGAGTTTCTGGATTTTACAAAGATTTTGGTAACTTTATCGAATCGTCGACAATCGGTATTCCAACGGCAGTTGTTTTCCCCGCTGGCAATGCTTCAAACCCCGGTCCAACAGATGTCACTCGCACGGTCAATCGCCTGGATACGCGTAATCGTAATGGCGAAACTGGCAGCCTTATTGGTTTGGAAGTTGCTGCGCAAACAGCCTTTGAAAACGGCTTTGGTGTTCAGGCCAACTACACCTATGTTGATAGCAGTATTGATCGGGCGGAAGGCTCCGCGTTCGCAGATCTTGACTATAATGGCCTGTCACCGCACTCTTTCAACGTCTCTGGTTTTTACGAGAAAGGCCCTATTCAGGCCCGTCTAAGCTATAACTACCGTGATGAGTTCTTGGTGTTAGCGTCTGATGGCAGCGCGCAAGGAGAGCCGCGTGAGCGCGAAGCTTACGGTCAGCTTGACTTCTCGGCGGCTTATGAAGTCACTGACATGTTCCAAGTCTTTGCAGAAGGTGTGAACCTTTTGGATGAAGACAGACGGGACTTCTCACGCTTTAAGAACCGTTTCTTGGAATATGAAGATACCGGTAGCCGCTTTACGCTTGGCTTACGCGGCACATTCTAAATATATTCCCTTTAGTTGGATTTGAAAAGGGTGGCTTCGGCTGCCCTTTTTATTTTCCTACGACTTAATTCCAGCTTTCCAATTGTCCTAATATATCGGTATGAAAGATTATGAGTGCCATGATAACAGTCTCTAAAAATCTGATATTTTCGCTGACGAATAGGAATTTTTCATATGTGTTCAGGGTTTCGGCGGAAGGCCTGATCGAACATCTGTATTACGGCGGCTCGCTCGAGAACCCGGAACAGGTTTCGATACACCATCTGCGTACTCAGAGAGAAACCTCATCTGTATTTGAGGGCCATCAGCATTTGAACCTGAGCGGCATGCCACAGGAGTTTCCGAGCTTCGGCACATCGGACTACCGATTTCCTGCCCTGCATGGACGAAATGCGGACGGAAATACGATATTCTCTCTACAATATAAGAAGCATAAAATTGTCAAAGAAAAGCCTCGCCTTAAAAAACTTCCGTCCGCGCGGGGCGGCGATAGCGAAACGCTGGTTATCACGCTTGAAGACACACTTCACAAATTAGAGGTTGAGCTTTTTTACACAATTTATGCGGATTACGGCGTCTTGGTGCGGTCGGCTAAATTCAAAAATAAATCCGATGTAGAAATCCAACTGCAACACGCCTTCAGTTCCGCCTTGGACTTACCGCCCGCAGAGTATGAAATTCTCCACCTTCACGGGACATGGGCTCGGGAGTTTAACGAAGAGCGAATAGCCATGCCCAAAGGCCGCTTCGTCATTGACTCAGCCCGCGGCACATCCAGCGCCGCACACAACCCTTTCATCGCTGTTATGCAAAAGGGCACGACAGAAGATTATGGGCGGGTTTACGGCACCACGCTTGTCTATAGCGGAAATTTTGCGCTCAGCCTTGAAACCGGGGAATTTGAAGATGTCCGGTTGCTGGCGGGAATTAACCCTTTTAATTTTCACTGGCGTCTCAAACCGGGGAAAAAATTCTGCACACCCGAGGCACTGCATGTCTATGCAGATAAAGGCCTGCGCAGCATGAGCCATCTTTGGCATGATTTCATTCGTGAGAAAATTTCACCGCCCAAGTTTAAAAATAAAGCGCGCCCGACCTATCTAAATACTTGGGAGGCCGCGTACTTTGATGTCGATGAGAACAAAGTTCTGCATCTGGCCGACAGAGCTGTTGAAGTTGGCGTCGACATGCTTGTGCTCGATGATGGTTGGTTTGAAGGCCGCCGCGATGACACATCCTCGCTAGGTGATTGGCGGGCGGATAAAGCCCGTTTCCCATCGGGCATTCCGGCCTTGGCCGCCAAGGTCAAAGCGAAGGGTCTTAAGTTTGGTATTTGGTTCGAGCCTGAAATGGTCAATCCTGACAGCCAACTTTTCAAGGACCATCCCGATTGGGCCATCCAAGTTCCCGGGCGAAAGTCTTCGCTGGGACGCAACCAGCTGACGCTGGATCTCTCCCGAAGTGAGGTCGTTGAGTATCTTTACGGACAAATCGACGATATTCTGTCTTGCGGCGATATTGATTATGTCAAATGGGACATGAACCGAAACATGACCGAAGTTGGGTCGGGCGGTCTTTCGCGAAATCGTCAACGGGAAGTTTCGCATCGTTATATGTTGGGGCTGTATAACCTTTTAGGGAGGCTTACGACGGAATATCCGGACGTGCTTTTTGAAAATTGTGCGAGCGGCGGGAACCGTTTCGATCTCGGCATGCTCAGCTACATGCCTCAAGGCTGGATCAGTGATATGTGTGATCCCATCGGTCGATTAGAGATTATCAACGGCGCGTCTTATCTTTATCCACTGGATGTTACGGCCGCCTATATAGGGCCTTCCCCTAATCACCAAAATGGCCGCGAGACCTCTATCCAGACCCGTTTTCTCGCAGGCGTATTTTGTGCCGCTCGCGGCATTTCGCTAAATGAAACCGATATTGCCGCCCATAAAGATGATCTTGTTCACTTCATGGATTTGGCAAAATCCACCGCAGAGGATATGGTCGGTGGCCGCTTTGACAGGCTCATAAAAAATGAAAACGAAGTCTGTTGGCAATATACAAGCCGCGATGAGCAGACAGTTTATGTCGCCTATTTCCATATTTTATCCGCGCCCAATCTGCCTTTCCGGCGCGCGCGATTGATGAGCCTCGACCCTATGAGTGATTACACTCTGGTCGATGATGGCGTCAGCTACCGAGGTGACGTGTTGATGCAAAATGGTCTTCCATTGCCCTATGTCACAACCAGCCATGTTAGTGATGAGGTCCGGTATATGGACAAGGGTGATTTCTCCTCCCATTTGTTCACCTTTAAGAAGACAGCCTCTTCACCGTAATAAGACTCAATATGTCTGCTTTCAGACGAAAGAAACAGTTTTGAATAATTGGCTCTCATGTCTGCAATGAGAATAAAACCGTCCCAGAGGTTCAAGCCCCCAAACACCATTTCACCACGGCCTTCTGCGCGTGGAGCCTGTTCTCTGCTTCGTCCCACACCACGCTCTGCTCGCCTTCCAAAACCTCGGCGGTCATTTCTTGGCCGCGATAGGCGGGGAGGCAGTGGAGGAAGAGGGCGTCTTTATTGGCCTTTGCGAGGCGGGCGGCGTTGATTTGGTAGGGACCGAGCGCGGCCAGGCGCTCCGCTTTATCCGTGTCGCCCATACTCACCCAGCAATCCGTAATGAGCGCGTCTGCGCCGTCCGCCGCGTCGTCAGGCGAGAGCCCGTCATGGATGATGGCTTGCTTATTTTGTGCCGCTTTGATGAGGCCTTGCGTCTTGGGGTTTTCCTCTAGGCGGTAGCCTCCCGGTGAGCTGATGCGCAGCTCAAACCCAAAGGCAGGGGCCGCGTTGACGAAACTGGCGAGCACATTATTGCCGTCTCCAATCCACGCGAGCTTTGCGCCTTTCAGGGCGACACCGCGTTCTTCGAGGGTCATTAAATCCGCCATAATCTGGCAGGGGTGGTTATGATCGGACAGGCCGTTAATCACGGGCACGTCGGCGTTGTCTGCGAAATCCGTGATGGTGCTATGCGCGTTGGAGCGGATCATGACCGCATCGACAAAACGCGAGAGCACGCGCGCGGTATCGGCGACGGACTCTCCGCGGCCGAGCTGCATATCATTTGCGCCCGCCACGATGGACGTTCCGCCAAGTTGGCGCATCCCTTGTTCGAAAGAGAAGCGCGTGCGGGTCGAGGCTTTCTCGAAAATCATCGCCAGGGTTTCGCCGTTTAGCGCGGCGTTGGGGTCGGCGCTGCCTTTGCTCTGGCCCTTGCGCGCGGCCTTCATCGCATGGGCATCATCGAGGATGGTGCGCAGGTCTGCGGGGGAAATATCGGCGAGGGAGATGAAATGCGGCATGGGGCGTCGGTCTATGTTGGCGGTTTGGGCAAAAAAGAACGAATAGCGAAAGGGGCGCGGGGGTGCAAGATAAAGAGAATCTCTTCTCTCCATTCATGGGGGGAAGGGGCATTTACTTTCGCGCTGCGTTTTCCTCTGCTACGCGGCATCATGATCCGATATATTAAATTAGGGCTTTGCCTTTTCTTCGCTTTGTTTTTTGTCGCGGCGGGGATTTCGCATTTTACCGCCGTTGAGAAATTCGCCGCGATTGTCCCGCCGTTTCTGCCCTTTCCGAAACTCATTGTTTGGGTGACGGGGGTGATGGAAATCGGGATGGGCGTGATGTTGCTCTGCCCGCATTTTCGCGCGCGGGTCGGCGTGGTGCTCGGCCTGTTTCTGCTGGCGGTCTTGCCCGCGAATATTTATATGGCCATCGCGGAAATACCTTTTGGCGACACAGTGGCTGGCCCCGCCGCGCTCTGGACACGGGTGGCGCTACAATTCCCGCTGATCGCGGTAATCTATTGGGCGACGCGGCCCGTTAAGACGGTTTAGACCCGCCGCCGGATTTTCCGCGTCTGCGGTTGTTGCGGCGTCGTTTTGGTGCGCCGTCCCCGCCTAAGCCGCGTGTGGCTGCGGGTTTTGGCGCGGGCTTGCGGGAGCGGGTTTCCGTGCTCGCCTCGCCGGACATTTTGCGCGGGCCTTTGTTCTGAGGCTTTGTGGTGTTTGACTGGCCATCACGGGACGGCGCTTTTCGGGAGCGGCCCTCGCGGGATGGCGTGTTGCGTTTGGCGCTGTCTTCAGGCGGCACGGCGCGAGAGGGATTGCCTCTGCCCCGCGTTTGCGCCGGCCCTTTTGATTTCTCTTGCGTGGCGTTTCCGCCCCTTTTCTCTCGGTCTTTGCTGAAGCGCGCGCGGTTTTTTTTCTTTTTCGACTTCCCGCGTCCTGACCGCGTATCCTGTTTCGGCGCTTCGGGTTTTGGCAAGGCTTTACGCGCGCGCAAGGCTTTGACGTCGCCCGCGTAGTCTTGAGGTGCATCGGCTTCCGGGATTTTATCTTTCAGAAGCTTTTCAATATCGCGCAGATATTTCAGCTCGTCCGAGCCTTTCTCCGTCCCGACCAAACTGATGGCCATGCCTGTCGCTTCGGCGCGGGCGGTGCGGCCTATGCGGTGAACATATTGTTCGGGGACATTTGGCAGATCGTAATTAAACACATGAGTGATGTCGGGAATATCTATCCCGCGAGCGGCGACATCCGTTGCGACCAGCGTTTGGACCTTGCCGGATTTGAACGCTTCGAGGGCGCGGGTTCTTTGGTTTTGGTTTTTATTTCCGTGGATCGCGACGCCCGCAATGCCAACTTTGGCGAGGCGTTTGACAAGGCGGTCTGCGCCATGTTTCGTCCGCGTGAATACAAGCGAGCGCCCGACGTCCGGCCGCAGCAATTCTACGGCGAGGCGCTCCGGCTTTTCCGCCTGCGGGACGCGGATCATGCGCTGAGTCACTTTGTCGGCGGTCTTATTGGCAGGGGTCACGGAGACATGAACCGGGTCGTTCAAAAACTGCTTTGAGAGCTGTTTAATTTTCGGCGCGAGGGTGGCGGAGAAGAAAAGCGTCTGGCGTTGTTTTGGAATGACTTGCACAATTTTCTTCAGCGCATGGATGAACCCCATATCGAGCATTTGGTCCGCTTCGTCCAAAATCAAAACTTCGACCTCATTTAATTTAATCGCTTTGCGGTCCAGCAAATCAATCAAGCGCCCGGGCGTTGCGACGAGCACATCATTCCCGCCCGTGAGCTTTTTAATCTGCCGCGCGATGGGCACGCCGCCATAAACGGTCGTGACCGACAGCGTCATGATATGACGGCCATAATCGCGCACAGAGTCGGCAATCTGGCTCGCGAGTTCGCGTGTCGGCGCGAGGATAAGCACGCGCGCGCCGCGCTTTGGCGGCTCTCTGTCTTCGGTAAAAATATGGTGCAGTGTCGGCAGCGCGAAACCCGCCGTTTTCCCCGTCCCCGTTTGCGCAATGCCCATGACGTCGCGGCCGTCCATAGCGGGCGGAATCGCCTGCGCTTGAATGGGGGTCGGTGTGGTGTGGCCCAAGTCTGCGAGGGCGCGGGCCAAAGGCTCGGCCAGGTCAAGGGCTGCAAAATTTTTCATGGGGCGTCCGCGGGCAATGTTTGGCCACGCATGGCCGAGGGGTAAGAGCGGCGCGTAGGGCGCAATCAGGAGATTGTCAAACTATAGGCTCATGCAGATGGTCATGTGTCCAGGCCCGCTCAAGTTTCGCCATGAGCTTTCCGGGTGGCACTGGCGCGAAACTATGGTAATCCAACCCCTCTTGGGGAGGATATGCTTTGGAGTTTTTGACGAGTCTGTGGGCTGAACTGACGTCCGGGGATTACCCGGTTATCAGCTTTCTATTCGTCCTGAATGTTGTGCTGCTTATTCTCTCGCGGCCCATCATTAATTTCCTCGCGCCGGGACAGGATAATAAGAGCAAGATAAAAATTGCGCAGGCGATCAACTTGCTCGCGCTCGTCTTTCAGCTTGTCGATTTCGGCCTCAGGCGAAGCTTCCCCGAATATGACGGCGGATATCTGGTCAACCTCGGCATCAGCTTGATGGTCATCTATACGGGCGTTTTCATCTACAGCGCCAGCGGGACCTTTACGCGCAAGAAATTTGGCAAAAGCCGAACGATTGATGACAAACCCATCTATATTGAATCCTATAATTCGCGCCTGGTGAATATCGTCATGCTGGCCATGATTGTCCTGACGATTATTTATATTCTCATTCAGGTATGGGGCGCGAATAGTCTGCTGGAGACAACGGGGATTATTGGAATCCTGCTCGTCTTCCTCGGCTTTACCAGCTCGATCTGGGCACCTGATATTGTCAGCGGTTTAATTATCCTCAACAGCGAAATGTTAGTCGACGGCGATGTGGTCGTTATCGACGGGCACCCCAATGAATATATCATCGGGCGGGTGACGCTGATCTATGCGGTGCTTTACGATATTCGAAATAATCACCGGACCTTGCTGCGCAATACGCAATTCATCCAGAGCCGTATTGACAATCTCTCGCGCATCGCCAGCTCTGACGGCATCCGCCAAGCGTTTAAATATAATATCGGCTATCCCGCCTTTAGCGATGAGCGGACCGCGCGCGAGGCCGAGCTGTCGGCTTTCCAAAAAGACATAGCCGATATGTTTATGCGAAGTTTTGAAGCCTGCTGCGCCAATGACGATATTAAGATAAATAGGAACAAGCCCTTTGAATGGGCCATGACCAATGCCGGGGATTACGCGCTCGAATATACGCTCTGGGTCTATCTCGACCGAATTCCCAATACCAAAGTCACGGCCACCATCCGCCGTCATTTGATGGGCACGCTCTATAAGATAAATGAAAATGTTTTCACCGCGTCGGTTTCGGAAGGCATAGATCTCTCGACGCCGGATTTGGTCAACGCGCGGATCGTGAATGACGTGCCATCGGCGTCGCTTTCAGAGTCGAAAGAGAACGTGTAAGTCTTCCTCCACCTTAGCGTTTTTAAAGGAAACGCGCGGTTGGAGGAGAGTCTTTTTCTGCGCTACCGAAACCTTGGATCGCGATTTCGGTCGCCGCGCGGGCCGCGCGTTGGGGCGGGGCGGTCGGATTTGACAAAGATATCCAGCATATCCTCATGGAAACTATTTTCCTGAAGCTTGCCGTTACGGTCAATCCACTGCACCGCCCAAGCGCTCTTGCCGCCCGCCGCATCAGGGCCTTTAATCGTCATCTTAGGACTGCC
>ENA-ORXR01003357-ORXR01003357.1-marine-metagenome-genome-assembly--contig:-NODE-3357-length-14397-cov-31.103142_pt1 | contig 14397 bp, 19 predicted proteins | sample MGYA00237866_ERZ511479 | MGnify/ENA metagenome assembly ERZ511479 | reverse complement strand
CGTTTTTGTGCGCTTCGCGCCCAGTGATCCCGGCGTTCGCGTTGTGACTCTGGCGTAGCGATCCGCATCCTGTGCTGCGTTTTCTGACCGTGTTACACCCCGTTGGCTTTGAGGGCAGGATCCACTACAAGGCGAAAGACCAAGTGAGGAAGGGCTCGCCCATGCTTCAAGCCGGCTGCGTCACATGCGCGCCGAAAGGTTGTCAAGAAGGTGAATACGCCGAGGGGGCTGGTGCCCGTAAGCGGCTGTTGCCCTTGGAATGCGCCGTCAAGGCGGCGGTTCATCTTATGGGTTTTATCCACTAGGGAGGGGGGCCGAGACAGATCACGTCGGATCAGGAAGAACGTACGACAGTCCAATAGGGACTTGAAGCGACTATTAGAGGGTCGAATGATCTTTAGCCGATCGACTTTCTCCAACCTCTTCTTAAAGTCGGGACGACCCTTGTACGGACCCGGGCGGGATCGTCGAGACGCAGCGTCCGATGACGTGTCCGAAGACTCCGAGCTTGAGCTCGACGACGGGGAAGACGGAAACCCCGGGGATTCTCCGGAGTCGGAGGAAGAATAGGAAGTTGTCCCACTGGACGAGCTTGCCTCATTCGTGGCCGAAATGTTGGCGTTCTCAACTAAGGATGTCGAGCGGGCCAACTTGGTCTCCTTGTGGATCTTACGAAACTTCTTGCGAAGCTTACGCTCTTGATCCCGAAGTTCGGTCGCCTGGCCAACTGGCTCTGGACGAGAGGAAGACGACTCGCCCCCCTTGGGGTCCATCTTGGTCTTAGTCTTTCTCTTTGTCTTGCGACGCGACTTTTCCGCCCGGGCATCGGACTCGGTGTCCTTCTGGCGCATAGACTTTACGTTTGCGATCAGTTCGTCGTTGGCTTCCGCTAACGAGCGGTTAGTCGCTTGTTGCGCCGTCAGACGGAGACAAAGTGCCTCCACCTCCGCCTTAAGGCTTTCCGCGTCGAGCGGTTGGCCAGAGGCCGCCGCGTTCAACGCAGGTGATCCCGAGAGGGAGCCACCGAGGGTGTTGGCGTCGCGCATGTTTGTACGAACGCCTCCCGGAGGGACGTAGTCAGAAGGCAGGGCGTCGCCCTGACCCTTCCCATTGCCACGTTACCCGTCGGCACCACCAGGGGTCATTGCTCAACCGGCACAGTGCCAACAGAAGCTCACCGCGCTCCAATTGGAGATCACCACCCACGACGCCCGGCGTCGTGGCGCACACAATTGGGAGACGCGCCCTGCGCGTCAAGCCAATGGGTGCAATACCCGTCACCGTGCCACTTGAAAACAAGAGACAGCTCTCGGGCACCACCGGCAGATGCACGCGGCAGGCAAGAGTAACCCCTGATGCTCCTCCAAATGTGAGATTAATGACGTTGGTTAAAAAACCAGTAAATAGCGACCGACCGTAGACGCACGATAAAGCGAACACTATCGCCTTAGAGGCGAGGAAAAAGAACTTTCGTACGTGCAACATCCGATGGGGAGCCGGGTGTGCCGATGACGGCGAACCCCGGTCCCATTGTGCTTTCATTATCAGACGGTAAAGGGGCGGAGTCGATCGACTGAGCGATCAAAAAGATCGAATAACCACCAAAATAGAGACGATAAAAGAAAGGACAGATATACAAGACGGAAGTAACCTCCCAAAGGGCGAGCCACTAATCAGTTCAATCCTACACGTGAATAATGACCCTTCAGGGGGGCTATGGGACCCAATATCAAAATATTAAGCAGATATGCTACAGATAGTGCGGCGCTCGACAGCCCCAACAGCAGGGCATTACCGACCCATCCCTCCTGGCCCCAGATCGCAGTAACGGATTGTCAGGGGCGCTGGCAATTATGTCGTGTCCCAATAGGCCTACACGACTGACACCGACTTCCATTGGTGCATGTGAGCTGACGCTGAATCATCCGGAGTCAGACGCCGCATCATTATGAGTCAGCGGGGCGCTGGATGGCCTCACGCCGGATCAGGTCGATCGGCGTGTCCGTAGCTTCCCCTAAAAAGATGGAGGCCGTTGTAGCGGATGTTAGACGCGTACAGCAAGCCACGAAGGAAGCGTGCCACGTGGAAAGTGATGTTTGAATTGGATGTAATGTTGAGAGTACGTTTCCACGTGGCGTGAAAGGCCAGAGGTCTTACGGACAGTTATTTTCACGCCTCATGCCTCCGTGACGGGCTGTCCGTCCCGGCGTCGGACGTATTGCTGATCCCCCAAGGTTGTTCTCATCGGCCAAGACTGGAACTGTTTTGTAAAACCGGTCAACCATTGGTCTAGAGCAGCAGCAAACAGCTGCTGGGTGCGAATCTACGACGCGCCATTGGCTCTTCAACCGCCAGGTCCGCGCAGAATCGAGATTCTCCGTTTTCGAGAGATATTCTTTTTTTCTCAGTCGTCTCATGGGGTGAAGTAGCCCGGAGCAGTTTGATGTCGAGCTCTTCTTCGAGATATTTAGATAATCTCAGACAAACGAGTGCGCCCATTGTGCGTTTGCGGGCCGTACGGGCACATTCTCCAAAGAACAGACCCGTCATGCACTGCTGTCGTTCCTCTTGGCAAATCACGAATTTCCCTGCATCGCTGTTGCACTCCCGCTTTTTGCCGACAAGGACAAAATTGGCGGATCAGCAATAGCCAGAACACGCCCACTCCAACAAAATCACCACCGCCTGCCGATGACTCCTCCGAGCCTTGGGGGCGGATCTTTGGCCTCGCTCGAAGCTTGGCCCGTGAGTGGGCCACTCAAAAGTAGCAAAAGAGAGTCCGGATGGCCACTGTTTCGCGACTTGTGCCGTACGTCTGGCATTTTCGTCAGCGAAACCTGGACGGCCGCTTGCTCCGGGCCGTCAAGAACGGCTTGATGTCGGCTTTTTCATGCCTCGTTCGTCACTGTGCGCCCCTCGCCGCAGCGAAACCGGGCCAGTTGTCGCCCGGAAGCGTCCGTGTGAGCCCCGGCTACAATCTGCCCGCGAGAGATTGCATCTCACGACTTGGAGACACGTGCTGAACCGAAACGTAGCCCTCAAGTTTCCGACGACTGCCTGCTGCACTCGTGCTTAGGGCGCAAGTGGCACTCTGATCGCTGACGTTCGACTCCAGTTCATAAATGATCGGAGGCATGATCGATGACGATCGCATTGCCACACCTGGCACCATGCCCATGCATGAGACCTCTCTGATCCTGTTGAATACGGAGAGTCCCAGCCACCAACATAGGATGTGAACTCCACATTTTTTTAAAGTTTCGTGTACAGATGCGGCCCCTGTTTTTGGTCAAATACACTGCTCGTGTGAGCCAGGGTTCGCAGCAGGGTCGAGGAAAGCCCGTTACCCAATGAGAGTCCCACACGATACAAACGTGGCAGCCTTAAATGGGTTCGGGTTCAGAGTCGATGTTGAGTTGTTGGCTGTGCTCTAAGAGCAATCCCAGCAACGTCGGCCCCATCTTCCGTTTAACCCGATCCGGGGGTGAAACGTGTGGCCCTATGAGTGGGAAGACTACCCTCGGGACCCTATATCCTGACCGGCGATATGTGTTGAACGACATCGGCCCTCGCATCCCCCGTGGAGGTCGGGACGGTAGGGTCTTCGTTTCTGGATCACACATGGCCCAAATGGGACCATTTCTTGTTAAGAGAAGGATCTGACTTCTAGGTTCAGAAAAGAAGTCTCACGTCGAGTGGAGAAGGATACCAGATCCGGGTCGAACTAATTCGAAAACGGAAGAAGCGTGCCACGAGACCAAGAAATGAGCAATAGCGAGCGAAGCAAGGCTGAAGACATCCGAAAGGTGCTCAATACGACAGAATCTAGGGGGAGCGCGAAGAACCGTTGCAGTTCCTCCACTCAACAAACACGGATATCCATTCCGGACGCCTCCTGCAGGCGATCACGTGTACTGCATGAGCCGTATCACCTGCGATCTAGGAAGACCATGTGTCATCAGCTGGTTGTGTCAGGGGATGGAGGTGCTCGCCAGGAAGGAAAGGGGCCCTCTCAGGTGGCGTGGAAATGAACTCTGTCTGGTCTCGTGGGTATCCATGTGCAAAATTGGATGTCATGAGCCACTCTCCCGTGAAAGTTCTGTTTTTCTTGCCTAAAGGGCACTTTCTGATTGGCCTTCACGGAAAATGAATCGTTGAGAAACACACCCCGACACGGGTTGTGGCGGGATCTGACCGATTTTCAATTCAGAGGTCCCAGTGTGCGCCCAATGATGTCCGAGATCGATGCGACATCCGTTTATTTGTCAAAGCGGGCCGACCGGGCCCAACACGAGAGGGCGATCCGGTGATCCAGCTTGACTTTGGAAGGACAGCGAGTGGGCGGCGCGCAGCGATGACTGGAGGGTGGGCGGGCCCAGGAGAGGCGGTTTGAAGCCAGCTGCCGCCCCGTGATGAAGCGTATCCGACGGCCTGGAGAGAAACGCTGGTGGTTTGTGGGTGCGCCCCGCCTGAGCAGACACCGATTTGGGGGTCTGGGCCAGTCTCTCGTGCGTGCTTCAGTTCCCGGTCGCCTATTGCGTCGCGCGGGCGGGGCCCCGTGGCCCACAGGCGGTGGCCCGCGGTCCGAGGGGGTATATAGGCGGATGTGGGGCACATTTCCCGCGTGTGGGGCCGCTGCCCGACGCGAGTGGTCGCAGGGCGGGTGGGTCCTGGAGGCATTCAGGCCCGAGGCACCGATTCGGCGGACCTGGGGCACTGTATGCGTGCACGTGTCCGCCGGCTGACGCATTCCCGCCCAGCACAGTCGGCCCAGGGGACACGCATTCCGTCGTCCCACGCTCTATATGACGTCCAACTACGCACCGCCACCGTGAAGGTACCGTCGTCCCACTTAATCGTCTGTGTCGTGGGGGAGATGGTGTCCTCGTAGTTCCGCTGGAAGTCCCACCCGAGGATGAGCGGTGTGGCAACAAAGAAGGCGCGAGCAAATACCCTGTGGCAACACTGAAAATACAGAAGAGAAGGACCCAAAGAGTCGACCTCCCGAGAGGACCTAGACGGCGCAAAGGCGCGCAAGGGCTAGGACTCGAGAGAGACGCCAAGATTTAGATGGCGAGCAAGACGGGGCGGCGCGGGCCGTGGCCGGCGCCAAAAGAGCAAGACGGAAACAGACGAAAAAGAGAGCCGAAATAGTAACCCCGGGCCCGAATAGGGGGGGGCAACGTAGAGAAGGACAGCCGTCCCATAGCCCGCAATCCGAAGTACGGAGAGACGGGTGCAAGTCCCGTCATGGGCATAAGTACTGAAATTATACCCTGCCAATTTCAACACTCGCCACGCCGTGGCTTCGCATTCGAGAGGAGTGGTCCAGATCGACTCTTTCTCGTTTTTGAATGATTGTGAAAAACCGACTCTGATTATCGGCCGACACGTTGCTTTTCTATACGTGCCATATTCTGTACTGTTCGGACTCGTTCGACCAATGAGAGAGCTTAGCAGATTGGGGTCGGCCCTGGACCGACCCCATTTTCGGTCGGGAATGCGGTCGGACCGGCTCAGGCCCCATTTCTGAGAGCAACATAGGCGTTGTTCTTACGCCATTTGATTTCGATTAAAAAACAGCTCAAATGGGGTCGGAGACGTTGTTGCGGGAGCGTTCCGGCCCCATTTCGTTAACAATGAGACACGTTTGCGCAACGTGGCACCGAGTTTCATGTATATGAGATGTGGGCGACTCTGCAGGGATTGCTCTCAGGAAGGGGGGAAACTTTCCTTGCAGGGACAGCTACCGTGGAGATTGGCACCGACCCGCCATCTTTTCCTCGGTGCGGCGGGTAGCATGGAGCTGCGTCGCTCGACCACTCGGAAAAACTCAGATTGCCACCGTATCGCCGGCACCATGGCAGCCCCCCACACAATAATCAGAATCTTGCATGAGCCACAAATGCTCACGATCAAGAGTGATTGCACACACCACCCTCATATGGTTCGTCACACCTCCTTACCCCCAGTCGGTTTGAGGTAGAAAGCTGTGCATGCAACGCATCGATAAACAAGCTGGACGCGGCCGGGACATATCAGCGCCAGGTCCGCCTCGGCAATCCTGGTCAAGAAACAAAGGAATCATCCACAAGATGAGCGCGAAGACGGAGGGCAAGATGGTAGGTGTGCAAACCATCAGAGTCAGGCCAGGTCCCTTGCGGCGTTCACAGTCAATAGTTCCATGGTGACAAATGGCAAGCTGCGTGGCCTCACATTCGGCTATCGCATCAAGTAATAGTAGGAACAACGTACGTCTCACGTGCGCCAGGCGTAGCCACGTGGGGACCCTCCGCAAGGTGGAGGTTGCAGAAAAGCAGCACAGCAGGCGCGTCTGAACAGATCGCGCTCAATTGGTTCACCACTGCGCAAGGCACTTTCGCGTTGGTCCACCACAAAGTGGTGCCGCCCACAGCTCAGAGAGGTCGTGTGGTGCGACACAGAATTGTGTCGCGACACAATTGCGTTTTGGCCACTCATACTCTTGCACGTTGCAACTGTACTTTCGGAAAACGTCTGTAAAGGCGCGACCCAGAAGTGCCACCTCGACTAGGCATGGGTGGGGCACAATCGGTAGTGACGACTAGGGGTTTCCTAGCGTAATTGGCTCATGCGTACCTCGCGCGTAATATTCCAGCGAAACTCGCTTACGCTATTTTTCAAGAGCTGCGGCTGCAGACGCGCCTCGCTCCAATTTGGTTTTGAGATCGATACGCTACCGGCCATTTTTCAAGCGAGTGTAGACAGATACGCACACGCGAAATATTCGCAATCTCTCCTAGCGTAATACACTATGCGGGGGGGTCGGGAGGGATGCATCAGGCAGTGTTCGGCGTGTTGGCCGGTCGCAGACTAGCCGCCCGTTGGAAATGGCACGTCCATCACCAGCGCACTCCCACGCGAGCGGCGCACAAGATGCAATCTCGTCCTCCACAGCATGGCCTGACACAGGTCTCACATGCAGTTGGTCGACCCACCCATGGCGGCCCGTGATTGGAGCGAATGTGGCTTTCCGACAGGCACACGTCACCCCCTCGGAGTGCAGGAACTCAGGACACAGCGCCCCACGGGGTCGTATGGGGCGTTGACGGCGGTGCTGACGTGGCGAACATGTTGCCAAGTTAGGCGGTCCACCCATCGCAGCGAGTAGTTTCAGCCACACCACTTTGGATCGCTGTGTCGGTGGCGTTCTGGCGAGAGTGTGCTCCGAGGGATCCCGCATGTCCTTTTATGTGAGACAAGACACACCACGGCAGGAATCTGCCTACCCAGCTCTGGTTATCCGTCAAAAAGTAAAGTCGAGGAGTGGTGTTTGACCCACAGGCCGACGGTTCAGATACGCTCGTCCAAAAACTACGAAGTCGTATATTTCTCCAGCGTACATACGCTTGACGCGTACTCTCAATGCCCGAGAATCTGTCCATTCGCTTCGCTGGAAGTCCAGAGCTTGTTGTGAACATTCGCTGCCCAAGAGCCTACACGAGAAATGATACGTCAAGCCAAAAGTGCTACGCTTGGAAACCCCTTGTGACGACGACTGCGTCACGGGTTCCCGATCACGTCCGCGTTGCACTGCTTCTCGCCGACCTGGTCGTGGCTCCGATCGTGTTTACTGGCGCGGCTGTTTAACATCTTTCCCTGAGTATGGCACCTCGTCTGGCGGATGCCACGCGTGGTGTCGACCTTTGCCAGAACGGTACGATCGACACGGTCCTGGTGCGGCGCGCGGACGGCATCGTTCTGTATCGTGGTATTGTGTGTGTCTGGTACGGGACGCGCAAGGATATGTATCTACTCATGCAGAGCTGTAGTGAAATTGGAACGTCTCCTCATTTTATGAGCTGTCTCTGTGTACCTTCTCTTTGCTGGTGACTTTTTTCTCTTCTTCTCCGTTCTTCTTTTGCTCGTTTTTTGCTGCACCTTCTTATACCAGATGTGTCCAGGTGGTCGGACATGTGGCGTCTGCCGTTTGCCTGGTCACAAGTCGGACCGGTGCCCCATGAAGGAGAGCAACATTCCATGCGTGTGTAAGAAGCGCACGTGCCCGCGCTGCTCGGCGGCGTGCGTGGTCTGCGAGGCCGTTGGGAACACGCCCGACAACGTCGAGGAGAAGATGGAGGCCCGTGCGGCGCCCCAGTGGTCTTTCCCCATGCACATATGCAGCGCATGAAGGAGCGCGTGCAGCTGATTTGCAGAGCCTCCCACCCAGTGTGCGCGAACGGAACGAGGCCGCTCGCGGCACAAGCGGACGCTCGCGGCAATGCTTCCCAAGGACGCGGAGCAATTCCGCACCCACGTGGCGTAGTCAGATGTCATAGATCTGAGGGGGCTGGGTGGGGCTGCGGCATCTGCATTGGTTCGAACGGCGGCAGGCGTGGCAGCAGCGAAGCAAGACGCCGGAGAAACGAGACAGACGGGTCGCATTTTGGGAGCGTACACTTATGACCTTGGTGACCAATCGGCATGCGGCGCAGCCCAACCGCTTCCAGGTGTTTTGGGGACGGTCGATCTGGACGGTCGCCGAGCGGCTACCGTCGAGGCTCTGGGAAAGGCGCTGCGAGCTGCTCTCCAGTACTCTGAGGCTACCCGAGCGGTGCAGGGGCGCCGAAACCGTGAGGCTGGGCTGAGTACCAGCTGGTAGGGAGTGGCTGAGGAGATGCGGGGGAGTTCGAACCCCTACTTCTGTCTGAAAAGGAAGGAGCTCAAGCGTGCGGCGCAGCGGTACGTGTCATTGCCGGACAGGAGGGAGCTCGTCCTGGCGAAGCTGGCGCTGTCCCAATTCATCGGCCAGGGAAACGTGTATACGGGGGCGTCGGTGACGAGCAGTGAGCTTACATGCAAGCATGTTTGCGACGAGCTCATGAAGTGCGCGGCGAGCGTGGGTTTGAGAGTGGCATCGGTGCTTGCCTCGCTTCGCCAGTACATAGTTGAGCTGCTTCACTGAGACTAGAACCACCGCCGGTTCCTGGACGACCCTTCGGGGCGCCTGAGCTCGGCAGTGTCAGCGTCGTCTGACTGACCCCGTTCTGAGACTTTCCCTTCAAGCATGTGTTTTTTCTGTGCACCTCTTGTGTTTGTCTTCTGATTTAAAACTGCAGCGCCATCGACCACCTGAGAAGGACATCCCAGTGCCAGGAGGTGCAGCGGCGGGTCGGCGTCTGCGGAGTGGTGCGCTAGTTCGCTCGATGTGATGAAAAGACGAGTCTCGGTGACGGCGATAGAAACGGCCCGTCGCGTTAGCTCCGCGGACCACCGCGGACGGATCCGGTCGCAACCCACGCTTCCAGCGCCCATCGCCTCGATTCCAACATCCCCGCCCCTCCTTCCTCCCCCCCCGCCCCGAGCCCCCCCCCATTCTCGCTCCCACGAAAATGTGACACGGTCCTCCCTCCGCGCAGCGGCGGATCGCCCCCGCCCCGCCGACGCGGCGGCGGGCTGCTGCCGCGGCTCTGCTGCCGCCGCCGCCGCACCCCCGACGCCGACGAGGTGCGAGGCGGTGCGGCGGAGGCAACGACGGCGACGACAACGGCGGCTCGTGGGAGAGTGCGCTGGTGTGATGACAGTGGAAAGATGCGCGTTCGTGGCGTCGTTGAAGTGGTCGTGCTTTACATCAGCTCTTATTGGACGTACATACCGCACCGACGCATCGCGGCACGCAAGAACCCGTGGCACTTCTCTCCGGTGATGTGTTCAAGCATGGAATTGATAGTAAACATTGACCAAGCGCTGTACTCGTCCGGTAAGGAGAAGCGACGCAGCCAACTGCTTCCCATCGGGAACACATCTTCAATGGGGTTGAAGTTTGGTGGACATCTCGTTGTCCGCACCACCGCATGCTGCTCAGGTCTGACAACATGCGTCAGCAGCACACGCTAATCACTCAGGGCCGGGAGTACCAGCGGACCCGAACTGGGAGACATGTGAAGTGAAGCACAAAGCACAGGAGTGGTGCCTGAGCCATTCTTGGGAAGCTCATATGACTGCTGTTCGCGACAGCTCTAAGGCAGCTGTGGGGTTGCTTGTTGAGGCAGCCCCACAAGCCCGCGCTGGTGAGTCGGAGTTACCGCGAACTGCATGGATAATTCCAGGAGTACTGATGTGGTCACCGGCTTGTTTGTCTGTGCCTTTTGACACGCATTGCTGTATGGGGGCGATGTAATTTCTTGTACTTGTATCTCGAGGGCAGCTCATTTTGCAGCTGAGCTCGGGGAGATTCTCGTGGTCTCCTTGAGGGGCGTCGCGATTTGTAGGGTGGTGAGAGCAATTACCCTCCAAGGAAGGGAGTTCTGCCTTGGGAGGTGCGTCGTGGGCCCTGTCACTGCGTTGGCGGGGGTGTGCCTCCAGGACGTTGAGAGAGGGGCACACGGGGGGGGTAAGAGGCTGCTGGCTCCGCGCCTCAGAACGGTCTCGAGTAAAGCAGCGCATCCACCCACTTCCCTCCCTCTTCACAGGTTATGGGCCCGGTTGTCGCTGGTGGTCATCATCGTTCTCTCCTATGGTCGAGAGAAGGACGACATTGCTCGGGTGGCGGTGTGTTCCGGCGTTGGACGGGCAGGTACAGCCTCTAGCGTCGACAGGGTGGTGCAGGTCGGCGCCACGGTCGTGAACATGTCGGACCGCGGCCGCTTTGGCGGCCCGTGGTTTGCACAGCTGGACGACGACTACAAAGTGTGGGCGGCGTATCAACGTGCGCAGCTCAGGAAGGAGAAGCTGTGGAAGGCGGTCGTGACGGACCGTCCGGCTTCTGGGTCGGACAACAAGAAGGCCGACCCGGTGGTCGAAGAGTGGGACGCATGAATGAGGCTGCTCTTGCGACCATCCAGATGTGGGTAAAGCCCGTGCATCTTAACACGGTGACGTCGGTCGACACGGCTAAGGAGGCGTGGGACGCGCTCAGGTTCATGTTCGAGGGGCGCGACAACGATCAGCTGCCTCGGCTCATGGACTATCTGAACAGCTTGAAGAAGGGCGACGACGTGAACATCATCAAGTTCGCGTCGCGTGCCAAAATGATCCGGGACGAGGTGGCAATGCTCGGAAATCCGGTGGACGACAAACCACTCGCGCTGCGTGTCCTGTCGGGCCTTCCGTCTGAGTACGAGATGCCCAGGACGGTCTTGGAGAACAAGGACGTCAAGCTGGTCATGTCGGACGTGACAGCTAAGGTGCTTGAAGTCGAGCAGCGGAGCATTGCTGGGGGCGCAGCGAAGCCAGCTGGTGGTGTCAAGTCGAAAGCCTTCACGGTGGTGGCGCCAAAGAGTTCGTTTTACAAAAAGTCGGTCGGGTGCTACTACTGCGAAAAGAAGGGGCACATGAAGCGTGACTGCTACAAGCGAAAGGCTTACGAGGCCAAGGGCAAGAACAAGCCCGGTGGCGGCCGCCGTGACGGCGGCCATGGGGGCGGGCCCCAGGCGCGTGCCGTTCTGGCTTACACTGCTTCGGCCGGTCAACCCGGCTCCAGCAAGGCTCACGGGAGCACAAGCGGGTCGGCAACATGGGTTCTCGACTCCGAAACGACCAACCAGATGGCCGCCGGGGACAAGGGCTTCACCGTCCAGGCGGCGGGGAGCGAGGCCAAGGTCACCTTGGCCATTGGCGATGAAGTCCCAATTGAGGGGCACTGTCACGTCTCCATGGACATTAGCAAGAGGAGCACCAAGGCGCGCATGGTCTTAGCAGAGGCCATGATGGTGCCGGACCTGACCAGCAACCCGCTGTCAGTAAGGGCGGTTGAACGCAACAGAGGTGCCTTGGTGTTTTTCGGGGACGCCTGCTACATCCACAGCGACGAAGATGCCGTTCGTGCAAGCGGAGTGCTCGACAAGGCGTCGGTCGTTAGAAGGGTCGACGACCGGGAGCAGTATGTGCTCAAGGTGACGCCGGATAAGGCGTCGGCGAACGCGGCGTCCACGCGCATCGCAGGGAAAGCAGAGCTTTGGCATCGCCGTTTAAATCAGTTTGGGATCGAAAGCCTCAAGCGGGCGGTCAAGATGGTCGATGGGATGCCGTTGTCGGTGGCCGACGCTGAGCGTGTGGTCGGAACTGTGTGTGTGCCGTGCTTGAATGGAAAGATGGTGCAGGCGCCGCATCCGCGGTCTTCCACCAAGACCACCAAGTGCGAGTTGGTCCACACCGACATGGGTGGATCTCTTACGGAGTCACTGGGTGACTCCATCTACTTCATCACGGCGCTAGAGGACAGCACTGGTCTCATCACGTCTACGCCCAATAATACAAGAGGGATGGCGTCGCAAGTGCTTAAGACTCGCATCAAGCAGCTCGAGACGCTGACTGGTGTCAACGTCAAGCGCGTCCGTCACGACGGTGCCAAGGAGTACCTCACCAATGACCTGAAGGCATGGTAAAAGGACGAAGGCATCACGTCTGAGATGACGGCGCCGCACAAGGCGCAGCAGAACGGAATGTAAGAGACGGTCAACGGCACGCTGATGGAGCGCGCGCATGCTGCACTGCTTGATGCAGGGGCGGAAGAGGAGCTCTGGGCTGAGGCCCGGGCTTCCGTCGTCCATGTCCTCAACCTGTCGCCCAAGTCGGGGCTGGACGTGACACCGCTGGAAGCGCTGACAGGGCGACGCCCGAACGTGTCGGGAATCCGCTTCTGGGGGAGCCGCGCTTGGGCGCTCAATCCAAAGAAGCAGCCGCGAAAGCTGGAGCTGAGGACCGACGTCGGCCGCTTTGTCGGCTACACGGTTGGTGGAAGGGCCTATTGCATCCTCAAGGACGGGAAAAACACAGTCTTTGAGCGTCGAGACGTCCTGATGGAAGAGAAGCCGGCCAAGGCCGGGACTTCGGGCGACGGTTCAAGCGCGGGTCCCCGGCTGATGATGAACCAGGACAGCGACAACAACAGCGGCATGGACGAGTCAATCGACATGCTGGATTCCCAAGAAGATGGAGGGGAGAAGCATCTTCCTGTCTAAGACTCCAAGAGCGAAAATGACGGCGATCTTGAAGGCCTCGCTGACGACAAAGACGACGAAGAACTTCAGTGTCAGAATGACTCGCTGACTCCGATCGGTAAGTCTCCCTCGGAATACTACAGTGCTGCTCCGGGGCCTCGACGCTCTACACGTAGGCCAGCTCCCAAGGTAACCTGGTGGGAGAAGGACCCCGCGGCGTACCTGGCCAGCGGGGCCGCGTCGGCGGCCAAAGATGAATGCAACTTGACCAAGCCCCCTGCCAAGGAGAAAGAGGCACGCGCTCGTCCGTCCTGGCCACTGTGGAAGCAGACCATCAAAGACGAAGTCGCGGCGCACAAGAAGCTCGGCACGTGGTCAACGATCAAGGGAAGTAAAAGGCAGCATAATGCTGCCAAGACACGTTTCCTGTTCGACATTAAGCACGACGCGGAAGGAAAGAACACGCGCTACAAGGCGCGCCTGGTGGCCCAAGGCTTCAAGCAAGTTCCTGGGCGCGATTTCGACAGGATGTGGGCGCCTGTACCCACACGGCGACGTCACGTGACCTGTTCGCCGTAGCAGCAGCCAAAAGGTGAGAGGTCCACCACGTTGACGTTAAGACAGCATTCCTCAACGCGAAGATGGAAAAACAGATGTACATCGAGCTCCCTGACGGTTTCGAGTCGAGGGAGCGCGCGGATGCGCGCAGGCTCAACCTGGCCCTGTATGGGACGAAGAAAGCGGGGCGGCTGTGGGGCATCAAGCTCAACGACGAGCTCGAGAAGATGGGAGCCACAAGGTCTACGGTGGACCCGTGCCTTTAAGAGTGGCACCACCCTGTGCACTGACGCGTCTTCATCCTCGTGAACGTCGACGACTCGATTATGGCGGGCGAGAGCTTTGTTGGCGTGGAGGCCATCAACAGTGGTGTCTCAGCCAAGTTCGAAGTGCCCGAAATTGGGGGAGGTCAATACTTTATTGGCATGAAGGTCATGCGCGTTCAAAGGGCGAAGAAACTCACGCTGAGTAACCCCGGCCACATCATGGCGCTGCTCCAGGCAGTTGGGATGGAAACATGCACGCAGAACAAGACGGCGATGGCGTCGGGCGTGCGGCTGAGCACGACGGGGGAGAAGTTTCCTCCCGACGGCAACCGGTACGCAGAGTTGGTCGGCTCTCTACTCTACTTGTCGACGACGACGAGGCCGGACACTGCCTTTGCCGTGGGAGTGCTCTCCCGCTTCATGTCATGCCCTGAGCAAGACCATATGCGCGCGGCCAAGGGTGTGCTGCGCTACCTTCGCGGGACTACTCGCCTTGGTGTGCTGTATGGCGGCAATGAAGCTCTACAAGGGTATGTTGACGCAGATTGGGCGGGCGATATTGACGGCCGCCGCTCGACAACGGGCTTTATCTTCACGCTCAACGGCGGGCCCATTTCGTGGGCGAGCAAGCGCCAGTCGACGGTGGCGACGTC
>ENA-ORXR01003355-ORXR01003355.1-marine-metagenome-genome-assembly--contig:-NODE-3355-length-14401-cov-55.199595_pt1 | contig 14401 bp, 14 predicted proteins | sample MGYA00237866_ERZ511479 | MGnify/ENA metagenome assembly ERZ511479 | reverse complement strand
GCGCAGATAAAATCTATGCCACCAATGCCAATCGCCAGTACTGTGCTATCTCATATTACGACGAACTTTGCGATTCAACGTGTGACAATGACTACATGTTTTGTCTGCCAAAATTCTTCTATATCCTTGACATACAATACATTGTCTTTGATGGTGTAGGTGTTTTCCGGGCGTTCGGGAAGTATTTTTATAATATCTTTTTTGGTTTCAATTTCTGTTTTTTTATAGAAATTAAAAGGTTTACTTTTGTCAAATTTCTTCTGAAAATTGTCGGTCACTTGTATAGCAACTTTCTTTTTAAGTACACCCGCCCTTTTGAGTGTTTTTTTCGATCCCGCAACGTAATAACCCTTGACGCAATCGGCTATGAATTCGTCTTTTTGCTGGAGTTCTTCGTATTTTTTCTCCAATTCTTTGTTGGTTGATTCGAGTTTTACTGTCTTGAATTCTAAGGCTTCTTTTTGTTGAGCGACTACGGCGTATTGCTTATTGAGTTCGCCTTCGGTGTATTGAAGTTGCGATTCTATTTGCTTGAGTTTGACTTCGTAATTGGCAATTTCGGTATCTTTTGCCTGTATTTTTTCTTCGTATTGACGGATGATTTTTTGTAAGGATTTGTTATCCGTTTCGAGGTCGTTGAGTGATTTTTGTAATTCTTTTGCGCTGTCTTGGTCGCTTACATTTTCGTCTTTGAGCGACTCTATTTTTGCCAAAACAATTTCCTTTTGCAAATCACCGCCACGCAAATCACCAATCAGATTTTCCATTTGATTTTCGCGGGTAGAGATATTTTGCAAAGTTTTATCAATCTCATTGAGGGTTTCTATGACATCGTTGTATTCATCTTTGAGGAGTTCGCGGTCTTCTTCCAAGTCAATTTTTTCTTCTTCGAGTTGTGCGATTTTTGCCATCGCATTTTGGTAGGCTTCGTCACCTCCGCCATTACAAGCAAATAGTATTAGAAGGATTGATAGTGCAGTAAAAAAGAGTAATTGTTTCATGTTGTTGATAAAAATATGGTGATAAATACGGTTAGGAACAGAACACAAATAAATATACATTTTCAACTTATTCTTTTTCCTTTATACTTCGTCAAATTTTCCTTAAATAACCCGCTATTCGCGTCAAATTTGACTCGTCTAAAGAAAAAATAATGACGCGAAGAATATACATTTATTTGTGTTCCGTTCCTTAGCAATATCAACGATAGAATGAGCAAAATATTTTTACAAATACAAAAGTGTTAAGTGAAAGTACAAATTCAATAATCAATTCGCTTTCAGCGAATTATGAAACGCGAAAGTGTCGCTTAGTTCAGTCCAAGCACTTATCCTGCATTTGTCTCATGCTTTTGAATATAATCGGTGATGAGTTCGTTGACAATGTCTCGAATACGCGCTTTTTCGGACTTGGCAATGTTGCGGAGTTTTTCGATTTTTTGTGTTTCGAAGGTGAATGAAACCCGTTTTTTGTCGGGTTTGATTTCGCTTTGTTCTATCGTCTGACGAATGAGCGAATCCAAACCAAACATCGGTTTAGTACGACGTTTAGCCTTTTTAATGACCTGACCTTCAGCTACTTGCTCTGCTTTTTCTTGCACTGCCTCCGTGATGGCATCCTGAAAAATAGATTCCAAACTATCCGAAAAATTCTTTTTGGATGAGCTTTTTGATGCCTCGCCCTTTTGAGGCAAAGTTTGCTGCTCAACTGCATCACTAAACAGGTCGTCAAAACCCGATGAAAATGTTTTATTTTTCTTTCTTCCCATAACTGAAGTAAATTCCAAAAAACCAATTCCAAATTCCAAAAAATTTGGGTATTGGCACTTGTAATTTGGATTTTGTTATTTATTATTTGGTGCTTGTTATTTGTTATTTGTGATTTGTATTTTCTCCCCCTTTAGGTCCGTAGAAGAACACCCAAGTCAGAAAATCATCCGAAAACTCCTCAAATCTATGTTCTACGTGCGCAGGTGCAAACAAAAAATCTCCTGCTGCAAAATCCATCGTCGCACCATCGCAGTAAAATGTACCGCTACCGGAAATGATAACGTATATTTCGTCTCTTTCGTGGGGTTGTTGTTTATCTATTTTTTCGGGTTTGTAGAGTTCTACGCCGAGTGTGCCATGCTCGTATAATTCTACGAAAGGCGTATCGACTTTCGCTAATTGCTTCAAGGCTTCTGCCGGGGTAATTTTGTGGTACTTAGGCATCTTTGTAAAATTTGTCTATGGTTAAACAGGTTTTTATTAATGATTTTTGAGGATGAGATAAACTGCCTACCGGAATACCATCTAATTTTTCTGTCAACGCTTGCATCATGAAGGCTTCTAATTTTATTGATTTTGCAACGCTCTTTCCGAGTGATGCCGCAATCAACTGGCGTGGATCATTCATATCAAAATCAACTACAACGATGTAGTTCTTTTTTACATCCCTGAAATAACAAGCCAATTCGTCAATAGTAAGTCCAAAGTCACCCCGATTCATCATATTGTACAAGACATAAATGCTATCGGTGATTTTAGTTTCAACTCTAAATTTCTCTATTTTATTTTCAATTTTCTTCTTTTTTGCTTCTTGTTCTCCATCTCCCAATTGCTCTAAAACAAATTTTTTCAAACCTTTGACTTCAATAAAATCTATGGTCTCTCGTTTAATCATAATTTTTAAGGCATCACAAGATTTTGGCGATTTTAACTTGTGCATTTTAAAAAGCAAAGATTTACATTCATCAAAATCATACACTTCTGTGACTGCATTTTTGCAACATTCATCAATATCTTTTATCTGTACTTTTTGGAAAAAAGCAACTTGTTCGCCTTTGTATTCGAAAGTTTTCTCACCGTAATTCACCAATTTAGTCAAAAAATTCGCTACGCTTCCTCCCATAATAGTTTTTGAAAAGGTTCGGATAATTTGAGGAATACGCGATTCATTTCATCATTGACATGTTCTATATTTATCAAGCCGTTATCATTACGTTCTGCCAGATAATAATTTGTAAATCGCTCAATATCATATTCTTTGCTGTAATATCGCAAGGCTTCTATCAAATACGGACTATGCGAAGTCAGCAATACAGGTATTTCATGTTTTACCAATAAACAAATTACCTTGGCATATTCTACTTGCCATTTAGGATGCAAATGAGTTTCTGGTTCGTCAATAATGAGTAAAGTTCTATCGTTAATGACTTCTGCTAATAAAAGTAATTGGATGATGCCGAAAGATTTTATACCGGAGGCTGTATTTATTGAGCGAATTTTCTGGTCACTGTTTTTATTCCCTTTTCTGGAAAAAATAAAATCTCTTTTTGTTTTATCAAACGCCCAATTTCCTCGTATAACCTCTTGAATTCCTTTTAAAATTTCTTTTTGTTTTTCATCACACAAATCGTCAGAAACTAAAATCTCTGAACTTCGTATTTTTGCTATTAAGTCTTTAATATGAAGTGAAACAGTAGGTCTATAAGGGAATCCTCTTCGTTGCTCAACATTTATTTCAAAAATTGTACGTGCTTGGGTTATTGCATCATGCAATTGTATTACTAAAGGTGATTCAATGAAAGTTACATCCTCAAACGGAGGTACTTCATCGTGAATAATAAAATCGTGAATTGTGTTTTTTTTACCTTGAATCTCAAATAATTTATTAACGCCTTCTTTGAAATTTATCTTTGTTTCTTGTTGAGTTCCTTTTGGAGAAAATTCACCATGAAATTCTGATACAAGAGCTTTTTTCAATGCTTTTTTTAAGACTTCTGATTTGTCTTCATCTTTCTTTAATTCACTTTGTATTTCATCTAACGTTGCAATTAATTCTTCTTCTGAATAACGCTCTTCTTCAGAGAAATTTATCCCTTTTAAAAAATTTCTTTTTTTCTTAAATAGAGAATTTAGACCGTCATTATCAAATGAAAATTCTTGAAATAGAGAAGGCTGATTTGTTATAAAGGGACTTAATTCTTTTAAAAAAATTTTAGTATAAAATTCAGCCGAAATTTCTTGAAAATTTCTATCTCGTATAGAATTTCGCCTTAATTTCAAATAAAGTTCCTCAACAAGTTTGGTAATACTTTTCTCTTTTCCTGTGTCTAAATCTTCTTCATACCGACTAATAGCTTTAATTACAGAAAAGACGAGTTTCCCCACCGTACTTTTCCCGGTATCATTTTCACCGGCGATCACGGTCAGCCCGTCGAACTTTACGTCTGCGTTCTCTATTGCCCCGAAATTTCTGATTTGTAAATCCATGTGATTAAGTTCAAGTTCAACTACTAAATCGTTCGTCGTTTACCGTCTATCGTTCGCCGTTTTACCCGTCCACTGTCTGCCGTTCAGCATCCACCGTTTCCACGCCATTAGTCCGCGCCATTATCTCTTTGCAAAGTTCGAGATAATCCTTCGCGCCATTGCTGTGTTTACTATATTCAAAAATATCTTTACGTGCGGCGGGAGCTTCTGCGAGTGCGACCGTATCGCGTATATATGTCTTAAATACTTTATCGCCAAAATGCTTTTGAATAGTAGAAACCACATCGCGGTTGAGGACTTTACGCGCATCATACATCGTCGCGATGACTCCACCGATTTGAAGTTCTTTATTGATACGAAAACGAACTTTATCGACCACTTGTTTGAGTTTGACCACGCCTTGTAGCGCGAGAAATTCGGTCTGCAAAGGAATGAAGACATGGCGACTCGAAGTCAAAGCATTGAGTGTCAAAAGCCCTAATGACGGCGGACAATCAATGATGATATAATCGTAATCATCTTGAAGTGGGTCGAGCAATTCGCGTAGGATAAACTCACGTCCGGCTTCATTGACGAGTTCCATTTCTGCGCCGGAAAGGTCAAGCGTAGAAGGAATGACATCCAAATTAGGTTTGACTTCGACGGGCATGAGGTCGGCTTCGCCACGCAATGCCTCGTACATACTCGAAGGCTGTCGCCCAACACCGAGTGACAAGGTGAGGTTGGCTTGAGGGTCAAGGTCAAGCAACAACACACGCTTGCCCAATTCGACTAAGCCTGCTCCGATATTAATAGTAGAGGTCGTTTTACCAACGCCTCCTTTGTGATTTAATAATGAAATGACTACTGCCATGGTTTATTGATTAGTGACTGGTGACTGGTGATTAGTTGTTTCGCTTTGCGAATCGCTGACTAATTCACCCTTGACTACTCACCAATTATATATTTTTTTAAAATGAATTACAAAGATACTGGTTTTATTTGAGATTAGTGGATTTAGTGTTTGGTTTATCCTTGATGATAACAATTTCCAAAAAACAAACTCCAAATTCCAAAAAAGTAGGCGTAAAATAATGTCTGCATTGGAACTTGGCGTTTGTTTCTTGGAAATTGAACTAAATTATTCCATCCTATAATTCGGACGAAGCGCAGAGGACGAACCATCTGCATAAAAATTATTGATATAATTAGCAATTTCATCCAAATCATCAGTCACCAAAAAGAGGTCAAGGTCTTTTTCGCTGATGTTATTATGGTTTTCCAACATCGTTGCTTTAATCCAGTCAACCATACCTCCCCAAAATTCTTTACCGACCAAAACGACAGGTACTTTGTCAATTTTTCCTGTTTGCATAAGGGTCAATACTTCAAAAAGCTCGTCCATAGTACCAAAACCACCCGGCAGGGTGACAAAGGCTTGAGCGTATTTGACGAACATGACTTTTCTAATAAAAAAGTAATTATAATTGAGATTTTTGTCTATGTCAATGTATGGATTGTGGCTTTGTTCAAAAGGGAGTTCGATATTCAATCCGACGGATGTACCACCAGCGAGATGTGCGCCTTTATTGCCAGCTTCCATGACACCCGGTCCGCCACCTGTAATGACTCCGTAGCCTTCATGTATAAGGCGTTTGGCGACCTCAACGGCGAGTTCGTAATATTTTGTACCGGGCTTGGTACGTGCAGACCCAAAAATAGATACGCAAGGTTCGATTTTATTCATTCGCTCGAAGCCTTCTACGAATTCAGCGATAACTTTGAACATTGTCCAAGAGTTTTCACCTTTGATTTCGCTCCATTTTTTTTGTGGCTTGTAAGGAACCGTCATTTGCTCTTCACTCATATTTGTTTATTTTAAATTTGTCAAAGTGCAAAAATATATGCTGATTAAAAGGGGAAACAAATCAAGCAATTTATTTTGTCTTTTACTTAGATGTTTTTTTACAAAAAAGATACGCATATTAAGGGTTTATTTTATCAAGTGCAAGACATTTGGTGATTTAGTATGTATTAATACTTGTATTATTCACTATTCTTGCTAAACTTAGTATTAGAAATCAAGTAAAACTTCTTTTTCTGGCATAGAAAGAATATTTATTTTTCCTTTTAGAATTATTATTTTTAGCTAAATTAACGTTTTATAAAAAGCTGTAAATTAGCATTTTGTAAAAAAAATATCTGAAAATACACTTTTTAAAGTTTTTATTTCAGCATGGATAATATTATTTATATAAATTGTATTTTCAAAGAAACAAGATATTAACAATTTTATGATGGAGGGTGTAAGGGAGGTGATTCTTGTTAATCACACTCCCTTCCTTTTTCATAAACTCATCTTTACAATTTCATTCCAATCCATACTTTTCCACCAATCGCTTTTACTACCTTTATTGACTCAAGAATTCTAATTATTATCACCAACAATTTTAGGAGTATGCAGCTTAGTCATTGGGAATGGAATACCTACTTGTCTGATATTGATGTCGCTATTATCGGTAGTGGGATTGTGGGATTGAGTGCGGCGATACGTCTCAAATCACAAGATAAAAATCTTCGGGTACTCGTGATAGAACGAGGTGTATTGCCAAGCGGTGCCAGTACTCGAAATGCGGGTTTTGCTTGCTTTGGAAGTGTCACCGAGCTGTTAGATGATTTGGAGACACACTCTGAGAGTGAAGTCTTTGATTTGGTCGAAAAACGTTGGCAGGGACTCCAGCGTTTACGTACATTAATCGGTGACGAATCACTTGATTATAAGGCATTTGGTTCGTATGAATTATTTAAACCAAGCGAAGATGTCGCCTTTGGTGAATGTGTTGCGCGGTTGGATTTTTTAAATAAAAAAATAGCGCGTATTACGAGTGAAAAAGAGACTTTTTCGATTGCGGATGAGCAAATAAAATCCTTTGGTTTTGAAGGTGTTTCGCATTTGATTTTTAATCGTGGCGAGGGGCAGTTGGATACCGGTCGAATGATGTCGGCACTCATCAAAATTGCTCGTCAGAAAGGGGTACAAATACTCAATGGATTGAACATCATCTCGCTTGATGACAGTTCAGAAGGTGTTGTTTTGCACACAGAAAACGGCTGGTCAATCAAAGCTCAAAAAGTACTTGTAGCCACCAATGGTTTTACACAAAAACTCCTGCCGAACTTGTCCGTCACACCTGCTCGCAATCAGGTTTTGATCACTCGTCCGATTACTGATTTGCCAATACGTGGATGTTTTCATTATGACAAAGGTTACATATATTTTCGAAATATCGGTAATCGAATTCTACTGGGTGGCGGACGCAATCATTTCCGTGAACAGGAAACGACTGACGAATTTGGTACGACAGAAAATATACGAGAATACTTGACAGCCTTGCTTCATAAAAATATTTTACCTCAAAAATCGGTTGAAATTGAACGTTGGTGGAGCGGTATTTTGGGCGTAGGAGAAAGTAAATCGCCCATTATTCAACAGTTCTCTCCGAATGTCGCGGTGGCTGTACGGCTTGGCGGTATGGGCGTGGCGGTTGGTACATTGGTTGGTGAAGCGGGAGCGGATTTGCTGGTGTCGTAAAACGATTTGCAAAATCGTTTTACGAGAAGAACAGGCAGAGTCATCAACATATTTTGTCAAATTATCTGCCTGTTTCCCATATCACAGACTTGAAGTCTGTTTTCCATCTTCCGACGGAAGTGGGTGTTTGGGGTTATGAGGGCTTGGCGCAGTTAAAGATTTCAGTACACATAAGACCGAAGATTTGCCCTTAATCAAAATGGCGGGTTCGGTAGTCCCGTCCTCAAAAGTGTGTTCGATATATTTGTATTGCCAACGGAAATTTTCGACGGGGATATTGAGTTCGCCGACCATTTCGAGCAATTCGATTTGATGGTATAAAAATGCTTCTTTCGCTTCGTCGGTATCTAATTTTGGGCGGTCTGCTTCGGTCGGAAATGTAACCGTCCAATTGACCGGAACATTGAAAAAATAATGATAACTATCTCCTGCAAAACGAGGTTGAGTGCGTTTGAGCGCGTCATAAAAATAGACGGGCGCATCAGGATATTTTTTCTCCAATTGCTTCGTAAGGTTGATGTCATGCGGACGATAACCTGTTTTGAAATAGGTGTGCCAATATTCGCTCAAATAACGCTCCGTTCCTGCTTCTGTGGTGATATATTGGATGAAGCGTTTGGAAGAACGCACACGCGGACTACCCGCCGACTCACCACCAAATGCCACGCTAATGGCATCTAACAAGTCTTCATTTTTGCCCAATGCACAAGCATGTAAATGCAACTCGGTACGATGATCAACGATGCTATCCGGCAAAGGCTGAAAATGCCCCTCATCAATAGCGTCATAAATGCTCATGGCAGTTGCTCTTGCGCCTTCCGGCAATACACTGACGCTCATACCTGTCCACTCATTGCTATGTACGACGATGTTGATAATCCCCCATTTGCCTCGCGCATGTTCGGTCAGATAGTCACGAACTTCTTTGAGCGAACGCAAATGTGTAATCAGCCATTCCGTCTTAGCTTCGGGATGTGTGCGATAGTAATTTTCGGCTTGAGTATAGAATGGATTGTCCGAGTCTTTGTCCTCTCCTACAATAAAGGTGATGTCGGGACGTAGCGCGTTTTTTTGTAATGGTTGAGCCGTCGGGAAATCTCGCTCCGGCGCGTTGTGTACAAATACGGGTGTAGCCGCGACTTGGCGGTTGGCGACTGTTTTGCCCATGAAAATGGCTGAACTAATAGCCAGCAATACGGTGAATACGATAATGATATTTTTCATAACTGCGATTGTTTTGATTGCAAGTTATGAGGCTTCGTACTTTATTGTATTCGGTTTTTAGTAAGCGTTGGGTATTGACGAGTATTTGTATAGTATTAGTTAGAATTTGGGTTCTTTGACAAATCCAGTGAAAGTGAATAATGGTTTGGGCGTATCCCCCTCCTTATCAGTCGGGGGTCGGGCTATCCGGCACTCTCTCCACTCCGCTATCGCTACGTTACGTTCAAACAACACCTACTATCCCTTACGCAAGGGACGAACAATCGCGAGGCAGAAAAACGAACAATCACGGGATTTGTCAAAGAACCAGAAATTAAATAAGATGTCCCATAATGCGAAGGATTTTTTCGTCTTCCTTTAGTTACGTATAGGGTTTTAAAAGATTCTTAGACGAGAAAAAGACGAGTATAATGGCACATGTTATTTATTTTCTTTCACCTATGCTATTTCCATTGCACAAAATCTCCTTTCTTCACTCCAAATTTATCAGAATAGCCACCATTCACTTCCAATACATACTTAGCATTTTGTGAAGAAGGTAGCCCTTTTTCCGAAAGTGGCGTTGTATTTTTATGAATCGTTACGATTTGTTTGTTGTGATTTATGAAAATAATATCCAAGGGAATATGTGTGTTTTTCATCCAAAACGACTGTGGTCCCATCTCCGGCATCAAGAACAACATGCCGCGATTTTCGTCCATTGATTTACGATACATCAAACCTTGCGTAATACCTTTCGTATCACTAACGATTTCAATATCAATATTTTGTAAAGTCTCAGTCTTATCACTATTTAAAAAGGTAAGTTCACCGTCTTTTCTAAATTGGGGTTCTACACCGCCGGGAGGAGCTTCAGGTTTTGACTTGTTCATTGTTGGATTATTTGTTGCATCGGTGGTAGAATTGCTGGAGTTCATATAACGAACCAAAGGCTGCATAATAAACGCCAACATCGCCAATGCCAATATACCTACAATCAGAATTTGCTTGAGGTTCATTTTGCTTTTCTTTTTTGTTCGGGTTGGGGTAGCAGTGCGATTTCCAGCCGAATGATTTGTCTTAGATTGGGTAGGTTCGAGTCGTTTTGCCTTTCTCTTTTTTGCCATGTTTGTAACACAGACATTCCTGTCTGTAATTTATGTAGCACAGACAGGAATGTCTGTGTTACGCATTAAAAAATTCCATCTGCAACGTTGATCATTTTATCTTCTACTTCGTGTACGAGTTCCACAAAATGCGGGTCGCGTTTGGTGTAGCGATTGCGCTCGAGGGGTAGGTCGATATGGATGTGTTCGACGAAGCGAGAAGGGGCGTATTTCATAATGTAAATATCGTCTGCAAGATACACCGCTTCGGGTACATCGTGGGTCACAAAGATAATGGTTGAATGAAATTTAGCCCAAATATCCTGTAGTAAATCCTGCATTTGGAGACGAGTTTTTACGTCAAGCGCGCCAAAGGGTTCGTCCATCAGTAATACTTCGGGATTGGAGAGTAAGCTGCGCGCGATGGCAACCCGTTGGAGTTGTCCGCCGGAGAGTGTCGGGTATTGAGCGTATTTTTTTTCATGCCCTGCCAAGCCGACCATTTCAATGATTTCCATCGCTTTTTCGTTGCGTTCTTTTTTGGAAATGCCTTTATAGCGCAGTGCCAATGCCACATTGTCCAAGACCGTCATCCATGGCAGCGAGGAGTATTGTTGGAACACCATACTCACGCGATTGTCATCGGAAACGGGTTTGCCGTTGACCATAACCGTGCCTTCGGTAGGGTCTTGCAAGCCGGCGATATAGCGCAGCACCGTCGATTTTCCGCAGCCGGACATGCCTAAGATACAAATAAATTCGCCCTGACCGGTTTTGTCTTGAACTAGAAAATCCAGGTTTTCTATAATGACGACTTTACCGTCATCATAAGTTTGCTTTATATTGCGAAGTTCGACGATGTTGCGTGCGCCTTTTTTTTCTTGAAACATAATATCTTTTTAGATTTTTTGGAGGTAGTTTTTAAATTTTTCAAGTGCAGTAGGTGTACCTCTTTTTGCTACTTCCGTCTCTGTTAAAATCGTATCAAAACCAACTACCCAAAACACTTTTGTATAATCTTCTGCTGCATTGACAACGTATTCGCATTGTTTTTCCAGTGTTTTTTTGACGTTCAAGTCGGGCTTGATATTAGGGAAGACGAAAAAAATAATCTACCCGTCTGAATCGTTCTTTTTCTCATATGTTTCACTAAATTTTCCTTACGTAGCTCGGCTATGCGCGTCAAATTTAGCCAAACATATGAAAAAAATAACTTCTTCATTTGGGGTAGATTATTTTCTTCCTCTTCCCTTAATGGGTAGACTGCGCTCGTTTCTTTTGAGCATACTGATGTACCATTTTTCCGTTTCGCCCTCTACGATGACGGTTGCTGTTTTCCGTCTTGGTGGTGTTTTCTTTTTGCGTCCCATTGGTTTATGTATTTATATAAATGTCACCTAAGTTTGGTACACCGCCGAGTCTGCCGCTTTTGTAGGCATTGAGCCGATTGGTGCTATCTCTGATGACAGAGGTGTCAAAATCGGCAAATGAGTATAATTTTGTTGCACAATCTTTACCGGATTTGTCTGTTACCCATATCGCATCGTCTCTGCACATGTCTTTGTCGTTCAGTATTTCGCGGTTGTGGGTAGTAGCGATAAGTTGGGATTGCTTGCTGTTTTGTAGGTGTAATAATATGAAATGTCGGTATAGGTCGGGGTGTAGGGAGGTTTCTAATTCGTCTATCGAAAAAATAACCGCTTTGTGAATCAGTAAACTCATTAAACCTGCAAAACTGTAATATCTTTTTGTACCTTGTGATTCTAATTTGAAGGGCAAATTATAAGATATGCCACCGACCGTATGTTCGAAGTATATATCATCTTCAGTGATACTATTACCTATAGTTAAATCTTCACTTAATTCATACTGATTACCTCCCCGAATTTCTACAAATTCATCAATAAAACTTTCTATAATATCTTTTTCCTTTTTTTGAAAAATGATATTAGTTAAATTTAGATCGGCACGATTCAATATGTTCAATACACTTTGCTTGGTAATTTCTGATTCATTTATCAAACGGGTGGTGTATCTTCTAAGATTAGTTTTAGGTGATATCATTGGTCGTAAATAATGATAAAACCAGTCTGTCACTTCCTTTAATTCATCAATGTCAATATTAGTTTTAAGATAACCACCTAAAACAGTATTATTTCGTAAGGTATTGGCTTCTAATGTCTTTTCAAAGGTTTTATCTACTTCTATCTTCCCTCCAAATTTTATTTCTGTAAATTGATTATTAAGATTTGTTTTACGCTTAAAGATATTAGATTTACGTGGATTATAAATATCTAATTGTTCTCTGGCGATTGTATTTTTATTAAATTCAATTTTGTAATAATATTTAATTTTATTTTGTAAAAACTCAATAGATAAGAGCGAGTTGGTAGTTGGTGTTTTAGAATCAAATAAAAATGGTTCAAACTCGAGTTTGTCATTTTTGGTATATTCAGGTTCAATTGCTAATTTCTTCAAAAAATCCAATGCCTTCAATACCGTTGTTTTCCCCGAAGCATTCGCTCCATAAATCAGCGCGACTTTCAACAAACGTAGCCCGCCTTCCTTGATGACGTAGTAATCTTCAAGGTGTGTGCTTTTGTCCGCTTCAAAAGATAAAGTTTGTTTGTCTTTAATCGAACCGAAATTACTTATGCTAAAATTAATTATCATGATTGCGCTATTTTTGCATTTTAACTGCAAATTAAGCTATAAAGTATTTAAATGAAAATTTTTAGAGTTTTAATTTTGTAATCCATTTACAAAATCTGTGGCGTAATGCCTCCTGCTTGCGTCCACATAACGTAGAGAAAATTCATGAATTTTTCTCTACGTTACGCACTGCTTGTGCATGTATTGCGTGCGGCGCAAGCCGGAGGCGTTACGCTACGCTGCATTACGGTTTACGCTTCGGCTGTTGCCGATTGTGTTGGGGTTTGATTCTGCCTAGCTTTATACCACGCCCATCCCTCGATTGCCAGATAAATAATCGCCAACAACATCAGTACATAAAAACCATCGCCAATATATTCCATGATGATGTCTTTAATTAGAAAAGAGAGCAAAAACAGCCCTGAAAGTATGGTCATGACAAACCGTACCAGATTGCTGAAAAGCGTTTCTTTTGGGGTGATGTCGGCATTGTATTTATATGGAAATAATTTTTTATCCAAATAAACAAAATATCTATCTTGCAGTAAACCAATTAGAATGATAACGAGTAGAATAGCAAATACCTTTTCCATTTGAGAGAAACGCGACTTAATGAAAATCATTGCGCCTACGCCGCCTTCGGAGCTATTTACCAATTCAGCCACAATAATATACGTCCACGAAATAGCGGTCAATACGCGAATATCATCCCACACTCGCGACATCACAGAGGGAATGTAAACGCTGCGGATAGTCTGCAATGGATTTGCGCCAATGGTAAAAACTGTCTTGAGATAAACGTCTTTGACTTCGTTGATGCGCTGTACGATGACGGGCAGCAAATAGACGAGAATACCAAAGGCAAGAAAGGCAACTTTCATGCGGTCGCTCGTACCAAACCATGCCATAAACACACCGGTGAGCGCAGTCAGGGGCAGGTAGCGCAATGCCTCCACAGGTCGATTGAACATGCCGCGAAATATCGGCAACAGCCCAATCAAAAAACCAATAGGCAAGGCAAGGAGCAATGCCCAAATATAGCCTTTGATATTGAGCCACAGTGATTTAAAGGCATTTTTGATAAGATTGTCATTTTGTATCAAATTGGGATAGGAGAAAAGAACCTCTTGCGGTGGTGGTAATATGGGATAAATCCACTCAAATTCGGTGGCATTGGCAGCCGCCGTAGAGTCGGCGCGTTCTTGGGCATCAATGATGGAGTCGCGCTGTTGTGCAGGCATATCCATCGGCGGTAGTACGGAACTGCTGCGCTCAAAAACGGGTTGTTTGGAGGCTTTGCCGTAGGCGAGGGCAGTCCACACGGCGAGTATCAGCACGATGCCGAGTATGCCGAGTAGGATTTTTTGGTGGGAGGAAAGGTCACCTCTTAATTTGAACAGTGATTGAAACATGGTGTCGTGATTCGTGACTTGTTAATTCGAAATTCAACGTATAAAAATTGAGCCATTAAGGGATGAAAAGAATGTCAAATAAACCCCTTTTTCAACGAGTTAGGGATGAAAAGATAATAAACTTGGTTCTTTGACAAATCCCGTGCTTGTTCGTTTTTCTGTCTCGCGATTGTTCGTCCCTTGCGTAAGGGATAGTAGGTG
>ENA-ORXR01003354-ORXR01003354.1-marine-metagenome-genome-assembly--contig:-NODE-3354-length-14402-cov-10.808726_pt1 | contig 14402 bp, 21 predicted proteins | sample MGYA00237866_ERZ511479 | MGnify/ENA metagenome assembly ERZ511479 | reverse complement strand
TGGACCCCGTCGACTACGTCGCCACCCTCTCGGGCTCTCCTGGGACCTTCCAAGATGTCCATACCCGCCTCGTCGCCGCCGCCGCCGCCTCTACGCCCGCCTGGACGCCCGAACAGACCAACACCGTCGTCACCCTCGTCTTTGGCGACTTCGACGCCTCGTCCCTGTCCAACGGAAAAGTCCTGCAGCTCTCCCTCGTCATCAACGACCTCTGGCCCCCCTACCCTCTGCACAACACGAACCGCCACGCCCCCGCCTCCTCGCGCACGACCGTCCTGCTCGACTACCACGCCGGCCACATCGAGTCGGTCGCCGACCTCCGCCGCCCTTACTCCGTCGTGCCTTTTTCCCTCGACCCCTCGGACGCCCCCGCCCATCCCTCACCCCCCGCTTCCTCCGCCCGCGCCACCCCGCCCGGCGCCAGCGTCACTCTCCCCCCCTCCCCGCCCGTGCCGGCACCGCCAACCTCAGAAACGTCACCACTTGCGGCGCCAGAACGAGCAGCGAGTCGCTTGCGCCGCTTGGCCTCGTTCCGGCGACGGTAGAATAGGCTGCGAGACGAAACAGCACACGCACCCCAGCTTGCATCGCACGAAAGCAGTCGACTCTCGCGCTCCTACAATTAGTCAACAGCACGACGTATCCGCTCCGGGGGCTGCATACACAGAGGCAGCGTCGAGCCCAAAATGTCGTTGATGGCAAAACGGGCGCAGCGGCGCATACGCCGCCGGTCGGCGTCAGAAAAGCCGAGCGCATCGTGGCGGTACACGTTGTTCAAAGCGATGGTGACCCGAGGTACCAACTCAGCGCGGTCCCCACCCCGGTCCAGCCCCCCACGCGCGGATATGAGTACGCTGCCAGGACGCTCATCTCCCCCAGTTGTAGAATCAACCGGACCTGCCACCATACCGTCACGTGGGCCTGGGCTTGGCTCTCGTCGAGCCATAGCAGATGCAGCCGTCCGCTCAGGGGCGCGTCGGGGAGGAGGAGGACGGGCAGACCCCACGCGCACTGCCGCATGTGGCGGTGGGGAAGGAAGCATACGTCCCGGAGGCGCCGCTGATGGTGGAGAAGTACGAGGCTGAGAAAGTTCAGAGTGCACCGTCTCATGACATGGGGGAGGGTGGGGGGGGGGGAGAGAGAGTCGGCCGCTCTCATGGCTGCCAAAAGACCTGGAAAGCCACAACGGAGAGAAAAAAAAACAAAAAGGAAAAATGAGGAACACAGGCAGCGAAACTCGCGCGCCCCCAGGCCAGCGAAATAAGGATAATATAATTATGTCAGAAAAACAGCTCGTGGATCGGAATAGCGATGTGGGAGTCGCGCGAGAGAGAACTAGCGCAGCCGTGTCACACTAGCTCACGGTTGGAAAAACCGCTCAACAACTCACCATCGACGTTGCCGGTCCCATCTGTGCGACCAAGTGAGCCAGCATCGGGACGTCGCCCCCGCGTCGACGCATCCGTAGGCATGGTAAAGGATCAACAACAGACGGAGACTGAACAGCAGAGATCGTCTGACGAAGAAGACGAACAGGGTGGCGTGGTGGATCTGACGGTCGGCACGCAGCCGTCGTCGGCGCAAGCCACGACGCCACGCTTGCCACACCTTCGCAACCCTCCAGCATCAAGTCTACAACTTAGAAACATAAGTGGAACTGAATTCCCTGCATGTGGTTCTGTTTCAAAGCCGTGCTCTGTTCGTAAGCCAATAAAAGTGAACATCCGAGGCAAAGCATCCAAGACAGGCGGAGAAAACAGAGGTGCGACCAGTCTGTGATCCAATTTCTCCTGTGCTTTGGGGCTATTCCAGCTTGGTAATTCCGCCGTGATCGCGACTGCCAGGATTCTTCGCCACGCCAGCGATTACGCCAAGCCACCACCATGTCTCACTAGCCCTGGGCTGGGACATCTATGCCCAAACAGATTGACCCTCCCATAGTGCAACTCTGTCCCCTGCTGGCTGCTTAGCTTCTCCCCTGACGCTCTGGCGAACCACTCGCCCCCCCCTATCTGCTCCTCTGTCTCTTTCTCCCGACGGCATCCTGCCCGCTTTTATCATATTCTCCTCCGGCTAGTGCCCCATCCCAGCGCATGTACAAATTTCAATAGGCATCCCGCCTGGCTGGCAGCGGTATGCGCTTCTTGTGGAGTAGAAAACAAAGGAAACAAGCAGGTTTTAATGCTCGTGACTCAAACGGTCCCTACAAAACATGACTACGTGCTTGGAGCGCACATACAAAGTGCCCACCACCGCATCGATAGCCAAGACGTCTACGTACCGCAGCCATCCTCCCAGAGACGTAAAACAGTCCGAGTCTCGGCGCTTCTCAGGCAGGCCATAGGCACTTCGGCGATCAGCCGACGAAACGACACATGCAATCAGTGCGAAGTCCAATATTTTTCCGGCCACGTACACGACCGCGTCGTGATGCACCGCGCCACAGACTGAGACAACAGCCTATTCCATCCCTCCTCCGCGGCAACAGCGCTTGACGGAGGACTCCACGAGGACGAGGTGGTTGCGGCAACTAACACGCCGTGACCCGTTTACGGAGCCCGCCACTTGTCCTCATGCTAGTTTCCAGCAGAAGTACTTCTTGGCCATGATTTGGTCAGGAATGTCAGTAGCTCCTTCCAGCGACAGTACTTCGCGCATCCGCTCCAGCTCCGTGCCAGTCAACGGGCCAGGAGAGTGTCCCGGTGGAACCAGCCACACGCCAGGCTGGTAGGTGCTTGCGATCGCATAGACCCCATCAGAAATTGCCTGTACGCCTCGCGCAGGCCTGCCGGTGGCCTCCGCCCACTCTTGTGGGGTGTGCGCGTCGGCATAGTCCGTGATGAGCTTGGTATGGTACTTGTCAGTGATGGCGTTCACCATTGGCGCGTATGGCTCGCTGTGCGTCCCGATGAGGTCGGGCAGCGTACCAATGATGCGCTCAATCGGGAACTGCCAGTAGGACCAGGCCGGCTCGACCGTCCGCACGTTCGTAGACATGTCCAGCAGGGAAACAACGGGCTAGCGACACAATCCGAGCCGCTCTGGTTGTCCGCCGTAGACGTACTTGTAGAAATCGGCGCAGAAGTTCTTTGTGCTCCCCTCGACTTTCCCTAAGTCGTCCTCGGTTAGGCCCGACGGGCGAAACAGCAAGCGCCCCGCTCTGCAAAGATGTATACACATCTGAACGAACTCTTCTGGAACGCGGTCTGCCAGGACGACTTCCCCGACTCTGAGAAGGAAGAAAAGCCCGTCAGCAGTCTTGTAGGACCTCCAGTGGACGTTGATGTCCCGAAGGGACCGGGCTTGAGCGAGAGGGACTGTTGCCCGACCGGCAACGATTTCGCACCCAATCATAGGCACGGTTGACGTAGGAAAGATGTAAGACTCTGGAGACGTTTCTAGGACGCCGTGCTCGCCTGAGAACAGCTGCCAGAGAAGCGGGACGACATTGCAAAACACCAGGTGCATCGTGTCGCAGGGAAGGGTGGCCTGGCCTAGGCTCCACAAGTACCCCAGTTTAGATACCGCTGCCTGTCCTCTGGGCTTGCCGCGTCGAAGAGGGAGTAGCCCTAAAATCCTGACTTCATGGCGAGCTCATTCGCTGCCTTCTTGGAGCTCCCTGCGCGTCGGTTCGCTTCCACCTCTTCCGCCGCGCTGGTGAGGCTGGCGGCGGACCGCTCACAGGCCACCGGTCCTTGGACACTGAACAGCCTCCTCTTCTTGCTGGCACGGTGGACTGGCGGGCAGCAGTATTGCTTCTTGAGCCGGTCGCCGAAAAAGTCTCTCAAGCGGCCTGCGTGGATCGAGCCACACCCCTTAGCGTTGAGCAGCTTGTCTCCGCCCGGCATGTCCGACGTGAATTGAATTACGAACGCTTGAAGTACACTTTTGCCGTCACGCCCGGCAACCTTGACACCGCTAATTCCTTTTGCTAGCGTATTCAGCTCCTCCACGATTGGATGTAGGAAGGACTCCTTGTCCACTGGTTGACGCGGCCCAGGTGTTACAGCCAGAATAATCGACGCAAAGTTTTTGACGCGTTCACCTGGTCGGACGCTCAGTACCGAAACGACGATTGGCCAGCCTTGGAATCCCCGTTGGCGCCAGGCCTCGAAACCATCGACAGAGATGCTGAGCGCCACGCACGTATCCGAGTGGAATAGCCCAGCGGCCACCGCTTCGCGAAGCGTCCTGCCGTCATACCAGTCTCGCACGCCATCCACGGGCACCTCAACGGCCTTAATGGCGTCATACATGGCGGCGGTCGTATCCGTCTGCCACCAGATAAGAATCCATCCTGTCTCCGTTTATTAACCACTGGTTCAATTCCGTCGAGAAGCACACCGTTGGGCTCAGCTCACCCTTCCCTCCTCCATCATCATTTTTCCACAAAAAAATGGACGCTTCACTCTTTTTGCTGGTAGGTGGATCGGTATCGGGGTATGCACCAGTTAACAACCCATCAAGCATCCTGGGAAAACCTAGGAGTTCTGCAGTGTTGACGGAATATTGTACCACTGAGTTGATGTGTGACCGTCCGAATTGAGTCATCAGTCTATCGGGGTAAATCCTGTTGCACCAATCAAAAATCTGGAAAACCCTGGAAATCTTCTATCCAACCACAGCTTGAACAGAAAAAAGAACAATGGAATAAAGGCCGTGATCACAGCAGTCCACGCTGGCGACAATCACGCGTGTTGGGCACATGAAACAGCTTGCGCTCCTTGCTGGCACGTTCCCGCAGGACCAGCTTGCGGGGAGACGGGTACAGTCGGTGCACCCGGTGCCGGCCCTCCTCGGCCGCCTCCTCACTGACCAGCCGCCAAACCTTGGCCCACTTCGTGCGCTCCTTCGCTGCAGCCCGCTCGGCCTTTTTGGCCTTGTTGGCTGCCACCGTCGCCTCCCTCTGCCGACGACTCACCTCCTGGTCCTGCTGCTTCTTGAGCTTGTCGGCGTCAAGCTGCTGTAGAGCCGCCAGCACCTCCGGCGCCGTCAAAACAGTTGCTCGTCCCGCTGTCGAACGCTTTCCCTGCACGGTTGTAGGGCACGACAGGTCCTTGCGGACCACCGGGGTGAGGCGTGACACCAAAAGCTCCGGGTGAACGTCCAACACCACTCGGTATGCTCCTTTTGACAGCTCCGCCGCTGGGACCTTGGTGGGGTCGAGTGCCCACATGCCCACCGCGGAGAATTCACACACTAGGGCGGCGGGCGTAAAGGCGTTGTCGGCCGCGACCTTGACGCACTCGACCATGTCCACGCACGTGAAGGCCGCGCCACGGGCAACACACGAGCTCGCCCGCCCGCGGACGGCGCCCCGAACAGACGGCTGGAATCTCCCAAACGCATGCTTGTTGTCCACCGGCTGAAAAACTTGGGAGAGCTTCGATGGCTCGGCGACGAAGTGCACGTTGGCCCGCAAAAGAGTCAGTAGCCCGGTGGCCGACACATGTACTTTTGCCTCGTCCAATGACAGTAGCTTCGATTCCCCCGGGTAGTACGCGGCCGCAAACACCGCAAAGTGGGCACACCAAACGTCAAAGATACAGTTGTCAAATCCGGCGGGGGTGCGCCGTACCACCATTGCCGAGTCGTTCAGCCGCGCCGCCAGCGGCACTGACGACTTCTTGCACTCCGCCGTGATTTTGGCAACGGCGTGGCCCTTCGCCTTGCCCTCGACGACGAGGAAGAGTGGGGCCAATAGGCCCCCGGCGAAGACAGTGACGGCCGCAGTGCAGGCGGCCGCCCCTGAGCCGATGGGAAGGATGATCACCTCCGGCTTGCGCAAGCCCCTGCCGCCCAAAATTGTAGTCCGCGCCTCCAGCAACAGCTGCCGCGGCTCAACGTGCGTCTCGTCCATATTAAACACCTGCAGGGGGTGCCTTATTTTCAGGTCCCGGTAGCACAGCGTCAGATTCGCATACCACCGCGCCACTACGTCTGGGAGCGCGTTCTGCGCCCGGTTATCCTCCAACGTTCCGACGCGGTGCTCCTTCAGCTGCGGCCAGCGATTCAGGAACAGACGATAAATCCCTCGGCCCGGAGTAAGCTTCCCATTGAAGTAACGCCGCGCAATCTGCTTTCGGTCCAGCGACAGAGCCGCGACGTACTCACCGCAACACGCCAGAAACCCGTCACGCGTCAAGCCCTGGTCAAGCAAGGCCTTTGTGCGAACGAACGAAACCAACAGCTTCTCCTTCTCGGGGTAGAAAAAAGAAAGGGGGCCCGGCGGGACCGCCTTCCCCCTCTTGTTCTTGAAGTGGCGGACGGCCGCACAGGACACCCCAACGCGTTTGGCAGTGGCGGCCTCCTATTGCCCAGTCGCCAGAAAATCAGCCATTTATTGCCGCTGCTCAGCTGTTGGCGCAGGGATTCTCTTGCTGCCCTTGACAGGGCCAGGACGCGTAGGCCCCTCCATTGCGAGCTCCAGGGGGAGGGAGGGGGTGAAAGGAGTGGTGATGGGCTCTTCGGATTGGGCGGCACGAAAGGGCCAGATTGCCCTGCCTGACAATGCAGCAGGTCTACACGGGCCCCTCAGTGAGACGCTTGGCAGATTTTGGCGCGCCAGCAGAGAGATGGTCCGAGAGGGCAGGCCAGGACTGGGAATCGTGAGGTTCTGCCTGGTCAGATTTTTGGCGCGCGCGCGCAATGGACGCTTGGCAGGGTCGCAGAGGGCGATTTGAGCCGAAAATTGACCGTTGGAACGTCTGGACAGAGACCCCATCAAAAACACTCGGCCACGCGTCCCTGCCGAAGACGATGGCGTATGGAAAAGCTGATCACATGGTTGGCGAGCTGAAGACCTGCTCTTCTCATTCATGTGTCTCACTGCAGCATTCATGTTTTCCTTGGGGGAAGACGGACCCTCATGTTTGAGTGTTGGCATCTGTTTGAATATCCAGAAACTCACTTAGTATGTAAACACTGCGAAGAATCGACCCTTAAAGTTGGTTCTTATGTGATGCCATGGACTCTTATCTGGTGGCAGACGGATACTCCGCCCGAGCTTTGGGTCCGCTAGCATGGTGAGCAACAAGGAAGAAAGTGACCAATAAACGGCTTGCTTAACGGGAGTGCCGTCAACTAAGCGTCGGGCAGCGCCACAGGCGTCTCAGGCATCCAAGTCGGATCGAAGAGCAGCGAACGCTGCACAGCCATTCCGACAGCAGTCAACGCGGCGCTCGTGGAGGTCGACACTTGCGCGTACAAAGTCTCGCAGTGTCTTCGCCGTGCGCGACGTCACACGTCGTGACAGCTGCGACAGGTGCTCTAGCGTAGCCTCGCAGGGTAAGCGGTGTTTGTGGATCAATGTGTAGGTCACATGGTTGTCTACGCGCTCGCAGAAGACGGAGCGCGGGACGCAAACACCGTTGAAGCCAATCCCAGGTGAGGACGCCGCTGCGGTCGCCGGCTGGGCGTAATCTGCCGCACCCTCCGATCTGGCAGGCAACGCTGCGGTGTCGGCAGGCGCCGGCGCGACTGTCGCCGCGCTGCCGCACTCTGTCGGGTTTCCGCTGGCCCCAGCCCCAGCGCCCACCCCCGCATCACTGTCAGAGGGAGCAGCGCTTCTTGCCTCGCGTGGCCGCTTGCGTCCTCGGCCAGCCCAGACGTGACCTTGGTGATGATAAAACCAGGCGCGCTCCGACACGAGGGATGTGCCGTCAGGCACCCCTCTGCTGCACCTTGGGCAGGCGCACTCTCGCGTTGTGACCATGGACGGTGGGGGGGGCACCTGGAGGCAGCAAAAGAGAGGGGCGCGAGATCGGAAGGCCGGGTGACGGCCGGGGGGGGGGTGGAGTGTTGCGGCCAAAGACGAGGGATGAGAATGGCAGGGATGGAGCAAGCCGCAGCATCGCTTAAATGTGGTTCTTGCATCCCGTTCGAGGCAGCTCATTGGTCAGCTTTGCCGTGATCAAGGGGCTCTCATGTGCCATCTGGGCTATTCTAGAACGAGTGCGATGGTTCTGGAAGCCCCCTCGAACGTTCCAGAAGGGCCGGTGCGAATACGTCCCAGCGCCCACAGTCGCATCGAGCGGGATCTGAGTGCCAGACACCTCAAGAAGACCTCAAGGTTAAGGCTTCCTTGAGGTTCTGGTCCCGTAGGGCCGGAGCGTGCGTGCCCGACGCAGTGCCGGCCGCCGAGGAGCGGGCGTCCGTCGCCCGCCGTTTGGGGGCGCCGTGGACGCCGTCTGCCCGCTCGACGCCGCGGTTGGAAACCGTCGGTTCACCTTCCCAACCCCGCGCCGACGCGCGCGGCGGTGGGGTTGGTGCGCCCCCTGGCGGCGTGCCGCCCCCCTCGGCGGGGGTGGCGGCGGCGGCGGCGGCCGCCTCCGCCGCGGCGCCCCCGTCGGCATCCGCCGGCGCCGCCGGCGCGGCGTCCGGCGGGTGCGCGACAAGCGCCGGCCCGGAGCCGCGGACCGCCCGCCGTGGGGACGGCGCCGGCGCCCCCCTCCCCCCCCCACCGGGCGACGGGCAGGGGACGGCACGGCCACCCCCCTGTGGGCGCCAGCGGGGGCTCTGGCAGCGGCCACGGTCGGCCCCCCGTCCCCCACGCCCGCCCGCCTTGCCAAGAACGGGGGCGGCGGGGAGAGACCGCGCGCGCGGCGCTGCCGCGTGGCCGCGGGGGACTGGCCGCCACGTCGTCGCGGCAGGCGGCGGCCCAACAGAATGCTGAACAGCTGGCCTGTTGGGCAACAGCCAAACAAACGCCCATCTGTTGGGCTGCTTATTCGGGCAACAGAGCCCGAACAAAACGCAATTCCGTTCGGAGCAGCTGTTTAGGTGTCTCGTGAGAAGGTCCGTGCATGTGCAAGGAAATATTGAAGGCACCAGGTTAGAAGGTGGATTAGGCGTATGATGCAAGGCCGAGCTTCTTAGGGATCTCTAATCGCACCGTTGCTGAGACTTGGCGTCGGATACCTTGGACTGGATGACGTTGAGCGCAGGACTCCCGCAACACAGTGCCGAGCCATTTGCAATGGCTTTCGCTGGACAGAGGAGCTGTGTCGGTGTTGCTTGAATGCCCTGCAGCCCGCCTTTCACACCAACGTCGCCCAGTGGACCGGTCGCCCCGACCCCCCCCGGGCGCTACCCCCGGGCGCCACCACCACCCCACCACCCCGGCGTACCCACTACCCGGGTGTCCGCGCCCCCGCCGCCCGGCGTTGCCATCGGTGTCACCTCCGCCCCCTTGCCCCCCCCTCCCCGTCGCCCTGTTGCCTCGCCGTGCGACCGCCCGGCTTCGACGACGGTCGGTCACCCCGTTGCCCCGGCTTTCCCACCGCCCGGCTGGTGGGCCCGCCGCCCCACCGCCCGACGTCCGCAACGGCCTACCGCTCCACCGCTCTGGGGTCTCTGTCGTCGTCGACCGCCACCGCCGACCATCACCGTCACCGACCACCCACCACCGTCCTCGACCGCCACCGCCCGCTAGCTGCTCGGATTGAGCGTACGGGAGGTGAAAGGATAAAAGCGGTTGGTAAAAAAGCGCGCTGCGTGGCGCTCGGAAACGGTGTCTGGTACGTTGGACGGAGCAGCGCGCAGCCCACGCCGCTCTGAGAGGTCTTGGAAGTCGGGGACGACATGCTCCACCCGCAACACACTTTTCAGTGGAACCCGAGCGAGGAGCGGCCAGTCATCGGTAGGCTTGTCGAAGCACCACGCCATGCGCCAGCACCCAAACTTGGTAAGCGTGCACCGTGGTATGGGTGCAGATGCGTGCATGCGTCTTACTACAGCAGAGTCATCCACGACGCCACCAAGCATGTGGACGACTAGCCGCACCAGCCCGAGTTGCCGTTGGCCGCTCTCATCGGAGTACCAGATGTAATCATAGCGTGGCTTTCCCAGGTGCGACTCCGTAGCACAAGCCGTCTGCACTACAGACGATGCCCCGCACTCAAAAGTGCAGTGGAAGGTGAAGGAAGGCGAGATGACCAATGAGGTCTCGGCCTCCTTGGACAGCATCGATCCCAGACTCGCCATGACCGACAGCTGCTGGGCGTCGGCAATGGTGATGCGCAACCCCCTGTGCGACCTTGACAAAGACCCAGCGGGAGCCAATGCCACGTCCCCGGCGTCAGCGTCCCCATCCACCAAGAGATGGAGCCCGTCATCACCGTCGGCTTCTTCGAGCTCATGCTCCCGCATCTCACGAAGCACCTCTGCCTGCGTCTCCGCCGCTCTCATCATCTGAACCACCATTTTTGGCCCGCGTCTGTTGGTCCTAGTGTACATCTTTTTGCACGGGCCGTGCAGGGCCTCGTTTTCACTTGTATCGCCTTCCCACAAGTTGCCGTTGCCAAGCAACTCCGCCAGAAAATGGTTGGCCAGCCGATGCGCTTTGGTCGTGTGGACAGGTCCAAATAGAAGGTCGACGTGGTCGACAATAAAGTCCCGCGCCTCGTCCGCGAGGGCACGCATTTGCCTCTCCGACATGCGCGTGGTGTCAGCAATATTGTCGCCCATGAGGCGGCCGCCCAGCGCCGCCATACGGCAGTACACATCCAGCACAGCCACGTGCAAGAGGTCGTCCCCATACAGCCGCCGGTACTTATCGGAAGACATGGTGTCAGGCACGATAGGGTCGGGGAGCACCTCCTCCGCCGCCTCAAGCGCGACGCCATCAGGTCCATGCCCATCTTCGAGCTCCTCATTGTCGACAGAAGACCGACGCTGAAGAAATGTCTGTGTGGGCGCGACGTCGGTGTGGCGCGCGGGCAGCTCTTGAGCGGGGCCGCCAACGCCAGCCATCATATGAGGCATCATGGCGAGCCCATGACGCCACAATCGCCCTGTCATCTGCAGCTGCTTCTCTGTTGGTGGCACGAAGAACCTGTGCCCCACACCACACAACTAAAACAGAATGCAAGCAATTTCTCAGAGATGACCGCCCATGTCGCTTGTCAGATCTGTGGATAAGGAAGGGACAAGCAAGGACTGTGTGCCCCAGTGAGAGACGCCACCGGACAGTGCAATGGTACGCGTGGTTCACAGAAAACAACAGCAACGTACCCCGGTGGAGTGGGAGAGGGTACACATAGATGTCCCATTTCCCAAGCGCGCAAGTTGAGCGCCTCCAGTGTGTCAGGCACGGGCCCAAGCCGATCGTCCTTGCCTGCAGCACACGCAACACGCAAGAAAGAAGGAAAGCGCTGTGCAACCATGCGTACGTCTCCGAGCTTCCAAACGTGTAACACGTCGAAAGAGATGATGTCGAACAGCTGCTGGTTGTCGGTGGCCAGCCCCCACACCGCGGCAATGGCCGGCACAAAGGCAAGCGCACTGTGCTCCGCACCCAGCTGCTTGCGCAAGGATGGCCGCTGATCGCGGTCGCGAGCGATAGCACCTTCCAACTGCGCGTCCAGGAGGGAAGTCACATCCCTACGAGGTGCTCCCAAACCAGCACGACCACCCGCCACGCCCCTTCTAACCATGCAATGCGAACAAAAATACTCGCACCCATTGCCCATGAGACACACAACAGACCGCTCGCCAAGTTGGTCGGCGACCAGGCCCACAATGCGTGGTACGGCGACCAGCTTCTGTTGGCCCGGGAACTCAACGGGGATCCCCGTCCTGCTCTCGTCGACAAACCGACGAAGGAGGATGGCGAGGCACCGTTGCAAGACGGCGTTGCGAGTGTCACTCGCACGGCGTCGCGCGGCCGCCGTGCGCGCCACGGGTTTGCCAACGTGTGGAATGTGGCCAACGGTCACCCACTACACTGTCCGGTCCCGGACGTTGACAACACGAGCCCGAATGGGGTACATGTAATGGGCCCCTGACCAAGAAACAACGACCTCGTCAACGAAGAGCTGCACACCCAAAACGAAAGACAGAGAGCCATGGTGACGTCGGACAGTAGATTCCTCGGTTAGAAACACGTCGCTATCCATAATCTCTGATCTTAGCCGCGTCCCATCCGACCCGACGCCAAGCGTCTCCCCCCAGAGCTGGACATGGCCAGCGTTCCGGAGCAATTCCAGTACGGCCAAAAGGAGGTCCCGTGAGAAAAACTTGTACGAGACGCCTTCCACCTCTAGTGGCGCCTCCTCCCAGCAGAGCTTCGCGAGTACCCGACGTTGCTTCCCTCGCACCGCCTCAACAAACGCGTGACGCGTGGGAAAAGCACGCGCGAGTTGCCGGTCGTCGTCGGAGTTGTCTTGGTCGACATCATCGTCCTCAGGAAGCTGACGGCCCGCGCCAGAACCAGTACGAAGATTCGGATTACGCCGCTGTCTTGGAGCACCGCGACCGGTGTCGCCACGTCGCGACCGCCCCCATCCCCGCTCCGCCGTCAGCAAAACGGAGACATACGCCATCTGATCGGCCTCGGAGAGGCCGCGGCCGCCAGCGCTGAGAGAAAACTTAAGCACCTCACGAGGCAACGGCGTGTTGAACTTGGAAGGCCGCGTCCCGGCAGCGGGGGGAACCAATCGCCTGGTCTTGCCAGCCTCCGGCATGGCCAAATAGTACGCCCAGATACGTGATGCGGTTGACGTCTGAAAAACATTGCGCCGCCGCGGGGACGCGAGAGACCCACGCACGTACGCATCCCTGGGTAGGTGCACGACGCTGAGCCCACCAAGTAGAGGCTGCTCTAGATCATCTTCACGCGCAGGGGCGGAGGGGGCAGGAAGAGCAGTCGGAGCTAAGGGCAGGGGCGCCGCAGTGGTCTGGTTTGCGACGGACCTCCCAGAGGAGGCGGCCAGTTCCGCTAACACCGCATCCGCCGCCGCCCGGTGGCGCTCGGCGGCATCGCCCCTCGCATTTAGATCCACAAAGTCGGTGGAGGGACCAGCCTGTTTTGCAGCCGGTGTCGAGCGCTCATGTGGTGCGTACGAGCCGGCCGGGTTAAGAAGACCCGAGGACAAAACCAACACAACCAGGAGCCGCAGTCGGCGTTCAAATGGTGTGCGGTGTCATCTGGCCCCATGCTCTGTTTTGCACACCCATGGTACAAGAGTTGGTAGGACAAAGATGTGCGATGTATAGGGCAATGGAAATGAACAAAAAAAAAAGGATGGCTGTACGGATAAGAAAAAAACTGATCACAGGTGGACCCCAACGGGAAAACATCAACACTCCAGCACGGAAATCCAAACGGGGACAGTTGGGTGGTGCGGCTCACGTGCAGCATTTACGAGACGTCCCTGGTGCAACGCACATGCCGAGTCGAAGCGGAAGCGACAAACGTACAAAGTATGGAGAAACCGAGCGAACAGGAGCACTGTGCGGTAGGATAGGCCCCCACTGCAGTTCCGTGGAGCAGCGTGGCTGCATAGAGCGAGGAGGTCGGCGACACACGGGGACGTCTGCTCTACAGCGGCTGCACCCCTCCGTACCCCTGACGCCCCGCCCGTCCTCTCTTGCTCCCCTCCTCTCCTCAAAAGCGTCCACGCTCTCCGCTTGTTCTCACACACGGGCGACGGGCCCTCGGGCTGACAGGCAGCTTGTGCAGGCATCTTGTCACGCGCATCTCGCCACGCCGCTGGACAGGCTTGCGCGACAGTCGGAGACTGGCAAAGTCGAGCGACTACTAGGAATGCTCCTCATCAACACGAATGGGCCGTCACAACAGCGGCACAGAGGCAGGCAGTAGTCAGTATGAGACGAATGCGGCGGGGTAAGGAGACGGATGGGGCGGGGTAGCATAGAATTGACAAAGACACGGTCCTGGGTAAGCACGGGCGGTGTCTCAAACCGCGCAGAGAGCACCTCACCGGTGACGAACACGGAAAGTGCTTGGTACTCCCCGAGCTCCCAGTCGACAATACAGGACCAAGTCCTGGCGCATCGCCATGCCCGGCTTCCTACCAACTCTGAACTTCCTTCGAAGCTTTTCCCTGCCCCTCCTGGTCTCTATGGGGGTCTCATCTTAAATGTAGCCCCCCTAGACCGCTCAGAATTGCTGTTTGGTTGCGGAATTTTCGGCAATCTGGCACCGACAATCTTCCCAACTGCGCGTCAGCCAGGACCGTGAGCTTGCTCTCCGCCAGCACACCCAGCCGCCGTCAACCTCAAACGCTCTGTGCCACTGTCCCCGCTTTGAGCACGTGGTCGACGGCATGGCTCCGACTCTGGCATGAGTGCCGGCCCACCCCCCTTCCTCGAACCCGCACACCGCCTCCGCTTTCGCCCACGGCCCCGAACCACCCCACCTCCATCCCCCGTTTCTTGGACCGAGTGCCACTCTCCCTCCCTCTCATGTCCCGCGCCCCGCTGCCATCGCTCCTCCCCCCGCTGCCATAGCTCCTGACGGTCACTCCTGGCCACCCACAACCCACTGCGCCGGCATCGTGGGAGCACCTGTGAGTGGCACCCTCACCCCCCCCCCCCCCCCCCCCCCCCCCCCCCCCCCCCCCCCCCCCCCCCCCCGCCCCCCCCCCCCCCCCCCCCCC
>ENA-ORXR01003353-ORXR01003353.1-marine-metagenome-genome-assembly--contig:-NODE-3353-length-14404-cov-9.257346_pt1 | contig 14404 bp, 9 predicted proteins | sample MGYA00237866_ERZ511479 | MGnify/ENA metagenome assembly ERZ511479 | reverse complement strand
CTCCGATTCATGTCCGCGGCGCTCGCCGCCCGCAGCAGCCGGGCGAGCGTCGCGAGCCCCTCGGCTTCGGCGGCAGCCGGGCGCCCCCCCCCCGCCGCCGCGTGCAGCGGCGACGCGCCCGCCGCGTTGAGGGCGCCCACCGGGGCCCCCCCGTCGAGGAGGACCCCCACCACGGCGGGCCACCAGGCGCCCGCCGCCACGTGCAGCGGCGTGTCACGGCGGGCATTGAGGGCGCCGACGCCCGCGCGGCGCTCGAGGAGCGCCCCAACGAGCGACCGGGCGCCCGCCGCCGCCGCCACGTGCAGCGGCGTGTCGCCGGCCGCGTTGAGGGGGGACCCCGTGCCGTGCCCGGGGGGGGCCCGCCCGAGCACCCGCCGCAAGAGGGCGGGGGGGGACGCGGGTTGGCGTCGCCATCCAAAGTCCCCGCATTGAGTCTCCTGTCCTGTCTTCCTATGTTTTTTGGTTCGACCCGGGTTGTCCGCGCGCGTGCCGCTACGTAGGCTTGTGCGAGGTTGGAGTAGCAAGAATGGAACACGTGTTTTTCCGAGCAGACACCTGGGACCACAAGCTGTCGTGCACCTCCTCACCTCGAGAGCTCCATGTTTCTTTGTACCGACCAAGACCCCATCATTGGCAGCAGGGTGTGGGTGGCCTTGGGGAATGTGCCCCGCCGCCATCATTGACATATCAACGTGAGCTGATGCGCCTTCGCCAGCAACAGCCCCTCTGCCAGGCACAATGCAACAACGCGTGGAGATTATTGGCCATGTTGCTGCCCTGTCCTTCCCACGACGCTGGCGCGAGCAGACACCGACCAACGGCGACCTCCTCGCCTGCCACGAACACCGCGGCGGACCGAGCAAATGCTGTCCGTGTCGGGGTGCCACAGGTTGGCACGCAACGGCGGCATCCATGTCAACTGCCCCAGGCACTCGCGACACGTGTCCACGGCCTTGACACTGACCAGGGGGGGTGGAAGCTCCCCTAAACGTGCATACCAGCCCAGCTACTGCAGTGGGGGCTTGAAGTCGACGCGTCGCGGCTCGTGAGGTTGTCTACGTTTCCGAGTGACGTCAATACTCACCAGCCGACCCGCGGAGTCCTCCGTTTGGCGTGGTCGGAGGTCGTCCTAGGGCCAAATTCCCTTGGTGCGGTTCTCGGCGGCGGTTTCGTCGACATACGGCGGAGAAGCTGCCGCCACCCGCCCCTTTGGTTTATCTCTGCGCCTCGTGGGTGTGCAGAAGAGCCCCGTTCACTCGCTGCAGCGCCGGAATCGAAGTGAAAAACTGTCGTTGATTTCTTCAAGTAGATGAGCATTGCATGCCGCGTGGTTCACTTGGACAGTACTCTAGAGCGAAAAATAGAAGAGATGTATCAAATTTTGAATCTGAGGCGACACGGATGCCATCAGCCGAAGAAGCCACGACGGCACTCCGTCGGCGGAAGCTGTTGTTGCAGTTGAACAGCAGGACCTACGTCACCTCTGTTGCTCAACGATAGGAATTCGCAGCGCTGAAGAGCATAGGTGCCGAACATGTATCGTACGGCACCAGCCACTGCCCGTAGAAGGCTCCAACCCACGAGAAGAAACCCACGGAGAAACCCACAGGCTCAGAGTGCCACAGGTACAGAATGCCACAGACGAAGAATGCTTTTATCGTCCACTTCGCATTTTTCGCTCATGGCTGCAGTGCCATGACTCAGACTGGTGTGCCATTGTTGCAGCAGGGTCAAGAAACAATGTGACAGAGGGGTTCCGACGGCCAGTTGGATCGTCATTCCATTCACATGGGATTCGGCGGATAGAGCAACACACGTCTCGCGTGCTTGGTCATGGCCGTGGCGAGAACCCAACACTCGTTGACCCCCTTGCTATATCAAGCTCAGCGCTAAGCAGGCAGCATGCATACAGGCACCTGTGGCGCTGGAGGGAGGAACGTCTTGCACTCCAAGTTGGCGCCCCCTCTGTTGTTGATCAGTCCTGCTCCCAGAGAGGGCCGAGGTGGAGGGAACGCGATAAACGGCCCCGTGCAGCCGATGTGACTTTTTTCCCTACCATCCATACGGGCTGGGTGAGCGAATCGGATGTCTGGCAAGGGCAGACATTCAGAACCGATGGGGCTCGGCAGGCCACGACTGGCGGTTTCCCTCTTCCCCCTCCACGACGGGCAGACACTCGCGCGCTTTCACCGGTGCCTGTCACGCTTCCTTCGAGCGCGCGCGCCCCCATCTCGCCCGAGCGGTTCCCCTCGCGTTCGCGCAGCCGTTGGGCATGCGCGTTCCGCCAGCGATCACATCCCTCGGCAGCTGCAGGGTCCATCGCAAACTCGGCCGGCAGGAGCCAGACGCCCAGCCGCCAATGTCGGCAGGCTGCGGTGTAAGTTCATGTAGAGAGGGGGGGCGTCCCGGACCCCCTCTTCGTACAGACGACGTGGAACGAGCGCCTGATGCTGGCGCTATTGTCGTGGTGCAGCCTCGGGCTTGGTTCCGATTTTCACCATCCCCCTTCGCGTGGCCAGCCATTCCGTCGGTGCGGCCATGGCCAAAGCATTCTGTCGCACGCGCACCCCACGATCCATCCCCGTTTCTCGCGGGATCGTTTGGGGAGAGGGGAGGATGGGCTGTGCGAGGGCCGCCGGATGATATTTTGCAAATGGGCGGCGGCGGTTGGTCAAGCAACAAGCAGCACAATGCTCATCAAGACGGCGGGCGATGCTTGTCATTGACATTTGCACGTGGCAAGAATTTGGTTGTTACGACAGCAGGTGTCTGCTTCAGCCCACGCGCCATCGTGAGTGTCTGCTGACGCTGGCGGCCCACGGCGACCCCACTGTGGGAGAGCAGGCAAATCGTCTGCCCTCCTCCTCCGCCACTGTTGCTCTGTCGACACGGAGCAGCAGTCCCCGCCTGCTCGTGCTTGGCGCACGTGCCGGTTTCGGACGTGTGCCGCTGTCCTTCCCGCGGCCTCACTATGCTTGCGCCGGGCATGGGGGGGCGTCCTCAACTGGCGGACTCATCGACGCGCACGAATCGGCCGTGGGCGGTGGTGGGGGGGGGGGGGGGGGGGGGGGGGGGGGGGGGGGGGGGCCAATGCAGATAGCGAGCTGCGACCGGCGCCCCTGCTGGTGGAGGGCGGGAAGAACACACGCAAGCCCGTTCCGACATGCGCGTCAACACGTGCGGCGGGCGTGGGGCGGAAATGACTAGGTGTCTGCCGTTTGCCCGAGCCGTCGCTCGTGCCGCCCGACGGTTGCCCGGCGGAACACGAAGTGGTGGGGTGGGGTGGGGGGTGGGGGCCAGGTGACTGAGCCGGCATTGAGGAGTGGTTCTTGCGGCTGCACAGCGTCGATTGTGACAGACGCTGTCGGCGCCGCTGCTTGCGCCCCACCCCGTCAGGAGGGGCTGGGATCCCACCTCCGAGAGTGGAGGCGGTCCTTGCGTCCCCGGTTCCAGCGAGCGAGAGGCGGCTAGGCGGGTGGTGTTCGGGGGGGGGATGGGATGAGCCGGGAGCAGGTGTGTGCCTTGTGTGCGGCTCTTCCCTGGGGGTCGTGCACGGAAGTGGGTGAAGATGGCAGGAGGTGGGGGGGGGCGGACCTAGAGCCGCTCGCTCTGCGCCCCCCGCCACCCCCCCCTCCCTCGTCTGCCTCCCACCAGCCTCGTGCCGCGCCGCGATTCCCGGCACGGCACGAGCGACGCGGTGGCGCTCGCCGCCCCGCACTGCCAAGCACTGTCCTCGCCGGCGGCCCGCCTGCGGTGGTGGCGGCGTCGGGCCTCCCCCATTCGGCGGGCGGAGCGCGGCGGCGGCGTCCTCGCCCCCCTCCCCCCCCCCCCCCCACATATCAGCGTGTGCGCGCACGTGCCGCTGATTTGCTGGTCCGCCCCCCCCGCGTGTACCCCACACGCCGGTTGCGTTGCAGCCCTCCGTAGGCTGCCGACGGCGCGGCGGGAGCCTCCACGTGGCCGGTCTCGACCCGGCCCACCGCGGTCAACCGCGGTCCCGGTCGGTTCGCAAACGGCACCCGGCCGTCTCCCCTTCTTGTGTACTCGTACATATACGTTCCAGTACGTCCCCGCGCACGCACCCATCCACTCATCCGCCCGCCGCACTCCCGGCGGAACGGTAGCTTCGGGGCGGCAGCATGGACGGGCCGACGACGTCGCAGAGGCAACCGTTGCTGCCCTCCTCGCGGTGGGCGGGCGCGCCGCCCAAGCGCCGGCGGATGACCGACCGGGACGGCGACGCGGCGCTGCCGAGCTCCCCGACAAGCGTCGTCGTGACGGCCAGGGCGGCCGGCGACGGCGGTGGCGGCGGCATGTCGGACGGCGATCGCCGTCTTGGTGACGATGGCGACAGCGGCGGGAGCGTCGACTCGCTCATCAGCGTCGACTCATTGGGCGGCGTCAACTCGCTCCGCAGCGTCGACTCGCTCGGCAGCAACGACTCGCTCGGCAGCACAGACTCGCTCGGCAGCTCCGACTCGCTGGGCAGCATTGATGGCATCAATGGCGGGCGTTGGTCTTCCAGCTCGCCGACGGTCAGCCGGCGGCGTCCGCCCCTCCCTCGGCCCGTCGAACGGATGGCGCGGCGCGGTGGCGGTGGCTGCGCCGGCCGTCGCGCCCCCCCCCGCGGGGGCATGCCGCTCTTCTCCCTCTCGGCCGCCCTACAGCTCGCTCAGCAGTCGCGCGACCGCTGGATGGAGCGGACTGTGGTCTGCGACGGGTCCCTGCCTCCCCCCCCCGCCCGCCGCTCGCGGCCGGCGCTGATGCTGCCCCTCGGCCGCGGGTCGGACGGGGCGCTCGGCCGGGCGCGGCAGGCGCTGCTTGCCGGCAGATTTGCCAAGGAGCGGACGGCGGCGGCGGCGTCGCCGTCGGCGCCACGCGCGACGGGGGTGGAGGGAAGCCTCTTTGGCATCCTCCCGCCACCAGTACTGACCAAAATTATGCAACATCTGCTGCGGTCACTCATTCCCGACGACGCGCCTCCCGAGCTCCTCCGCGGCTGCTTGCCGACGACAGGGAGCGCCGCATCCGCCGCCACTGTCCCCGTCGTCAGTGTCGTGCCCCCGGTCATTGTCGACGGGGCGTGGGCACGCCCCGCTGCTCCCAAGCGCCCGCGCACCTCTCTGGCAGGCGCTTTCGTCCCACGAGCCGCGCCCGCCGCTCCAATGGCGGCGGCAGCGACAACAACGGCGGCGGCGGTGGCATCACGCCCCAACCCCGCTACAGCAGGGCTGGACCTCTCCCTCGCCGTCACGGTGGACGCGTCCCTGTGGGCGGCCGCCTCGCCCGTCTTTTCGACGTGTCGTCTCCTCCGTGCGGCACTCCTCCGCGCCGTTGCGGTTGTGGACGTGGACGTCCCCGGCCTCGGGGGACTCCCCCCTGACGACTGTGGTTCCGCACCGGCGGCGATTGCGGCGGCGCTGACCAAACTCCGCCGCTCCCTGGTGCCCGCCCTTGGGCGGTGCCCCAACCTCACCGCCGTCCGCTTGGCGCTGCCCTACGGCTGGGCGGGTCTGCCAGCGGCCGCGGAGGCAGCGGCCGATGGGGCGGCTGCGATCCTGCGCTCCGCCCGCTCCTCATTGCGGTCCGTTGCCCTCGAGGCGCATGTGCTTCCCCCGTCGATCGTGCGGGCGCTCCGCCACATCGTTGCCCTCGCACACCTCGACGTGACCGAAGTCGACGTGGCCGACAATGCGTGCGCGCTCGCTGAGCTTTGCTTCCGCCACGGGCGGAGCTTGCGGCACCTCGGCGTCATGCGCCACGACGGGCGGTGCGCGCGGGAAGTGGCCACGATCACCGCCGCGCTCGGTCGCTGCGAGGCGCTCACGTCGGTGCGGTTTGGGTGTGGCGTGTCGGCGGCGGTGCTGCGTGGGCTCAGCCCCAAAGCCGCCGTGTCACTCGGGCGCGTCGAGTTTGGGGCGGCGGTCGTCGAGCCCGACGACCTGCTGGCGGGGCTCCCGGCTGCCGCGCGGGCGGTTAGGCACCTGAGCGTTGTTGGCGCGTCGGGCGCGACGGTCGACTGTCTCGCCACCGCCATAGGGCGGTTGCCGCAGTTGGAGACGCTCGAAACGCCGCTGGTGCTCGCGCAGGGGGAGGACGCAGCGGACCTCGGGACCGCCCTCGCCGCCGCTGCGCCGGCGACGACGCTTTCCGAGCTGGTTGTATGCAGCGCCGTTGACGACGCGGGGTTGGTCGCGCTCGCGGCCATCCCGGGGTTGACCAGCCTGACGCTCGATGACGCGTCTGCGCTGTCGCGAGGGGGGGTCGGCGCGCTCGCCGCCGCACCGGCACTGCGGCGGCTGGTTATCAAGGAGATGGGCGCCGACGCGGCCGCCTTCCCGACCGCCGCCGTCGCCGCCGTTGTGGAGGCGCCGACTCCGCCGTCGCTCTCTCAGGTGACCCACCTGGAGGTGGAGGACGTGGCGTTGCCAGTTTTGCTACCGAGCCTCCTCCGCGGGATGGACAACCTCCGCCACGTGCGTCTGTGTCGATGTGCCGTGGACGCAGACGACGATATGGCGGCGGCGGGGGCCGACGCCGCCGCTGCTGCCATCGCCGTCCCTGGGCCGCCCGCGTGCTCAACGATTGGCATCTTGGCTGCGCTGCCCGCACTCGTGTCGGCGTGCGTGGAGTTTTGCCCACCGCTGTCGGAGACCTCCCTTGACGTGCTCGCGTGGCAACGCTCGCGGCAGGACGTGCACATTACGGTTGTGGGGGAAGTTTGAGTGCTCACCCCGGCAGACCTGCTACGTGCTTGTTTTTTCGGTTGTTCTTTGTTCCAGTTGCTGTTATTGTTCGGCCCTGTTATCGTGTCTCTCGTTTCGGCTCCTCTTGCCAGATTAGTGCAGAGAAGTACAATCTCTCCATTGGCATCCAGCGTCCCGCGTTTGGCGTTTCTCAGCAGCACACCCGTCGCACCGGTTGTTGGATGCCAGGCCACTCACAGGAGGCAGGCCTCAAATTTTGCTTTGACATTTCCATACGCGCCAGTAGCACTCGCAAGGATCCAGAAGATGCGCGTGTGGGCCTCGGTGAATGGGTGAGGCAGCAGCAGCGCCTGTTGGCCATGATCAGCCCCTCGGCAGGCCATGTGACACAGAGGAATGCGCTGCACGCCGTCGTCAATCGGGGCGGCGCCAAGCTTACACTCGAGTGGAAGCTGTCCTCGCTTTCCGAGTCCCTTCGCACCCGGACGGGTATCAGTCGGGCGTGGTGGCGAGAGTCGCGTGGCCGTCGCGGGACGCAGAACTGCACAAACTCGCGTTGACCTCGTGCAGCTTGAAGGAAAGAATACATATCAGCAGGACGCTGTTGAAGCTCTTCGCGGTCCGTGGGAACGCCCCTCAGCCTACTTCATCATACAATTCGCCTGCAGTGCGCCTGTGATCCTGTGCCCACTTCCTCAGTCGACTCCCCCTGCCTGTGCCAACAATACACAATGCAAATGTGGCTTTACAACAAGACAAGAGACAAGTGAACAGGGAACCAGCACGCGATCAAAAAAGGGGGGCACATCAATGATTGCCAAAACTCGACGCAATCCCCAGTGGCACCGCATGGTCTCCACCAGCACGCGCACCGGCAGCGTACGCGCATCAAGCAGACGTGTTCGGCTCGGCGGCTGGGGCAGACGGCCTAGACGCCCGCGTCGTGGAGCCTGACCGGCCCTTGCCCTTCTTGGCCTCCTCTGCCGCCTTCTTCTCGTCCTCTACGGCAACGACGACGGCTTCCACGTCCGTTTCGCTCAGGAGCTGGAGGCCCTTGTCCTTGGTGACAATTGCCACCTCAATGTTCTTGGCCGACGACTCGACCACTTCCAACAGCGAGCGGACGACCAGCTTGACGTACTCCTCCTTGGCTGCCTCATCCGATGAGGCGGCGTTCGCCGTCTCCATCGCCGCCGGCTGGGACTTCTCCAGGTACTCGACAACGGTCTTGGAGTGGCGGCCAATGGCATTGGCCGACCACTCGGAGAAGGTGCCGGACGGGTCCGTCTGGAAGAGCCGGCCCGTACCGTCAGCGTCAAAGCCGACAACCAGAGTGGAGATGCCGAACGGCCGCACGCCGCCCGATTGGGTGTACTTTTGCTGGACACCCGCCAAGTAACGCGTCACGTACTCCACAGACGGGGCGTCCTCCACCGTTAACCGGTAGCTCTGGCACTCCCGTCGCGCCTTAGAGAGCAACACCCGCGCGTCAGCAGTGAGGCCAGCAAATGCCACGCAGATGCGAGAGTCAAGGGGGACGATCTTGCGGACGGTGCGAGCCTCTTGGAGCTTGGCGGTGGACTTCTTCTCCACACCCAGGACGATCACATTCTTGCCGCGCACGCCAACCTACGGAGGGGAACCGTCCACAAACACGTATCAGCAACCAACAGAGGATATGACGTCGGGAATCAACGGAGGGTGAGCGGGAAAGCGACCAAATCCCCTTCGAGAAAAGCAACACGATTGCAAGGTCAATGCCAATGCTCTGGCGCTCTCAAGCGCCGCCACCAGGCCACCGACCGCCCAGCCAGGTCACAATCAACAGACGATGGCGGACACACAAGGCACCGCAGCAACCAGACCCGAACCAGGCAACGCGAACAAACTCAAGAGGCGCACCTACACCACGTCCAGATGCACTCCTGCACGGATCGCTCATGCCTACAGAACACCCTCTGCAAACTTACCGCCGTGGTGCCCTTCCGCACCGCCTCGAGGGCGTACTCAACCTGGAAGAGGTGGCCATCGGGCGAGAAGACCGTGATCGCCCGGTCGTAGCGAGACATGATGGCGGTGGCGGGCACACGACAGATGGCCGCGCGGGATCAGCGGTGGTGGTGACGAGCAACAGTGGACAATTAGGGAAGAGCGCCTTGCTGCCCGTGGTGGGCGCACCACTGCGACAGGGGCGGGCGGAAGGGGGTGGCTGTCCGCTGGATGCGACGAAGAAGGAAGCAGCCGAACACCAAGCATCGATCGGTGTAGGTGGTACTGCTGTCACGCTGGTATGCAATTGATGGTGATCCCTCTGAAATTTCACACCAGCCAAGAACTTACTGGATTGCGTCAGCCATCGACGCAGCGACGAGATTTCTTTGCATCGCGCGGACCAACCAAAGGCGACGCAGCCAGCTGGGCATGCGATTCGCCCGGAAGGCACCTCCGCTGGCAGCGCTGCCCATTTTTGATGCCGCGCGAGGACCACGGCGAGCTCCTCCCCGCGCCACGGCTAAGGCAGAGCACCTTTCCGCCTGGCTCACTCTGTGTTCCCTCGAGCATCTGTTGTCCCAGCTCCTGTGCCCCCTTCTTTTTTTCTCGTTCCGAGCTGCTGCCCGTTTTGTTTACATCCCTGTCACCCCATCCAGGGGGGAAGGCTTTTGCTGAGGCCACAAGTCTATCACATCTCCCGCGTCGCACGCCCTCGTCATCCTGCTCGGCTGGTGCGCGCCTGCCACCATGGCTTTCATCAACGCCGTCGGGGTCGGAGCCCTCACCCGCCCAACGCTGGCCAAGTGCCGCCACCGCCCAGCGCGACCCGTCCTTTCGCCCTCGTCGGTCGCTCCCGCTCGGAAATGCGCTCCACGTATGGTCGTCGACGACGACCTCCCGTCGACCACCTCCGTCCCCGCGGTGGCGGTGCCCAAGTCGGTCGGTATTGGCGTCATTGGCTGCGGCCGCATCGGCCAAGTGCACGCGCGGGCCATCACTTCGCTCCCCGGCGCGCACCTGGCGGGCGTCGCCGACCCGTTTGAGCCGTTTGGTCTGGCGGTGGCGTCTGAGTTTTCCACCACCTGGACGGGGGACTGGCGGGAGCTCGTCAGCAATGCGGCCGTTGACGCAGTTGTTATTGGCTCGCCGACGCCGTTTCACGCGGAGCAGATTATGGCGTGTGCGGCGGCGGGCAAGGCCATCTTTTGCGAAAAGCCGATTAGCAACGACTTGGCGACGATCGACGAGTGTATCCAGGTACGTGTGGCTGCTCGGATGTGGCCCTCTCGGGTGTGTCGTGTGCTGGTCTGGGTAGTTGGGTGCATTGTTGGTGTCGCTTTGTCTGGAGCCACGCCGATGTTCTAACCCATCCTGTGTGCTTGGCGCGCTGTGTCCTTTTCTTTGTCCTCTACAGGCGGTCGAAGACGCGGGTGTGCAACTCCTGGTCGGCTTCCAGCGGCGCTTCGACAGCAACTTTTCCAAGGTCAGAGACGTCGTCGCTTCGGGGGCCATCGGCGACCTGCGCACATTCTCTATCAAGAGTCGGGATCCCTCGCCACCGCCTGCGTCCTACCTGGAAAAGTCGGGCGGTATTTTCTTGGATATGACCTCTCACGATTACGATATGGCGCGCTTCATCACCGGCGCGGAGATTGAAAGCGTGTACGTGACGGGGTCGGCGGTGGAGAGTCCCGCCCAGGAGGCACACGACCTTGACACGGTCATCACGGTACTCAAGATGAGCAACGGGGTGTTTGGGACAATTGAGAACAGCCGTCGCTGCGGCTTTGGCTACGACCAACGGATCGAGGCGTTTGGCGGCAGCGGCAGTGTTTCTGGGAGCAACAAGGCGGCCGACACGGTGAAAGTGAGCACAGCGGGCGGCATTAGCGCTTCCAACCCCTACTCCTTCTTCATGGACCGCTACGCCGAGGCCTACACGGGCATCATGGGCGCCTTTGTGCGGATGGTGGCGGGCGGCGGCGCGACGCCCGTCGGCGGCGCCGACGGCCGCGCCCCAATCGTAGCGGCCAAGGCGGCGGCGCTCAGCCACGCAGAGGGCCGGCTCGTGCGATTGGAGGAAGTCGACGTGGCCAAGTGGGTGGCTGGGGCGCTGTGAGCGGCGGGGCGGGCGTCTGGGCTGCTGGCTGCGGCCCTCCGCTGGCGCGGCGCCAAACGTCGTTGCGCACTGCTACGGCACCATCGTTTTGAAAAAGCCCGTTGAACGTCCTGTGCTGGGTCCCGTGGCCGCACGTTTCGTCCCGCTTGGCGGGTATCGATGCGCCTGGACCGACCTGAATGCACACCCGGTGTTGGATGTCGGTTGCGGCCGCCGTGGCTCTGACCAGGTTGGCGTCAACGAGAGGGCCGGCGCGTGCCCGCTGACAGCGACCGAGCATCATGCTCGACGACATGAATGTCGGCGCCGCCGACCATAGCAGCCGTCGGTCAGCCGGAGCGGGTCAGTACAGTTTCCCATCTGTCGCCTGTTCGGCGACGGGCATGCCCGGGCGTGGCCGTGCGCCCGGTCACGCAAATGAGAGCTCGTGCCCATGACTGTTTCAGGGTATTGCTGTTTTCCGAGTTGTAACGGATTTTTACAAGAACAGCGCGCAGGACAAAAACGTGACGTGATATGATTGGTGATCATAGGAAATTTTCCCTTCTCATTGGCCGAGGCGCTCAGTTCAGCCATCTCCAACAATCAAGAAAAAGAAAATTCGTATCTCAGTCATTGAATCCACATCATCAATTATGTTCTGAGATTCTCAATTTCATAGAGAATACGCAATGCTCGCACTGATGCTCACGGATCTCGCGCGCCTCGTCGCCTTCCTGCCGGTTCCCGCCGTATCTTGAGGAAGGCGATGCGCGGAGCTCTTGACTCGGCGGTAGTCGAGACCGTCTGGCAACAATCGCGGCGCCTCCTTCCCCCAACCTCTTTGCACCTTGTACCTCACCCTTCCCTACTGGTGGCTCCCCACGCTGCACCCGCCATGGCATTCGTGCCGTGCCTCCCTGGGGCACTCATCGCGACTGCGACCAGCCGGCGGGTGGCGCGCTGTGGTGGCCGCCCCGCCGTGGGCACCCGCCGCGCCGCCGGCCCCCCCCCCCCCCCCCCCCCCCCCCCCCCCCCCCCCCCATGGCAACGACCACGGAAGCGGCGTGGACGGCCTTTGCCGACAAGATGCGCGAGGCGGACGCGGTCCCCCCCGTCGCCGCGTGGAACGAGCTGCTCGACACGGCGGCGCAGTCTGGGGAGCTCGACAAGGCGCTGTGGATTCTCGGCACCATGAAGGCGACGGGGACCAAGCCGACGGCCGTCACGTACGAGCTGCTCCTGGCGGGGTGCGCCAAGTCGGCGGACCGGCAGGTGGCCTTTTCGCTCATTGAGCAAATGTGGGACGACAAGGTGCTCCTCGGCGACGTGACGCTGCCCGACGGGATGGAAGATACGTTGCGCGCGATTTTGCCGCCGGAGGCGTTTGACTAGGCTGCTTGGCGCGCGGACGTGTGTGCGTGCGGGGGCGTGCGTGTCTTTTGTGGGGTGGGGCGGGGGGCGGGCGACGGCGTGGCGGGCTGGCGATGGCGGGGTTTAGGATGTTTTGGGCGGCCGAGCGGTGGAGTGGTGGGTAGGCGTACTGCCCATACCCCTTGTGTTGCGTTAATCAGTGCTGCCATCGTGCGGGTGCCGTGGGGAGAGTCTGCTCAGCCGAACCTGGCCCCGCGATGGGGGCAGACGGGCACCCCTGTTGCGCGCAGCGTGCACCACACGGGCGTGGTCCGTCGTGCGCACCGCCTCTGGCGGAACAAGACGGCGGGCACAGACGCGCCCGTCGCACCGGGCCGGCAGCGCGGCAGCGCTGCTGCCCGCCAAAAAGAGATGTCCTATATGGTACAGCCCGGCAGCCCCACGAGCGCGGCGCCCCCGTCCACGCCACCCCCTCACGCCGCCTTCTCCCCCCCCACCGGCGGCAGCATCTTTAGCGGGTTGAGGATGCCCTTGGGGTCGAACAACGCCTTGATCGCCCGCATCACCCCCACGCTGACCGCGTCCTTGGAGTAGCCAATCGCCCCCGCCTTCATCACCCCGAGGCCGTGTTCGGCCGACACGGAGCCCCGCGACGCGGCCACCCGCTCGTACACCCACGGCTCGAGGGCGGCGGCGACGGCGGCCACGTCGCCCCGCGCGGCCACGTTCAAGTGCAAGTTGCCGTCGCCCATGTGCCCCCAGCCAACCACATCCGCGTCGGCGCCCGCGGCGGCGAGGCGCGCGCGCGCCTCGTCCACAAGCGCGTAAAAGGCGTCCATGGGCAACGACACGTCGTACTTGAACGTCTTGTCGCCGGCCTTGCCGACGGCCTCGGGGAGGGACTCGCGCAGCTCCCAAAACGCCGCCGCTTGGCCGGCCGACTCGGCCACGACGCCGTCTGTGACCAGCTCCGACGCCATGGACGCTTCGAGAAAGGCGTCGAGCTTCTCCCGGTCGTGCGCCTCGGACGAGCCGGCCGTTTCAATGAGCACGTAAAAGGGGCCCCCGGTCGCGCCGGCAGCGTCCCCGCCGCCGCCGTCGCCGCCGTCGCCATCGGCACCGCCCAGCGGGTCCCGCACGTGACTCAGGTGGGTGACCGCCAGCCGCACCGCGTCTGCATCCATAAACTCAAACGCAGAGAGGATTTCCGCGAGTTGACCCTTGGCCGCCGCGAGCAGCGCGACCGCATCCGCAAAGGTGCCCACCTTGAGCAGCGTCACGTGGACGGCGGACGCGAGCGGCGGGCAAGCGAGCGCCACGCGCGTAATGACGCCGAGGGTGCCCTCCCCGCCAATCATCAGCTGCTTGAGGTCGTACCCCGTATTGTCCTTGCGGAGGGCGGTGAGGCCCTCGAGGACCTCCCCCGTCGGGAGAACCGCCTCGACGCCGAGCACCGACGCCCGCAAACTCCCATACCGCACGTACCGGCTGCCGCCGGCGTTGGTCGCCACGTTGCCCCCGATTTGGCAGGAGCCCTTGGCGCCGAGGTCGAGCGGCACCCGGTGGCCGCGCTCCCCAACGTACGCGTCGAGGGCCTCCAACACGACGCCCGCTTGGGCAGTGACCACCCCCGAGGAGGCGTCAAACGATTCGATGGCGGCCATGCCCGACAGGGATAGGATGACCTCGTCGGCGACGGGCACCGAGCCGCCGACGAGGCCCGTGTTGCCACCCTGCGGCACGAGCGGGATGCCGTGCGCGTGGCAGTGGCGGAGGACGGCCGACACTTCCGCCGTGGAGCGAGGCTTGAGCAGCACCCGCGAGGTGCCGGTGAAGCGGCCCATCCAGTCGGTGTTGTGGGGAGCAAGCGCGTCCGCGTCCGTCACGACCGAGCCGGGGGTGGGGAGCATCGCGCGGAACGCCGCAATGTCCGCATCGGTTGGCGACCGCAGGCCGGGGGGGAGGGTGTGCACGGGGGTGGGCGCGGGAGTGGCCGCCGCCGCCGCCGCCGCCGCCGTCGCCATGGGGCGGGTGTGATGGAGGCTGGGGGGGGGCGCCACGGTGGGGCCCACGGCGGCCGCCGCGGCCGCGGGCTGGGAGCGCCCGCCGGCGTGGCGGCCGGCGGCGGCGGCGGCGGCAGACAGGCGGGGAACTCTTGCGCGGGCCGCGGCGAGCCGCAACAGGGATGGTGAGAGGCTCATGGCAAGGGGGTGCGGATGACGGTGGGCACGGC
>ENA-ORXR01003350-ORXR01003350.1-marine-metagenome-genome-assembly--contig:-NODE-3350-length-14409-cov-22.008303_pt1 | contig 14409 bp, 20 predicted proteins | sample MGYA00237866_ERZ511479 | MGnify/ENA metagenome assembly ERZ511479 | reverse complement strand
TTGACGTGGCGGGCCAAGAGATGAGAACCACGCGCTCTCTCCTTGAGGAGCGGCGACGACGGTGGCGGCGGCATTGACACGCACGCGCACGCGCACACACCTGCACAGATGCCTGTTATCGTCAGTCGATGCCAACGTCATGATCACCTCCACCATTCCGATGTGGCCCGTCGCGTCGACGCGGCGGGCCTGCGGAACCCAGGCGACCATGCGCTACCTTTGTTTTGGTGCCCCGACTGCCAAATTGAGCACACTCACAATGACCATTGAACGGCATGAGGCCCGCTGCGCCGACGTGAACGCCCAGACACCAACACCTCGCGCTCCCCCTATGGGGGCGGCGGCGGCGGCAGCGACAGCATCAAGACCAATACCTGACGCTTTCGGCTCGCTACGACGACGTGTCTGGTCCACACGCTCACCTCCAACGACGCGCTCGCTTTTACTCGGGGTACCTGCCGCTGAGGCGTCTGCTGATGCTCTAACGCACGGTTGGTGGCTGTGACCACCTCGCCGAGAAAAATGAGGCGGTAACACGCGCGCGTCGACGGCTGCCGACGTGAGTGGCGTGGGCGGCGGCAACATGACGAGGGTGGGGGTGGGCGGCGGCAACATGATGGGGGTGGGGGTAGGCGGCGGCAACATGGTGGGGGTGGGGGTGGTAGACGGCAATATGATGGGGGTGGGGGTGGGCGACAGCCATTTTAATGGGGGCGAGGGAGGTCGGCGTGAATAGGACGAAGGCAGAGGTGAGTGGCTGAAAGAAGAAGGAGGTACAAACGGGCGCCGACGAAGAGAAGGAGGCGGAGGTGGGCGTTCGTGGAAGTGCGGATGTGTACGTGGCCAGCACCTTTGATGCAGCACTGTCACTGCCTGTTCTCATAGCCGCGCCCGCCGACACAGGCTCGTACGGCGGCACCAGGCGGACGGCACGTGTTGCGCGCATCGCGTTTCAGGGTGCCCATCCGAGGGAGGTAGGTTCTCCGACGGGCGGGTGGGTGGAGGCGTGCGTCGCCGGTGAAGTGGCGTCACCAGAGAACCAACGCGTCTGTTGTAGGGCCGGCCTGTGCGGCGATTCGCCTGGTGGGACGCGGTGTCGACTTCATGAGACGCTGATATTGAAGGTTCCTTTGCGGGAGAGAGAAAAGCAAGGGAGCAACCGTACGTCGTAGTTTATGCACACAACCCAGCAAGGCGCCGGTCACACCCATCACGCCAGCAACGCGGCAATATTATTTGAGACACGAACAAATTGGCCAGCGATTTGCGCTTGCGTCAACATCGCTGTGGCAGTCGCCATCAGGCGCATTGGCTTGGTCATATACCTGTGGTCGAGGTAAACGAGGTCCCGTACATTGCGCTTGAGCTCGTTGAAGACGCCCTCGATAGGCTGCAGGTTGGGGGAGTAGGCGGGAAGCCTCACGAAATGCATGCCGTTGGCCTGCATGAAGGCATCGCCTGCGGCGTCGTGGATGCCAGCGTTGTCGTAGAGGATGACGCATGCATCCGGCTGCAACTCCCACGGTAGGCCCGGCACGTAAGTATTCATCTGGCCTCGAAGACAGTGAAGAAAGAGTCGCCAGTCATCAGACGTTTGTGCGCCGCCCAAAATGACGGTTGTGCTCCACAGAACACCATGCGACAACGACACAGCCATCATTGTGCTGGTGCGCGGGACGGGCCGGGTGTCGCGATCGAACAGGATGCAGGGAACGCCTTGAACGCTCCGTCCGTACGGCCGGTACATGTCGGAACCTTGAGTGTGAGTCTCATCGACTGATATGAGGCACCGCATCGGGATGGCATTGATGGCAACGGCAAAATCCCGCTGCGCCTCTTCCGAGCGCTCGGAGTAGAGCCGCTCAATCCTCTTCCTCGTGATGTTGTTGGACCTCAGCACACGGTAAACGGTGGCTGGGCTGACGTAGCGGTGGTCGCTGTCCGGATAGTCTATGCTCAAGGCCACTAGTAGGTCAGTGTGATCCTTGAGAAAGGCGGCCGGTTCACGCTGCAACAGGGACAGTATGGCGTGAGTGAGCTTAGGGTTCCGCACGGCAGCGTCCTCGTGGGTGTTGTGGAGCATTGGGTTCCTCCAAACCGTCCCGTTGTCGCGAAGGTGCTTCAGCCAGCGCCGCATCGAACGCTCAGAGCAGCCCATGATGCCGCGCACCTCCTCAGGCGAGTAATCCTCCTCAAGCAAGCCGAGTACATGCTGCCGGGTCGCCTCCGAAAACATGGTCGTCAATCGGCTGGCCAAGTGGACAGAGTTGGCATCAGCAGAACCGACGCGAACGAGGAGGGCGTTGGATGGCGCGATGATGCCCAACTTGAGGCACACAGTTGCCTCCGCCGAGAGGGCGGAGCAAACGGGCACGGTCTGGCAGAGCGCACATGCGGGGATATTTGTTGGTGACGGCTCGAGCAGATCACGCAGTCTGAGCGTCACAGCGGCTTCCATTTGGTCGGCCCGGCGAACGGCGCTTCTTGGCACATGCGAGATTGCCTGGTGGCTATCCGCACAACCACCGGATCTGAGCCTAACGGGCTCTTTCATTGGCGCTCGAGGGGCTTGGTTGACGGCCGATGGACGAGTATATTGGTTCCCACCAGGGCAATGGCTCCCATTGGGCGAAAGGCGCGGGCGGCGCTTCTTCACGAACGCCACCTGTGCGCGTACGAAGAGGCGCGGTTGGTCCGTGTCAGCGATCCGGGCGATCACCCGATCTGAAGCAAGAATGAGCCTCACTGGGATCGTCACAGGCTCCCAGAGTGGTGGGAAGTGGCTGGCGGTTACATTCTGACCCCTCACAGGACCGGCCCGCATTTGCTTCAATCGAAACAACTGAGGCGACGGTCCGCTTCAAGTAGCCCCGCAAGAGCTGGGCGGATCGTCATAATGAGAAGGACTGCAGCACACTGATTGGTTGTCCGCCCAGAATTGGCAGTCTTGATAATTCGAGAGGACAGCTGCCAGGTGGCCAACGCAGGCTACTCTCTTGATGCACCCCAGGGCAAGTGAGGGGTCACACACCGATCGATCACTTGACTCACATCGAACTGGGAAGCTGCTCGCACTGGACAAATAACACAGGAGGCGGTTCTGCCTGAGCGTCGCCTGTCCGCACACGGAGCTGCCATTCTGTGGCAGGGGCCGTCGGAGCAATCAGCTGATCCTAGATCAGCGGCAGCCCCGATCGGACATACGGCACGGGCGACTCTCGGGCGGCGCGTGTCCACAAACCCGCCGCATTGTGGCCATGCTGCAGGTCGTGCAGCGGGTGAGGGCGCAGCAGCATTGCAGGTGCGGCGTTGGGACCGAAGTTCTCCACGGCCCGGCCCTGCGTGGACCTGTGTAGTAAAAGACGCAGTAATCCGGCCGACTTTACGCAGAGGTCAGTCTACACAATGTGCCTTCAGACTGCCAGCAAATCGCTTTGCTGCGTCGCGCGTGTGAACGCACGTGAAAAGGACCACCTTGGAAGGGAAAGTAACCCGTCTCAGAGCGCTTCATCGGTGGACCAATCCGGCCCCCAAGTATCTGCAGGACGGCTTCCGGTGTTGTCATGGGCTGGAAGACATTCCACTCAAGGGAAGCAGGACTTCTGAGGCGAGAGGAGCCTGCGACGCCTCCTTGTCGGTCCCGCACGATAGAAAACTGTCTGCCAGAGCGTGCTACATGTCAGAACGTAGAATCGACCAAGATTCAGTGGCTGACATTTGCCATATCAGATTCTTATCATTGTCGTGACCCCGTTGAGGTCATGAATGGGTCCGGTCATGATTGTCAATCGGGCTCAAGATATCTTCGTCGCCACGTCGCATGCATTTTGCGGCGCATCCCCAACGTATCTCCGTCGCGGTCGTTTTCTGTCCTCTCGTTCGTCAGCAGAGCTCTGTGCCACCAGCTCGTGACACCTGCCAGGACCGCATCCGCCACCAGGCGGACCGTCGACGTCGCAGTGGTCACGCTCGCATCGTTGTGACGGTGACGGCAGCGTCGTACCTCGATGTCGGGTTGCTTCCGGTTTGCGTACCAGGTAAGTGCGGTACGGGCACAGAGAGTACTAGCAGAGTGAGCGCAGCGGCAGGACGGCAGCGGGCTGGTATGTAAATGCTGCGCAAATGTGATTGACGCGCTGGGTGACCATCTTGCGCAGTAGGAGACTGACACTGTGTGATTCGCTCGTTCTTGAAGTTATCAGCACTCCTGCCTTTTATAGCCCATGTGTTTCTATTTGTAGAATTGTTTTTGACCTTGGCAGAGCGGCGACTGCTACCAGGTGGCAGACCGCTGGAATCTTCGGGAGGGTGCCGCCCTCCACTATCGGACTCAAAAGACAAGTGGCCAGCACGTAGAGGCGGTGTGCCGTGCGCGCTCGCCTCCCCAGCGCGGGCGGGGTCTCCTCCAACCCTTCGAGCCCGTCTCCCAGCGCAAGGAATGGAAGTACTCCCTGTCTACATCTTGCTGCTACGGCTGAAGACGTGAGTGCGTGAAATGAACGCGCTGGGCTCATTGTCGCCTGTGTCTTTCTTTCAGGCGTTTCCTAGACACCGTTGACATCAGTCCTGACGCGGGGGGGGGCGGCTCAGGTGCGCATCTCAGGCAGTGCGCTGTATGTAAGGGGTGGGGACCAGGGCACTTGCAAGGGTAGAGTGAAGGGGGGTCACGACCAGAGGGTACGTGCCAACTAAACGAACTGAAGCAGGTTGCTTTTGTGACGGACAGGGACCATCATAGACCAATGTACTGCCGCCGGTTCTCGGGGTACCAGTACGCCGCAGTTTTGTAACGGCGCAACAGCAGTTGCATGTTCGCGAAGGCGCCCTTAGGGCGTACATGAATTCTGCGGGTTGGACACAGTCTTGCGCCTGTGCTTGTGCTTGCGGCAAGAGCTCCGTTTTTCTGGTTGTGCCTGCCCGTCGCGGCGCCGACCCTCCGGGCCGGGTGACGTGGTTACGTGAGGCCACCCGAGAACTGGTTTTATAGCTCAGCGTTTGCAAGCATACAAAAAAGCAATGAACCACATGCCACTGCAGAAACGTTGCTCTTCCGACGCCGCTCACTCACACGCGACGCTCTATGTAGTTGAGTGCGACGCGAGGGCGACGAACGAAAAGGAGCGTCAGGCTCATGTGAGCGCGTATGCCGAGCTCCGCTGACCGGCTCTCCCCTGACGCTGGCCTGTCGTACTTCGCCGCCACGGGTGTCGCGCTGCTGCCCGTCGCGAGCCTGACGCCCGCCTCATTCATCGATAAGATGCGCGGGCTCGTGACCGTGTCTGGCGCCGAGCCGGTAGCACGCGAGGTGAGGCGCCCCTCGCCTGCTGCTTTCTCCTACCACGCACTTATATAGGTAGCCAGCACGTGGCGCGTCGGTGGCCGGTCGCGGTGCACACAGGATGCGCATAGAAGGGGCTGAACAAGTTACTCACTGGTACGTTATGATGGCCCACTGTGCCCACCTGTCCCACGCCCCCCCGCAAACAGATGCATCACGTAGCGTTGCACCCGGCTGCAGCAGCCACCTCTGCGGCGCTCGCAGGTGTTGTGGTTTATCTCTTACACCATCGGCCCCCCCCCTTTCCTTGACCCCAAACAACCACACGCAACCCCTGCACCCCAGTCTCTACCGCACTAGGACACGCTGTGCAGCTGCACCCCCCGCTGCCGCACGCCGACACCCCTCACAGCACAGACCCATCGATGATGTCCACACACTCGGTGGTGATACCCGCCTGCCGCGCTCGATCATAATTCGCGTACAGGCGCTTGCCGAGCGCCCGCGCGCAAGCGGGTTAAGCAGCAACACCCCGTCCAACTGTTGCAGAACGGCGGCGGCGGCGGCGGCGGCGGCGGCAGCGCCCGCGCCCCTGCAGCCGCCGCAGACCCCGCCGCCGCTGCCGCCGCCCCACCGGCGTCCCCGGGCAGGACCACGTCCAGCTGCGACGCGCCGACGTGGGGCGAGATGGGCGTGAGCTCAAACTGCCCCCTCTCGCTCGGCCAACTGAGCAGCCGCAACGCAAAGCAGGTGTAGAGCAACAACGCGACCACCGCCCCCAGTGCCGATCATGTGGGCGCCAGACGGTATACACTCCTTCTCCTTGAAGTCCTGCATCATGGCGGGGGCAATGCCGTTGCTACGGAGGATATGATGTAGCACGCCGCGTGGCGCCACCCCGGCCGCCGCCGTGACATTTTGACGGCACGGCCGAGCATGCCACGGCCGCCGCCGCCGTCGTACCTGCTCCGCCGCCATTGCGGCCCTTGCGGCTCTGCTCCTCTCACGCACGCGGCCGTAGTAGAGCACCGTCGTCGCCGCCGCCGCCGATGTGCTCCCAGAGCGGCATGCATCGTGTCGTCGTCGAAGACGGAAGAACCCCGCATGATTGGGCACGAAGTCGACGCCCGTGACGCCAGCGTATCTAATCCTGCGGCAGACGTCTCCGCGTACCGTTTGGCGGCACGGACGGTGGAAGACAGGCTCGCGGTGGAAAGGGAGCGGACGGCGGTGGTGCCATGGCCGGCTGCCGCCACTGGGTCCGTCGATGGGGGCGTTCTGTTGGGCTTCCGGTCAAGCAGCCATCCCATGTGTATTCCGCTACCGCCACCCTCCAGCGCCAAACCGGTGAGCCGGTGGGCGTGCTCGAGGGGTCCAGTCGGCCGCAGGTGCTGGGAACTTGCACACGGAATGGTGTCAAGACGAGCACTCTAGACATGAGCGGGTACGCCAGACAGGACGCAGGGTTCGGCGGCTGCGTTGGGTATCGCTGAGACGCTCGAATACAGCATTCAGTGGCTGAAGAGGACGTGGAACTCAAAAAAGTGCACATTTGGTGCTTGTGGCCCCTCTTTTACCCCGACTTTGCGCCACCCACCCATCATGCCCATTGCTGAAGGACTCTAGGACTCCAACTTGACTTGCCCTTCTGTGCGCTGCTGCGTGCTGGCCGCCCAAGTGGTGAACACGACCTTCCAGCGCCACGAACTACTGCAAGCGTGCGACCATGAGCTCAGCAGATTGTGGGAGGTCACTTTTGACGAGCTGCCTACTTGTGAAAATCACTCGAGCAAGACAGGGAGATACGCTCGATGGTGTTTCTTGTTCACTGCCATGCCACACACTCGTTCTCGCGCACAATGGTCTTTCTCTTTCAGCGCCAGACGTGAATGGTTGTGCTTTTCTTTTTCCGTCGCTTCCGTCCAAGACGTAAAGAGATGATGACGGCGCTGTGATGTACCGCAGAGCAGTGCCTGCAAGAACGTGTCTCGGCGCCGAAATAAAAAGAGCTATGAGGAATACAACACAGACAATGACTCGACGTCTAACGCAAACGTGACTTTTCGATCACACGAGAGGCGCGTAGGCGCGGAACACGCACGTCACTCTCGTCGCTCTGTTCGCCTTCCCCTGGATTCTGCATCGCGTTCCCGTCCGCTGGCTGATGAGGGCCAATGGCAGTTGGTTCGTCGTGGGCGGTCGTGGCCACGGCGGTGCCGACCTCGTCGTGAGTGTTCCCCGCTTCATGAAGACGGGAAGGAGGGTAAGCGGCCACCACTGCGCAAGCCACCGGCGCCGATGAGGCGGATGGGAGCGCACCATGCCCTGTGGCCGCCACGGTAGCCACTTGCTTCTCGGTGTCTGAGAACGACTGCCTCTGAGCTGCCGACGACGCCAATGATGCAGAAGACTCGGCCAGGGCCGCCGCCGCCTTGGCCGCGCCGCCGGAGAGCACGACATCGACGAGAACAATGTCGTCCCCCGTTTCAGCTTCGTCGTCCGTACCGCCCGCCGCCGCCCCCAACAGCTTTCCGCGGACCGCACCCAGCTGGGCACTGCCCGCAGACGAGCGGACGCGCGCCGCAGAGCCGTCTGTGGCTCCCGCCTGGTCAACGCCTCGGCGCGTCGGAGGCAAGAAGCGTACGAGTGCAGCAGCCGCGGCAGCAGCAGCCAGCATACCAGACATGTCCACACCACGGTCCGGTGACCACGCGCGCGGCAGTCCCGAAGCAGGCCTTCTTGCGGAGACAGAGCCATTCCCCCCCCCCCCCCCCCCCCCCCCCCCCCCCCTTCGCACCTCTCTCCCCCGTTAGGGCCGCCGCGCGCCATCCAGGACCCCCGGGAACAGCACGCGACTTTCCCTTCCCCACCGGGATTGCCGCCAGTGGTGACGACGGCTGGGACGAAGGAGCCACGACCGTGGTGTCGTACGATGCCGGAACGACAGGCAACGAGGCCCGTAGCTCCCCCCGTCGAAAAGCACGTGCCTGCAGAAGGTTTCGAATAAGCACGACCGGCGACCGACGCGGCTTGTCCTGTCCGGAAATTGGCAATTGCTTCGCTGGGGAGTCTCGAGAGGGGGCCTTGACGGCAGCTGACAACCGGGCCAAGATGCCTTCCAATAGGTTCGCGGGTACACGCATTGGTCGGTCGCCCAGTATCAGTCGCTCCCCTGGCCCAAGCACGCGTCGCGTCCGGCGGGCTACCGTCACCTCCTTCCCATCCGGGGGGGAGGCAGCTATCCCCCCGGCGCGAGAGACGATGGTCTCGGTCTCCCCTCGGCGGAGCCCCGTGTAGGGGGAGTGCGGGGCGTCCTTCCCTGCGTCAGGGTCGTCCGCACAGGCCGCCGCCACTGCTTCCTTTCTCGCCACCGCCGCCGCCGTGGCAGCCGCAATGCGCTGCATCTGCGACGTGAACTTGACGCTGGTGGCTTCGCCCTTGTGCCGCTCGCACAAAACGACATGGCGGTCTTTCTCGAGGTGGCACCCACCGGCCTTAAGGCAAAGGTAGTGGAAGACTTGCGTGCATGAAGGTATGTAGCATCCCACCGTCGGCCCAATACGCGCACACTCGCTGCAGCGCAGACGCCGGCCGCGCCCGTACGCCTCGTGAACACCCACCATCGCATTCGTGTCGTGGTCGATGTACACCTCGGGGGACCACAGGGCGCACACCTCGTGCACCCAGAGGAGCATGTCGCCCTTCCCCACCTTACTGCGCGCTTGAAAGGGCCCCAATAGCTCAGAAGCCAACACGCCGCCGGTCCTCGAGAACCCAGGACAAAAGTTGCACTCGGCGTCTTCATCGGCCACCCCCGAGCGCTCACCGCGCACGTTGCGTCGGCGACCTTTGGTGGGGGAGGGGTCATAGGTCGGGTCCTCGTCCGACGAATAGGACGAGAGGTACACTGGTCGCAGTCGTGCAATGTCCAGTGGAGGTGACAGTGAGACTGCAACAGCTGCAGGAGGTGATAGGGGGGGAAGAGATGGTTGTACTAGTGGAGGAGACGTTGATCCTGCAACAGCAGCATCGTTCGCGGGAGACGGGGTCGTTGGGGGAAGAGATGGTTGGACGAGAGGTGGAGGCTTCGGGACTGCGCCAACATCATCGTTCGCGGGAGACAGGGGGGGGGTGATGAGGGAGATAACCTCAACGGTTCCCGCCGCTACCTCATTGTCGGCGGACAATGAGCTGGCGCCCGCCGGTCTCCGTGAAGGCGTCATGTTGACTCACCCGTCTTCGGTGTCGCCGAACAGAGCGACGTCGGCGTGGAGGTGGCCGGCAGTGGCCGGCCCGGCCGCGACTCGCCCAGATGCAAGTCCAAAGCTCTATGTCTAGCGGGCTAGGCGGTCACACACGCCCTTCGGCAAAAACATCTGAGACCCTCGCTGCGAGGAGCAGGCTGCTATGCCAGTTGTCCGTCGGCAGTCTCTCCGGAAAACCCTCCAACGGGCACGGGAAGAGAGATCCACTGAAAGGTGCCCCTCGCCTGATGTGATCGAGGTCCACAGATCGAAAACAATGGCGGAAGCCGCCATCCGTGGTGTCTGTCTGGTCCCGCAACGCCGGGCCGGGATTCGACTGTTCCCTTACTGGAAAATCCGGAGCTCGCTTGCCATTCCGCGAATTCTTCTGGACGCACTGACAGCGCCGGGAGCAATAGTTGCTGGGTCAGAAGTGAAAAACCGCAAACCAGCACCAAGTCTCTGTGCTGACTCCGTCGCGTTCGAGACGAAGCAGCTGAGCGGGCCGGCCGCTCCCCGTCGCCACCATCGTGTTTCTGGGCGAACGCGCCGAGGGACTGCCTATGCGGGGACAGCCCATGCATCATCGGCCGCTTGATCAGCGCCGGCCCGAACACATGGCGCCGGCGCTGCCACGACCGTCCGGACTCACCAGGTGTGGACGCTTCCGAGCGCCGCATCGTTGTGCTGACATGGGGCGTACCGCACCAATGGCGTTGGGGTGCAACCTTCTCCCTCCAGGTACGCCGCCGCGCGAGCAATCAACTTCGTGCGGAAGTCGTCGCTGTGACCTTGCATGCCCTGGGGCATGCCGGTGGCGTCCACCGAGGCTCGGCTGCCCGCTGTCGTCTTGCTGCGGACCGTGGAGAGGAGTTGAAGGAAAGTCGCGCGCTTGGCACCGACAGGCGCGGTCGGAGGAGACGGTGGCACGCGGGAGCGCGCGCACGCGGGGTGGCGATTCCTCCCTGCCGCCCGTTTCGGGCAGTCTGCAGACGACGGCTAGACGCTGCCGCCACCGCCTTTCTGACAAAGGACATTGCGTTTGTGGCGCAGTGCACCGCCAGAACCTCCAGCCTGGTCTCGGGGCGCTTCTCGACCAAGGACGTCCTATTGGTGGCGGGCGTGTACGAAACCCTGGCACACAGGACAACGCGGGCGCTTACGACAACGCCGCCGCCGCCGTCGCCTCCCCCAGTACGAACCCGCTACACCCGCCCTTTCACAGAACAAAACGCTGCACCTAGATGCGTGCGACCGCTCACGGCCGTCACATGCTCACCAGGGAGTCGTTGCTCCGTATGGGGACGACAACCCCCCCCCCCACGGGTTGACGCCGACGGCCACTCCCCCCCTCCCCTCCCCTGTCGCATGCTTGACACACCCAACGACGACAACGATGACGTCCGCCGCCCCACCCGCTGTCTCGCCGCTCAGCTGCACGAAGACCGCCTCTCCACTGGCCCTGCGCCATACAGACGGCCGCTCTCTTTCGCTGACGCCACGCCCTCGCCCGTCGACGTCACGTCACCGGCGGCCACGAGAGGCGCGCCGGCCGCCACGGATTGTTCCGCGGCTGCGACGGCGGCACCACGCACCGCCCGCACGCCGCCATCTGTCTCCCCCGTCACTACTAAGCGGAGGAGCGCCGCCGTCGTTGTCGCCCTCCCCCCCTGTCTTGTTCTTTGCTCTTGGCTCCGGTTCTGGGCGAATCGCCCATGTCGGCGGCACCTGCGACTCCCTCAATCACCCACTGCCGCGGTGGCGTCAACAATAGTGGCGCTGTGGTCTGTTGGTGCACCATCGGTGCGAGGGCGCGGAGGTCCAGCACTCTCAATTCTTTGAACAAGGTGAAGGGCCGCCGGCCGCCCTGTACAGGTGACGAAAGTGGCAAGGGGGGGGGGTGTTGGAGGTGGCGGCTGAGGCAGATAAGGGGGATGCGGGCGGCAACGCTGAAGGTGGGTGGCGATGCTTGCGGTGCCGGTGGCGTTGACGAGGTGCGGGAGGGCGGGCAGCCACAGTTACCTTGCGCACTTGACACCCATCGGCCGCCATCAGCATTGACATAAAGCATATTACCACCGCCTGTGGAAGGTTTACAAGCTCCATCACCACCGCACCACCACGCTCTGCCCGATCACAAAACGTACCGCAGACGACAATACGACGACCACTTATTGGTTCGCAGCTTCCCGAAACTTCCCCTCGTTGGCGGGGACCGCCGAGAGCACTAGTGCAGCAGCTGTTGGCGGAGAAACAGACCGCACATGCGTCTGCGGCGACTTGGCCACCGCGCTTCCAGGCCGGGCGAGGGTGGGGAGGCGAACAGAGTCGGTTGCTGAGGATCCTGGCTCGAAGAGAGAATTTTTGGCGACCATTGAAATGTGAATCAAACGTGCAAACACCAGTGTCCCTTGGCGACTGCCGGCGATTCTACCCGCACACCAGCCCCACATTCCCAGGCGAGGCCACTCTGGTCACGCGCCCTCTCCACCTTCCGCTTGCGCTGGCGGGCGCTGTGCCGGAGTGTTGATTCCAGCCGCCGTCGCAGCAGAGGCAGCAGCACGCTCGACGACGTGAGCTACAGCCCGCGCCATTGGAGTCAACGTCGACGCCCGCATCGCGCCAGGCATCGCGGCGCAGAGCCATTCGGATACTTGCGCGGCCGATAGCGACCCGCTTGCCAGCGTGTAGCCACGGACGTGGTTGTCCACAGCGCCCTTGACGACCAGTCCCCCCAGCTCCTCGTCGACGTCCTGCATCGGGCACTGGCACATGCTTTCAAGCATCATATGCGCAAGCTTGACCGAAGGGGTCGCGGCAAAAGATGGAGAAAAAAAGGAAGGCAGAGGGGCGGTGAACGCCGCGCGCGCTCCATCGGGCCAGGACATATCACGGAACTTGGACGAGGTGCCATCGACGTCGAGAAGACCATCAACCCCCGACCCCATTGCAGCCGCCGAACTGCGCCCACCAGCGCTGGTAGCCTTACCCAGACGTGGCTCGCCCGGCCGGAGCGCCCGGCTGCGGGTGCGGCTCATCGATACAGCGCGCGCATAGCGGTCCGTGCGGCTCTTGCGCGCCTTATCAATCGTGGATGCGGCCTTCATCTTCGCATCGCCGCCGTCACGCGCTTCCTTTGTGGCGCGCGACTTCTCGCCGCCGCTCTTCTCCCCTTCCTCCCCGCCGCCCGAATTCTCATCCAGGCTGCTTTCAGCGGCTTCCGCCGCTATGCGGGACGCCTCGATCGCACCCAAGTGGGCGCCCTTGGTCAGGTTCATGAAGTAGTCCTTGTTTTTTGCGCTCAGCAGCGCCGATTTTGTGCCCTTGTTCTCCAAGAGACGAATGGTCTCGTCCAAGTCGATGCCGCCGGCGTTGACGTTCTCGATCAAGCGAGTGCTCGAAACGCGGCGCTCACGAGCGTCGATGGCCTTGGCCGCCGCGTCGCTCTGGGTGTTGCTCAGGAGGTTGGCGATCGCCACGTCCGTCATGAGGGTGCACACAAAGTCCTTGGTTGTCAATGGCGTGCGGTTCTGCTTCCTTACGACGATGCCCTTGTCGTTGATCTTGAAGCGCGCGGGGTTGAGAGTCTGCGTCCCATACAGGTGACCGGTGACACCGCAGGTCGTGCAATAAGCCTTGTGGATACAGACTACCTTGACGCATTGCCCCGGCTCGTAGAGTGGGTGGCTCTGGTGAAGCGTCCTCCGGCACTGAACGTCCTTCAGTGGACAAGTACGAGCGTCATGGCTGGGGCCGTCGGGGGGGCCCAGGTATTGGCAGATGGAGCACCTTCCCATTGCAATGGGGGCCACGTGCGCGTCGGCCTGGGGGAGAGGGGGAGAAGGGGCGTGCGTGGTCGATGGAAAAGAAGACGTGAAGATGACGGGGTGTCCGTCGCAGATCCCTGTCGCTGGCGGTCTCGCCGCATCCTCGCCTGCGACAGTGCGGCCTTCATATGGCCATCGGTTGTGGCCACTGTGGCCACAGATGGCCTCAGTTCAAGAAGCATCTGGCTGTTTGGCCACTGCGGGGCGGACCTCCATCGGGCGCGCCCCAGGACGCCGGCCAGATCACATCAGGACCAAAGGGCCTGACCGACAGGTTGGCTCTTTTGGGGGGTGGCGCTTGTCTGCGTGGTTGGGAGGGTAGCCAGGGTGTCTACCGCAACAATGATTCCTGCGCACCGCCCGGCTGCATTGTCCAGTGACAATGTCGGAGAGCATGGAAGAGGGCTCATGGCATTGTCGAATGAGCTGGAACATCAGCCGTGTTCACTGTGCCAAACAGAACCTAGCATGCCTGTGTCCTTGCATCTCTGTGCACCCATTGGCTGCCATCGACCTCGTGTCAGACGTCCACCATCGAGACTTAGTGGTCCACATCTACTTGTCGACAAACAAGCACAAGTATGAGTGGCCACATTATAGAAGAGCACCATAGTTTTCCCCAAGCGTATCCGCGCGTGTTTGATTCGGGTATATACCCGAACGCTTGAAGTTTTGCTTTCCTGAAATTGTACTCTACCCGAATAATCCCATTGACCGAAGAACGCTTGAACTCGCCCCAACCGAGTAATATTTGGACATACCCATACCCAGTGATTTTTGCCAAGAAGTACGCTGGCCTGATATTTTTCAGCGTACTCTACTGCAGCCCTGAACTTGTGCTCATGGGTCTACACAAGACTTGGAACTTACTTTGTTAGGTTGCGGGTGGCAGCGGCGGCCCCGGAAGCGGCTGCTTGCTCCACACCTTCCCGAAGCAAGGGGGACGGGGGGCAGCGAGCGGCGTCGTTGGAGGCCCGCCCAGCCTGCCGGCGCGGGAAGGGGCGGGGTGGGCGCCCAGTTGTTCCGTTTTGCGTGTCCCAGCCGGTCGTCGACCGCCAGC
>ENA-ORXR01003348-ORXR01003348.1-marine-metagenome-genome-assembly--contig:-NODE-3348-length-14413-cov-9.621652_pt1 | contig 14413 bp, 15 predicted proteins | sample MGYA00237866_ERZ511479 | MGnify/ENA metagenome assembly ERZ511479 | reverse complement strand
CCCCCCTCTTGTCGGGGACTAGCCCCGCCGAGTGGGGCATCAAGAGAACGCCTTTCTTTCACTCCCGCCATCCCACCGTCGCCGTCCTGACCTCCCCGCTGTCGCTACCTCCCACATCCCCTCGCAGTCGATACCGCACCGTTGCCGCCCCACATCGCTCGCTACCGTAGCCGCCTTCAGACCTTCAGCCATCCCCACATGCATCCCCCGTCCCTGCCTCCGGCCCCGCCGCCGTCCTCACCTCCAGCTGTTCCGCCTTTCCCATCTCCCGCTCTCTCGCCGTCCCGACCTCCAACTCCCCCGCTATCTCCACCTCCAGCTCCCCCGCCGTCCCCTCCTCCAGCTCCCCCTCCATCCCCACCTCCAGCTCCCCCGCCGTCCCCTCCCCCAGCTCCCCGGCCATCCCCACCTCCAGTTCCCCCGCCGTCCCCACCTCCAGCCCCCCCGCTATCCCCGCCTCCAGCTCACCCGCCGTCACCACTTGCAGCTCCCCCGCCGTCCCTGCCTCAAGTCCCGCAATCGTCCCCACCAGCAGCTCCTTCGCGGTCTCCACCTCCAGTCCCACAGCCGTCTCGCAGCTCAGCGTCATGGCCGTCGCCACATCCAGCCTCTCCTCTGCTGCCGCTTCTTGCCCCCCCGGCGTCGTCTTCACCTCTCCCTTCCCTTCTCTCTCCTCTCTTCCCACCGCAATAAACCCAATAACCCTATAGCAGTCGTCTCACACCTGTCTCTCAGCCATCTGCTCTACCCCGTAGGTATCCCACATGCCGTGTCTCTCCCAAAGAGCCTACATAGAGGGAGAGGCGGAGAGATGGTACTGGTAAGTCACCGACAGACGCAGTGACCACGGGAAAGTGCGAGGGCACGCGCAGCTACGCAGCGCCTGTCAGTTCCAGGACCTGTCTTTGCGCGGTCCGTGTAGGACGCGAGGGCCCTAAACCAGCGTCAGCGCAGCTGCAACTGCGGCCTGGAGAGGGGGCCCCCTCTCCAGGCCGCAGTTGCAGCAGCTGGCTTGCCGTGTCCCCACCCGCGCGCCCAAGGCCGTTTATTGCCCCGCAGCTCTTTTACCTCTCAGCTGAGCCCATGATGGATACCAGGGTTGTAAGTTCATGTTGAATGTATAGATGGTTCGATGAATCAGGTTGATTTCAAGAAATGAACCAAACCAAACGGTAAACGACTTGGCTGTATTTATTCTTCCTCGCCATGACATTCAAGAGTTTCATTGGCGCAGCACACCGTTAAGTACTATGAAACGTGGCATATTGAATACCACGTGTACCAAGTCCGCTCTTCGCATTGTTAGGTTCAACCTGAACGCTCCACCGTTCAAGTGAATCAGGTTGAATTCCGTTCATGTTTTGTAAACCAAACCAAACGCTGACAACCCTGCTGGTGACCAAGACCTCGTCGCGGCGTCTACAGGACGCAGTGTCCCTGGGGACGTCCCGTGCGCGTGCCTCGACCCATTCGTGGAGACCGCTGGCGCTCTTTGAGAATGATACGGTGCACGGAGAGTGACGCACGCGCCCGCCAGTGTCAAACAGGCACCCAAGCCCAAGTGAGCGACGGCGGCAGGGACGCGTTCCTTTTCGACGCGCCCCACCTTGATCGGCTCAGAGCGGCGCCTGACGACTTTGGCTAGGGCCACCGATGAAGCAACACCACCAATTTCTCACATTGCAGTTTTATGGGGAAGGACCATAGGCGGTTGGAGAGAGGCGCACGTCAGGAGCTCGACGAACTAGCTCCAAAGCGCTTCGTGGAGCGCCATGTGTGTTGTTGTGCAGGAAGGCCGCCAGTATCTGTGGCCACTGCACATCTGAGTGTGAGCTCTTGGAAAGCTCTCACCAGTGCTCGCTCGGCGCACACACCAAAGCAGGATACTTGCTCGTCACCATCCAGCTGATTCAGAGGGCGCGCATCTGTTTATACCAGCTGTCGACCGCGCCTCGCGATCCGAGCATGCTCCGACTGCCACGCGGGCCATGGCATGATCTGCGGTCCATTTCGGGGGATTGCGTCATCCCCACTCGATGCTGCTCTGAGCTCTCCACCGAGGTCGGCGGCGCTGGACCACAGAAGGCGGTTCTTTTGGCCACCAAAATCGATCGTGCAGCAGCCAGCGTCGATGTGCCGTCAGTCTGTGACTCGTGATGTGACAGCGTTTGTCGGTGTCTTGCCCGGGCACACATGGCAAACGCTCAGAGTGTATTTTTTCGTTTCGGTTGGAACATTCTTCAGAATCATGAACTCAGAAGAATATATTAGACTTCGGGCTTGAAACAGAACCTACCAATCATCGTGGTGGGTCATCCTGGGTTCTCCGTATAATTATAACTGCCACGCACACAATTGTGTATTGACCCCCTCCACAGCGTTCTTTGGGGCTACCTCGTCGTGCAAAGTAACGCACGAGGGCTGTCCTGATCATCTGCCATTAGAAGCGAAAAACAGACGATAGAGAAAAGTGAGATACGAAGAGTCCCAACAGTTGGAAGATGGCAATCATCCGTTGAATAAACCCGACTCGTATTGGCAGAGGCCATCCGTGGACAGTCAGTGGCCACCCATCCGTTCCGCGTCGCGAGGCTCGACGACAGCCGCCGCACCGACCCGTCACCGTTGCCGAACGGCGCCACTGAAGCAGGTGCGACGAGGTGGTTCTGCAGAGCAGAGGCCCCTCGCCACGTCTCAGCCTCTTCCAAGGCTGTCTGGTCTTTTTTAGGAGACGGGCCTGTGCTCCGGCTTCTCGTTTTTGTCGCGTTGTATTTCTTCCCCAACGTGCTTGTGCAAACGTGTGCGCGCGCCCCGCTCTCTCGAGGGCGGCGGATAGCCACGCTCCACCCACGCCTGCGTGGCGCCATCAACAGGCCGCCTGAATCGCACGCGGCCCGACCACGCCGGCAGAGACCAGGGCGGGACGAGGGATCGGTACACCAGCTCGTGGGCCTGGGTGCCGCCACAACATGATGGAGGGGGGTGGAGGGCGGGGGGAAGGGGGGAAGGCTACCGTCTTGGGAAGGCTTGGCGGCGCGGGGTGCGCCGACGGAGGGCGCGCCTCTGGTGAGCCCGCCGCCGGGGCTCACTTCGCGTTGCCGGCCCGGGGGGACCCCAACTTGTGGTGTGTCAGGGGAGCCGTGGTGACGCTATCGGCCACTGGTCATTGGGTCGAGGTGCCGGCACCCGTCGCTCTGGCACTGCATCAAACGTGGGGGTGCGGGGAGGGGGTGGCGTTGGAGGCAAGAGACAACGAGCCCCGGCGCATCTCGCGCGCCACACCTGGACGGCCCCTGTGTCGATCATTGTATGATGCGCTTCCGGCCACTCCGGGGCGCGCGTGTGGTTGGCTCGGTTGGCAGCCGCCCGAGGCCACGCGGGCCGGCCGGCCTGCCGGCCAAAGGACCCTGCGCGGGCGCTCGCGCCGCTGAAGGCGTCGGCGGCCGCAGCGGTGGTACGGTCGGGAACGTGGGGCGCGCTGCCACCGGGCCATGCTGGGCGGCGCCTTTGGGGTGGTGTCAACACCCCCCCCCCACCCCCCTACTCGCAAAAGCAAGCGTCGGCCCGAGAGGACGACACACCATCGATCTGAGACGCCCGCTTCGCCGACCGGCCTTGCCGGCCGGCGGCGCCGCAGCGGCCCGTGGCGGCCCGTGGCGGCCCGTGGCGCGACGGGCCGCCACCAATGTCGTCCGCACCACAATGGTACGACACCAACACCTCTCGCCGCCGACCGCGCACGCCGCCGCCGTCTTCCCGTGGTCCGTCCCGAGGCCCGGTCTGCTTGGAGCTGCCGCCACCCCACCACTTTGGGGCCGCCGTGTGGCACCGTCGGTCGGGGTGCGCACGTCACCGTCGACCCGTGATCACGACCTGGCCGTCGGTGGGTGCTCGCGAAGACAGAGCCCTGGTCCCGGCGCAACCGACTACTGTTAACCGCTCCCACGCTCTGCGTCTTGATGGAGGGCCCCTCCGGCCGGGATGAGGAAGATAACGGCACGCCTCCACGCTGGGGTGCCCGTCCTCCGCCGCCTCAACAGGTAGCCGGCTATGCGCTTGCCGAGTCGGAAGTTGCCGATACGGGTGGCACCCGCCCTCCCCTTCATGCCTACCCCTATCCTTCCCAAGCTGCAGCGACGGTTCCTGAGCAGCCGTATGCATGCATCAACCAAGTTCCGGGGGCCTCTGGCATGGCAGTTGACGCACCAGCGTGGTCGCTGCCCGACCCCGAGTTTCAGACCACCGCGGCAAACGCCGCCACCGACGCTTCCGTTGTCGCAGCGGGCGTCGGCGACACGCAGCCACCCTGGCCTCCCAGCACCGCGTGGGACCCAACGGCCTGGACCCCCACCGCTACCGACGCGATGACGACCTTGCACTTGCCCGACACCACTTTGATGGATATCGCTAGGACCGGCGATCCCGCCCGTGCATTATCCGCCAGCCTCGGCAGCAGCGTCGGGCTTTCCCCATTTGACGGCGACGGCCGTGGCCTCTGCGAAGCTGCGGCCGACAGTAGCCTCCCCGCTACCACGGGTGTTGGCAGCCTCCCGGCCGCGACGAGTGGCGGCGGTCTCCCCGCCTCCACGAGTGGCGGCGCCCACTCCCTTTCCACTTCCCCTCGGGCGGGTCGCCGCTCCTCCCCCCAGAGGCCGGCCGACAGGGCGGCACGGAATAAGGAGTCAGCACGGCGGAGCAGAGAAAAAAAAAAGGAGCGCGCCGCCGCCGAATCGACCAGCCACGAGGCGCTCGTGCGCACCAACGCGACGCTCAAGGCACAGGCGGCGGCACTGCAGGCGACCCGGGACCTCCTCCTCGCCGAGCAGCGGCGGCTCGACGCTGAGGCGAAGGTGGTGATGGACTGTGACCGGGCCACGGGAGGGGACGACGCCGGTGCCGGCGGTGGGGCACCCGAGGCGGACCCGGCCGGTAGAGGGAAAACGCCGACGGACGTCGTCATGAGGGCGGGGGGCCCGGCGGGGCTGCCCGACGATGAGGGTGACGCCACCGCCGCCGCTGCCGCCGCCGCCGCGGAGGACGCTGCCGCGTCGGCCGCGGCCGCCGTCGCCGCGGTTGCTGCAGACGTGGTCGGGGCGCCACCGCCGCCAACGGGCGTCGCGATGCTGCCCCCCGTCGTGGGAACGCCTATTCATATGAAGCGCACCCCTTGGGGAGGCCACGTCGGACGCGAGAGCGGTGAGCGTCCCGTTGTAGCACCGCCGCCGCCCCAACCACCCCCGCTGCCTCAGTGTCTGCCTCGTGGCGCCGAGCCGGAAGGCGTTGTGCCCCGTCGGCGGCGCACCGGGCCGCCCCGACCGCCACCGTTGCGGCGGCCGCCGCCGCGGGCGGTTGCCAGGGTGCCGCCTGCACCTAACCTCCCCGCCGTGCCGCCGCCAACGCCCACCAACGGTCCAGGGGCGGAGCCTCATCACGGCGTCGGCGGGTGCCCACCTGCGTCGCTCCTCGACGCGCTCCTCGCGCCATTGTCTGAAGGGGTGGGCGGCACCGGCGGAGGCGGTGGCGGCGGCGGTGGCGGCAGCGGTAGCCACGTTGACGCTACCGTCGGCGGTGCGGTTGACCCGCCATTTGCCTCTGAGGTGGCCAACCTTCAAGAGCTCCTCGAAGAGTCCTGGGCCGCCCCCCCGCGTGGCGGCATGGCTAGCGGTCGTGACGCCACGGCCGACCGCAGTAGTGGCGGCTGGGGATCGCCTCCGTCTTCGCGATCGTGTCTGGCCACGCAGCCGCAGGGGCCGGCGGGCGGGCGTGCGTGGCAGGGGCATGCAGCGGAAGCGACTGCGGCGGCGGCCGCAGCCGCCGCAATCTCCCCCCTCGAATTGCCGTGGGACACACAAGCGGTACGCCTTGGTGTCGACGCGACCAATCTGGGCGACTTGGACGCGGCGGAAGTGGCCGCCCAAGCCGCCTCGCTGGCCGTTCCACTCGGCGGGTGGGCGGCGCTCGGGCGCGCCGCCCCGCCGCCCGAGCCGCTTCTCGCCCCTCCGCCGCCGCTGCCGGGGCACCGCGGTACGTACGCGGGGGACGGGTCGGGACGTGTCGGGGGTGGAGGCATTGAGGCGCCCGCGTCGGCACACGTCGGGGCGGCTCGTGGCGCCAGGGACGGGGAGGGGGCAGGGTTCCCAGGAATGGAGTTGGGAGAGCGGTGGACAATGCAGGCGCCGACGGCGGGGCACGCACCGACGTCCCAACCGCCGTTGCCGCCGCCGCCGCCACCGCCGCGGCGGCGGAATGGCGGCAGATGACATAAGCAAGCAAAGGGCGGGGCGGGCATGAGCATGAGTCGGATGCCGTTGCCGACGTCGACAGACACGGCCAGAGATGGAGACGATGCGTGCTTGGCGAGGCGATAGGAAGAAAGACGGTCTCGTCAATGACAGGTGAGGAAGCAGTCGTGTACGACCACGACTGGCGCCGCAGAAAAAGCTGCAACAAGCCGTACTCGACGGCTACCCGCACCCCCCTTGGCCCATCCCACCGCCTCTCTGCCTTCCGCCACTTTTCCCCGCCGCTCGTTGTAAGACTCACCTCGCACCACCCACCGATGCCTCCCACCGCCTTCTCTTGCTCCCTCCCATTCCCGTCCACCGCCCCATACCCCCGAATAAAAACTACACCCACCGGACCTCCGCTGTCCCAAACGCATAAAAAACAAGATAAAAGAACAGAGACGACACTCCGTACCCCCTCCCCACTGCCCCTCACTTGCGCAGCGCAAATTGCACCAGGAACGGCGCCGCCGCCCCCACCGCCGTCAAGACGGCCAACCCCACCCCCACCCCCGTGATGGCGGTGCGGTAGGGCGACACAGCCGCCGTGGCCGCCTGCGACGCAACCACCCGCGCGGCAAGCGCCGGGGAGAGTGGCACGTTGAGCCCGCCCGGCACGGTGCTCGCCAGCCGGGACCGCGTCGCGCCCACAACCGCCCGGACGGCGAGCTGTGCGACACCCCGCGCAATCCCGACGCCCGGCATGGACGGCCGCCACCCGCCGCCGGTCGCCGACGCTGCCGCGCCGTTACCGCCGCTGCCGCCGCCGCTGCCGCCACCGCTGCCGCCGCCACCGACGCGGCCGACCGCCCCGACCGCCGCCACTTGCACTCGGTCGAGCGCCGACGCGAGAGTCATCCCCCCCCCCGCCGCATCGGCGGCAATTGCCGCGTCGGCGGCCGCGTCACCGAGCACCCGCCGGGTGGCGGCCGACACGACGCGCGCGGCGCCGCCCGCGACGGCGCCGACCGTTGCCGAGGCGGCAGCGAGGATGGCGACGGCCGCGCCGGCGCTGCCGCCGACGGTCACTAGGTAGGGGAGGGAGAGGGCGAGGGCGAGCTTGGACGGCACCGACGCGGTGGCGGGGAAGGTCAGCCGAGACGTCCAGCGGACGAGGCCGACCCAGGTGGCGCCGCCGACGGCACCGCCGGTGGCGGCGTAGCGGACGCCCGTTAGGAGCGACGGGAGGGCGACCGAGGAAAGGGTGTATCGCGCCGCACGGGGAACTTCCTCCTCATCTGCGGCGAGGAGGGGGGGGGCAGCAGAGGTCGACGCGACCGGGGGGATGACCCCAGATGTTGGGGAGTCGGCCATTGTGGCAGGAGGTGGGACTTAACCACAGGCGGGGAAGGCGAGGCAATGTGTCGACGGACGTCGTAATGTACACTGATGGAGGAGACGAGGGCGTACCCGACAGCAAGGGTGGGAGTGCATTCACTGAAGTCGTCAGGACTGGCGAGGGCGTCAGCAAAGCGCGCTGGGGAGGTGGCGGTGACGACAGTCTGGGCTTCGCTCTCGGATGCATGTCGCTGTCTCCGCCTCGTTTGCAGCAATTAGCTACAGTTGTAAATGCCAAACACTTCTGTCATTGTCGCACTTCGAGCATTGAAAGCGCGTTTGCTGTAACATCGTGGACATGCGAACAGTCAACACCGTTTTCATGCGATAGAAAATATGACAGAGCTTTTAGAGCCGCGATTCAGTTCTTCAGAACGCGCGAACGGAAACAAACAGCCTCGGATCGTGCCACCCTCATACAACCAGGGATGAGCGTTTTGGCCGAAATCATGGATGGTTTGTAAATTATTGATATTTATCGATTATTATCGTGATATTTATCAATGGGCGGCTGACAGTGTGCCCAAGTATCAGGATCACGTGACCGCTCAATCGCAGTCGACGGCCACTCCAGCACATGACCAGTGGTCATGTGCTGGAGTGGCCGTCCTACGAGAGCACTGTAGAGCTCTTGGCCTGCATTCGAGAGGAGTCAGGCTACCAGGACTGGTGCATGACTGGTCCACGTGTCGCGAGATGACAGTACACGTGTTGATAATTATCAGATCTCGGCTGATGGTTTCGATAAATATTGAGAAATTTACTCGATAATATTGGGGTGATAATTATCGCCTCTCATCCCTGCATACAACGGACAGCGGAGTCGCTGAGCTGAGTTTCTAGCCGCGCTGCATTCCACAAACGTGGGTATCAGTCACCAAGATGACGCAGGACCGGCCGACGCTGCAATAGATGACATTGCAATCGTAGCAAAACACTGGCTTGTAGTCGAAAAAGACATTCGTACAGACCTGATGTTCCACAACACTACAGCCGATCTCCCAAAAATCCCGCACTCCAACTGCTGCGAAAGAGTTCCAAATCGGCCTCTACGACCCCACAGAGGCCGATTTGGAACACTTTCGGAACTGTTGCAGTGAGGGATTTTTGGGAGAACGGCTGTAACTTCAAATGTCTGTGAACAGTGAAGGTCTGTGACGTGACGACGGCGTGCTGAGAGCATGTATCGATACATATCGTCCGTATGAGGCACCAGATGGGGTGCAGACAATCTCAGCATGGAGGGATGACTGTGACAAGCTGCATTGTGAATGCAGGCGTTGTGGTCGATGCGAGGCCTGGTGCACTGGATCTCGTTCCAGCCCACGCGCTACCAAGGGCGCTTGCCCATGCGAGACGCCTCGACTGGGCGCCGACCCCTACGCGCTTGACATGTTCACAGTACCTACCACGGTACACGTCTACGTACGGTGTTGTGTGGACGGTCCATTGACCACCGCCGCTGCAGTGGCACAAAAGGACGCGCCCAGAACCCCGTCGAGAAGGCGTGGCTTGGCCTCGCGCCCCGCTCTATACACTACCACAGGGCCCGGGCGGACGTTGCCACATTACAGTCGTTCTCCGAAACAACCCACACTGCAACTGTTCCAAAAGTGTCCCGAATGGGCCTCTGCGGGGTCGTAGAGGCCGATTTGGAACACTGTTGGAACTGTTGCAGTGCGGGATTTTGGGAGAACGGCTGTATGCTATTCACAGCCAAAAAAAAAAAGCCGGACCTCCCTCAGGGTGACAACACGCGCCCGCGCGTTCTTGGGGCCAGTACGAGCCATCACACCCAGCTGAATGGCAGCTGAACCTACTCTGATCGAGGAGAATAGAGCCCCTGATCGGGATAGAGGGCCCGAAGTGGCGTCGCTGCGGCTCCCCAGAGGCGGGGTCCCCCTGTACAGCTGCGTCCTGTCCTGGTCACCGGCCTCCGTGCAGCACCCTCCCACTTTCCTCGTTTCACGTCCCTGCTGGTGGCGTCACGCTCCACCCCGGCGTCTCTGTCGGTGCGTGGCCAGCTTTGCTCCGTTACCCTTTCCGCGTCGCTCGCCAATTGGACAGAGACGCATGGACGGGTCGGGCCGATGACCGTGTCGCGCACGCCAGCGAGCACTGGGCCACGCAAGTCTCCTCGAGCGCCTCCTCGTGAGGTCTTCGTGCTGAGAGAGCCTCGGGTCGCCCAGCTTCGCGCTGGGCGGTTCCCATTCTGAACAAGGCTGAGCCTCGATGGTATACCTCAGAGCAATAGAAAACGGGGCACAAGGTGAGGGGATCGTTGCGGTGTCCAACGCCGCACTCAAGGCCTTGGCAAATCGTGTCTGGCAGTGGTTGGACCATGGAAAGCAACAATGCACTAGCCGAGCGATACAACCGTTCTCCCAAAAATCCCGCACTGCAACAGTTCCAAGAGTGTTCCAAATCGGCCTCTGCGGGGTCGTAGAGGCCGATTTGGAACTCATTTGCAACAGTTGGAGTGCCGGATTTTTGAGAGAACGGCTGTAGGCGCCCAACACGCTACCCTGTTGGCTGGCTGCCGGTGAGAGAATGCTGGGCGACACGGCCAAGAACCGCCTCCTGTGGTCCCGCGTCAGGCTTTGTTCATGTGCGTTGGCAGCGGGATGGTCCTGCGGGCTTCCGCGTCGCCTCCTGCCGCGGGACGTAGCCAACCTGGATTGATGTTGAGGCCTGTCCAAGAGATTGTGAAATCCGTCTGATGATTGGACATCCCGGCAGGTGCATGGCAGCGTCTCGGGAGCGGCATCGAGCCAACACGACATAAGAAATGAGTATCGCCACTGGCACTCAGGTTGATGTTGCTTCTATAGAGAAAGCCATGTACCCTTCCTTGCTTCTTCGAGCGGTGTTCCTAGGCACGGTGACATAAGCGGAAGACTCGAGCTCTCGACCATCTCGTCCATCTGCGCAGCAGCGAGCTTTGCGGTACACCCCAACCTGCATGATGGGGCTTGTTTGCAGGCCCATTGCGCTTCTTCTGTTCGTTTTATTACTGGACTGCGTGCCCGGTGCGGGTCATCCCCTTCTCCCCGACGGTCGTGGAGAGGTGCCGATTTTGCCGCGCGTCCATGTCGACGCAGAGCGCGTTGCGCGGCAGTCGATCAATTGTACCGCGGCGGATTTCTGTGGAGTGCAGCAGCGGCTGGCGACCGACGTAGCCGCTCTGCGCAAGGAGAGCGAAGCAGCGGGAGTCATCGACACCCTGCTGTCGCCGGTTATCATCGCGGCTATCGCCCTTCGCATCTTTGCGTCGGTGGTGGAGACGAGCGCCCGCAAGGCACCGGGCTGGACCTCTTTTTGCACGCTCCTCTCCATTGACTCGAGTATGCGGTTTGCGGTTATCGGGTTGGCCACCTGGGAGCTGATCGTCCTGACCCGAACCGGGTCGAAGGGGAGCCTCGAGTTCAACGGGCTGCTGGCGGCGACGGTGCTCGACACGGCTATCACCGTTAGCTCCGTCCTGCGAATGTTGGCGTGTTTTGTCTGCCTTGTCGCAACACGCAAATGCACCCTGCTCAACCCGTCAGAGAGTACTACAAGAGACGAGTGGGACCTGTGGGACAGCCCCTACACCAGTGATCCCATGTCGGTTGGCATGCACCAGCAAGCGGAGCAAGCCGTGAGGCAGTACGAGATCATGAACGACGTCGCCCGGCGTGTGCTGCAGCGGACTGAGTACGTGTGGGGACCGCTAGGGTTGGTGATGCTCGTCGTGTGCCTTATGGACGCGGCCGGATGGTTCTTTATGCGGGGAAAGATGCGGCAGTGGCTTGGCTTGGAGAAGGTGACGCTCGTCCTCAAGTGTACGTCCGGGTTCGTCAAAAGGCGGTTCCGGTCCCGCCACCTGACTCGCTGGTTGGACGGCGTAGCTAAGCGCACGGACCGGACCGTACTTGTGGGTTGCTGGGTGCGATGCTTTTTCCGGGAGGTGCATCACCGGTGCATCCTTGCGCTGGTGCTGCACGGGCACTTTGAGGACAAACACGTCGTGGCCTTGGACGAGCAGTTAGCCACGGAGGGGCTCCGCGGCAAGCCGCTCTTTGTGGTCAACGGCACAGACACAAAGAACAGCAGAAACATCAACAGCGGCGACTACTTTCCGCCGCTCGCGCCCACCGTCGGCCTCTCCCTCTCCATCCTGCTCGACCGCTCGCTCACCGCCGAGGCGTTTTGCAGAGAGCTGCTCGGCGTTGTCGACGAGCGCCTTCGGCTCGTCTCCCGCATCCTTGACGATGCCTTTTACTTGAGCCCCAAGCAAGATGGCCTGGAGAAGAAGTTGCAAGCTCCCTTCAAGTGCATCATGCTTCACGCCCCCGTCCCGTCGCTCATCCTCGACCCATCACGGAGCGCCTCCCACGTGGCGCGGGTGGCGCTATGCGCCAACACGCTGCGCGGCCTGCTTCTCACTGCGGTCCGCTCACGGAGCGAGTCCAGTGCGGAGGAGCAACATCGCATCGAGGCGGCTGCCAAAGACGATGACCACTCTGTCAACCTACCGGCGGAACAAGAGCGGTCTAGCGTCGAGCGGTGCATGCACTGGCGACGCAGCACGATCGATCAATCACAGCAGCAAGAACGCCACCAAGAAGCAGAGACCGAGCTCGGTGAAGATGAGATGAAGCTGGCGGTAGATCTATTCTATGGGCTGAAGCTGCTGACAACTCGACATCCAGGCGACGCGTTCATCCTGCAAAAGGGGTACTGGTGGTCGCGAGCCCCGCTGTCGCCAATGGAGCAAGAGATTTATCAACAAGCTGACGGGGCACACGAGAGGGCACGAACACCCACAATACCGAAGGCGACGTTCAGCTGGGACAACGAAGTACCTGACGCAACGGACGACGCCACCTCCACCGCTTCAACGGCGGAGGAATACGGCAGCTTGTGCCACCGTGCATCTCGCGCCACAACCGGCGGCAGCACCTCAACAACGCCGCCGAACCAACGCGAAGACGAGCAGCAGCAAACACGGGCCAGTACGGCTGCCGACAAAAACAAGCAGCTGCCTCAGGCGTGGCAGCTCGTCGCCAACGCCTTGCAGCACTTCTCCGCGCTTGGTTTGCTACCGTGGATGGTGGCGTCCGACCTGGGCATTGAGGAGTTGGATGGCGTGTACCTGGCGATGGGCCCTCACCACTCGCAACTGACGGAAGAGCAAGCGAGTCGCAGCAGACACACAGACACGCGGCTCGAGCGGGTACTGCACGACATCCACAGCGCAACTGCACAGTTGCGACTCAAGTTGGCGGAGCCTTTGGCGGAGAGGCACGGCAAGCAGGACTGGTGCTTCAACGGTAACAAGCTCTACCCGCCCTTGCCTGAACGTTTGCTCGAGACTTTGAACGAGCGGGCAGCCGACAAGCTGACGGACGTGCCTGCGGCAATTTCCGCCATCTTCACGCCGAGCCCCGAAGAGCCGATGCGGCTGGACGAGATGCTCGAGCGGTGGCACCGCCAGTGGCGAAGGGTGCTGGCGTCCGCGTGCCAACGAGACGGCGTGCCGGACAATGTAGTCCTGCGGCTGCCGCTCGTCGGCTTCTACCCGTCCATGCGCCTCGCCTTGGACGCCTACGCCGGCGTGTGGGGGCCCATCGAGGCGGCGGTGGTGTCGACCTCCGCCACCATCATCGAGCGGCCAAGGCGGTCGACCGCCAGCACCAACCACCTCCACACATTGAAGAGGATGATGGAGGAGCGCAAGAAGGAAGCGTGGGTCATGCCTCGCGTCCACGCGGCGAGCACCTTCGCCACCATCTTGTTGTCAGCGTCGGCGACCGAGGCGGCCTTGTACCGCCGACTCCTCCACGTAACGGACGCCGAGGACCGACGAGCGAGCGGTGCAAGCCGCGCGAGCGACACGGCAGTGGGCGTACGCAACGCCTTTGCTAGCGTGGCGCTGACCGGCGAGCTCGTCGCGTCCCTGGAGGACGGCGTGGGGGCGGTGGCGCACCCGCACCTCAACGGCATGGATCCACTCTCGTACCACTGGTCCGACGGCGCCGGCGACGGGGAGAGCAGGGCGGTCCCCGCTTGGGCTGTCAATGGGATAGACGTTTCGCGGGGGGAGGAGGCCGTGTGAAGCAACACGGTCGGAGGGAGCCAAGTAGCAACGAACCTATGCATGCCGCGCGCGCCACCAGGCAACACACGTGCAAGCGATACCGTCCGCGTCGAGGGACAAGACCAGCACGCTCCCTCGGCCCATCGAGAGTCCCACCGACAGGGCGGAATCAGCACAGCAGAAAGAGCGTAGCGGTCGCCACACACCCCCGTCGACGGCGGGGCTCGGCGCCCCACCCCCCGGCCGCCGCCTCGCCACCGCCGTGCCGCCGGGGCTGCCGACCAACCGGCGTCGCTGGCGGCCGGCCGACGGCACGAGCCGACCGCACCGCGACGCTGCCGCCCGCAGCGACGCCGGCGCGGGACGCACCACCAGGGGCGGGGGGGCGGCGGCGGCCCCCACGGCGCGCCCGCGACGCGCGGGGGAGACGCGGCGCGCGGCGCGCGCCGGCGGGCGGGCGCGTGGGGCGGCCACCCACCCCCTGGCGGGGGTGGTGGGCCACCCGTGGACCGGCGCCAGCGGAGGGGCGGGAGAATTTGGCCGGCACCGCCACCGCAGCTGGCATGGCCATACGCCGCCCAGCGACCGTGTTTGTCTCGGAAACGCGCACCAAAGTTTATGGGCGGAAAAAAAAATAAAAAAGCCGTCGCCACCCGCCTCGCTCGCGGGGTGGACCCCCACGCCGCGCCGTGTCCCCATCCTCCCCACA
>ENA-ORXR01003345-ORXR01003345.1-marine-metagenome-genome-assembly--contig:-NODE-3345-length-14432-cov-14.009126_pt1 | contig 14432 bp, 22 predicted proteins | sample MGYA00237866_ERZ511479 | MGnify/ENA metagenome assembly ERZ511479 | reverse complement strand
GTCGAACTTCTTCATTGCCGTAATGAAAGTGCTAGGCACCGAGACAGTGCGCACCACGGCGTACCACCCACAGACTAGTGGTCAAGTCGAAAGGTACAATCGTACCGTGGCTACGCAACTCCGACAATACGTCACAGACGACCCACGCCGCTGGGATGAACTACTCCCCGTATTGACCATGGCTCATAATATTGCAGACTGCCCAATTTTGGCCGATCCGAACGGAACACGAACACAAGGGGTACTTTCTAATTCAGATGTAAGTTTCTTTCTTTTCACTGAAGTCCCTCCGTTTTGTTCAATTTTCTTGGTTGCCAAATTGGGCCCGATTTGATGCCGAGGACCGTGCGTGGTCGGCGTCAACGACGACGCCGACGCCGCCGGCCCCGCACGAGATCTGCGTAGTGTCGCGCCCCACGCGGTCGGATGGTCCGTGGCGGTGCACGCTCGGATGTTCGTGTGACAACCCCGCTCTCTACCATCTCCCTCGAGCTGTGCGCGACCTGCTTCAACCCGTCATGGCTCCGGCTCCCAATGGTGCGGCGTCTGTCGTTGGCGCGTCGTCTCACAACGGTACGCTCGACCATCAGCTAGTTGCGCGTGCACGAGATGGTGTGCACTCTTCTCGCCACCAAGTGGATTCTATTTATCTGGTGCCTTCAGTCTTGAAGAGAATGTGTACTGAAGATGCAGAGCCAATGTAGCCCCAACTGTTGCCGTGATCCTTTCCTGTGCTCCGTGTTTTCGATCGCTGTCCGCTTCTGTTTCTTTCTTCTTTGACCCGAGATCAGTTGCGCGGAAGTGCGGCGCTTGCCGCGTACAAGGGCACAGGGTCACTCACTGCCCAATCAACGTGGATGACAATGTCCGTTGTGGGTGCAAGAAGGCGACATGCGGTCCGTGCTCTGCGGCTTGCGCGGTGTGCAGTATCATTGGGCACCAGCCAGACAACTTGGAGGCATTGATCGTCGGCAGAGCCGCACCTCGGTGGTCGTGCTCCAAGCACGACACTGAGGAGATGCAAGCGCGCCTCCAACCCGCACTGATGAGCATTCGACCGACGGTCCGTGCGCAAAAGGAGGCCGCTCGGGGTCACAAACGAGCGCTGTCGGAGACGCACCCGTCTGACGGAAAGCTGTTCCGCACCCACGTGGCCCAATCAGAATGAGGCCCTGCACAAGAGCGACAAGGACTACTATGTGCGGACAAACAAGAACCCGAAGGCATTCACGTTCCAGCTTGTGCGCAATGCGCAGGGCTCACATGCTCTACGCGCCAAGATACAAGCGGCGAACGAGGCCAGGACGCACGAACGCCGTCTGGCGGGGGTCGGGCGGGGCACTAGGCGCCGACGACGACGCGCTGCTCGGCGGATGGCTGGGTCGGAGGGTCGCGCTCAGAACGCCTACCACCTCAAACCTGTTTCCGTTGGTGAGCTGCCACAACGGCCAGGGCTATTACGGCTGGCTGGTCTTTTGGGGATGCATCCGGACGACAATGTGCGAGCTCTCACCCGCGTCGCCATCGACGCGGTGTTCGACTGTGGCGGCACGGCCAGGTAGCTCCTGCGCTCCGCCGCGGACTTTCGCGGGCTCTCGTGGTATGACTCGGAAATCTACAAGACGCAGGCCAATACGGATCAGCGGTGCGTGGAGGAGGCCCGGGCAATCATTCGGCGCGACTCGTGTGACACGGCGGTCGTGGTGGAGATGGCGCCAGCACCAGCAAACGACAGGTGCCAGTGGGCCCAGCGTGGGTGCAGGCGTCTGCGGTGGCACAGGCGCAGCACAGAACCGGACTGCGCCGTTCGCCTGGTACCGCTTGAGCACATCGTGCGCGTGGTGCGCGTCGTGCCTGATTTTGGTGACTTGTCCGCTCGGAGGGGGGTTGACGCTGCTCCTGCGGGTCGCACAGCTCTCTCGGAGGACCGTAACGAGATGCGGTACTGGTTGAGTGTATTCTATAAATGGGACGTATAGATATCCTCACTCTTTTTTTTTTCAGTATCGTGCACCCGCGTTGGCGTACTCTAGCTCGACGCGGGCGCTCGGGGCAGGCTCACCCCATGTCATTGGAAACATGTTCGTGTTATCGACCCTTCTAGTCCGCCATGGTTACCACAGCATGCACTTGGCTGACGACCATGAAAAACCAACAGAACCCAACTGTTACCGACGCACAGGGACACTCGAAAGAGCGTCCCGTGCTGCATTCCGAACAGAGTATAGTGGGAGCAGCGAGCACCGCGCACCGGGAACAGGGTCCGCGCATCTTCCACCGCGGCTCCTCTTTGCAATGTCCTCAGCGAATGCAGTTATGCTTCAAGTCTCAGCACATCTCCACAGAGCTGCCTTCTCCCACTATCCTTACCTCTACACGTGGCGTGCTCTATATCCGAGCCCTTGAAGAACGAGCCTCGCTCGAATAAGAAGACGGCTCGAACTCAGTCCCGATCACGAGAGCACGCCCATTGGCTCCCCGGCTCGATGGGCGACCCATGGGAACCCGATGGGGGTCATCGGGCCCTATTGGGCCCCATCGAACAGTCTATCCGATGGGCTTTTGTGCCCGATGGTCGCCGATGGGGCCCGATGTGCGATTGTAGCGGAAGATGACTGTGCAGCGGTGATGCAGGGGTGGCGCTGGTGACGGTGCCGCTGACAATCACTCCGTCGGGCCAAAGAGGCATGAGCCACCCAACGGCGGGACCTAGCCCATATGATTTCCGGACATATCAATCACTTCTGGGATCGACGAAGGCGAGGATCCTGGCACGGTGATAACAGTTTTCACAATTGTCATCCAATGCCAACCGAGCAGTCCTTCTCGTACTATATTGGTGGGCATGTGTCCCTGTTTTAATGATAAATACGATGACCTAGCTGCAAATTCAGAGACTCACCAGTCGCAGGTCCACGACTCACTGAGGAGCAGAGTGCGGGCTCGTGGCGTTTGGAGGTCTGTACGACTGCTGCTCGCAAGGGACTGCGCCGCACAGTGCAGCCTACTGGGCCTCAAGGGTGCTTCTGCGACACAGCCCCTCCTCATTTGAAGGAGCACTCTGTCGCTCAACAGTGCGCAAGCATGCGGCATATGGGACGCTTCAAAAAGTGTCATTCAGTAGGCACCCACGAGCGGCGACTCACTACTCCGTCTTTAAGGCGCCTGACTGTAGGATGCCACAGCTGGGGGAGCCCCGCACTCCTCAGCACCGCAGCTCTGTGAAGCGCAAGGAGGTAATTGCGATCAGCCCGAAGCCGATTGTGCCACTGTCTCTATATATTGCTATTGCTGACCTCCAAAAAATGGCGGTTGCAGAGTGGTTGCAATCATTCAACAGCGTACATGGACCAATGGAAAGGCTAGGAATCATCTGAGTTCCTTACAGAGTCTCCCCATGGAGCTCTGCGCGCTGGAAACGCACATCAGGATCTCAAGAAATCTGAAGCAAAGTTTTGATCTCATGAGAAATCACAGGTCTGGCTCAGAACCCTCTCCATGCCCTCTTCAGGCCCAAGCAAGCGGCCCAAAAATCTCAAGAAATCTCATTATGGGTTGCAATGGCTCTGCGTGACTCCTGCAAGACACGGTGATTGGCTTTCAAGATTACTGGCGGCAACTCTCAGCCAATAGTGCGATCGTGGCTTGTGGAACAGCCAATCCGACTTCATTTCTACGCTCTGTCGTCGGCTCTGCCTCCCTTCTCTTTACAATCGTCATTTTTTGGAGGTTAGGAATATTCTCCAAAAAATGGCGCATGCAGAGAACCAAGCTGCAGACTACACGAAATTACATAGAAATGCGATCGGATTAGTGGATGCCACACAAGAAGTTATCCATCGGTACTCGCGCTTCGCTCATGAGATGCTCATGGTGGTCCAGACCAGGCGTCTGCAAGCGTATTTTTCCCCAAGCGTATCTGCGCGTATTTGATTCGGGTATATACCCGAACGCTTGAAGTTTTGCTGTTATGAAAGATACGCTACCCGAATAATCGCATTGACCGCATGTAGTACCACGATCAGGGGGATTACCTCGGGAGGAGGGAAGTAACGGCCGTCTAGGCCGCTCGCGCGACACCCGCTACGGGACTCGAGGTCCAGGAAGTCGGGCCGATCGAAACGCCAAGACATGAAGACACGGTTTACTTGCCAGCGACGACGGTGCCTCCCACCGTCGTCGCCCTTCGTCCTAAAAGGGCGGAAACCGTTGCCCGGGCTCAGGTCCCCGATTGGGAATTGACCCGGGCCATCACCAACCAATGCAGATAGTTCCCTCCATGCATATCAAGTTTCCCGAAGCGATCATTCCAGACGAAAGGGAGTGACCGCTCCGCGCGCAACGCGCTGCAACCGCCGCGTGGCGCCCGGTCGGCTGTCGCCTGCCGCGCCCTCGGGCTCCGGAAACCCTGCCCCCCGTGGGGCCCTCAGAGCGGGGCGCGGCGGCCGGGCGCGTCCCTTCGGTGTCTCGCAACGGTGCGCGAGCGGGCCCGTCATCCCCTCTCCCTCGCCACCGTCCCGTCCGCGACTACCGCCGCCGGCGTCTCCAACCCGCGCCGGTCGTCGCGACCCCGGCGCCCGCGACGGTCCATCGGCGGCCCTCGCGCCACCGACGGGGGCCCCGTAGGAGTAAATTCCCTTTGGCTGAGATGGAGCCGTCCCCGGACACGCCCCCCGAAAGCCCCGTCTGGGCTTCGTCCGCCGCGTCCCCGGAGAGACATTCCGCGGCCGTCGCCGCTCCGGGAGCTGTGCCGGCGCCCTCCACGCCGGCGACGCAGGGACTGAACAGGGCCCGTCCGGCCATCCCCGTTCGCCCGCCGTTGCCGCCGGGCCTGTGGTTGCCGTACGACCCCAACGATCGTGAGTGCCAGAAGCCTCCCCGCCCTGCGGGTGCCGCTGCGGCGACAGGCGGCGGTGGCGGGGCCGCGGCGTCCCCGGCGTCCGCTGCGGCCGCGGTCCCCGCCCCGTCTTCAGGCGGGGGTCCCGCGGTCGTTCCGGAGGAGCGTCCGCCGTTTCTGGGGCAGGCGGCCCCCGCGCTTCCGCCGCGGCCGGCCCCACCCGTTGTCCGAGCGTGGCTCGCCCCGCTGGCCCCGGTCGTTGCCGCGGCCGATTGGCCGCTCGTCAGCGACGTCTTCCGGTCTTCCCATCCCCAGGATGCGAACGGGACGCACGCCGTGTGGCGGGCCTTCCGGGAGTTGGCTGTGGCGGCGGGGTACGACGCCCGGCCGGCAGCCGAGCGCGATTTTGGTTCCTTCATCCGCTCCGTCGGCGGCAGGGCGGGGTGGTTGCGCTGCATGTTTCGGTGCAACCCGGGCCAGGTGCTCTTGGTTCCGCACCCCGCGGCCGAGCTACCGTTCGTCGCCGACGGCAAAGAGTACGCCTAACTCGAGGACTGGCACACCAGCCTACGTCACCGCCACGCGGTCCCGTTCGGCCATTCCTGGGCGCTTGTCAACTTCGAGGGTGTGGGCCCCTTGCTCGCCCTGACCCCGGTGGGCCCTCCGACCGCCCCGGCAGACTTGGCGCTGGAGGCCGCACGCCGCTCGCGCGGCGAGCATGTGAGCGCCCGCCGGGCGGGGCACGGGGAAATCTTTTTGCCCGTGCGTTCCGGCATTGGGTTGGCCCCTTTGCGTGCTCCCTTGCCGCCGGAAATGGCCTCGCGGTGCGCGACGCCGCGGTAGCTGACTTACGAGTACCCGCCCGTCATACACCAGCTGCAGTCGCTGCTCCAGGAGTCTCGGTGTCACCCCATCCAGGGCACGGCGTACGTCATGATGACGGCGGCTATCGTGTCGGGGTTGCTCCGCGCGTACCGCGAGACGCACCGCGTCTTAGAGCCCTCGCTGGGCTACTAAGTCCTGACGTACAAGTTCTCTGTCAACGACCTGGCGCCGGGCGACCGCACCGCCGCCGATACCTTGGCAAAGTACGACCCCATTGTGCGGGCGGTGCCCTGGAAAGGCGTCCACGACCGGCTACCCTACCACCACGACCCCACACGTCAAGCCCCCAGCACCCTGCTGACCCACCAAGAGGGTACCGTCGCGGACCGCCGGTATCACTACGTCCGTGTCGTGAGCGTCCTGCGGTCGCCGCAAGCCCAGTTGGGGGTCATGCTGTCGGAGCCACGACTCGCGGATGTCGTTCCACGGGCGCTATCCAAGACGGAGGAGGCCTGGACGGTGCCCGCCGGCTTCACCCTTCCTGACCCGGATGACGTCCCGCAGTCGACGGCGGAGGAGTCCGCGTCGGCCGCATACCACGCGCGGAAGCGGCGTCACGCCGGCATGGAGCGCGGTGGCCCGGCTCAGCCCTGGCCCTCCGACCCGGGGACCCAGGTCTTTTCCCCGCCGGGTACCCCTGCCGAGACAGCCGCCTTCCCCGTGCCGGGGGCGTCCGCTCACGAGCCGGTCCCCTGGGGTCCCGAAGGGGAGGAGGAAGAGGCACGTGCATGGGGTCTCGCGGGTTCCAGTGCGAGCCCCTGCGGCTCAGCCGCGTCGACCCCTGCGGGCAGCGCCGATTGGGACCAGCGTCCGGATGCCCGTAATTACGGTGCCGGGCCGACCCACGACGGGCCCTGGGCCAATGAGTGGCGTGACGACCACTCCAGCGTCGCCAACGACGAGTTCGGTAGTGTGACGGCCGGACACCTGGCCCCCACACTCGCGGAACCAGATCCCTCCCAGTCAAGAGGGAACAAGTGGATGCGCGACCTGGGCGGTCGGATCCGGTCAGGCCGAAGCGGCCCTGGGCTCTCGCGAGGGTAATATGTCCTACTAAAGCATATTTCAAGTCCTTCCGGTGGCGATCCACTTGTGAGCACCCCGTGGCTCACCAACCACGACCGCGATCTCGGGACTTCTCTGGGACTAGTAAATCCCAGGACAGGCCCCCAGTTAAGGGCCTAATTTTGTGTAAACCAAACTTGGAACATTGAACAGCATTACACCACGCGCCTGACACCGGGGCGCCGCGAGGGTGTCACGTAGCACCCTTCCCCGGCCTCAACTCAGGGCGGTGTCCGAAGCTTCGACCGTCCTCCGCTGAGACTAGCCCCATGGGCCCTGAGGGGAGGGTTCCTGAGGGTCCTCTGAGGGTGTCTGAGGGGGTGTTTTCTGAGGGTTGAAGAGGGACGGACGCGGTGTGGAGGGGACAAGAGGGCGAGGCGTGAGTGTTGCCTCAAGGCCTTGGACGCGGGAGAGTAAACTTCCGGTCAAACAACTCGTGTTTGCCGCTCGGGGCGCCTTCCGAAGCACCTTTCGTCGCCCGACCTTCTCTCGGACACAAGGCTGCTGTGGCTGCTTTCAGAAGACATCGCCAAGTCCGATCCGGGCATCAATTTGCTTCTGATCCTCATTTTTGTTGCATCAGTCAGCCAATGAGATCGACTGTCTGTCTTCTTGCGTGACCAGCGGGGACCGAATTTTATTTAGCCCCCCCTCAACGGTGTCTCATCGGAGGACGGCCTTTTCCAACGAGCACCATCGGATTCGACCTTCCGATCAAGTAAAACCCGATGGTGATTGCGCCACCGGATGCGTCGAATCGAGGTTGTCTCCACATGAGAGTATCCGAGTTACCCGCCCGTGACCTTCGGGCCGGGCCCCCTGGCTCTGGGTCGCCGGGACGGCGACCCCTTCAGAAGGAGGAACTGTGTCGGCAGGACACTGGGCCCCCACTCCGGGAATCAGATCCCTCCCAGTCACGAGGGGACACGTGGATTCGTGACATCAGCCGGTCGGACGCAGTTAGCGCCGAAACGACTCCTGGCCCTCGCGAGGGAAACATGTCGTCCACCGCCTCAGGCATGTACTCATCCTGGAAGACCGCACGGTTCGGGTTGGCGCCATCAACTATGGAGAGTCCGTTTTGCGGGCGGTTGTGCTGAGGAAGGTAAAATTCCAGGCTGACGCCCTCTTCCACGTCGCGCTTGAAGCGGCCCCCGTCCGGTCCACCGCTGCTGGACCCCATGATAATCGTGTCGAGCGCCTCGGCCACCACCGTGCAAACAAGAGCGTAGTGGCAAAGGGTCTCGTGCACTTCCACAACGTCACCCTCCGTCGTAGGCTCCGTGACGCGGCAGGTGCTTGAGCATCCGCTTGGAGGCGGCGATGACGCCCACTCGCCCGCCTTCAGACTGCCCGTACTTGCGCTTACTTTTACGCTCCTGCGCAGTCCCAACGAGCATAGTGGCCGCCATGGAGTTGACGTCAGCAAACCATCCCGCCACAACGACCGCCCTGATGGCAGACATTGTATGGGAGACTACGATTCCCAGAGGCGCACAGGCGCGCACGACCAGCGACGCAACGCTGCCCCGGACGCGCTTCTTGGATGGCTGGTTGATCATCTGCAAGTGAAAGGCGTTGGCCACAGCAGAGGTGACGTTCATTGACTCCACAGTTGTCTCGACGGTCATCTCAAACTTGGACTTTGGGTCGAGCAACATGTCGACAGTGAGCATCGCGTCGGCAATGAGCTCCAAAAGGCGCGGCTCGAGCAAGTCCCGGACGCCCTGCATCATATCCGTGCCCTCTGCCCGCCGCTTGGACGGGTCGTCGGAGAGCGCGATAACAGGACCGAGGGGGCGAGAACTGTGAGGATGGCGCGTCGACTCGCTGCCGGCCGTGTCGTTGCACACCGACAAAATGAGCGTCGGGGGCTGCGGCGAGAGTACGCGTGTCGCCTGCTCGGGCGACAGCGGTGGCGTCCGCGACGGCACCTGCCAGAGCACGACCTCGTCAGAGGACACGGGAGACGACACCGTCAAAACACGTGACGACGACGGCGGCGCTGTCGGCGGAGATAGCTCCTCGTCGACCGCAACTGTTGCCGTCGACGGCGGGGCCACCTGCACGTCCAAAACATCCGCGGCGGCGCGTCCTCCTCGTCTCCGTCCTCATCCCGATCACTCCCCACCGATGGCCGCGGCGCGGGCTTTCAGTCCTTGCGTAGCATGATCTTGATCTCGCCAACAGAGCACACTTTCAGTTCCAGGGAGTGCCCTTGCGTAGCAATCTGCCGCGTGTTCGTCTTCACCGTGGAGGTCAAGTTGACCAGCTGCGTCCTCAACCTGAGGACCTCGTCCAGCAGTTTTTCCTCCTCGCCCTTCTCCTTGTCAAGCTTGTCTTCGGCACTGTCGACGATTTGCACCGCCGGACAGTCGCCGCCGGCCTTGCAGGCGCCGATAAACTTCACGACGCCGTCGGCCTCGCTGCCGCCGGCTTTGCTCGCAACCAGGCCCTACTATGGGTTCTAAAATCAGACTCGAGCAATTTATTTAAGTTTAATATTTTGTTGGGTGTGTTCGTAAAGTTTCGACTCGCTGCGAGTATGAGTGAGAAGCATACACCCATCCCCAAGTAGAGATACTCAAAATTTGGTAGATTTTCGAAAAGGGTCCAATTGTGATGATGTGATTGGGCTTCAGAGTTTGAGCGGACTCACGTAAGTGCCATTCGAGGGCGTGAGGAGCGGCCACTCAGTTGGGGCGCCTAGCCTGTCGCCAACCGAAGGGCATCCCGCCTACGTTGTCGCCAGATTCACCGAGGGTGAGACGGTGCCTCACAGACCTGGTACGTGGGAGGCCGTGACCCGAAAGGGGCACACCGCCACACCCGTATGCCACGCCAAGTCGGACAGCGGCGGTCGTCGCGCCGTGGCGTGTCGTCCCCGTCGGCTAGACTCCTCGCCATAAAGCGTGGGGAGGGACCCGGGGGGTGGTTGAAGACGTCGGCGTGTCGCCTCCGGGGCTGGAGGCAGAAAAGCGACAGAGGGGGAGGGGGGCGGACGACGGGACCTCGCCAGGACGCCGGAACGCGCCACGCGGACACGTGGAGCATGCAAGACGAGGAAGGGGGGGGGGGGGGAGCGACGACAAGAGGTCGGGGCACCAAATGAGCAAAGCGCAGGGCCAGGCAGACGCGGTGACGGGAGGCGAGAGGACGAGCGCAGAACCAGCCGAGAACGTCAGAGACGCAGACGAGATGCGGCGACAACCGCAGGACGGGGTCAAGGAAATAGTGCGACCAGGAAGCGACGGCGAGAAAGTGCCGTCGGAACGGAGACTCTCAAGTCCAGGCAAGACGGATCGTTCACTCTGGCTTCGATGCTCGGTGCATCTGGAAATTGTATTCGCGTCGGTTTTGAACCGGCCAGAGCAGACGAGTAAAAATAAAAGCGAGCAAAAGCAATCCCATTCGTATCGAACACACGCAGAAGCTTCCGCAAGCCGAAGCGCAAACAGGAAGAAAGAGTGAAGAATAGCAATTACACGATCAGCACATTTCCCCTTGGCGCTGCGATGGTATCCACGATGATTCCCACAAATCAATACTTGCCGGGCATGCCAGGCACCCCAGCACACGTCCAACTTCTCCCACCAGAAGCTCTGCCCTTATGCGTGGCGCACTCTGGCGTAGCACCTGTGCATTAAGAGTGCTCTCAGGTGTGCTGCACATGCGCGCGCTGTGGGCGGTCGGCGCGCCGACTCATGCACGACGGCGTCGCCGCCCGACACCTTATATGCGGCGGTGGCGGCCTCCGCCGGTGCCGCCATCGCCGCCACCACCGAGGCGCCGTAGTGGTCGCATTGTGATGGGTTGGGCTGCGCTGTTGCCGTCGCTTGACGTGTGGTCCCTTGTGTGGCGTGCTTTCTGGGGGCGCCTGGGTGTTGGGGGGGCTCTCTGGCTTGCTGCAAACGCTCTGGGTGGTCGGCGACGCTGAGTTTTGCACGACGGCGCCGCCGCCCGACGCCATGGATGCGGTGGCGACGGGCACCGCGGGAGCCCCCATACCCGATGCCACGAAGGTGCCCTAGAAGTCGCGTTGTGGGGGGGGCGGGCATGCTCGTGCCGTCACTGTCCGTGTGGCCCCGCTCTGTGGCGCACATTCTGGGGGCGCCTGGGTGTTGGGGGTTCTGCCCGGCTTGCTGCGCGCGCTCTGAGGGAGCGGTGGCGCTGTATTATGCATAACGGCGCCGTCGCCCGACGCCTCGGGTGCGGCGTCGGCGGGAGAAGCGGGTGCCGCAGTAACTGCCACCACCAAGGCGCCTTGGCGGTCGATTTGAGAGGTGGGGGGGACCCGCTGGTGCCTTCACTAGCTGTGTGGCCCCGTTTTTTGGCGCGCGTTTCGGCGCGCCTGCGTGTTGGGGCCTCTGTAGGGCCTGCTGCGCACGCAATGTGCGGGAGGTAGCGCCGCTTTCTGCAAGACGGCGGCGCCGCCCTTTCCGATAGGTGCGGTCGCGACGACCACCGCCGGCGTCGCCGTCACCGCCTCCACCAAGGCGCGTTCGCGGAAGAGTTGAGAGGAGAACGGGACGCTCTGTTGCCGTCGTTGGTCATGTGACCCCGCTCTGTGACCCGCGTTTTGGGGGCACCTGCGTGTTTGGGGGTCCGTTGGGCTTGCTGCGCGCGCTTTGTGCGTGGGGCGGCGCCGATATGGGCACGACGGCGCTGATGCCTGACGCCATAGGCACGGTGGCAACGGCCGCCGCCGCGCCGCCGTCGCCGCTACCAGCAAGACGCCTTTGCGGTCGAGCTGCGAGGGCGGGGGGACGCGCTGATGCTGTCATCGGTCGTGTGGCCCCGCCCTGTGGCGCGATTACAGGAGGCGCCTGGGTGTTGGGGGGTTTCTTGGGCTTGCTGCGCACCTTCTGGGCCGGCAGCGGCGCCAATCTATTCTCGTCGGCATCGCCGACGGATATTGCGGCTATCAAATTTGCGGGTGCCGCGGGTGCCGGGATCCCCGCCATCGCCAAGGTGCCTTGGCGGTTGGGTTGCGAGGGGAGGGTGACGCGCTGTTGTCGTCGTTGGCCGTGTGGCCCCGCTCTGTGGCCCGCGTTTTTGGGGCACCTGCATGGTGGGGGGTCTGTCGGGCGCGCTGCGCGCAAAATGTGTGGGCGGCTGTGCAGCGTTTTACGACGACAGCGCCACCGCCCGACGCCACAGGTGCGGCGTCGGCGGCCGCTGCCGTTGAGGCAAACACCGGGACCTCCACGGTGACATAGCAGTCGCATTGTGAGCGTGAGGGGGGACGCTCGTTTTCAGTCGTTTGCCCTGTGGTCCTGCTCTGTGGCGGGCTTGGGTGGGGCGCCTGGTTGTTGGGGGATCTGTCGGGTTTGCTGCGCGTGTTGTGGGCGGACGGCTACGCCGGGCTTCTTGTGTGTTCTCCCAAGCCTGTGGCCGCCCTGTATGCTGTTTCGTTCAGCGCCGTCGGCACTGTCACTGGAACTGCCAACGTTTCATTCCAGGTGCCTTCTGGGCATTGCGGACGTACTGCGGAAGCTTCGAGGGAGTTCCATTCGGTTAAAAGTTGTCCTTGTCACTCCTCTAGGGTTGGAATTCTCTTGCATCTGCGATGGCGAGTGCTGAGTTCACAGAGACTTAAGAAAGGGTACCGTTATCAACCGCGCTGGTGTGCGCGACAACGTTACTGTTTTCGATTCCCGCGGTGGTGGAAGTCCGCGGAGGCAACGGCATGGAGATGCACAGCGTCAACATGGTTGACAAGGACAACCAGGCGATGGTCTGCGCGGGCGGTAAAGAAATAGAGTCGCTACGATGATGGCGGCATGCGAGGACTTCTGCATTGGCGCGCGTGGTGCGCGTGCCCGCGTGAGGTTTTACGATGATCGTCATCTGTGCAAGTAAAACTACAGCAGCGAGGTTGCGGTATGCGTCGACGAGGCATCCGTGGTACAATTCGTGCTTGACATCCTCGTGGCGCGCTGCTCGCTGGTGCGGCCGTCTAAGCAATGGCGTGCAGCAGTGCGGCGGCGTACGACAGCGAATACACATTGTGATACTTGTTCTTCTACATACTAATCGTGTTTGCTGGACGCGGTAGACTGCTCACTCCCCCACTCATCCAGACCATCATCAGCTCCCTCTTCTGCTGCCAAAAACGAGTTCATGAGGTCGCGGAAGGCCTTGGCCTCTGCTCTCGTCGGCAGGGGCACTGCAGATCTCTCCTTGGGGACTAGCGCCATATTGGCAGCCACGAAGGAGTGCGTCTCCACGCTCTCCACAGAAAGGGACGACCGCTCATCGCTCAAGAGCCTCCCAGTAAATGAAAACGAACGCTCACAAGACGAAGAAGACGCAACCGCACCGAAAAAAGAGCCAGCCAAAATTCAGCTCTTTACCCAGTGAGGCAGCGGAGCCTCCCACTCGGCTGCCTCGGAAAAGAGCAAGAGAGCAACAAGCTACATTCTGGCGTAAAAGGCCAGCGACCGAGCGAGTGGCGCCGATGGGGCCTCCGGCATCGCCCCGCGTCTTTGGTTCCAATGCTTCAAAGCTGAGCGCGCTTCCATGCGAGCTTCGGATGGAAGATTCGGAGAAGCGCTGCTGCCACTAGCGTGGCCGATGCCGGCGTCCGATGCCAGTGTCACAGCAGCGTCCGCCAGCTTGTCACATGCCCTAGAAATGACATCCGCTGCATCTTGGCAGGGTTCGTCGACATCGAGGCAAGCAGCGACCTCCTTCAGCATCCTCGCGCCGCCCGGCGTCAGGTAGACGGAGCAGAGCACCACCGTGTTCTTCAGCTAAGTATTGGAGCTGTCTTCGGTGTTGCAGAACAGGCGGTCCATCTCGTCCCGCACTTCGTACACGGCCGTCAATGCTTCAGTGTCGAGGTACTCGTCTCCTGGAGCCTCATGGACCCACGTTAAAACGCATGGATACAGCCGACAATAAATCTCAATGACGGCCTCGTCGGGGTACTCGATGATGTACTTCTAGATGGCCGCGGCGCCGACGGAAAATAAAAGCTCGGGAAACATTGGCACGCTCGGGGCGTCCTCAAGCTTGCGGAGAGCAGCGACAAGAAAGAAGATTTCCGCGAGTGTTGCCGACGACTTCTCGCTGGCCTTGGTCACCTCAAATGAAGGGGAGAGCAGGGCAATCAGCTGCCACAGGATGTCCTAGTACCCGTTGAGGAGATTGAGCTCCTGCTGGTCGGCCGTCGGGTAGGTGGATCGGAAAGACATGTACATGCGCGACCACATGCTGTACAGACGGCACAGCGCCAGGTATGTCGACCCCCATCGTGTTGGAAAAGCATGCACGAGGTTGCGCACCGCTACGTCCTCAGGCACAAAGATTTCTGCGAGCGCCAGCGCTTCCACCGGCGAGTGCTCTAAAAAGCGGATCGTTGCACGGCACCGAGCCAGGAACTCTCTGGCAGCATCATTGCGGCAGCCCTTGCGAGCACGAGCAGGGCGGCCGCCCGCGTGGGCTAGTCGGGACGACCGCTGCGCTGCTGTCTCGCCAGAGCCGCTAAGAGCACTTCCAACAACGTCCGCATCGAGCCAGTTCCACAAAATTGAAGGGCGCCACGTATGTCGCCGTGTAGGCTCGTGATTGGGTGTCGAGCCGCGGCGAGCTCTTTACGAAAGGGTTCCACAAAGGTTCTGGCAGACCTAATGTATTTGAT
>ENA-ORXR01003342-ORXR01003342.1-marine-metagenome-genome-assembly--contig:-NODE-3342-length-14437-cov-10.033357_pt1 | contig 14437 bp, 6 predicted proteins | sample MGYA00237866_ERZ511479 | MGnify/ENA metagenome assembly ERZ511479 | reverse complement strand
ACAGCGTCCGGTCGTCGACCGTTAAATATCATCCTGGGACTCTTCACATATTCTCGCTCGCGATCCACCACCGCTTTTCAAATCCAAGCCAACAAAGTCTGCAATCCGATTCCGGTGGGCGTTCAGGGACGTGAACTGGCACACATATTGCTACGATCTCAAATCACACTGGGGTGGCATTACCAGCGCAGCCCCTCAACCTCGAATCTGTCTCCGAGCCGACGAGGTCAACCTCTGCTGGTCTCTGGCACGAAATGAGCCGCTGCCTAACCAAGTTGGAAGGTTTCCGGGTCCATCCAGAACTGTCTGGCGGCAAGTGCCTCTGACGCGTCGTGCCTTTCTAGTCCCATTTTGAAAAACCTGGGAACCAGTGTCGAGAAAGCACGATAGAAGTGCTCCACCTGCCTCACATCCCTCTCTGAGCGTGTCAGATGTCGTGTATCTTATTGAACGTCCCTTATGAAGAGTGACGCGAGGAAGCACGGCCATTAGCAGACGCATGATGGGTCTCTGAAGGAGTTCTCAGTCAACTCGACTGGCCAATGAAAAACCGAGAAAGCTGCAACGATCGATGCAAGAGTTCTCGGCAGTGAGCTATTGTCCCCACCACGTGTGAGAGAGCGGTTAGTTCCCCCGCCACGGGTACAACACTGGCGACAGGCCCTTCGATTCTGTGCCTTTTCTGGCGTCGGCCGGGCTTTTATGGTCGCAAAATTCTGGAAAGGCATTTGTCCGCTGTCGTGCCCAGTCGCAGGACTGCGGCGTATTGCCCGGAATCGATCTTCTCGAGCTTTTGTCGCCGATGGTTCTCGGAATTTTGAGTGGGTCCGCGCGTGCACTTACATTCGCTTTCATTGGAATGTTATCGACTTGTCACATGTGACGGTCACTGTTGATGGCGCCCGAGTGCCGGAAACTTCGTGGAACGACTGTACTTTACCCATAGCTTCTGTGCCGCCCGCACTGCGTGTGTCGGGGTACTACAGGAAGCTGTGTTGGCCACAGTAGTCCGCCGCTAGCCTGTCACCCCCCGCTCCCCGCACAGCAGCGCGCTGGGCGTGGAGTGGCACGCAGGAGAGACAGACACGGGAATGGCGTCCTTCGTGTGGAACGCAGCGGCCTTGGCCTGCCTCTCTATCTTAAGCGCTAGTTGCCTCCAGCACGCCCGCGCCGCGGATGATGATAAGAATGGGTTTCATGTGGGCAGGTGGAGGGTGGTGGAGGCGGAAGAGAAGCTGGGTGGAGAGGAAAGAGCGACGACGTTGGGTGGCGGATCGGTGACGGTGGTGGAGCATACCAGATCGACGCCAGCATTGTGGCCTCCAACAACCGGCGCTCTGGGGCTCCTGGACCACCGGTTTCTGTTTATGGGCATGTCGATCTTCCGTTGGAGGTTCGCACCCTCTGTCACTCTGCACGCCATTGGGGTGCTCCAGCTCCCCGAAATTGCACATGGCACAGACTGATGGTTATTGGGTCGGCTTGGAAAAAAAAAACGGAGAGGGACGCCCAGACTCAGATTGAAGTCAGCATGCTTGTTCATATTGGAGATAAAAAGTAGCCTCTCATATCGTCGGACGGCCTCTGGGCCATGTTGAAGAAGCAGCGCCGTCGGGAAAAGCCTCACTTTTCCTGCTCGAGTGATTTCGATCCCTGGAAGACACAGACTCGCACAATGGAATCCAATGCACGCTGCTCCTCTTTGGGTCCAGAACGCGGTAGTGGAAAATAAGTTCAAGAGACTTCCAAATCGTTTCAGTCCTCTGCAAATTTTGCTCTTCGTGTGAGATGGTGGAGGGGGGCCATGTTGCTCTTCGTTGAAGCATAATCACGTTGGCGCTAGAATCTGTCGGCCTCCTGCCACAAGTAACTTGAAGTATCTTCCAGAACACAGAGTTAGTCTTCTTCGTGATACGGCCGTTACGCCGAGATCAGCACGCTTGGTGCTCCGTACTAGCAAAGTGTACAGCTGTGCAGCACCAGTAGCGGATATCGACTATCACTGATCAGCGAGTGACAATAACAGTGACACCAGAGTCAATAATTGTCACCGAACGATGAAACGAGAGAACAAAAGCTCCAGAAGACACGAGAAATAGACATCCCGTCGGCGAAAGAGAAAAGAAATGGAAACGCGGACTGGAGTCTTCGGGCAAGTTTTCTTCGTAGTATTAGAGCATGGACAATGCTCGGCCCGAAAATCGACGGGGACGGTCTGGCTGAACAGGCACTGGCGGCTCCGAGCCCCGCACGCGCCGGCGTTCTGCTTATCGTGCGAAAACCGCGTGCGGTACCCGCAAATCGAGCACGCCTGACCCGGGCGGGCCTCCTCCTCCTCCCCACACAAGCCATCCTCAGCCGGAGCACCCCCGCCCCACTGCGGAGCTCCGGCAGGCACAATGGAAGACGACGGTGCGGAGCACCCAGAAGCTTCCGTATCGGTCGTCCCGACGGGGCTGGCGCGAATCGGTGTCACCGCATCGTCTGTCGCCATCGGGCGCGTGGGTACGGACCAGTTTCAGGTCCGCGCGTCCGCTGGGAGCGGCTGGGGAAAAGGACGTCTCGACGACGTCGGGGCCTGCCGGACGGAACTGGGACGTCACTGACACACAAATTTAGAATTTCGACCGTCTGGGACACCGATCGCAGCTGGATCGTACTGCTTCCAGGCTATTGTGAGACGGGGGGAGGGCGGGGGGCTCAGCGAGCCGCCGCCCCCCACCCCGCATAACGCGCCATGAGAAGCGGCAAGGCTCTTAATTCAGTCTGAGCATGCCGTCGACGTGCGGACACGGATCGCGGGAGCGCGCGTCGAGCCCACGCCTCTGTTTAGTACGCCACTGAGGTGGAAGGGGGGGGGGTATCCAGTCCCGACCCCGCCTGGATGCCATTTCAGCCGGCACGGTGGCCAAATTGCGCTTCCGACGAGGGGGGGGGGGGGGGGGGGCAGAGATGTGGAACCGCTCTCACAGCGGCCGTTGAGCCAGGCGCGCCCCGCCGAGAGACTGCGCTTCAGAGTATGATCGCCCAGACGACCGCGACAGACGTCCAACACCACACAATCTGTCACATGTTCGCGACAACGCGGTGCGCGACGGCCGCGGCGGCTGCCGGTGCTTCCATCAGGAACACGGATGACGACGATCGGTTTTTATGAGTGGATCTGGGCTGCCAGTCTCGCCGAAAACCTTGTCGACGATCGATTCTGCAATTCAATCGCAGTCGACTCTGAACGCCACAGCACAACACCGTCAGCAAACTGAGGCCAATCATCCTGTGGTATTTTTTTATACGGACTTGCTGCTCACTGGAACGGCGGGCTTTTTTACATGGCTTGAGCGCCGATGCATCGCTGGATCTTTGTGGAAGCGAAGCTGCTGGTCTCTGGCACGCGGCGTGTCGTGGGGCAGTCAAATTGACAGTGGGCCCGCCACGCCAGTTCGCGATGACCGGGTGGCCGTTCAAGTTGCACATTGGCAGTTCGCTGGCTGGTTTCGCACAACCATTTGGGCAACCTCTTTTGCCACGGTGTCAATCTAGCACCACTTGTCCGCGAAATAAGGAACATCGTCCTGATTTGGTCCGAGTGCATCTATTTTCGATTTTCGATGTGTGCACCGATGTGGCACACAGTGCATCGAGGATCGATTCCGCTACACTTGAGATCGACTCTGCGATGCGCATCAGTGGATGCGACGTCGATTTGGTCCTGCGTTCGCAATCGGAAATTCGAAGGGGCAGTCAGTGATAGCTGACGTCCCTGATCCGGATCAAAGCTACCGCAGTAGGGCCCCGGCAGCCGCTGATTCTGGAGCCCGCGCGCGGCGCGCCGGGCGGGCGGCGCCGGGCGGGCGGCGCCGGGTGGGCGGCGCCGGGCGCGGCGCGGCGCGCGTGGGGCGCTGGGTGCGGCGCGGCGCGAGTGGGGCGCGGCGCGGCGCGGGGCGCCAGGCGCGCGGCGCGGCGCGCGCGACGCGCGGGGCGCGGGGCGCGGCGGGCACGGCGCGCGGGACGCCGGGGCGCCGGGGGGGGGGGCACCCCCGAGCGCCACCGCCCGGCGGCGCTCCCTAGCGCCGCCCGACGCCATCGTATGGTCCCAAAGACAAAGACTTTTTAGTACTACCGCGGCCCGCCCATAACTACAGCCGTTCTCGCAAAAACCTCGCACGCCAACTGTTGCACCACTCTGACAAATCGGCCTCTGCGACCCCGTGAAGGCCGATTTGTAAGAGTTGTGTGACAGTTGGCGTGCGAGGTTTTTGAGAGAATGGCTGTACCTTGCTGGACGGTCGGTCGAGGCGCGTGCCATGCTGTACCTCGGGCGTCGACTGCAGTCAGTATCCGGTTGTATGGCACCCATGTGCACTTTGTAGCCCACCCTCTATTTTAAGAAAGATGATCTTTGACGACGGCTACTTCCTGTCGTATGCTGCATCGGGCCAATGAGATGCGTTCTTTCGGCACGATCTTTGATGGCAGGTGCCATGTATCTGGGTCGCATATATCCGGATACTGACTGTACTTGAGTGACGAGGTTGTTCGATGTCGCGCGACTTACTAAAAGAATTGTTCCTGACGGATTCATGGCAATCTCTGTGCATCCAGGACCACAGGGCAGTCCGCGGGCATTCACCAGTTCGCGCCTGGTTTGCGTCTTGCCGCCAAGCGCGCCGACCCCGACCGACCGCGGACCGCGTCCGCCCCCGCCCGACGCGCCGCACACCGACCGCGGACAAGCAATGGCGTCGTCAGCAGCACCGGGGCGCTCTGGCGTCGGCTGCCACTCTGACAGTGACGGGGACAACGTCGCACCCGCCATGGCGCCGTGGGCGTCCATGCCCCCGGGCGGCGCCCTCCGCCGCCGCACCGCGGCGGTCGGCCTCGACGTGTGGGCGGCGGCACCCCGCGCCCGCAAACGCCCGCGCACCACCGACGCCGACGACGATGGCGGCAGCAAAGGTACCAAGGGCGGCAAGGGTGGGAACGGCGGCAACGGCGGCAAGGGCGGCAAAAAGGGCGCCGCGCGCCCCCCATCGGATGCCAAAGACGACCAAGACGAGACGGAGGAGGAGGAGGACGACTATGAGGAGGGGGAGGACGACGAGTTGGCACTCGCCGTCAGTCCCCCTGAAGAGGAGCTCCCCCCCGGCGCAGACCAGCTCATTTTTACGGGGCGCAAAAAGGGCCCCCGCCGCAAATCCCGCCTCGCCCGCCCCCGCGCCGCCATGCCCGGCTTCCGCAAGCGCTCTGCGCAGGGCGGGGGCGGTGGGGGCGGCGGCCGCCGCTTTGGCGGCGGCGGGGGGGGCGGCGGCGGCGGCTGCCGCGGCGCCATTGGCGGCATGTCGGTGGTCGGGTCGGCGCACCTCGACCGCCGCATGTCCGCGTCCCAGTACTGGGACGGCGCAGCAGACGGCGCGGCGGGCGCGGCTGGGGGGTGTGCCGACGCCCTAGCGGCGATTGCGGGACGGGGGGATATCGAAGACGAGGCGGTGCTGGACGATGTGGAAGCGGCAGCGGCGGCAGTCGCGGCGGATGGGGGGGGGGACGCCGCTGCGCCCGACGGCGTTGCCAAGAGCGGTCGGCGTGGCCGCGCTTCCGTGCGTGGCAAGGCCGCCGCCGCCCGTGGCACGGCCAAGCCGTCGCGGGCCACGCCGGCGGCGGACCCGTCCCCCCCCCCCCCCCCCCCCCCCCCCACCCCCCCCCGCCCCGCCCCCCCCCCCCCCCCTCCCGCCGCAAACGCGCCGGCGGCCGGCCCCCCCGCCCCCATCCCCGAGGCGCACGACGAGGCGGCCTTGACGGCCAAACTCACGGCCGTCACGGGCCACGCGGCCTTTCGGGCCAACCAAGCGGCCGCCATCACCGCCATCCTCCGCCGCGAGTCGACGCTCGCCATCCTCCCCACGGGCGGGGGCAAGAGTGTGCTCTACCAGCTGCCGGCTGCGCTGCTGCCCGGCGTGACGATTGTCATCACGCCGCTGACGGCGTTGCTGCTCGAGCAGCTGGCGCGGCTGCCCGCGTGCCTCGCGGGCGACTGCTTCCGGTCGGGCCAATCGGCGGCGGCGGTGCGTGGGGTGGAGGCGCGGCTGCTGGCGGGGGAGATTGACGTGCTGTTTGTGTCGCCCGAGCGGCTGCTCAGCGACCGCTTTGCAACGTTTATGCGCACGTACGCGGTCGGCGGGGGGACGGACGATGGGGTTGGCAACGGCGGCGGCGGGGTCGCGGCGGCCGCCAGCGGGGCGGAAGGCGGTACGGACGGGGGCGTTGTGGCCACCGCACCCCCGCCTCCCCCCCGCCTTCCCGTCTCCCTCGTCGTCCTCGACGAGGCGCATTGTATCTCAGAGTGGTCCCACAACTTCCGCCCTGCCTACCTGCACTTGGCCGACGCGCTGCACGGCCCGTCGAGCTCCCGCCTCTTCCCCCCCCGGTCGTCGCCGCACGCGCCGACGGTGCTCGCGCTCACCGCCACGGCGTCGGCGGCCACGTCGACGGCCATCACCACCGCCCTCCGCTTGCCGACGGTCGTCGCCAGCGACGTGGCGCGCGTCAACCTGCGCCTGACCATTGTCGGCACGCCGACCGTGGATGCCAAACTGCCGGCGCTCCTCCGCCTCTTGCGCACGCCCTTTTTCCGCGCCGCCCGCGCCGACGCGACGGCCGCCATCCTCGTGTACGTTCCCCGCCAAAAGTCGGCCGAGTTGGTCGCTTCCCACCTGGCCGCGGAGCTCACCGACACCCCCATGGGCCGCCGCGTCGCCGTGTACCACGCGGGCCTGTCGGCGGCGGCGCGGTCACGCGCGCAAGCCGACTTTACCGCCGGCCGCGCCGCGGTGCTCGTCGCGACCGTCGCGTTTGGCCTCGGCGTCGACAAGGGCGACGTGCGGGGCGTCATCCACTACGCGCCCCCGCCGTCGGTTGAGGGCTACGCGCAGGAGGTCGGGCGCGCGGGGCGGGACGGCGCACCGTCCCGCTGCGTCGCGTTTGTGGCCGAAGACGATTGGCCGGTGGCGTGGAGCCGCGCCCACACGGACGCGGTCGACCTCGGGCCGCTCAAGGGGCTGCTGCGGCGCCTGGTCGCGGGCGCCGCCGCCACCGTGCCGGGGTCGGCCGGGGCGGGGTTGGGCGGCAAGCGCGGGGCGGGGCGCGGCCGGTCGGGCGCGGGTGCCACGGGTGCCGAAGCGGCGGCGGTTCCCCCGCCAGGCAGCCTGATCGTCGTGCCCCTCTCTGTGGCAGACGTCGAGCGGGAGCTCGACCTCAAACCCGAAGTCGTCGAAACGGCCGTGACGCTGCTGCAGACGGCGCACCACCGATCTGCCGACGAGGCGGCGGCGGCCGCGGCGCCCCCGGGACCGCTGCTGCGGCTTCAGCTGCGCCCCCGGTCGCCTGCGTTGGCCAAGGTGCGCTTCCTCGTCGCCGCCCCCGCCGCCCTCTATGACCGGTACCCGCTGCTCGAGGCGGCGGTCGGCAACGTCAAGCCGACCAACGGCGTCTACACCTTTTCCGTGTATGGCGTGCGGGCGTCTGACGGGGGCGCCGCCACCGCTCCCGCCGCCGAGGTGGTGGCGATGCTCGACGACCTCAAAGCGGCCGGCGCGATCGCGTACAACACGAGCGCAGACAGCATCGTCGTGGCCGTTGGCTTTGACGAGTGTCTCGCCGACGCGGGCGCCCGCGCGCTCGCCGTCGACGCGTCTGCACGGTATGTGCACGGGCGGCTGAGTGCCGTGCTGGCCAACAAACTCCGCAACGTCCGTGCCGTGCGGTCACTGTGCCGTGACGCGGTGGCGATGAGCCGGCGGACGTTGGGCGGGACGCCCGCCGAGCGGGCGGCGGCGGAGGATGCCCAGTCGGCGGCGATCCACGCGCGGCTGCACGCCCACTTTACCGAAGCCGAGCCGGGGGCGGCGGTGGCCGCCGCCGCCGCTACGCTGCCGCCGGTGGCCGACGATGACCCAGAGCTGGCCGCGTATGAGGCTCCTCTGACACGCTCACAGCGGGCGGCGGTCGAGGCGGACGTCCGCTCCCTGGTGTGCCAGTCGGCGGGCATGGCGCCGCCATCGTCAGCGCGGCAAGCCGCGCGGCTGCTCCACGGCATCTCGTCGCCGGCCTTTCCGGCGCTTGTGTGGTATTCGCACCGCGCGTGGCGGCGACACGTACGGCTGCCGTTCGAGGCGGTGCGGGAGGTCGCCGCGCAAGTGCTGCGGGGGTTGGTCTGACTGCCGCGTGCCGGATTTTGTGCAGTTTGCTGGGACGCCATGATGCTTGTCAAGGCGTTGGTTGGTATGAAAGGGCGGGGGGGAAGCGCTTCAGGGTAGGTATTCTTGTTGGATCGTTTTGGGCGCGGGATGCGTGTCTGCATCTTGCGGGCCATATCGGCAAGTCGGCGCGTCTGTTGCAGCCGCGACGACTTGTCACAGCGCGTCGCAACAGAGAAAAATAAATGCTTTCGGGGACACATGAACAACAGCCTAAGAATGCAAAGAGAAGAAAGTGAAGGAAAGATAGGTCAAGCACAAAGCGCCAGCCCGTCCACACCTAGTACTTGTACCCAGCCTCGAAGGTGCCCACAACGTCGGCGGTCGGCTCTGAGCCCGGCACATACTCGCCCTTGGAGGCCTTGGAGTTGGCGCGCGCCCGGGCCATGAGGGCCGCCTGCGCGGCACCAACGTTCTCCTTCTTGCCCGCCCACGCCTTGAGCGTCGACTGCTGCAGGGCACGGCCGTAGCTGAACGTCAAGGCCCACGGGCCCTTGCGCTGGATCTTGTTCATGGCGTTGAGGTTGACCGACGCCTCCTCTTCGGACATGCCACCGGACAGGAAGGTCACACCGGCAACAGCCGTCGGCACGCGGCGCTCCAGCGTCCGGACAGTGTAGGCACCCACCTGCTCGGGTGAGGTCTTACCCTTCCAGTCCGCACCAGGGACAGTCATGTTGGGCTTGAGCAGCGAGCCCTCCAGGTACACGCCGCACAGGTCGCACGCCTTGTAGACGGCAGCCAGCACCTTCTCCTGAACCGCCGCGGTCGTGTCAATGTCGTGGTCCCCGTCCATGAGGATCTCGGGCTCAATGATGGGTACCAGGCCAGCGTCTTGGACGGTCTTGGCGTACCGGGCAAGGCCCCACGCGTTCTCCTGGATGCTCAGGTTGGAAGGCGTGTTACCAGAGATCTGCAGCACCGCGCGCCACTTGGCAAAGCGGGCGCCCTGCTTGTAGTAGGCAGCCGCGCGCTCCGCGAGGCCGTCCAGGCCCGTGCACCACGTCTCAAACGACTCGGCGCCGCCGAGAGGGGCCAGGCCCATATCGACCTTGATGCCAGGGATAACACCAATGGCCTTGAGGCAGTCCACAAACGGCTTGCCCTCCGCCGAGTTCTGGTACAGGGTCTCCTCGTACAGGATAGCGCCCGAGATGAACTCACCGAGGCCCTCGCAGTTGAACAGCAGCCCGCGGTACGCCTGGCGGTTCTCCTCCGTGTTTTCCACGCCAATGGATGCCAGGCGCTTGCCAATGGTCTTCGTCGACTCGTCGACGGCAAGGATGCCCTTGCCGGGCGAGGCAATGGCCTTCGCGGTAGCGGCAAGCTCGTCGGCAAACTTGGCAGCCTCACCCACGACACCAGCATCGTTGGTGCTCATGCGGATGGGTGCAGGCGAGGCGGGCAGGCGAGCAGCGACATGGCCGCGAGCCACAAAGGCCGTCTCGCCAACCCTGGGACCATAGAAGACAGCGAGAAACAGAAGGCATCACCGCAACAAGAGTAGACCAAGTCACCGAAAGTTAGCAATCACTCATCGCCAAGGACGCAAGTGCGGCGCCCACTGCAGCAATCTCCTCGGTAGCTTCTGGGATGGCAATCTGGCGACGTGATCTCCCACTCCCGAGACGCCAGGCTGCACGTCCCAGCAGACCAACTGTGCACAAGCGATCCCGCCTACAATCACCGCAGTCGCACCCAGATAAGAGCAACATGGAACGGAGATATACATAGCGTCCGGACAGGCGGTAACACATACTGGCAAGTGGCGCGGGCGGTGGTAGCGGCCGAGCCGAGGGCAACCGACGCGGCAGCGACGAAGGCCATAGTGGTGGTGGGTGTGAGGAAAAAAATAAGAGCAGGCGAAACGGGTAGTGAGCTCGGCGGCAGGCGGCGCGGCAATAGGTGCGCGTCGTCGTCGTCGGCGTCACACCTGGGGGAGACAAACAAGTCCTGGAGACGGCGGATGAGGGAATCGGTAGGCTGCAGCGGAAAGAGGAGCGCCAACGGTGCGGCCCTTGTGTGTGTGTCGGTGGCCAAGCAGAAGAACGGCGCGACTGCGCGCCCGCAACCGCCTCCTGGCCTGCCCACCCAGCCGTGCGGCGATCTCGGCCAGATTGGGGGTTGTCCGTGGCCGCCCTCAGACCACACATCGCATGGTCGGCTGCGGGCCAGTCAGCGCAAGTTGTGGCTGTCAGGCGCCCTCACACGGCGAATGGTTACGGACGTTTCTCGAAGCGCGCGATCATTGGCGCAAGCGATGCTCGCGGTCTCGCGTGTGAGTGCCGAATGAATCCGACGGATCACGCCATCAAGGGAGGCCGTGTGAAGAGTAGCCCCCAAAAGGTCATATGGCGCAAGACAGTGCTGCAGACCGGCCTGTCAAATTCCGTGTGCGCGTTGCAGTGCCGATCAATTATGAATGGGGTTGGCGAACACTTCAGGACTTTGGAGAGATCTCATCAAATCTGAGCTCAACCTGCAGCGCGTGTCCGCGCCTCTGGGTCACGGCGCGGGTCGCGTCGCGTCGACTGGCTCGTGAGCTGCCTTTCCTCGTTCGCGTCGCCCTTGTTCCCACCGGTGTCCCGCCAGTTGCTCGTGTTGTTGCGGCCTTTGGTTTCATCCCTCTGTGCCTGTACCCCTTCCCCTCTTCGTTCCTTCCCCCTCTTGATCTTGACGGTGGTCGACAGGCCGCATCGCCATGGCGTTTGTATCCACTCCTGCAGCGTTGCCGTCTTCGCGAGTGGTGGCCCCCGCCACCGCCACCCGCCGGTCCTCCTTTTTGACCCCCCTGCCGGTCGCTTCCCCAACTCCCGCGGCGCGGCGCGCCACCCTCGTGGCCGCCACTCCGTCGGCGGCGGCGGCGTCGACCAGTCCCGTTGCCGGCGCGGCGTCAACTAAGGACCCCCTGCTGGTGCGCGCGGCTCGCGGGGAGACCACGGAGCGGCCACCCGTGTGGATGATGCGCCAGGCCGGGCGGTACATGAAGGTGTACCAGGAGCTGGCCAAGAAGCACCCGTCGTTCCGGGAGCGGTCGGAGGTGTCGGCGCTGTCGACCGAGATTTCTCTGCAGCCGTGGGAGGCCTTCCGCCCGGACGGGGTTATCCTCTTCTCGGACATTCTGACGCCTCTGCCGGGCATGGGCGTCGGCTTTGACATTCCGGATAAGGGGCCGGTCATCTCCCCGCCGCTGCGGTCCGAGGAGGCCATTAAGGCTGTGCACACTCTCGACCCGGACGCGGCGTGCCCGTTTGTTGGCCAGACGCTGCGGGACCTGCGTGCAGAGGTGGGTGATGCGGCCGCGGTTCTCGGCTTTGTCGGCGCCCCCTACACACTCGCAACCTACTGCATCGAGGGGGGCTCCTCCAAGTCGTACAGCGCGATCAAGAAGATGGCCTACACCGAGCCGGCGCTGCTGCACTCGCTGCTGACTAAGTTTGCGGACAACATTGCGCAGTACTGCTGCTACCAGATCGAGTCGGGCGCGCAGGCCGTGCAGATGTTCGACAGCTGGGCGGGGCAGCTGTCGCCGGTTGACTATGACCTCTTTGCGGGTCCGTACCAAAAGTCGGTGGTCGACCAGGTCAAGGCCAAGCACCCGGATGTGCCGTTCATCATCTACATCTCGCAGGGCGGGGTGCTGTTGGAGAAGATGGCGGCAACGGGCGTCGATGTTGTCAGCGTCGACTGGACGGTGGACATGGCCGATGCGCGGGCGCGCCTCGGGAAGGACATGGGCGTGCAGGGCAACATGGACCCGGCGGTGCTGCTCGGCAGCAAGGACTTGATCACGGAGCGTGTGGAGGACGTGATCCGCAAGGCAGGGCCGACGGGGCACGTCATGAACTTGGGACACGGGGTGCTGCCGATCACACCAGAAGAGAACGTGGCGCACTACTTCAAGACGGCGCAGAACTTCCGCTGGTGATGCGTGGCGCGTCGTGGCGTAGGCTCATGTCTGTCTTTTTGGTGGTTGTGTTTTTTGTTGTTGTTTGCCTACCTGAAAAAGAAGTGGGGTTGAGTAGGCCGTCGGGGTCGATGATGGCCACGCGCCGCACGTGTACAACCTTGGCATCGCCTCCGCCTCGTCTCGTATGGCTATGGTCGTTCCGTCAAAAGCTGGAGAGACCCCAGTCAAGCCAATCGCTGTCTGAGCCAATCAAACGCAGAAAAGTGCCTCTGTTAGGCCTGGACTCTCCACTTTTTGGCGCAACGACAATATTTTGCTGCACTCATTCGTCTCGGCAATGTCCAGATAATATACTTACCGAAAGGTGAATTGCTGTCTTCAGTGTCAGCCGGACAACAAAAGCTAGTGTCCATCCAAGAATTACGAGGATTGGCATCCAGCACAACGTGCGCTGCTGGTCTCTGCAGCTTCGCCACCATCGTGGTGTTGCATTTCTTTTTCCGTTCTCGCTGTGCCGTCCTTGTCTACGGGCTCTTGCCGCGGCCGACTGTCGTCCTACCCCCATTTGCAATTTTTTGTCACCCTGGGCCCGCGTCGTTGGTACAGCCGCGCTTCCCGCCCGCTGGCCGCCATGGGCTTTGCGCGGACTGCCCCAGCGGTCGCGGTCGCCGCCGCGGCCGCCGCGCTCGTCCTGCTGGTGACCGCACCGCCCGCGGCGGCCTTGCATTTTTACCTGCTCCCTGGCCAGCGGCGATGCTTTACCGAAGACCTGCCTCTCAATACACTGGTGCGTAGCGTGCGTCCACACCGCAGGAGGACCGAAGTCGGTGCTGCCGGTTGGGGGTCGGCGACGACTGGGGGATGTGGCAGTCAGAGTGACGATGCATCGGCGTGGGTGCTGGTATTTTTGTCTGTGTAGGCGCTGCGCTGCGAGTCAAAGTGTTGTTATCTTCCTGCGGACCAGCGTGCACCGTCATCTGGGGTGGAGACTGACCACCGTACCTATGTGCGCCCCTACCTTGCTTGTTCTGCTCCTCCACATGTACAATGCCGCTAATGCCCTCTGCAGATCAAGGGCGAAGCCAGTATATCTACTGGCACGGGCTACATGGAGCTGGACGTGTGGGTATGTTGGTAATCGCGCCGTCTTTCTGGACGTGCACCCAACTCGTTTGCCGAGTCATGCGGTGTTGGGCCCTGCCGCGCATGCTCCGTCCGTTTTGTCCATGCGCGTACGCCTTGCATCACCATGCTTGGCTCTCGCACTAATACTGACGGTTCCCCGCATCTAGTACCACCGCCGCTGTTCGTCCACCCCTGTCCTCGCACCCTGGACTTGAATTGCCCCGCCCGTCTCCAACCCCGCCGCCGACCCTTCCACGCCCCAGGTTATCACCAAGAACGGGCGCGTCCTCTTTCACCGCCGCAAAACGCACCACGGCAAATTCTCGTTCACCACCCCCGAGCACCCCGACGTGGACCACTCGCGCCCGCGGGAAGAGGATGAGGACGACGAGGAGAACCTGTACGGCGCCGAGGAGGACAACTACCAGGTGTGCATTGAGCACCAGGACCACCCCGATGCCATTCACGATCACGGCACCAAGCGGCTCGTGTCGTTCCGCCTCGACCACGACGGGTCGTACGACCCCACGGGCGGCCGCACATCGGCGGCCAAGGGCAAAGACGTTGACGGGGTGGTGCGGGCGCTCCAGGACATGCACCACACGCTCCTGTCGATGAAGAACCAGCTGGACACCCTGCACTGGAGGGAGAAGCGGTTGGCCAAGGCCAACGAAGGCACCAACGAGCGCGTCGCGTGGTACTCGAGCGTCGGCTTCCTGGTGCTGCTCGCGACCGGGGCGTACCAGAGCTTCTACATGAAGCGGTACTTGAAGTCGAAAAAGATCTTGTGAGGCGGTCCCTCAGTGATCCACGCTTTCACTCCCTTTCCCACTTGGTTTTTTCTCCTTTGCACATAGGTTGGTTCCGGGCTTGGCCTCTGCGGTCGAGGAGATGGTTGGCACTCCATACCTTTGCCTTGGAGCGTTTGTCAGGCGGCCGTAAGGGGACCGCGCGGCTCGCCGGATGGCGACAGTGCCTTTTCTGTCCACCGCCATGCTGGCGCGCGCCGTGACGCGCCGCCGGCCTCTGGCGATATCGTACGCACCACGTCCACAATTTTTTCCCTCCAAAGCGGTTCAGCCCCCCAGCGCCTGCCCCTACGCGCTCCCAGCCCCCCCCCCCCCCCCCCCCCCCCCCCCCCCCCCCCCCCCCC
>ENA-ORXR01003340-ORXR01003340.1-marine-metagenome-genome-assembly--contig:-NODE-3340-length-14441-cov-4.037803_pt1 | contig 14441 bp, 17 predicted proteins | sample MGYA00237866_ERZ511479 | MGnify/ENA metagenome assembly ERZ511479 | reverse complement strand
CGGGCAGAATTATGATCAGATCGGCGAGACACTTAGTGCGGCCTTGGACCGCCTGACATCCGAGGCGCATCCGGACGGGGCTTACATTCAATCGATTCCGCTGGACCGTCACATGCCGGATTTCGCGCGGGATCATCCGATGCCATTGCTTGAGACTTCCGTCACGCCGCGCGCTTGGATCGGCACGCCGACCACCGTTCAAACCCATATGGATCAATCGCAAAATATTGCCTGTGTTTTGCTGGGGGAACGTGAAGTCACGCTTTTCCCGCCGGAACAGCTCCCCAATCTCTATCCCGGCCCACTGGAAACCGCGCCGGGCGGGGCGATTGTCAGCCTCGCGGATTTAGACGCGCCGGATTTTGATAAACATCCGGGATTTGCGCAGGCGCTGGAGACGAAGATGTCCGTCACCCTGAAAGCAGGCGACGCCATCTTTATTCCCTATGGTTGGTGGCATCATATTCGCGCAACGGCTCCGCTAAACATGCTCGTCAATTATTGGTTCTTGTCGGAAAGCCCCCGCCTCGAGACACCCTATGCGGCGCTGGCGATTGCGATGCTCTGTTTTGATAAGCTGGATGACAATGCGCGGGGCGTTTGGTCGAACTTGTTCAATCATTATGTCTTCCGCAAAAACGGTGACCCGATGGGGCATGTGTCCGACGCGACGCGGGGGCTGCTTGGCGGGATTCCGGAAGGGCAGGAACATAATGCGATTATGGAAGTGCTCAGCGTGTTAGGGCCGCTGGTCGGATTAAACCCGCCGCCGCGAAAATGATGACATATCTTTTAATGGTCTATGCCGGTCTCGTCGGAGCTTTGACGCTCGCCGAGGTGAAAGGAAACCGGACGGCCCAACGTGCATTGAAGCCCGCTGCGGCTCTCGGGTTTATTCTCATGGCTTTGCTATGGGGGGATTTGGATGATTTATATGGCCGCCTGATCCTGTTCGGCCTGTTCGCATGTGCAGCAGGGGATGTGTTTTTACTCAGCCGAACATCACCGAAATTGTTTCTCGCAGGTATGGCCGCTTTTGCTATTGGGCATCTTTCTTATCTGACCGCTTTTGTGGCGGTTCAAGATACCTCCTTTACAACAGGGCGAGTGGTGGTGACGGGATTAGTTATCTTTGCATTTGCCGGGGTCTTTGTGTGGTTGAAGCCTCATCTCCCAAAGGAGATGCGACTACCCGTTACAGCCTATGTCATCATCATTTTATTGATGGTCATAAGTGCGCTCGGCCTGCCTGTGCGCGGACCGTTAAGCGTTGCAATAATGGGAGCGCTTATGTTCGCGGTCTCAGATATTTTTGTCGCGCGGGACCGCTTTGTCTCGCCCGCCCCCCGCAATGCACTTGCCATTACACCACTTTATTTCTGCGCTCAGGCTTTAATCGCCCTATCCACCATCTCGGTTAATTAAGGGACAGATAAAACTGAATTTTTTATCCCCCTCATTTGGCCGTCAGGTCAAGGACCTGCGTCATCGGCACATGATCCGAGGGTTTCTCTGCCCATGTGCGGCAAGGCACGTGGATTTCGTGACCGGATTTACCCATGGCGAGGACGGCAGGTTTCAGCGCGGGGCTGACCCAAATATGATCCAGGCGGCGACCGCGATTGCTCTTCATTACGTCGCGCGCGCGGTAGGACCACCAGCTATAGAGCTTCTCTTCCTCGCCCGCGAACAGGCGTGATGTGTCGGTGAAGTCATGCGTCTTGCGCAGCGTCTCCAAAATCTCGACTTCCATCGGGGTATGGGACACAACTTTCAAAAGCTGTTTATGGCTCCAGACATCATGTTCATGCGGGGCGATATTAAAATCTCCGACGAGGATTTGTTGATCATCGCCAAGCGCAAAGCGTTCCGCGAAATAGCCCCGCATATTTTCTAAAAAATCCAGCTTGTGCCCGAACTTTTCATTCACGGCGCGGTCGGCGACATCGCCGCCTGCGGGGACATAGAAATTGTGAAATTCAAAGTCTTGGTCGCCGGCTATGACGCGGGTTGAAACGTGACGCGCATGGTCCAGCGGGCAGAAGCTGGTGGGCAGGCGTTCCATCGGCAGCTTTGAGACTGTCGCCGCGCCGTGATATCCTTTTTGCCCTTTGACCTCGATAGAATTATATCCGATGTCGCGAAACGGCTGATAGGGAAACTGCTCTTCAACGCATTTGATCTCTTGCAGGCCCAGCACGTCTGGCTGCTGCTCGGTCAGAAACTGAATGACCTGATCAATCCGAAGGCGGACAGAGTTAATGTTCCAAGTGGCAACTTTAATTTTCATGAGCCGGGGATAGACGCCCCCGCATCATGTTAAAAGCCCTTCGGAGTGTTTTCCTGAGCGGCGGCTGTTAGCGGCAGCTTTCTAACGGCCTCGACGGTCACGACGGCTGTCTTCTCGCAGGACAAATTTCCGTGGGTCGATACGGCCATTATATTGCAAGTTAGAAAGCTGCACACGCGTCGCGCCGCCGAAATCATCCCGGATGATCCAAGTTTGCAAGGCGAGTGTTTCCGAATCAAAGACCAGTGTAATCGCGCCGTCTTGCTGGCCTGACCCGTCGCGAGCCGTGACAATCCATTGTCCCGGTATTTTCTGCAAGGCAATAACTTCGGTATCTTCGGCCAGATTGATATTTTCTTTCAGAAAGTAATTTAGCGGCGTGGCAGAAAGCGGAACCCGGTCAAAGGTCTCGAGCTGACGGTCATTTTGTACAAGCGTCACCCCATCAGACACGATTAAAAGCGGGCTGGGGTCTGCATATTCGAACCGAACTTTACCCGGACGTTGCAGCCAGATATTACCACGGCTGACCGCGCCATTCGCTGCAACCTGCATAAAATCACCTTGAAAGCTGTTTGTGGCGTTCATGGAGGCATCAATGCGGGCCAAATCCACACGCACATTTGCGGGGTCCGTAAAGGGCGCATTATATTGCGTTTTGCCGGTTTGGGCTTGGACGGGCATCGTTTTCGCGGTTTGGGCAAATGCCGTGCCGATGGCCGTACTGGCGAGGAGGAGGGGGAGTAGAAACTTTGTCATCATGATTTGCGCATATCGGGATTCGGTTTAACAGGGTCTGAATAAGGCGCTCAGATAGATTACAAATTTGCAAGGCTGGTTAACCTAAAACTTTCACATTCATTCAATGATATTGCGATAAAAAGTCTCTGGGAACTTACAAACGCTTTGGGTGTTATCAGTGTCAAAATTATATGCTGCTTCGCAGTATCAGGATAAGGTCGTCGATTTTTCTGACAGCGCTTTTCAAGTGCTGGCGGCGCAAATTTCTGCGAATTATCTTCAATTCATTAAAATGCGGGTTATTCCCGAACTGGATGAGTTTTCGCATACCTCATTGCGTGAGCTAAGAACCTTAATGGCCATAGCTAGTATTGATGGGCCGGTAAAAGGTACGCAAATTGTAAAAACATTAAGTTATGACCCCGCTTCGGTGACGCGTTCAACGAAGTGGTTGATTGAAAATGGGCTCATCTCAAAAAAAGAAGACCCGGAAGATGCGCGATCCACGCTTTACGTCATGTCGCAAAAAGGCATTAGACTGTCTGAACTTTACACCAGAGTATCCTGGCGAGCTCTCCGAGAATTGAACGAAGCCGGGTTCTATCAACCCAATCATCAAGACGTATTGCAAGCGCTTTCAGTATTGGAACAGCTTCGTGAGCGATCTCAATTCGCTGCGAAATTGGCTGCAGATTATAAGCTGGCCAATATGCGAGATGAAAACGCCTGACACCTTAGCCGCCGACTGCAAAGCTACAGTGAGTCGCCGCTACAGTTTGCCCGATTTTAAATTCGGGTTAACTCAATATCCGTAGAGTAGGCTCGTAAATGTTACGAATTTGCAACGGGTCTTAACCCTACATCTTGACGTTTATGTTATTGGGACCGGCTAGAAAACTGTCTCGAGTGCCATTCGCTTAGGACTAAATCGTGTCAAATAATTTAACAACGTCGAATGATCTGGATGATTTCGTGTCCTATGCGGATATGGGATTTCAGGTTTTTGCCGCCCAAATTTCGGCAAATTACCTCAAATTTATCAAAGCGAAAGTTGTTCCGGCGCTTGGAAAATATTCCAACGTCCCTTTACGAGAATTGCGGACAATCATGGTCATTTCGCATTCTTCTGAGCCAACGCCAAGCTCGATAATTGCCAAAATTTTGCATTATGACCCGGCGACCGTTTCGCGCTCCACACGCTGGTTAGTCAAAAACGGCCTCATTTCATCACAAGACTGCTCACGGGATGCGCGGTCCACGGTCTATGATCTAACGTCAAAAGGGACAGAGCTTGCGGCGCTGTATTGGGATACCTCTCGGCAATTCATTGCCGAGCTCAATGCTGAGGACCCGGGACATCCCAGTCGCCAAGATATAGAGGATGCGCTGGGCGTTTTGGAAGCCGTGCGCGACCGATCCCGGCGCGCCGCAGAATTCGCGGGAACTTAAAGCGGTCAAACCCCAAACGCTGCAATTTCGTGGATCGGGGTTTCGGGCCGTGCGCCATAATGCTGAATGACCTCGGAGGCGGCGAGCGATCCGAGATAGCCCGCATCGGCCCACTCCATGCCCATTGCGCGTCCGGCCAAAACGCCGGCTGCATATTGATCGCCTGCACCCGTTGTGTCGACAATCTTCGAAATTGGGGCCGCAGGCACAAGGTGGCGTCGTTCATTCGTTTGAATGACGGAGCCTTTCTCGCCCCGTGTTACGCAAACGACAGGACGCATTCCGCTCAGCGCGTCCAGCGCCGTATCCAAGCGATCGGTTTCAAATAACGCCAGCAGCTCGTCCTCATTGGCGAAAAGAATATCGGTCTGATGTTCGGTCAATTGGCGGAAACCCGCCCGGTGGCGACCCACACAGAAACTGTCAGATAGGGTCAATGCGACTTGTCCGCCCGTGGCCTGCGCGATTTCTGCTGCGCGGACATAGGCGGCCTTTTGGTCATCGCTGTCAAAGAGATAGCCTTCCAGGTAAATCGTCTTGGCGCGGGCAATTTGCGCTTTGGAAATGTCTGAAACCCCGAAATCCGAATTTGCGCCCAGAAATGTGCTCATGGAGCGCTGCCCGTCAGGCGTCACTGCAATCATACAGCGGGCAGAGGCGGTTCCGGATTTTGTCGGGACCGTTTCAAATTCCACGCCCGCATCGCGGTAGCCTTGTGCCAATCGGTTGCCGACGCCGTCTTTGCCGATCTTGCCAACATATCCGGCGCGCACGCCGAGTCCTGCTATGCCGACCACCGTGTTTGCGGCGGACCCGCCTGCGATCTCGCGCAATTCGCCAACGGTTTTTAAGGCTCCATTTAGAGACAGCGCGCGGGGCTCATCCACCAAAGTCATGGACCCGCGTTCAATGCTCTGCGCCGAAAGAAAATCATCAGGGACGGGCGCGATAATATCCATAATCGCATTGCCAATGCCCAACACGTCGATGTCTTTTGCCATAATATTTAGCCCTACAGGTTCAGATTCAAATTGCGCGCAAGCCCATAAGGCATTAGCGCCCCCAATACTATGAGAAAAATCGCCTTGCTTATATCTGACAATCTTTTGCCGAGCGCACAAAATGCCCGCCCGGACAGGTTTGAACTCGTCGAACAACTCGGCAAACTCACCCCGGCTTTGGCCGAACATGGAATGGAGCTTATTGAAGTCCGCTGGCGCGAGATTGCGGAGCGCGCGAGCGAGTTCGCAGCGATCCTGCCGCTCATGGTTTGGGATTATTTCGAAGGCAATGAAGAGGCGTTTTTGACGGCCATAGCCAAAGCTGAACAGATCACGCCCGTCTTTAATAGTTTCGATATTCTGAAATGGAACGCGGATAAATCCTATTTGGACGAATTGCATACACGCGGCGCACCCGTCATCCGCACGCTCACAGTTGAGCGCGTGACGCCAAAAAATGTGACCCGCGCTTTTGAGGAACTGGATACCGATACGCTGGTCATAAAACCCCAAGTTGGCGGCGGCGCATGGCGGCAGGTCTTGCATAAGAAGAGTGAACCGTTTCCCACTGCCGATACACTGCCGCCCGAAGGTGCGCTCATTCAACCGTTCCTGCCCAGCGTGACGGAAGAGGGGGAGTACTCCTTCCTATATTTCGGCGGGCGTTTTTCTCACGCGGTGCGGAAAACACCGAAAGCGGGGGATTACCGTATCCAATCCATTTATGGCGGTGCGGAGGAAACCTATACCCCCACCCAAGCCGAACGGGATCGCGCGCGCGACATTTTGGATGTGCTGGAGTCAACGCCGCTTTATGCGCGGGTGGATTTGCTGCGCGGCGAGGACGGCCAGCTGAAACTCATCGAACTCGAATGTATCGAACCGTATCTCTATCTTCCTCATGCCAAAGGTGAAGGGGCTGAGAATGAAGGGGCTCAGAAATTTGCGAAGGCGCTAAAGGCTCGGCTGGAAAAATTGGATGCCGCAGGTGAAGGTTAAAGCTCTCCTCGCCACCGCATTTTTGGCAAGTTGCCAACCGACGCCATCGCCGCCCGAAACGGGAGGCCAATGGACTCTCACATTTTCTGATGAGTTCGACGGCAGCGGGACCCCCGACCCGGCAAAATGGCAATCGGAGAATTATAATCGCCGCAAGAATGAGACCGGCCCTGACGGCTGGTGGGATGATGATTATGTGCGGCTGGACGGTCAAGGGAATTTGGTTCTGTCTGTCGCGCGTATTCCCAACCGGAATGAGGACGATGACCCTTATGATTTTGCCTCCGGCATGGTGTCAACCAAGGGTCTGTTTGAACAACGCTATGGCCGCTTTGAAGCGCGGGCCAAATTGCCGCGCGAAACGGGTTGGTGGGCGGCGTTTTGGCTGTTCTCGACCTCCACTCATGATGTTGACGGGTCAGGCCGCGACGGCACGGAAATTGACATCATGGAAGGTTTCGGCAAATCTGACCGCACGCAACATGCGCTGCATTGGGACGGATACGGCGAAGCGCATCAAGTTCATGATAAGAAATTTGACGTGCCGGGTCTACGCGATGGATTTCATACTTACGCGCTCGAATGGTCACCAACAGAATATATCTTCTTCGTTGACGGCATTGAAACCTGGCGCACCAATTTGGGCGGCGTCAGCCAAGTCCCCGCCTATGTGAAGGTCACGGGCGAAATCAGCTCGCGCGATTGGGCCGTTAGTCCTGATTGGGCGGGACCAAATGACCCCGAGGCCTACCCTGATGAATATCTGATAGACTATGTCAGGGTCTGGTCAAAATAGGTCGCTGCGCCTAAGCTGGGTTCATGCCTCAGCTCACACATGTCACGACTGATACGCCTGCTTCTGAGATTTTGGAGATTATTGACCGCGACGGCGCGGTAATTATTGATGCGATTTTATCTCCCGCCGAGACGACGCAATTCGCGGAAGAGCTTGCCCCGCTCTTGGACGCCGCCGCGCAAGGACAGGATAGTTTTTCAGGCTTCTCAACGACCCGCGTCGGTGCGTTGATCGCGCAGTCGGAAATTTGCCGCCAGATGGCGACGAATACGCAGCTTTTGGACATTGCTGACGGTATGCTCGGAAAATTTTCACCAACCGTTCAACTGTCGCTCACGCAAGCCGTAAATATTGCGCCGGGTGAAGGCGCGCAAATTCTGCATCGGGATCGCGGATTGTGGGGCGGGCATATTCCGCGGCGTATCGAAACCCAGCTCGGCACGATGATTGCGATTACGGATTTCACCCATGAAAACGGCGCCACCCGCGTTGTACCGGGCAGTGCCCATTGGGATGCGAAACGACGGGCCCAGCCGGATGAAATCGCGAGCGCAGAGATGAAAGCCGGCTCCATTTTGGTTTATAACGGAACAGTGATTCACGGCGGCGGCCCAAATTCAACGGATGTGCCGCGCCTTGGCGTCTTGCTGCATTACACCTTGGGATGGCTCCGTCAGCAGGAGAATATGTATCTGTCTTGCCCGCCCGAAATCGCCAAGGATTTTACGCCGCAGCTCCGCCGCTTGCTCGGTTATGCGCAAGGCTCGCCCGTAATGGGGTTCTATTCTGACCCGGGGGGTAACTCTGATATCGTCTCGCCGGAAGAAATGTTCGGCGATGCCGTCAGCGCCGTCGGCCAGCGCGCCAGCGGCGAGGACGTTGTTAATCGGACGACCGGCCGGGAGACGGGACCCGCCTAATTGTTGCTAAGCCGACGCCGATTAAAACAATTGCGCAGGCCATCGCAAAAGACAGCGTCACGGGCTCAAATACAAATAATGCGCCGCCAATGGCCGCAATGACGGGCACTGAGAGCTGAGAGATTGAAGCTGTTGTCACTGAAAGATCGCGCAACACGTAGTACCAGAGCGCATAGCCCAAACCCGAAGTGACCGTGCCGGATAAAACTGCGAGCGAAAAACCATGAGTTCCCGGCATTGGTTCCGGTAAGCCCCATAAAATCAACGGAGTCAGGGCCGTTAGCAGGATAGCTGCGCGTGCGAAATTCCCCGCTGTCCGCGCCAATGCACCGCCTTTGCTGTGGTTCGGGGCTTTGCCCAAGACGGAATAAACACCCCAGCCAATCCCGGACAGGGTCATTAACATCGCTCCGAATAGCGACGGCGCTTCCGCGCTTGGGGCGAGCAGGTAAACCAACCCGCCCATTGCCAAGATAAGACCGATAATCTGAAACAGGGTGAATCTCTCCCCGCGCCAGAATGCGGCCAGCAACATGGTAAGTTGAACACTTGCGAAGAGGAGCAGCGCGCCGGTTCCCGTGGCCAGTTCTAAATAAGCAAAGGAGAAAAACACACCGTAAATGCAAAGCGATACGGCGGCGGGCCATCGCCCCGCGTCCCAGCCCTCCTTAGCGCGTGATAAGATCAGCAGGACGAGCGCGCCGGATATAAAGCGGATAAGGGAAAACCCCCAAGGACCAATATCTCCCCCGCTCAAGGCCAGACGCGCCAAGACCGAGTTGCCAGCAAAGGCGATCAGAACAAAGAGTGTCAAAAGGGCGAAGCGCATGGGGCGGGGCCTAGCAGCCCAAGATAGGGTTTGAACCTCACATTAAAGGGAGCGTTGAGGCCAATTTACCCGTGTGTGCAGGCCTTGATTTATGGTCACGCAGTCGCAATATACGGCGTCCTCACACGAACAAGACTTAAGAATAAGGTTTTCCATGATCCCCGGCCAGAATTTTAACGACCGCTTAAAAGCGCAAAAAGAAGCAAAGCTTGATATGCTGAAGCGCGCCAAAGCCAAGCAGCTGGACCCGGCCGAAAAAGCTCGCCTGATGGAAGAGCGCGCGAAGCGGAATGCTGCGCGCGAAGCCCGTGAAGAAAAACGCAAAGAAGAGCGTAAACGCGAAGAGGCTGAAGCCGCTGCGGCAAAGGCAGAGGAAGCGCGCAAGAAGCTTCTCGCAATTGAGGCACAAAAGAAAGCTCAAGAAGAATTGGTCAAGGCGCAAAAAGCCCGCCGGGATGCGAAATATGCCGCGCGGAAAAATAAACGTCGTTAGGTTTTTAATCAGATTAAATTGAAGTCAGGCCGGACATCTGTTCGGCCTTTTTCATGCGCCTAAATCTTCCACCCGGTATGGAGTGCGGCGATGCCCGTGCTGTAATCCTGATAGTCAACTTTCGCAAAACCGGCCTCGCGTATCATTTCGGCAAATTGTTCCTGTTTGGGGAATTTACGAATGCTCTCCACCAAATACTGATAGCTGTCGCGATCGCCGGTCAGCATCTGCCCCAAGCGCGGGATGACGGTGAAACTATAGGCATCGTAAAATGCGCTGATAACTTTTGCTGGTGGCGTCGAAAATTCGAGGATGGCCAGACGACCGCCGGGTTTTAACACGCGCAGAAATTCTCGCAAAGCGGCCATGCGGTCGGTGACATTTCTGATCCCGAACGAAATTGTGACGGCGTCAAATTGCCCGTCTTCAAATGGCAGCTGTTCCGCATTGCCGCACACCCGCGTCAGATCCATGCCCTTATCTTTTTCGGCGTCAATACCTGCCACCAACATCTGGTCATTAATATCACAAATCACGGCAGAGGCTGCAGGGCCGCCGCGCCGACTGCGGACTTCATCGGCGGCGCTCACAAAGCGCCGCGCAATATCGCCCGTCCCGCCCGCGACGTCCAAAAGGCGCTCACCGGGTTGCGGATTGAGCCGCGTGATGACCATGTTTTTCCAAACGCGGTGAATGCCCACGCTCATCGCGTCATTCATCAAATCGTAATTAGAGGCGACAGAATCAAACACGCCTTTGACGCGGCCAATTTTTTCGGCCTCGGGAATGGTTTCAAATCCGAAATCAATGGTTTTGTCAGACATGGTTCACCTAGTCCCGTTCCGCAAAAAGCGTCCCGCGATTTATTCAGCGGCAGCCGGGAGGCTCTTATGCTGATGCATGCGCGGCGGCAACATATTGTGACCGGACGCAACGCCGCAGCTCTCGCAATCATATTCAGATGTGCTCAGGCCCTTAAAGAAGGCGGCGTCTTTTTTGAACGCCCCGACCAAATAATCGAAAACGGCACGAATACGCATGGACCGCTTCAGGTCTTGGTGGGCCACGAGATACAGCGATTCCATGTGCACAACTTCCGGCAAAACCCGGACAAGGCCAAGATCGCGATTGATCAAGCCGCACATGGGCAATGCGCCAATGCCATATCCATGCACGAGGGCTTGATCGAAAGCCCAAATAGAATTGGTATTAAATGTGATCTGCTTTGGCTTAGAAATCATCTTGCCGTCATCATCCATGAGCCAAAGCGACTTGCCGTCCATGATTTGCGCAATGACGCCGTCATGCTCAACCAGCTCTTCGGGCGTTGAGGGCACGCCGCGCCGCGCAATATAATCAGGTGAGGCGAACAGGCCAAAGCCGACTTCTGCGACCTTACGTCCGATGAGCGAGTTTTGCTCACCGGGACTGCGCCAGCGTAGGGCGATATCCGCTTCGCGCTGGGCGAGATTAAAGCTCTGAAATCCGATGCCGATATCGACGAGAACGTCAGGATGCTCGCGGCGGAAGTTCTGCATTACGCCGGGAAGCCAGCTCGTGCCGACACCTTCCGTGGCGGAGAGGCGGACGACGCCGGAGAGGGAGTCTTCTAATGTGGCCGAAGAGCGGTCAATCGCCGAGGCCTCGTCCTGCATGCGGCGAATATGGTCGAGCATGGATTGCCCGAAATTCGTCGGGACAAGTTGGCCGCTTTCGCGTTTTAACAGCGAGGTTCCGAAATGATCTTCTAATGCGCGAATGCGCCGCCCAACCGTCGGTTGGCTCATTCCGAGCGCGCGTCCCGCCGCTGTTAAAGAGCCGGCTTCCGCAACGGCAAGGAATATAGGGTAGTCGGACCAGTTTTTCATACAGAACTGTATATATCTACCGTGGGCAGAGTCAATTCCATACGAAAATGATTGGCATGTGAAAGGCTTAAAGTGCGTTTATGCCCCGGCTTCAATCGCAAAGGTCAGACCCGCATGGGCTTTCAAGCGGTCAATCAGGGCCTCTGCCATCGCAGGGGCGGGCGTCATCACGCCGCCCTCACCTTGAACATCTTTGACGAGGGTCATCGCAGATTCCGCAATCATTTTTGATGTGGATCCATATCCCGGATCTCTATCGCCTTTGACAGATGTGATGATTTTCGTTCCATCGGGTGCGTCGCCGAGGAACATGACATCATAAGACCCGTTATCCCGTTCTTCTTTGGAGGGACCTTCACCGGGGGCGGGCGGGTTTTCACCAAAAGGTTTGGCGCTTGCGATGGCTTTGGCGAGTTTTTCACCTTTTTCGCCGGGGCCGGTCAGGACCATCTCGCCATATTGAAAATCACGGCCATATTTATAGCCGAGCAGCGCATTGGAGCGGTGGACGTTTTTGGTGTTGATGCTGGCCATAATAAACGGCGTCGACCAGCTACCCAAATCAGGTTCTTCCATCGGTTTATGGATAATCGGCTGCGCAGGGCCACTTTCGGGCGAGAGGGAAAACGGGTCTTTAAGCCAGTCCAGAATTTCAGGCTGCTTTTTTGCGCGTTCCATTGTTCCCGTCAGGCTGGCCGCTGTCCCACCGGAGAACGTCCCCTTCATACCGCGCACGCGGCAACGAATGCGCGGCGCGGGACCGCCTTTGTTTTCAATCGCATGTTTCTGGAAATGATAAACGCCGAGGTCGAACGGAATGGAATCAAATCCGCAAGACAGCACGATCCGCGCGCAGGACGCTTTTGCTGCGTCGTCATAGCGGTCAATCATGTCTTTCATCCAAGCGGGCTCACCGCACAAATCAACATAATCCGTTCCGGTTTCGACACAGGCCTTTAGCAAAGGTTCTCCGTAAAGCTGGTAGGGTCCAACCGTTGTTATCACGGCCTTTGTACGGGAGGCCATAACGGCAAGGCTCTCGGGGAGGCTGGAATCGGCAGAGACGATTTCGACGTTTTCAGAGACACCCATTTCAGTGCGGACCGCTTCCAACTTTGCGCCGTTCCGTCCGGCCATCGCCCATTTCAAATCTGTGCCGCCATATTCGGCTTGCAAATATTCAGCGACAAGGCGTCCGGTGAAACCGGAGGCCCCAAAAACAATAATATCGAATTCACGATCAGACATAGAAAAGCTCTCTGTAAAAAGGATTTGGTCTAGTTACGGGACAACAGGGCCGGGGGACTTTTCAATCAACCGGTGCCATATTGCGAGGACAGGCGCGCCGAGTTCCAGCGCCATACCGAACATGGCCCGCGCAGGCGGTTCGCCGACTTGGACAAAGCTGACAAGGCGCGCGAGACCGCCTAGGAAAATGGCTAAAATCAAAATTCGCAAAACTGTCCCGCGATTATCAATATCGCCCAGCACATACCAAATGCCGAAAAACAGCGAGAGGTAATAGCCGCTTAAGTAACGATATTGGTTGTCCAGTCCCGAGCTAACGGCGACGCCGCCATTATTCCCCGCAGCCCCGCCAATGAGGCCTGTTACCGCAAAGAAGAGCGGGATAAGGGAGAGTATCATGAGAATAATTTTGAAAGATGTTCGCATAAGGCTTTATTCCCGCAAGCGCGCCTCGCTTCAACCCATCATCTTAATTTGTCTTATCCGGATAATTGCATAGCGCTCGAATGGGGCAGGCCGCGCATTTGGGCGTCCGGGATTTGCAAATTGTCTTGCCGAATTGCAGCAACCAGAAATGCGCTTCCGGTTTGGCCCAGTCCGGCGCGCGGGCGTCTAATGAAGCCGCGATTTGCGCCTCAGTCTTTCCCGCCGCCAAGCCCGTCCGCTGACAGACGCGGCGGATGTGGGTATCGACCGCGATATGTTTCGCGCCAAAGGCAAAATGCGCGACAAGGTCCGCGCATTTCCGGCCGATACCGTGAAGTTTCAGCAGCTCATCCCGCGTGTTCGGCACAACGCCGTCATAGTCTGCCAAGAGCTGCTCGCAGAATTTACGGATGTTCCGTGTCTTCATATTGTACAGGCCAGCAGGTTTAATCGCGGCGGCAATTTGTTCGTCCGAGAGTTTCAATATGCCCTTGGGCGACCGCGCCAATTTGAAGAGGGCTTTCGTGGCGCTGGCCGTATTGCGATCCAAAGACTGCGCCGAGAGCATGCAGGAGATGCAAGAGCGAAAGGGAGACGCAGCCCGTTTTGGCCCGCGTGCAGAACGACTATCTCCAGGCATGGCTTTTGAGAGAATGCGGATGGCGGCTTCGACATCAGCAAGCGGCATGGGGGTGGTGGAGGAGGCGGGCATGGTTTGGATACGGGTGAGAGTAAGCTTGAGGCCTAAATCTATTTACTTGGACTTGCGATAACCCATTTTCCAGTTGGTTCCCATGCAAGAATGTCAAAGCCACCTCCCGAGCTGATTAGACGGTAGTGTTTAATTTCAGGATTGTCTCTTCCTCTGTGGTCGGGAAGTTGCTTCTTCCAAGGTGAATCAACTATTTCAAGAAACGGGTAGATTGCATTTGAATTCTTGAATTTAGGCGCAGCTTCCCATCCCTGATGCAGTCCGCCATAAAGGTCCACATCAATATCAGCATCTAAAGCTAGCCCTAAAACAGTATCGAACTCAACTTTGAGATAATCACTAGATTCTATGATCTCGTTAGCGTTCTTGAACATATTCTGAAGAGCGGAGTTCTTCAAGTTTGGGTCAAAATTGTTGTTGCTCACCACCAATCCGGGAATCAAGTCGAATGTTGCGGCGTATCCATCAAACTTCAACCGAATATTTCTCAGCGGCGTCTTGAATGTCCCAATGCTAGTGTTTCGAATAATTTTCATAAATTCTGTCGCTAACTTAGTCTAAGATTAGAATGAGTCTAATCAATTCAAAGCCGGATAAGCCCGCCGCGCTAGATCTGTTTCATGCAGGCTGGTGACATACATCTGCCCGTCATAAACGATTGCGCCTGTC
>ENA-ORXR01003338-ORXR01003338.1-marine-metagenome-genome-assembly--contig:-NODE-3338-length-14443-cov-130.137825_pt1 | contig 14443 bp, 10 predicted proteins | sample MGYA00237866_ERZ511479 | MGnify/ENA metagenome assembly ERZ511479 | reverse complement strand
AAATATCCCAAACCTCACCCGTCCTCAAACGGACTCTGTGCCATCAAAGGCTTCCGGGGGCGAACCGTTGCAAGTTAATCCGTCCGTTACTGCGTCACGGGCGCTTCCTATTTCTTCAAATGACGCGGCTGAATCGGACGCGCATAGAACGGGAAATATTTCCGGTCGCCACCTTCGGGAACGTACTTCCAGCGTTTGTACATCCACAGCCAGTTTTCCGGGGCTAGTTCGATGACTTCTTCCATCCGATCGGTGAGCTCTTGAGTGAGTTCTTCAACGGTGCCTTCAGGCTTTGGAATTACGCCGGGACAGAACGCGCTGTAATCGCCGTCGGCGCGCAGCACGCAAAAACCGAACCGAATCGGGACGCCGGTCTTCAAGGCCAGCGCGCCCGGGGCCGAACTCACGGGACAAGGCAAATCAAAAAAGTCGACCCAGATACCGCGGTCTCGCGGTAGCGTGTTTTGGTCGAGCAGCACGGCCATTCGGCCGCCGTTGCGTAGGCCACTGAGAATGTTGCGGATCGCGCCATCTTGCTTAAGAATGGTGCCGCCGGTTTTTTCGCGGACCTTGATGAACAGTTCGTCGACCTTAGGATTTTTCAGCGGCGCAGCGACGCTCATCAGCGGGTAGCCCATTTGGCTCATGGCCATGCCGAGAATTTCCCAGTTGCCGTAGTGCCCGGTCACGCCGAGCCAGGCTTCGTTGACCAGCAGAGCGCGGGCGGAGTCGTCGAAGTGGACATGTTTGTCGATCCGCTCGCGGGTGTTTCTCGAGAACCAGAAGAGGTCGAGCAGCATCACGCAGAAGCGGAACGTCGAAGCGCGCAGGACTGCCTTGTGCCGCGCCGGTGCCCAGCCGGGGAACACGTGTTCGAGATTGGCCAGACCGACTTTGCGTTCGCGGGCGGACACGACGTAGACCACAAGGGAGGCGAATTTGGCCAGACGGAGCAGACTGCGGCGGGAAAGCCAGGGGAGAACCAGCAAGCCGAGTCGGGCGGCGGCGGTCTCGATGAGCGCTCTCAGTTCAGACCTCTCGGCGTGGTTTGGTTGCCGTTGAACGGAGATGGGAAGGTATCGTCGCTCTGCCTGGACCGAAGTTTGACAAGAGCCGCGTTAGCGGTGGCACCCTGAATAGCCCCGACTGTCGCCCGCAGGGCAAGGCCGGGGTTGGAACAGCCCATCCACAGCCGACCGGGATGCCCCGTAGAGTCTAGCGCTGCCGCGTGTTCTGATCGGAATCGAGAGGCCGCATTTGCCGCGCCCCGAGGTCCGAGCCATCCGACCGACAAGAAGCCCCGTCTAGAAGAAGAGGATACAGCCTCGCGCAATTTGAGGAAAAGGGAGGGAAAAAATGTGATCCGGCTGGGACTCGAACCCAGGACCACAGGATTAAAAATCCCGTGCTCTACCAACTGAGCTACCGGATCAGATTTGGTGGCGCAAAGTAGGAAAGACTTGCGGCTTGTCAAGTGGTTGCGACAAAAAATGGTCATCGTCTTTTTCGCTTGTCGCGATTCAATAATCGGTCTCGCCGACCACGAACATCACCGACTGGGCGCTGCCACCTTGGAGTGCGGGAATGCCGTGCTCCTGCGCGACATGCGCGTGGACTCGGTTGGTATGAACGCCGGCCTCAATCAGGAACTTGGCCGCCGCCGTTGCGCGAGATTGCGCTAACTGACGGTTGGCCTCTGGATCGCCTTCGCTACGGGTGGTGCCGAGCACTTTGACGTAATAGGACGGAAACGACTCAAGCTTGGTGGCCAAATTTTTCAGATTACGCTGGCTGCTCATGTTCAGGCGGGCGGTGCCGCGACCGAACGACAAATTGTCCACGCGCATCTCGCCGACCGACTTCAACCCCTTCCATTTGGCCTCGTCCAGCGGTGGCAGAACGCCGTAGCCGCGCAGTTCTTTGCTGTCGATGATCTTGGGATTGCCGTCGGCCAGAATGGTGAGCGGACGCGAAGGGTGGAAGCCCTCTGATTTGAGTTCGCGGAAGATACGGTCGTAAAACAACAAGTTCGGCTGACCGCCAACGCGGTCCTCGTTGATGCCGCCGGTCTGCAGCAGGACTTGGTTGATCTTGAGGATGGAGTCTTCGAGCAAGGGGAGGTCGCCGGCGCGTTCGGCGGCGAGTAGATCGAAGTGGGCGTAGTTCTCCATGGTGTTTTTCCACTCGATGCCACTGACCAAGTTCTGGGCCTGCTTGGCGTCGAGTTCGCCGTTAGCGTCGTTGAGCACCAACTTCTCCAACTGCTTCTTCTGTTCGATCTCGTAGCCGGTTTGCAGATAGGCTTTCACCACGTCCTTCACCAGGTCGTGGTTGTTGGCGAGGAAGGTGCGTTCGACCACAAGCACGTCGAGAATGTAGCCGCGCAACTTCGAACTATCGAGCAGCAGGGTCGCGCCGGGTTCTTCGAGGGCACGGGTCACGTAGGGCTCCCACATCACATAGGCCTCGGGTGCGTTCGACGGGGCCGCGCGAAAACGCTTGTACGCGTCCGCTGCGCCGTCGGCTTCCTTGAGCCATTTCTTCGGCAGGTCCGGCAGATTAAAACTGGCGATGGCGACGCGCGCCAAAAACTCGCTCGGCGAGTCCGGCGTGGCCACGATACGCGCATCGCTGCGGTTCAGATCTTGCAGAGCGGCGATCCCACCCGCTTTACCGATGATCGCGTCCGCGCCCTTGGTTTCGTCGATGATTAGCACGATGCTACCAGGGAATTTGCCGAGACGCGTGCCGGCAGCTAGGAACGAATCGACGGTGAACACCGCCATGTCGGCCTCGCCCTTTTCAAGTGCCTTGATGCGAGCGTTATAGTCCGCGCCGTCGTCGGTGATGGTTAAGCGGGCGCTCAGGCTCTTGAGACGTTTCTCGAACGCGGGCGAGCGCAGCAGCGCGTAGCCGGAGAACGAGTCGAGATGCAGATCGATCTCATGTTTGTACGAACCAGCCGAGGCGGTTTTGTTCACCACGTTGCGTTCCAGCTTCGGCTTGATGAAAAACTTATAGCCAACCGCGATACAGGCGGCGATGAACACCCAAATGAGGGCGATGATGATCAGCTTGAGGGATTTTTTATCGTCAGACATGGGCGGTTTGTGACGTTTTTTTTGCGCAGAGAGGAGTAGTGAGGAGGGTCAGTCCTTAAATATTTTCATGAGATTGGGCAACACAAAGAACACCACCAGGATGATCAGCCAGAACGGAAATTTCGAACCCCGACTCGATTGGTTCGGCTGGTTATAGGGCTGAGGTTGATAAGGCTGGCCCTGCTGCGGCGCGGCGGAACGCGAGGCCTTCCGCCGAGTGTTCAGGGGGGCGTTGTTCACGGTGGTGATACCTTGCACCATGGTCATCGCCATCTCGTCAGGAATCCCCGACAAGAGATCGAAGGCCTCTTCGTAGGCCACATTGGCGTTGCCGCCGACGGCCGGCACTTCGGCGAGTACTTCGGACACGGCGCGTTCGAGTGAGGCGGCGTCGTCCGCGCGCCGGTAGGAGTTGGCGGTGCGCTTGAGCATGTGATCGCGGTCCATGGCGACGCCGATCACATCGAGCGTGATATTGCGCGAACGGATCTGCGGCGCGAAGGCTTGGACCAAGTTGCCGTCGCCGGCACGACCGTCGGTTACCACCAGCAAGCGGTAGGTGCCGTAGCCGAGGTTGTCGCTACGCGCCTTCAGCAGGCGGTCGGTCGCGATCTTCATGTACTCGCCTAGCGGGGTGCCGCCCTTGGGATTGACCTTGGACAACTTCGCGCGAAAGTCGGCGTTGTCCTTCGGCCCGAGCTGCACGATCCATGGATCGCGGTGCATGGTCGAAAAGACAATCAAACCGACTTCGGTGTCGGCGGGAAGTTGGTTGAGCACCTGGGCAATCGCTGTTTTTGCGGCGGTCATTTTGACCGCGCCGCCGCGCATCGGGTCGGCCATCGAACCGGAGCCATCGAGCAGAATCACGACGTGATCTTTTGCGTCTTGGGCTTGGGCGTTCGGAGTGGAGACGCCGCATAAAATTAGAGCGGAGAGAGCAACAAGGGTTATGGCAGACCTTTGCCATAGCGTGGCAAGACCTTGCCATAAGGTGGCAGAACCATGCCATACTATGGCAAACTCTTGCCATAAGGCGCAGGGTGCTTCATCGGGCTGATCAGCCAACGAACGGACTTCGTTCCGACCGGACCGAAGACGGGAGAATCGGACCAGGGGGCTGACCGGTCGGTTTCGTGTGCCCTTTTGCCCCCCCGGGTTCCGCTCGTACCTCGCTCTACCCGGGGCTACTAGCGGGCCACCACTCCGTGGTTCTTCACAGAGGGTTCGGAGTGTTGGGCATCCTAAATCAATGTGCTTAGAAGTCAAAGTCGCTCTCCGAGACTTCGGCTTTCACGCGGACGAGACGGAACTCGACGCGCATGTTTTGCTTGGCTTGATCCATGGTGCGCGGACGCGCCACGACCGGTTCACGGATGCCGACGCCGACCGGTTGGATCTGCGAGGCGTCGACGTCGATGCCTTTGTTCTTGGCGAAATCGAGAATCGATTTTTGCACTTCCTTGGCGCGACCTTGCGAGAGGTTGAGCGCGGCGTGCATGGTTTCGGCCGGACGGAATTTTACCCCGCCGGCGAAGGCGCCGCCTTCGATCAGCTTGAGCATGTTGCCGGTGGCTTTCAAATCGAGGGCACGGCCTTGGTAGAGATACCTGCGGTTGCCTTTCTGGCCCTGTTGCTGGAGGATGCCAGTTTCCATGCCGGCTTGAACCATTTCCTTCAGGGTTTTGGTCGGGTCGGCGTGACCGCGGATCGCAATCACGGCGTTGCCGTATTGGTCGGCGAGTTCGACCACGCGGTTGAACTCGGCACCGTACTGCGCGGCCGGGAAGTTTTCCTGATTGGGTTGGAAGTTGATGGTGAACGAGTAAATTGTTTTGTCGTCGAGCGCCGAACCCGTGAGGCCACTGAGCTCTTTTTGCACTTCGCTGCTTTCGAAGCGGGGCTTGGTGACCACTTCGGTTTTGGACAGGTACTTGAGGAAGCCGGGATCGTTCCAGTTGAGCGGTGAGGGCACGAAGCCGGCGCGGAAGCTGGCTAGCTTGAGTTCGGCGGCGAGGTCGAGCGCGGCTTTTTGTTTGGCGTCGAAGCCGTGCAGGTTGCCCTGCTTGGTGAAGAACGCGACGTTGCCGGGGTGGCCGACGAACTTGCAGTCGGAAAGCAGGCCGTGGGCGTCGTCTTCAAGGGTTGGGATGACGTCTTTGCCGTAGATGTTTTGAGTGAGTTGCAGCAGCTTCATGTAGTCAGCGCTGCCGCTGGCCTCGTATTTTTTCTTCAGGTCGATCACTTCTTCGGCGGCCTTTAAGTAGCCGGCGACGAACGTCTGCACCAGCGCGGGGTTGGCGTCGTAGAAGTCTTTGCGGCAGATGTAGACGTCGGCGATCGACTTGGAGAGTTCGGCGGTGGAGACCAAGACTCGCGCGTCGCGAACGGTGCCTTCGGCACCGGTGCCACGGTCGTGCAGGCCGGAGCAGAGTCCGAACATGTCGGGGGTGATGACGAAGCAGGCGGCGATGTTGGGATCTTTGCGGAAGATCTCGGCCGGGCTGTTCGGCGTGGCGGTCAGGTCTTTGGCCCACTTGACAGTGATGTCGCTGTAGCTGAGTCCGGCGGTTTTGAGAATGTCGTCGAGCATGCCCATGTGTGGTCCGCCTTGTTGCAACACGACGGTTTTGCCGCGCAGGTCGGAGACGGTGCGGACGTTGCCGCGGGCGACGCAGTGGTCGCCGGCGGACCAGGTGAGTTGCATGATCATCACGCCTTTGGTGCGTGGGTCGGACGCGATCACTTCGGACGCGGCGCCCATCATGCGGACGGTGCCGCGCAGGAACGGCGTCTTGCCGGACATGTAATCACGCACTTGTTGGGTGAAGTCGTCGCCGGCGGTCAGGTTGAGATTCAGCCCTTGGCGCTGGAAGATGCTGCCAGGTTTGGTTTTGAGTCCGCCGTTAGCATAGAAGGTGGCCATGTCGCCGCCCCAGGTGATGAACGGAACGTTGAGCGGGTTGGTTTGCGTGACTGGTCGAACGTTAACCGCGCCGACTTGGTCCTTGAACGACTGAGCGTGGACGGGCGGCGGCAGCACTCCGGCGAGAGCAAAAAGAAATGCGGCGGTGAGGCACGCGCGTAGGAAATGTCGTGGGGTAGTCATAGGTATCCTCATCATAGCAGTCTGAGGTGTGGTGGGTCGAAAAACAATTACAATGGGAGATTCTGTTTTCAACCGCTTGTTGGCGTCTTCTTCCGAGGTCCCGCAGAGGAGTGATTCGTCACGTAGGACTTATATGTTTCAGGCGGGGTTCGCACAGCGACACCTGCTCATGTTTTATTGCTGGCATGACCGGACCTGCTGGTTTCTGCGATGGCCCACGGCTGTTGGTTCGAATGACGTATTCTAATGAACCTTCCGTAATTTCCGTAATCATGAAATTTTTAAGGCCCTAATGCTTAAGAAATTCCTATTTCGGGGTTTGCCATTCAACGGCGGGCAGGATGTCTGTTGTGACCGTCCCTCCGGGACTCCCTCTATCTTCCGCGCAATTCCGTGGGTTCCGCTACGCTTCACCCCCGGCTACTGTCTTCCCGTCCCTCCGGGACTCAGCAATAGAACCCATGAATTTTAAAATTACAGAGAACTAGTTCTTCAGAGAAATGAGGGTTGATAAACATTTTTATCGAGCTGCAATCAGTCCGCCGACGAATCCACCAGCATGGCAGACGACGATCGGCGCACCAACCGACCCGAAATGGCTGGAAGAGAAGAGCACCGATCCGGTCACGCATTCGAACATGACTTTGGCGGCGGTGGCGGCGAGTAGGACGGTGTAGATTGTTCGGTCGAGGCGGGGACGCGTTCGGTCGCGGCAGCCGAGCAGGCAGACGGCGGCCATCAGGCCGTGGGCGACGCCGGACAGGCCGCAGAGGCCGCGTTCGGCGATGGCCGGGGCGAACCAGATCGAGGCGAGCAGAGAACCGGCTAACGAGGAGCCGAACAGAAGCGCGCGGCGGGTACGGCTTTGCGTGGCGAGTTCGCGGAGCAGGAACACGACGGCGATGCCGTCGATGAATAAATGGTAGGGGCTGACGTGGACGAAGGCGTGGGTGAGCACGCGCCACCACTCGCCGGCGGCGATCGCTTGGGGAAAGAAGACGCCTTCCATCCAGATCGAACCGGAGAGCATCGGCAGGTTGCAGAGAGCTAAGACGATGGCGAGCGCGAGGGAGGCGAGGTGCGGGATGCGTGGTTCGGGTTGCGCGATGCGGGATTCGGGTTGCGGGATGTGGGTCGCGACTTGGCCGGATGATGTGGATTGTGGGGCGATGGTGTTCATGGAAAAAGCCGACGCCTCCGGAGAGACGCCGGCGGGTTCCTTTAATGTGGTGGTTGGTGCTTTGCTTGGGGGCAGTTTCGGGACGCGATTGCGTTGGCGAGAGCCGGCGGGCTAAAGCCCGCCGACCAAACACGGGCTTAAGCCCGCGCTACTTTTTCCGGCGGCGGGCACCCATCCAAGCGAGCGCGATGAAGATGAAGGGACCGACTGGGCCGCTGCCGACGAGGTCGAAATCGACGCTCCGGCCGCGGGTGCGGGTGGGGACGGATCGCGAGGGGATGTTACGTGGCGGGGCGGTGGCGCTGGGCGTGCTGGTGGTCACGGGCACGTTGGTCGGTTTTGCGGCGGCTTGGATTTTACGCACCGCATCCGGACCGATCTCGGTAGCGGCGACGTTGCGGATCTGGTCGAGCTTGCGCCGAACCCGTTCTTGGGCCTTGCGGTCGCGGGCGGTGCGCAGCGCGTTTTTGCGTTCGATCTTCCACTGTTTGTAGGCCGCGTCGTTTTCGAGCACGAGGAACGAGGTGTACTGAGAGACGATGGAGTAGCCTTCGCCGAGTCGGACCATTTCATCCACGAGCGTGCCTTTCTGGCCGGTGCGGTCGATTTCCTTTTGCAGGGCGTTCATGCGGTGCCAGGCCCACATGCGTTCGACTTCGGGGTTGTCGTTGGCAACCTTGGGGAACTCGACATCGACGAGGATTTCTTTGCTCAGACCTTCGCGGGTTCCGGTGAGGCCGACTTTCGTCGGGCCAGCGCCTTTGTAGCGACCGTACACGCGGACTGGCACGCCGTGGTAGAGGTCGGGCAGTTTCTCCGGCACGAGGTCATAAACTTTGGCGCCTTTAAAATCGATGCTCAGATTGGAGATGGCGGGCCGCATGAGTTTGCGGCGGAAAGCGGCGGCCTGGCGTTCGAAGTCGTCGCCGCGCGACAGGAAGGCGGCGAGTCCGCCGGAGCGTTCGGCGAGCTGTTGCAACAGCGGGCGGTTGATCTCGTTGCCGACACCGATGCAAAATACGCGCGAGTTGGCCGGACGGCTTTGGATTCGTTGCAGCAGCGCGGCGCGTTCTTTTTGTTCGGTCATGCCATCGCTGAGGATGACGACATTCAGGGTTCGGTCCGGACGGGCATATCGGTAGGCCGCGTCGAGTGCCGGAGCGAGCGTCGTGCCACCGCGGGCGGGTTGGCGACGCAGGAAGTTCAACGCGCCGGCGCTGTTTCCGGCAGGTTGGCGGAGTTCTCCGAAGGCGGCCTTGGGGGCGACGTTGAAGGTCATGATGTCGAAGTGGTCCTTGTCGCCGAGTCCGTCGACAAAAGCTTCAATCGATTCGTGCGAAACGCCCAGTTTGTTGTCGGCAGCCATGCTGCCAGACACGTCGAGAACGAAGACGTAATCCATGCCGACATCGATTTCGGCGGCGTCTTCACCGGCCACCAAGTTGAGCAGGAAATAGCCGTCCTCGCCGGCGGGCTTGGAGGCGATCAGGTCGAGTCCGCTGCGCGGTCGTACCAGCTTGCAGGAGATCACCACGTCACGGGCGAGGCTCCCTTGGCTCATTTCCAAACTGGCTTGGGCGTAACTCGGGCTGTGCGACACGATGGCGAAGTCGCTGGCGTGGCTCGGACTGCTCAGGGCCTTGATCGGCACGGCAGAGTTGATCTCGAGGTTGACCGCGAACTTGCCCTGGACCCGCTGGTCGATCTGACTGCGCGTGACGGTGGCCAACGGGTAGACGTAGGTCGCCCAATCGTGGTCGACTTCGAGTTCCTGATAGTAGGTAATTTGAACGCGCTGTTCGGCCCCGGCGAGAATCGGGAAGACGCGCATTTCGAATGTTTTGTAATCGACCTGTTCGAGCAGGCCGGGGTCGACATTGCGCCGTTTGTAGCTGTCGTAGATTTCGCGGGCGCGTTTCTTTTCGAGAACTTCGCCAGTCATTTCCTTGCCGCCGATCCACATGCTGAAGTTCGCGACGGACGCGCCTTTCGGAACGGGGAAAGTGTACAGGGCTTCGAGTTGTCGGTTTTCGGTGTTGAGGAAAACCTGGTCGACGGTGGTGACGGCGATGCCGTTGTTGATGGTGACATCGACGGTGTGTTCGGTGACATCGAGGACGCCGCCAAAGCCGTCTTCGGCGATGAGTAGGCCGGCGGCCTGAGTGGATGTGAGCAGCCCGAACATCAGTGCGGGCAAGAGGAGAACGCCGGTGAGCGCTTTCCGGAAGTGGTGCGAGAGAGGTGCTTGTTTCATTGGGTTCCTGATTTGAGATTCACAGCGGATTGCTGTTTGGAACTCTCTCTATCAGGAACCATGCCAAGATTTTCGCGGGGCGCGGCGCTTGTTCTAACGTGCTTTAAACCAAGCGCTTAGCGTTTCTCGCCAATGGATCACCCCAAGGCGATCTGCCATAATATGCATGAGAGGCGGACAAAAAATGGATACCGATCTTGCGGGGCGGGGTGCGAAGTCTCTGAACGCTGCTTGAAACCTCGCGGCCTTTTTCTACACCTGCGGCGTGAGCGAAGAAATCAATCCCTACGAAGGGCCGGCCAAACGTGAGCCGATCAACCGGTCGGATTGGACACACGCCTACGTGCAAAAATCTCTGGATCTGGGCGAGGTGGGCTTGGCGATCCAGCCGGAGGAAATGATTATCGATGTGGTCAAGACCAATCGGCGGGTGCGTATCCCGCGCCGTCGCCATTTCGAAACCCTTCACGTTTTCCGAACCTTCACGCGCCTGAAGGTTTCGCCGCCGATCTCGCTTACCTTGCCGCCGGAGATCCTGGCGGCGGTGCGCGCTTGGCGTGGCGGGTCGACGCCGGAATGGCTGCAGTTCGATTTGCGTGCTGGGACGAAGTGGCTGTGGATCGCCGCCTTCTTTTTCGGCATCATTTTCTTTGGCGAGTTCGAGACCGGTCAGGGCGGCTTAGTCGTCTTGAATCCGCTGGCGGCCGCGATGGTCGGCCTGGCGTTTTTTTTGACCCTGTTGCGAGCAGCGTTTAGCGCAGCCATTGCGCATCGGTTATGGTTCCTCGTGGATGTTGCCCCGTGTCTTTTGTTCGTTCTTTACTTTGTTTTCGGCCAGCGTTCGAAGTGGTGGCTTTTGTGGGTCCTCTTTATGTTCATCCCAGTGATGATCGGCAGCTTGCGTCGGTATCATCTGCACCGCAGGGAAACGTAGGATTGGCCGTTAGGCCGGCGAATTCGAAGGCCTCGAAGGGAACACCTTCCACTTGGGGGCAGCCGCCCCAGCCTGGAGCCGCAGGCCTCGAAGCATTCGCATCGCGAAACCCGAAACCCGCATCCCGAAACCCCGCATCCCGCATCCCGAAACCCGCATCCCGAAACGCCCGCAAAAAAAACGCCAGCCCTCAGGCTGGCGTTTTTTTTGACGCTCGTTCGCTCAGGTGGCGGCGGCGTAGTTTTTGCTGACCTGGTCCCAGTTGACCACGTTCCAGAACGAGGTCACGTAGTCCGGGCGGCGGTTCTGGTAGTTGAGGTAGTAGGCGTGTTCCCAGACGTCGAGGCCGAGGATCGGGGTGCCTTCGCCGGTCATCAGCGGGTTGTCTTGGTTGGGGGTCGAGGTGACCGCGAGTTTGCCTTCGGGGGTGACGATGAGCCAAGCCCAGCCCGAACCGAAGCGGTTACCGGCGGCGGTAGCAAAGTCGCTCTTGAAGTCGTCCATGCTGCCAAGGTCGGCATCGATGGCGGCTTTGAGCGCGTCGGAGCAATCGCCGTTTTCACCGGCGGGTGCGAGGATCGACCAGAACAGCGAGTGGTTGGCGTGGCCGCCACCGTTGTTGCGGGCAGCAGTGCGCTTGGCTTCTGGAACCGCGTCGAGATCAGCGATCACTTCTTTGATGGATTTCTCAGCGAGATCGGTGCCTTCAAGAGCAGCGTTGGTTTTTTTGACGTAGCCGGCGTGGTGTTTACCATGGTGGATTTCCATGGTGCGGGCGTCGATGTGGGGCTCGAGGGCGTTGTGGGCGAAAGGCAGGGGGGGGAGTTCGTAGGGCATGATGTTTCCTTATATTACAGAGTTATTTGGTTCCTCCGAACCACAGCGGAGGCGGCCTTGTCGATGGAAAACGCCGGTCTTACAGGCGGCTAGTCTGAAAAAACGAGGTATTCAGGCGGCACGTGATCGGTCAGCCAGACCCCGTTGTCGGAGCGGAAGAACAAATGGCCTTCGGCGTGCATGCGGGCCGCGTCGACCCGCAACAGGATGGGTTTGCCACGGCGGGCGCCGACGTTTTCTGCGGTTTGTTGATTGTCCGAGAGGTGGACATGCTGACGCGATCCCTTGATCAAACCCTCGCGCCGGATCGCGTCGAGGAATTTGGCCACGGTGCCGTGCAGGAGAGTGGCGGGCGGTTCGAGTGGGGCGAGGTCGAGTTCGATGTCGAGCGAGTGGCCTTGGTTGGCGCGGATACGCGCGCCGGACGCGTCGAAGCGAAAGCGTTGTTTGTCGTTCTCGGCGACCACGCGTTCGAGGATGGTTCGGTTCATGGACGGAAAACGCGGGCGGAGTTTGTTGAGGAGCGTGTCCACATCCACCCAGCCGGCCTGGTCCAATTGGATGCCGATGGTTTCGGGTTTGTGCCTCAGCACCAAGCTGAGGAATTTGCTGATCTTGTGGTCTTGTTTCATTTGTCCGCATACTTAGTGTTTATTATACGCACTGTCAAGCGAGCCTCAGCTCGCTCTGCGAGGCCGCCTTCGCCATAGTAGGTGGGAGCAAAATAGGCGTCCGCCTAGGGAGAGAAGTGGGGGCGGAGGAGTTGCCTCGGAGCTTTGTTCGTGCTCAACTGTACAATAAAAAAACGAGGCTCTATGAAACGAACGTCCAATATCCAGTTCGCCCTTCCCATTCCGTCCCCGATTGTAGCCTGCGTTCTGCTGGCGTTCCTGATGGGGCTGGGAGGCTTCGCCCAACCCAAGGTTGAAATCAAGCCATCAGAAGGCTTCGTCCCGACCAGGAGTCCGAAGCCAACAGTAGATTATTCTCAGCCCTATGATCCCGACACGCTCGAAGCTACGTTGAAGAAGGCGATTCCGGCCAATCTGTGGCCTCACGGCGAAAACATGATCATCGATCCCTTGCGCATCCCACACCTCGAGCTCGTTGAGGCAACCTTCACTGCGTTCTGTGTGAGCAATGTCATCAAGGGGGCTGACACCCCGCCTGTACCCCGTCAGATCATCTTCAAACGTCACGGCAGTATACTCGAGTTTCCTCCTGAAATAAAGGCAGGGAAACCAAGGGGGCGCATCGACCTCAGCCTGCCCGAGTCGCTACACTTGGTGAAGGTTCCCGCGGGTACTGAGCCCAACAAGACCTTCCCCGCCGGCAAGGCCACTCTCACAGTCGAACGCATCGAGAACGACGTCGCCGTGATCCGTCTCGCTGGCGGCCGAATCGGTCGCATGCAGGCCATCGACAAGGATGGTCTGGCGTTGAGCCAAAAAAATTGGCCTTCGGGAGAATTCAGCCGCAGTGTCCAATACAAGGGCACGGTACACCAACTTCAAGTCGTGATATATTCCGAGGCTACCCGGGACCTTGCTATAGAATTCGACGCATCGTTACAGGATCCGCGGTCTCCGAAGAAGTGGGACGGCCGGGACCGCTTTCGATACCGTTGGCCTCGGGAGTATCCGGAGGTGGAGGGCCTTACCGATTCCGACTTCGAGGATCTCGAGGTTGTCTGGTTGCCAAAGGATCCGGTAGCGGGCCGCACCTGGAGCCGGATTGAAGTGCCGGGCGTGAAAAAGGGAATCAACGCCCTCTATGGGTTGAAGGAATTTCCGTTAAGTGAAGAAGAAGAAGTAAAGTTCGAGCGCGGCGATTTACATCGCGGGATCGTCTACCCCGATCCCACCGTTCTCAAACGAGGCGACGCACTGTACGGCCTTGTCGCTCTCCGCGGATATGTCGGAGGGAAGATCATCGAGGTGGAGAAGACAGGCGACGGGGAATCGGTTCCCTTCACCATCCTGGGCAAGAAGGGCGAGGTCACCTTCGACAAACACACCGTGCGGGTAGAACTGCCGGAGGGCATCCACTGCAAGGTACAGGACTATCTCAATGCCGACGAGATACCGCTGCGGTATGATGGCTACTGGACGAAGGGATTTTTCGGCATTCCGGTAAAGGTGCGCATCTTCGCGGCCGAACGGAAAGTGAACCGGAACATCCCCGTGACCTTCGAGATCCGGCCGTACGATAAAGACGCCTTCCGAGCCCACATGCGGAAGAAGGCTCTATTCGAAGCGGCGGCGAAGCTCCGTTCGGCCGGCCAGAGGACCGCATCGGAGAACATCGCTGGTTTTCACTATGTCCACGGTGAGGACAAGAAACCGCAGGCTCTCATTCCGCTCGAATTGGCGCAGGCTGATCTCATCGGCGCGAAGACGTTTGGCTATGTGGCCAAACCCTTCCTCGGCTACCACTTTGTGACCTGCACAGACCGGGAGAAGGACGGAAAACCCGCACACCTACACACGTCGTCATGGACCAAATTCTGGGACGGAGGGATCATTAAGCTCCCGGCCGCGACCTTGGACGACTTCAACCTTGTGCCCGTGGACCCCAGTGAACCCACCTACCATGTGACATCTGGCGAGGTGTACCAGAAGACCTTAGCGGTGCAGGCAGGCCCTTTCCGTCTTGCCCCCGACGTGCGGGACGAAGCAAAGGGCTGGAAAAAAGTTCTGTATTGGCACTACTAATGAAACGTTTAGATCCTTGACCCAATACATCCCTGCTCAACTTGCCACCAATGACCAAATGGATCGCCAAATAGACACGGGACGAGGGTCTGAACGTTCGAACCAACTGAAACGCAATCGGCTCGGGAGCCCCCTCGCCCTCCAAGGCCGAAGGGAAAACGGCAATGCTCACCAGCAGCGCTGACCACAACTGACTACTCTTCTTCCGGCGGCTCTTCGCCTTCCCGGTGCGTCGCCGCCCACTGCGCCTGACGCGCCAGACCGAGTAGAATCTTCGCGTCCTTCTCGGTGAGCGCGCCGCGCGAAAGAATGCG
>ENA-ORXR01003337-ORXR01003337.1-marine-metagenome-genome-assembly--contig:-NODE-3337-length-14444-cov-6.055474_pt1 | contig 14444 bp, 10 predicted proteins | sample MGYA00237866_ERZ511479 | MGnify/ENA metagenome assembly ERZ511479 | reverse complement strand
AATGACAATTTGATCGTCAATAAACTGAATGCCAACCCTAATGCCCTGGGTATTTTCGGCTTCGGCTTCCTCGACCAAAACGCAGATTCTGTTCAAGGCACAATTATTGACGGCGTTCCGCCGACATTCGAAAATATCTCCGACGGGTCTTATCCCGTCTCCCGGTCACTTTTCTTCTATGTGAAGAAAGACAATATTGGCGTCGTGCCGGGCATTGAGGAATTTCTGGCAGAGTTCATGAGTGACCGTGCGAGTGGCGAGGACGGGTATTTGGCCGAGAAAGGTTTGATTCCTATGACCTCCGCAGAACACAAGCAGTGGGAAGCCAGTGTTCTTAGCCTTGAGCCTCTAAGTCTCAACTAGTGCATGTGCTGAACTGCCATATGAAACAGGGATTGCACTAAATGGAGCAATCCCAAGATCTTACGCTGAGGCGGTCGAGCCGGGCCAGCCAAATTAGAGAGTATGCGATTCAGGGTGCCCTGATAGCATGCTCTCTAGTCGCGATATTTACGACCATAGGGATTGTGGCTTCCTTGGCCTTTGAGGCTATCCGGTTCTTTGGAAAAATTCCGATATCCAGCTTTTTATTCGGCTTGGAGTGGAGCCCGCAAACCGCGATCCGGTCTGACCAAGTCGGCGCAAGCGGAGCGTTCGGCGTATTGCCGCTTTTGACAGGAACGCTGCTTATCAGTTTCATCGCCATGATGGTGGCGACGCCTTTGGGCCTGTTATCTGCTGTTTATTTGGCGGAATTCGCGAACACGAAAACTCGTAATCTCGTCAAGCCAATGCTTGAGCTATTGGCGGGTATTCCGACAGTTGTTTATGGTTTTTTTGCCGCTCTGGTCGTCGCGCCTCTTATCCGCGAGGCCGGGGAAGGGGTCGGACTGCAAATTTCTTCTGAGAGCGCGCTGGCTGCCGGATCGGTTATGGGTATCATGCTTGTGCCGTTTATTTCGTCCCTGTCTGATGACGTCATCAATGCGGTCCCGCAGGCCTTGCGCGACGCCTCCTACGGTATGGGTGCAACCCACACGGAGACGGTGACGCAGGTTGTTCTGCCCGCTGCGACACCGGGCATTATCGGAAGTCTGTTGCTGGCGATTTCCCGCGCGATTGGCGAAACTATGATTGTTGTAATGGCCGCAGGCCTGGCTGCGAATCTCACTGCCAATCCGTTTGAAGCCGTCACAACTATGACAGTGCAAATCGTGACCTTACTGACAGGGGATCAGGAATTTGACAGCGCCAAGACATTGGCCGCCTTTGCAATTGCGCTCTTCTTGCTGGTTCTGACCTTGGGCCTCAACATCGTCGCGCTGAAGCTTGTCGATAAATACAAGAAAAAATATGCCTGACTATCTGCTGACAACCTCGCCGCAAATGGCCAAACGTCATGCAAAGCACAGACGTTTCCAGTGGTATGGCCGGATTGCGATTGCGATTTCCATCTCTTTTATGCTGTTGATGTTTACGGCGATTTTCTTTCGCGGTATCGGCGCGTTTCAAAAGACGATGGTCGCCGTGGATGTGCAGTTCACGGAAAGCCAGATAGATCCATCAGGCACGCGTGATCCGGCGATGCTAAAGCAAGCTAATTATAAACCGATCTTGCTGCAAGGCTTGCAACAGGTCGTCCCTGAGGCGACGGACCGCCGCGATAGAAATCAACTCTATAAAGTCTTGAGTAATGGCGCCGCCTTTGATCTCGGGGAACGCGTCGCAAAGAATCCCGATCTTATTGGAACCTCGAAACGCGTCTGGGTTGCCGCGTCATCCGAAGTAGATCTTTATGTTAAAGGAAAGATTGATCCAGAAGTTCCTGAAGACCGCCGCCGCCTGAAAAATCAGGATATTGCGTGGATCGAAAAACTGCGCGAAGCCGGGCAACTTAAGAGAAAGTTCAACACGACTTTCTTTACAAGCGGGGACTCACGCCAGCCTGAAATGGCGGGCATTTTGAGCGCCGCTCTCGGGTCGTTCTTCAGCTTGCTGATATGCTTCTTGATTGCGTTTCCGCTCGGTATTTTGACGGCTGTCTATCTTGAGGAATATGCCAAGAAAAGTCGCCTGACCGACATTATTGAGGTCAATATCAACAATCTCGCCGCGGTGCCTTCAATTGTGTTCGGCCTCTTGGGTTTGGCGATTTTCTTGAACTTTTTCCAGCTTCCGCGCTCGACGCCTTTGGTGGGCGGCATGGTGCTCGCGCTGATGACATTGCCAACTATTATTATCGCGTCGCGCTCTATTTTGCGCTCCGTCCCGCAATCGACCCGTGACGCCGCACTCGGTTTGGGTGCGAGTAAAACGCAGACGACTTTCCATCATGTTGTGCCGCTTGCCATGCCCGGCATGTTAACAGGCACGATTTTGGGCATGGCCCGCGCTCTGGGCGAAACGGCGCCTTTGCTAATGATCGGCATGGTCGCCTTTATCGTTGATGTGCCAAAAGGCGTGACGGATGTTGCGACGGCGCTGCCCGTGCAGATCTTCCTTTGGGCGGACAGTCCTGAAAAAGGCTTTGTTGAATTGACATCAGCTGCCATCATGGTCCTGTTAGTCTTTTTGATCTTGATGAATGTATTCGCCGTCTATTTGCGTAGAAAATTAGAGCGGCGTTGGTAATGGAAACAACAATGAACACAGACGCCCCAAGTTTAGAGTCTGGCGCAGGGCCGATCATGACGGCGCGTAATGTAGATGTTTTTTATGGCAAAAAACAGGCTATCGATAACGTCAGTCTCGACATTCCGGAGAACCAAATCACCGCCCTGATTGGTCCCTCGGGTTGCGGAAAGTCTACATTTTTGCGCTGCTTCAACCGCATGAATGACACAATTCAAATCTGCCGCGTCAAAGGCGATATCCGATTTGCCGGTCAGGATATCTATGATCCGAAGGTTGATGTCGTCGCGCTGCGGTCGCGTATCGGCATGGTGTTTCAAAAAGCCAACCCTTTCCCAAAATCTATTTTCGACAATGTCGCCTACGGCCCGCGCATTCACAGCCTGTCTGAAACCAAGGACCATCTGGAAGATATCGTCATTACCTCTTTAAAGCGGGCAGGTCTCTATGATGAAGTCTCGGACCGTTTGGACGAGCCCGGGACGAGCCTATCGGGCGGGCAGCAGCAACGGCTTTGTATTGCACGCGCCATCGCTGTCGACCCGCAAATTATCTTGATGGACGAGCCCTGCTCAGCCCTCGATCCGATTGCGACCGCGATTATCGAAGAGCTGATGGATTCCATGAAGGAGAAATATACGATCGTCATTGTCACCCATTCTATGCAGCAAGCCGCGCGGGTCTCGCAACAGACAGCCTTTTTCCATTTGGGAGAATTGGTTGAAAGCGGCGACACACAGTCGATCTTCACCAACCCGGAGAAAGAACGTACGCAAAATTACATCTCCGGCCGGATTGGATAATCTATGACCGACGAGCACATTGTCTCCTCTTTTGACCAGGACATGACCCGTCTGCGGGACATGTTTCTCGAGATGGGTCATATTGTTTCATCACAGCTTCAGGCCGCGACGCGTGCGCTACGCAAAGAAGACCGCGCGCTCGCCAAGCAAGTTATCGCGGGCGACAGGGAACTGAATACACTAGAATCTGAGTTGAATGAGCTCGCGATCAAGATCTTGGCTTTGCGCCAACCCTTCGCCAAAGATTTGCGAAAAGTTGTCGCGACGCTGAAAAGCGCAGGCCATTTCGAACGTATGGGGGATCTCGCGCGCAATATCGCTCAGAGGACGAATACAATCACCAAGGCGGAGGCTGAGACGGGCTCGATTGAGACTTTGGTACGGATGAGTGAGACAGTCCAAATCATGACGAATTCTATCCTGACAGCCTATGAGCGATTGGATGATGAGCTGGCTGAGGAGGTCAGGGCGCAGGACGAAACAGTGGACAGGCTCCACAATTCTTTGTTTCGTGAAATGCTAACATATATGATGGAGGACCCACGCAATATCTCAGGCTGTATGCACGTCATGTTTATGGCGAAAAACATCGAGCGCATGGGCGATAATGTCGCCGATATTGCGGGAGAGCTTATCTATATGGTGACTGGCGAATGGCCTGAAAGTAGTCGGATAAAGAAAGATAAAACCAGCAAAATTATCGCGACCCCGGAAGAAACGGATTAGGTCACCCTAGAGTTTGGTCCAGTCCCGGTACCACTTCACAAATTTTGAAATCCCGGTTTGAAGTTCGGTCGCAGGGGCAAATCCGAAATCTCGCTTTGCCGCAGACACATCTGCAAATGTACTGCGCACGTCGCCTGGTTGTTGAGACAGGATGATTGTCTCAGCCGTTTGATTGCAGGCCACCTCAACCGCCTTGACCAGCTCATGCAATGTGTTTGGCGATGAGTTCCCAAGATTATAGATCGAGTGGCGTTTCGGCGGTGTTTTGAGCAAGGCCGGCAGAATACCGACAATATCGTCCACAAATGTGAAGTCGCGTTTCATCAGCTCCGGCGCAAAAAGGGTTATCGGCTGCCCCGCCAGTATCTTCTCTGTGAAAATCCAATAGGCCATATCCGGACGTCCCCAGGGGCCGTAGACTGTGAAGAACCGAAGGCCTGTTTGAGGAATTCCGTATAGCCTCGCATAGCTCTCAGACAGCATTTCACCGCTCAGCTTTGTCGCGGCATAAAGCGAGGCGGGCTCCCGCACGCGGTCTGTTTCCTGAAACCCCGTTTTCGCTTCGCGCTCTCCATAAACCGAAGAACTACTGGCATAGGCAAGATGCTCAAGGCTTTCGCAATGGCGGGCATATTCCAAGACATTTAAATGCCCCATCACATTGGATTGAATATAGCTATGCGGATTTTCCAGACTATATCGCACCCCGGCTTGAGCCGCGAGATGTAAGATATGCGTGATCCGAGTCTTGCCTAATGCAGCTTCTAACGCGCCTTCCTCAGATAGATTAAGCTTGTGAAATGAAAAATTCGCATAGGAACCCAGTCGCGCCAGCCGGGCTTGTTTCAACGCGGGCGCATAATAATCATTGAGATTATCAACCCCGATTACGCAGTGGCCGTCATCCAAGAGACGCATGGCGGCATGAAAGCCGATAAACCCTGCAGCGCCGGTAAGTAAAATAGTCATTCGCGTTAGATAGCCACTTTGGTGCCACATAGCTAATCGAAATCGGGACTTCAGCGCGATGCCTTGCTTGTCCCAAATTTTTTAGCTTGGGACTTTGCGTCACTAGTTCATGATTTACCAAGCTTGGATTGAGGACCTGGGGCATTCTTTTTTAGGTCATACATACCAAGCTAATTCCATGTGTTGACACTGGCTTCTCTAGATTGTTACGACTGCGGAGTTGATTTACCGACGTATGAATTGTCTAAGTTTGAATTTTGAACGGAAATCTCAAACTCCTGCAAACTCTCTGCTTCAAACAGGTTATAAAAAATGATTTTTAAAAGTTTAGAAATTTCTGATGTTGTCTTAGTTACCCCTCGAAAATTCGCTGACGACAGAGGGTATTTCATGGAAACCTTTCGTCAGAATACGTTGTCGGAATTTGTTGGCCGTGACATCAAATTTGTCCAAGATAATCAATCATTCTCTATCCATACGTCTACAGTCAGGGGCCTCCATTTTCAGAGTCCGCCTTTTGCTCAAGGAAAGCTCGTCAGATGTACGCAAGGCTCCATAATCGATGTCGCTGTGGATGTGCGTAAGAGCTCTAGAACCTACGGAAAGAGTGTGTCTGCCGTATTGTCGCAACAAAATTGTGATCAATTGTGGATGCCGGAAGGATTTATACACGGCTTCATAACGTTGGAGCCAAACACCGAGGTGCAGTATAAGTGCACTAATTACTATGATAGCAATTCAGACGGTAACGTGATCTGGAATGACCCGACTATCGCTATTGACTGGGGCATTGATGAAAAAGACGCTTTCTTATCAGATAAAGACAAAGCGGCTCCCAATTTCGAGTCTTTCAACTCTCCATTTTCATAATTTAGTATTCGGAGCGGCGTCCCAAAGGCAAAGCCTCATCTATGACCAATTCGCCGCGTCTTGTGAATAAAATGGAACACAGCATTCCTAAAATGGTCCAAACGTCCGGTAGGGTTTGGGACTTTTAACGCATTCCCAATAATACGTCTTAAATCGCCGAGCTTTCGGATCTTCAGTAGCGAATCGAAAACCTGTTTAGTCTCATTGACGACTAAATTGTAAGGGTAATGTCGTCGTTCAAACCTGTAAGGACGGCCGACGTCTATCATTCTTGATTTTTGTTTTTCTAAATAGATATCTACCCCGTAGGTTCTCTCTAACGAAACCTCCACTTGTTGCAAAATCGCATTTCGCTCTTCCTCTGAGGCGCCATATAATTCCTTCATGTTTATACTGGTTTTTGACATGTAGCTTCCTTCACACACGGCGTTAACGACGTCGAGATAGTCAGACCCATATATAAGGTCGGGTTCCAAATGGGCACCTTCAGCCCATTCGTTCCAAGCATTCACAAATAAGAATTGTTTGGCAGGCGGGTGGGCCATTTTAGTCCAATCAGACATGGCGGAAAACCATTCCGCAAACCATTCCGGAGATGTGCCGACAAAAATACTTGCCCGGGTGTCAAGGCGTGCAGTGTTATCCCAACTTGGAAAAACGGTTCGGTGCAAGGCGTAATTAGATTCCGGCCGCCGCAACGCGCCTAACAAAACTTGCACAGCACTAAATATGTGACCTGTGAAACTAGATGAATTTCTACCCTTTTCACTTAGACTAAGCTCACGATGTTGAATGGCGTGAGGCGGAAATTCTACGGCGCCGTCAAGCCCGCGTTGTTTCGGATCAACCCATTCGCCGTAATCTACGAAAGTTTCTGCGCCTAATATATAGGCACCAGAGCGCCCGGCGGCTTTGGCCTGACGTCGAATTGCGGCGCATAGTTTTGATAAATTAGGGATTTCCTGAGGCCGGTAGATTAGAAAAACAGGCTTGTTATCCGTGCAAATATAACGGCTATCGGTGAAGTACGGAATGAGGCCTTTTGCGAACTCATCGTAGCGCTCGGGGTCGTAGCTTTGCGGCATAAGGACATCTTCCTCTTTACCATCCCACCGCCGTGTCCAATGCTCATTAGCCCAGCACAGGCAAAATGGCATATTCAAATCCCGCGTTTCCAGCAGAAGCTCTGTAGGTTTATTCAGAAGCCTTTGTCCGTCAAACCAATAATAGTAATGACAAAACCCGTGAATGCCATTTGCTTTAGCCAGATCAATTTGCGCGCGCAAAGCTTGCAAGTCCGTTTGCGTGTGAAAGCCTAAGTCAGCAGGCAATTGCGGTTGATGATGACCTTCAAAAAGAGGGGTTGCGGTGGCTGCTGAACGCCATTCGGTAAAGCCTTTGCCCCACCATGCATCATTCTCGTCCGTGCGGTAAAATTGCGGTAGATAGAACGCAATGGGTTTGAGGTCGTCGCGGTGCATTTTAGGATTTTGATCCGCGAGATTGAACTAATGAGAGAAGACGGCGCACCACTTGACCGCTCATATCTTTGTCCATAACGCGCGAAACTCCGTCCACTTTGGATTTAATATCCAACCATAGACCGACAAAAATTTTGGCCATATCCTCAACATCAATTTCGGGTTCAAACCACTCCTCACTCAAATCAGGCGGATCATCGTAAAACAAGCGTCCATCTTGGCGACCCAGATAATCTTGCGCAATCGTCACATTATCCTGAGCAAAATGATCCAATATATCTTGTCGATCTTTTGGAGACAGGGCCGACAATTTAGAAAACTTGGAGTCTTTTACGCGATTGGAAATATTGGAGAGCACTTCTAACAAAGCATTGTGCTCTTCTTTTGTCATTTCGACATTATTTGCGAGCCGCAAAAACTCCAGCAATTCTCGGTGAATTGTCGTGTTAACTTGTTTTGCTTCGGCTCTTACTGAAAACTGGGACACGTGACGCTCCAGCGCCAAGAGAAAGCTGCCAATTAAACCGTCAGCCATCTGACTTTTCTCGTACGGCAGAACCACAATATTATCAGGGCCGCAAACCTCTTCCCAACGCTTGATAGATTCCAAATACTGAACCGAAGGACCTTTTACCATATCTTTCACGACTGGTTTTTTCGTGATGCGGTAACGCCAATGCTTGATCATTTGCTGATGAAAAGCCGATAGAAAAAGATCCTGTCGGCGCAGAAAACATATAACCCGAATTTGAAAACCATCGCCCATCGCCTCTTGAAAGGCTTCAGCGCTTAGACCGTTGAAGAACACTTCCGATGAGGCAAGAATATGTTCATAGCCACAAGGTTCGATCTCTGCGCGCAGGTCTCGATAAAGCTCTTCCTTTGGACGCGCCATTTTTTCATCGCGTAGCGCCCACAGCCATTCATGATGAGCGGTTCCATCAAATCCGGTCAGGGGGATATAATATCCCTGCTTTAAAAACGCCTCACGATTGTCACCCAAGAAATGTTGGATAGCTGTGGACCCAGTTTTATAGTTCCCAATGTGCAAATGTATTGTTTTCATAATTTCACTTTTGGATTAGCTCTAATTAAAGTCCAGCAGATCAATCTGAATTACACCAGATAGATCGTGCCAATTGAGGGTGGTTTCAGGTGCATGCACAGTAAATTCTGCCGATAACTGTGTAGCCATTCCCGCGACAGCGCCTTCGGTATCAAGTAGGCCTCGATAGTCCAGCAAATCGCTTATGCGCATAACAAGGCAAACAGAGTTTTCACCGTCTTTGTAAAGATAGATTTCGCCGTTGTCTGGCACCGTGTCCAAAACCGTCTCAATTTGCGCGGTGAAGCGATCGCCTTCAACAAAAATAACAATGTCCAAATCAGTGAAGCTTTCCTCACGCGCTCTTAGCGCCGTATTTATTGAGCCAAATGTTTCACCTGTCTGAACAAGTTTAAAGCCCTGTTCATCTGCCAGGTAGCAGTTTGAGGGGTTTGAGCCGAGCATAAGCCAGGCCAAATCTGGACGTGGCTCAGTTCCTGTACCTTGTAAGACGACCATATACGGCGTGGCGGTCGGTTCTATCTGGATTTGATACAGAACCGAATTCGCCAGCATCATATCAAAACCAAATGTATAATTCGCATAATTCAAAATTTCAGGATGCAGCGAAGCCGCGATTTCAAAGAGGCTGTCTTGTTCGATTGTCAGATCAATTTCGCTCAACCGATCGTCATCTAAGTCTGGAAACGAGTCAAAGAAGGGCTTTCCTGGATTTTCCGTAAATTCAGATAACTCACTATTACTGGCGCAAGGCCCGTTAGCAATTTTGCGGATCATGTCATCCGACAGAAAATAAATCGGCGGAACTCGGTCTTGTTTTGGCCGGCGGGCAGATGTCCTTTGCAAAGCATATAAAAGCCGGGACCGATCGGTCGCTTCGAAGTCAATCTCATTGCTGAGGCGCACTAGTTCGAGCTCGTCAGCGTTCAGGCTCAAGTTAGTTTGACCGACATCCTCTGGTCGCGGCCATTTCAGCGCCGTTTTTAATCCCATAGAATTAAAGATGAGCGATATGGTGTCGCGCTTGGGCTTAATCGTAGTCTTGTCCTTTTTTGCTGCTGTGCTTTCAGGATAGGGAAATGCTGTGATCGCGTCCTTTCCAAATCCTTCTGCCCATATCGACATCTGCTTATGATAATCTAGGTGGACGTAAGGCACATCCATGACAGCCGATTCCTCTAATTTATCATGAAGGCGATATTCGTTTTGCTTTATATACTGCTGGTACATGGCGGGGTACCAGACAAGTTGATGGCGTAAAAATGCCAAGATACGCACATCAAAGTCAGAGAGTAGAGCGCTCAGAATCTTGACGTTCGGTGTTACGAAGAACACTTCAGAACTAATGATGATGTCCGTAGCGCCGCTACTCAGGATTTCAGCTTTCAATTCAGCATATATGGCGCGGTCAACTTTGGGGCCAACCTCGGTTATCGCCCAAGCGAGTTCATGATGCGCAACGCCCCGTCGTCCGGTTTGAGGGTAGAGAAATTTTTGACGAGCGAGTTTGTCCTCATGCAAGATGCAAAAGCTTTGAAAGGCTGTTGTCCCGGTTTTAGGAATGCCAATATGGAGCCAAATCTTAGGCTTTGTCATGTTACGCCAATTCAAAGTTTTTCTGTTCGTAGCCCCAGTTGTGAATACAATAGAGCAACAATGAGCTGAATGTAAGATGACGATCAGGCTCGGTTAGCCAGTTTTCACGCAGTCCTTGCGCATTTTCTAATATCGGGCGAAGCGATGACGCTTTGAGATAAATCATCTCATCCACTCTTTCAAAATCAACTGGCTTAGGGCTCTCTTCAATGCCCATGAGCGATAAAAACTCCATTATAATGTGATCCGCAACCTTTGGAGGTTTGGGTGCCTTTTTCTTAGGCATTTTCGCTAGATCTAAAGTTAAATATCCATATCCGGTCATAATATCTGTCGATAAGTCATTCAGACACTCTTTAATCTTAGAAATTCGCTTCTCGGGCAAGTCCGTGAATAAGCCGGATTTTTCAGGATCAAACAGAACGACATCATATGCCAGAAGGTCTGCTCCATAATGGCAAAGCTGCTGCTCTAGATCTTGAACCTGCCCATCATTGTTCAGCAAGGCTGGGAAGATCTCGATCGGATAATCGGGCATAAAACCCTCGACATCTGCTGTCTTCGCCGAATTCGAGATAAGGACACATTTTTGTTTAACATGGGTGAGGGCGCGGCCTAGCGCGTTGATATTGGCATGACCCAAGGCGCGGTCAGGCTCCATATATGTACCTTCGGCCCATTCATTCCACGCATTCACAATCAAGACCTGCTCGCTATCCTTGTTGGCGGTTTTGAGCTTTTCGATCTGGCGGGAGACGATTGATTGAAATTTTTGAGGTGTAGCTCCGTCGAAAATGGTCGCATTATTTTTTTTACGCGCCGTATTATCCCAGCTTGGCATCGCGCCTCGGAATGTTGGGAGATCGTCAGCGGCCTCCTTGTCATAATTTTCCGCAACGTAACTATCATAATCATAGACCGCGCCGCCAAAATTCTCCGGAATATCCTTTTCCATTGTCACATTTTTAAGCGCCGTAAATGAGTGAGGCGGAAACTCGATCCACGCGTCGAAGCCATCAACTTTCGCCGTTATGTACCCAAAACTATTTACCGCACAAAAATATAGATCCCCCATGCCGATCTTCTTCGCGTGAGCGCGCCAGCGCTTCATCGTCTTCTTCATGTCTGGAATCAGGTCTGGGCGATAAATCGCGATCAGGGGCTTGCCGTCAATACGTGTATAGCGCGGATCATCAATATGGCGTTTCCAATCTTCTAAAAGATTGCGATCATCTTCGGGCGAATGATTTTGCGCCAGGAGGACATCTTGGTCCTTACCATCCCAGCGCCTTGTCCAGTTTTCATTGGCCCAGCATAAGAAAAAGTCGATATCGATATCCGGCGTTTTAAGGAAGTTCTCAATGGGTAAGTCGAGGACCCGTTTGCCGCCGAACCAATAATAGTAAAAAGCAAAACCTTCGATGTGGAACGCTTTGGCGAGTGCAGCTTGCTGCTTCATGACTTCGGGCAGACGGAGATCATAAAACCCAAAATCGGACGGCAATTTGGGTTGCACATGACCAGAAAATTTAGGCAGGGCCGTCGTCACATTTGTCCACTCTGTGAAGCCATCGCCCCAGAACTCGTTGTTTTCAGCGCAGGGGTGAAATTGCGGCAAATACCATGTGAAACAGCGCAGTGCAGCCGGGCCGCCCGTTATGCGCTTTTCTTCGAAAAACTCCGTCTTAGCACCGGGCATAGGCGCATTGACCCGTCCCCCCCAATCCGCACCGGACTCATTGCTGGCCAAACTGGTCGAGGAAGACTGTGTCTTGCGGCCTTGCTGATGACCAATGCGTACATAATGTACGAACGGATCAAGTTGCATCTCCTGACAATCGGAATATGTGCCCCAATACCATTCGGGGTCAAAATCAGAACGTGGAGCCATTTTATAGATGCGGCCAAATTTGAGATAATGCTCGATGGCATCAAATTTAGAGTCTGTGACATTAAGCGACTTTTTATAATATTCGTCGTCAAAAAGTCCGGACTCCTCAAGTTCAGCTTTTAGCGCATTTATGTCCCCTCGGTATTTAATAGCCTGTGTTTTGACATTGCGCGTAATATTGGGGTTGTTGCGAATGTAATCCGCGAATGGGTTTTTGCGCAGGCGTTTGAAATCAGGATTGCTTTCATAGCTTTCACCAATATTGTACCACTCTGCCGGCCAACGTCCCTCCTCTGCTCCGTAAAGCACAAAGTGAATCAGTGGCGATAACCCCGTCGCTTTTACGTCAGTGTTCAAGCGATTATACAGGTTGTTGTCTAAAGTGTCGGAGAATTTAAGGAGCTCGTAATCGGCGACAAGATTTTCATATTGCACCTTGTCAAGTTTGGGGAAACGTTCATCCAAGAGCTCTAAGAAGGTATAGTCCTCCCTATCCAATTCGCCGCGGAAAACAGATTCCAAAAACACATCACGCGCTTGTTCTTTTTGAAGATGGAGCAAATAGGGATTGGGTTCTGTTTCCAGGTTTTTAGGCATTGCGTCTTGCTCTGAAGCCATAAAAGCCGCATTGGGCTTAGCTCCGTTGGCCGCCCCATGTGCCACGTAATGCGCCATCGGAAATTTCTCAAAGCCGGCTAAATATTCGCCGTAATTTTGTTGGTAATATGCAGGATCAAAACTGCCCCTCAAAGAGAGCGCGACATAGTCGCGCGTAAATTTCTCTAGCGCCGCACGGCTGCTCGGCATTGATTTAGCGAGACACTCAACTGCACCGTCAAGACGACCTTTTGGGAAGTCTTTGGCCTCTGAGGCCAGCGTTACGGCGACCTCTTCCCAGTCTTGTTTGTATCGTAACAGCTGCGTTAAAGGATTTTGGCTATTGACTGAATGATCTGCCTGTTCGTCTTTGATAAAACATTTTTTTGGAACGAACCATGAATTAGGCATGTAATTTGCCGCCTCGCCAACCAAAATATAATGCAGTGCAGGGTCAGTATCTGTGCCCTCAATCTTCGCAGCAGCTCTGTAGTTGTTGACCTCTAAGAGATCTGATTCAATTAGGGCTTCGCGCTCTCGTAATATCGCGATAAGCTCAGACGGACTCTGTAGACTATAAACACTTTCCACAAGTTTCACCAAAGCAAGGGTCTCGTCCGGAGAAAAGCCGGGCTGTAGTGTGGATAAATAGTTATCTATATCGCGTCTGATCGGGCCTTGCGTAGAAACTGCATTACTCGGTATCCACTTGCTTATACTCGCCCCGTTCTTACGGCCGGAAACACAATAATTTGTGGCTGCAGAAAAAGAGGTTTTCTCAACATCAGCGAATTGACGATGATAATCGTCTAAATTAATCAAGCGATGACTATGAAGATAGGCAACATCATCTTTGATCTGCTCAAGAGTTTTTTCGTCTTCAATACCGTGTTCTTGGCAAACGAATCGTAAGTGATCGGTGTTTTTACGCGAAATAAAGTCAGAATTTTCAGCAATTAAGGTCTCTGGACTCGCCCCGCGCTCGAGGGCCTCGAGCAGCCAGTTCTCGTTTTGCTGATGCAAGGCGTTCAACAAATCTGTGTCTGCCCAGGGCCCGGGTAATCGGTTTTCTGATGCGCCGTAAAGCGCGTAATGGTCGCTAGGACCTAAGCCACTGTCTCGCACATCGGCATAGGTCTGCAGATAATATTCTTGATCAAATAGATTTGAGCTGCGAACTAGGTTAGCCAATTTACTCTCACCTCCCCGTTTGGAGACGCGGCGTAAAAGCGTTTTCAATTTTTGTTTTGTTGAAAGAAATTGGGACATGAGATTCAGACTTGTTTTGAAATTAAAGTTCGGATGTTTTCAGATTTTCGCCCGAGAGTTTTCGTGGTTCTACAATCTCTTGTTCGTAAAATTCAACCGCATTGTCGATCTCTCCGTGAAAAAGAATTTCACCTTTATCTAACACAATGCCTTTGTTGCATACATTGCGCATAAGCGTTCGGTTGTGGGTCGCGACAACCATGATTTGACTCTCTTCAACGTTGTTCCGCAGACGCACCTCCGCGACCTCTGTAAAACGTCTGTCTCCAGCACCAATCCACTCATCCATTAAAATTATGTCGTGATCATGGGCGGTTAAAATCGCGAAGGCCAGCCGGAGCCTCATACCATGAGAATAGGTGCTGATGGGTCTTTTTATGGCGTCGCCTAATTTTGTGAATTCCAGAATTTCCGGCACGACAGCTTTCGCCTGCTTATATGACTTTCCCATAGCCAAAGATCGCAAGATAATGTTGCTGTAACCTGAAGTGTCTTGTTCAAAGCCAAGGCCTATATTAAAAAAAGACGTCACCTCTCCGCTAACA
>ENA-ORXR01003334-ORXR01003334.1-marine-metagenome-genome-assembly--contig:-NODE-3334-length-14454-cov-11.755512_pt1 | contig 14454 bp, 14 predicted proteins | sample MGYA00237866_ERZ511479 | MGnify/ENA metagenome assembly ERZ511479 | reverse complement strand
TCCGCCTCCCGTCCCGCACCCTTCTTTCTCCTCTACCTCTGCTCCACGGCGCTCGCGGCTGCTGTGGCCACCCTGGCCCCCCCAACATCTCACTAACGTTGCCGCGCTGCTCCTACAGTAGTTGACACGCTGCGCTTTCGCGAGCTTCCGGCGCTCTAGGACAGCCCCCCACTCCACTCCCTTTCTGATGCGGCTCGACGACGACGATTATGGACCATCCATCCTTGTTCCTTTGCGCCCGGTCGCCTACCGCCTCGACCGCCGGCCGCATCTTTGCGCTTGACGGGCCGGCGCCTGCTTCATCCGAGCATTTGCGGGCGTACCAACTTTGCCCCCGGACCCTGTACCTGCGCATCTTCTACAACGAAGCGGACGCTCATCTATGGGTTGCCGGTGACTCCCAGCACGCCACTGGTGAGGAGGCTGTACTCGAAGGGCCCCACGCCCTGACCATCCACTCCACACAAGCGGCGTTGCCTCCAGAAGAAGCCCTCCTGCGCACGTTCGCTGGCGGCGCTGCGCCGGTGCTGGTGGATCTTTCCAACGTGAAAAGCACGGCTGCCTTTTTTCGGGCATTGGGCGGCTCTACCTCGGCCGACGGGGTGCGCGTCGTCGGCGTACCGCGGCACACCACCCCCTCCAACGTGATCGATGTAGATCGACTCCAAGTCCAAGAAAGGACTCTTCATTCTGCCAAAGGCGCAAAGAGGCGTCGATCATCCTTGTTGGGCAACGCCGCTGGTGCCAACGGCCGCGCACGCGCTAAGGTGAGCACCAAGACGTGGGGTGAAGCTTTCTCTGTCCGCGTGGCGGCTGGGCGGTCGGTCTTTGTGCAAGCAGCCGAGCAAACGCCCGCCAGTGTACCATCCTGGAACGGGCAGGCGGGCGGCTCTTCCTCTTCGTTGCCGCTGCCACGGCGCGGCCACTTTCAAGCTCGTGCTGGCTGCAACTCTACTGCTCCCGTGCGGCACCGCGTCGCGTGGTCGTATGGCGGCCCCGGTGGGTGGCGTGGCAACGATGAGGAGCTGGACGTGGCCCAACTCCCACCACTGCGGCTCTCCACAACGCTTGGGGGTGCAGTTCTCAGGGTGTGGTGCCTGTTGGCGAGGAGCATCAGCGTCTTTCTTTCTGGCCCGCCGGGTTGTGGCAAGACCTACCTCGTCAAGGACGTTGTCGAGTCGCTCCGCGGGGCGGGGGCGGCAGTGAGCGTTTGTGGCAGCACCGGCGTGGCAGCAGCGCTCGTGGGCGGCACCACCGTCCACGCCTGGGCGGGATACACCAACGGGGACGCCGACGTGACAACGCCTCTCAACGTCGTGCTCAACAAGGTCATCCCGCTGGCAGCCAAGAAGCGCATGTGCTCCTCGATGGTGCTCGTCATTGACGAGGTGAGCACCCTTTCGGCGGCCTTCATTACCCGCCTCGACTTGGTTCTGAGTCATGTGCGGCGGCTCCCTGACGTACCTTTTGGTGGCTTCACTGTGCTATTCTCGGGCGACTTCCTGCAGTTGGCTCCGCCGTTTGGCAACTTTGCCTTCGTCTCCGACGTTTGGCGGGACGTGTTTGGGAGCCGTGCAGTCGTGCTCGACACGCACTGGCGTCACATCCAAGACCGGCGGCTGCTGGAATTGCTCCTGCGGCTACGCGTGAGGACCCACACTCGGGCGGATATAGAGTTGCTGGCCACGCGCAGGTCGGTACATCCGCCTAGGTCGGCAGTTTGGCTGTTTTGCCACACCCTCAAGGCCAAGCACAAGAACGAAGACGAGCTGCGCCGGCTACCGGGGATGGAAGTGACCTACAACGCACACGACGTGGTCAAGGTCAAGTACCTGGAGGATGTCGAGGCGGCAACCATTCTGGACGGTTTGAGGTATCCGAGGGTTCTTTCCTTGCGGGTGGGAGCGTGTGTTTTTGTCCCCTCCAACTGTCTTCTGAAGCATGGCGTTCCTTGTGGCTCGCGAGGTGTGATGATATGCTTTTTTTGGGTCGGCGGCGTGCAGTACCCGACTGTGCGCTTCGAGCTTCCGACTGGGTGGTTCTCGACTGTGGACATTGTGCCTGCCACCGGCCGTGTGGTTGCCCTTGACGGTTTTTCTACAGCTGCAACGCGCACCCAGGTGCCGTTGGTGCTTGGCTGGGCCATAACCATTCACGGGGCGCAGGGGTGGACGCTCACCGAGGCGGCCGTGGACTTGAGCCGTGCATGGGCTGCCGGTCAAGCACTATCGGCTCTCTCCCGTACGCCGACTCTGTCCGGTCTACACTTGGTGGGGTTCGACGAGGACAAGGTCGTTGTAGATAGCTTGGCGGTGTCTTATTACGAGTCGCTTGTACCGTATTAAATTGACGTGCGCTCTCTGCGACGTCATGGGCTGCTCCTTGCCCCAGCGCTCGGTTGTTTTCCTTCTTCCACTCCTGGCCCCGTTGACTGCGTCATCCCTGCACGAAGAATTTACTCCCGCGGGGCTCGTTTATCGATCATGACCTGAAATGGAATGGCCAATTCATCCACCAGATTCGCACCAGACCAATCCATTGAACAATCTATGAAATCATCGTGTCTAGAGATTTTCTCATGCAATCAATGTGGAAATCACATGGACGAGTGCGACACCGGACAGCAAGAGGCACCACTACCATCGAGCAAACCATGGAGAAACAAACGGAGTACGGCCCAGGGAACTAACCCACAGGCAAGCGGTACTCAAGAGCGGACGCACGAGTTGTCCATATGAACAAGTGCTATCGAGGCATGATGACCGCGTTCGTACAGAGTGCGCACAACGATGAGTAAACAATGCCATTTAATCATCCTCATCCGACGACACGGCTTCGTCCGCCCTGCCATGCCTCAAAGTGAGAATACACTCGCAGACAATACTACAGAGCACCTTCACGTTCTCCGCCTCAGAAGCCACAAGTGATGGATGCACCAGCTGCCCCTCCTCCACCTCCGCCTGGATGCACAGGCGCCGGACCACACCGACCGCCCACTCGCTGTAGGAGCTCATCAGCTGCGCGACCACTTGGGTGACCTCATCCTGGGTGAATGTACGCAGGGTGGAGCGCAAGGTGCCTTTTGCGTTCATTGCCGTGATGTAGCAGAAGAACGAGTTAGAGCTCGGCTGCCAGCCGCCCAGCCGCATCACTTGCTCGTACCTGCCTGTTCGGTCCAGCAGCGCCTGCGCCCCGCCGCGACGGAACCCGTACATGCGAACCGCCTTGTCCCCATTGCACAGGTCACGCCCGATGCGCGCCAGGTCCGCCGCGAAGCGCGCATGCACCTCGGTCTCCGACTTCATCTTGAAGAACGTCACGGTGCCGGCCACGTTGCGCACCGAGAGGCTGGGGAATAGCGGCTGGTTGGATAGAAAGCCCATGTCCATGCCCACGCCCGGAGCCGAGCAAGCGAAGAGGATGAGTGGTTGCATGAGCTGGGGGATGTTCAAATGCTCAGACGGGCAGTGCACGAACGCAGTGATAATCTCGTCCTCCTGGTCCGCTGCGCTCGGCGTGGAGAAGTAGCTGAACAGGCGCAGCGTCATCACGTCACCCGTGTCGACGCCCGTCTTCGTGATTCGCAGCTTGAGTTCGACATACCGCTGGTGACGGTGCCTGCAGTAGGGACACGCACGACATGCAAGCACACAACGAGCAGACACACAACGAGCAGACACACAACGAGCAGACCAGCAGCACAGAGGACCAGAATAAAGGGAGGGATTCGTCACAGACCGAGCATCTTGCGTGAGCAGGCCAGGATCCCAAGCCCGTTAATAAGAAAAGAGAGGAGGTCACCCAACCAAGAAGAAAGAGACACACCTGTTGAAGAACTCTTGATTCTCGGCGACCGTCATGTCCGGCCAGTTGATGTCCTTGAACTTCAGGTTGATCAGGGTGATGGGCCTCGCGACTGTCATGAACGCGAAAACGTAGAAGACGTAGACGAGGAAATCGGCCAGCGCGTTCGAAGGCGGCGTGAAGGACGGTGTATCGAACTCTTCGTCCGACGACGGCTCTTCCTCGGCCGAGGCCGTTTCCGCCGCGGGTACTGAGTTGCGTGGGGCCGTCGAGCCCGCCGATGTGGTCCCACTCACGCCAACTACCGAGGAGGCGACCATGTCCTTCAACGCGGACACGAGCAAGACGCGCTCCCCGACTTGCCCAATGGTGTGCTGGTGGCTCCGGATCATCGTGTCGAAGAAGCATTGCATCATAGACTCGGTGACGGGGGCAAAGCTCAGCTGCGTCTCCCCGTCGTTGCGCGCCTCTTTGTTGGTTGCCCCGCGGAAGTCGCGCACGTCCGCGGTGGCCATGGGGGTGCCCGTGAAGGAGCCAGGGTCGGCTCGGACCTTCTCCTCCTCCCGCAACTCTGCGATACCCTTCGGCTGCCACGGGGACGTGCGCTCGCAGCAGTCCACTACGACAGGGACGACACCACGAGGGCTGTCCACCTTTGCTTCCGCAAAGAGAAAAGAGAGCCCCGACGAATAGTCTTTCAATGACGTGGCGCTCAGACGCCGACCACCCCCGGAGACGGGATAGCCGCGGCGGCGGCACTCCAAGAAGGTCGTGATGACCAACTTAGTGTAGGCCGACAGACACCGGAAGAATTTCTTCACGCCGCGGTCGATCTCTTCATCGACGGGGCGGGGCTTAGCCGAGTCGATGCACACAGTCCGCCCCACGAAGTTGGCGAAGGCACACGCGGTACGGATACGACTTGACCAGGTCTTCATCGTCGCGTTACTGCCGCGCGTGGTACCCCGGCGGGCCCCGGCGCTCTCCTTGCCGAGCGTATTTAGGCGCTTGCGCAGCCGAGATGTTGTAGGCTGCGGCCACTCGCTTGTAATAGCCATCATGTACTGGCTGACGAACGGGTCCGAGACGTCCTTGAGCTGGTCGGCCGACGGGACGACGACAAACTCAAACCGAGGCTCGATCCCCTCGGTCCCCACGTCGGCCCTATCGCCGCGGGTCTGTCGTGGTAGGACCGCACGGAGGACACCAACATCCCCGACGCTAGGGGCCCCAGAAGCGCTTAGTAGGCCGGGTTCCCGCCCATTCCGATCCCCGTCAGTGGTCGACTGCCTGACCGGATCCCCACGCACGGGCAAGGGACCAAGCACGGCACGATTCCCGCTCGCGTCCACGGCCAGCTCGACCGCCTCCTCCTCATATTGACACTGTGCAATGACAAATTGCTGCATAGCAGCGGAGGTTGGATGACGTAGAGGATCAGCTCCAGGACGCGCGGAAGGTAAAATGTCGATCGAGCCAGCGTCGGCACGAGCAGCAGGCGACGGTAACGCCGCGAGACCAACCCGACCAGGTGCCGTCGCTCCCGCAGTGCCCGCGACCATACTCCCAAGCAAGTGGCGCGTAGCCTCCATGGCGACGGCGCAGCGCAAGTCCAAACGAGCTAATGTCGCGGCAGCAGGAAGCGACGCGGGGCTTGGGTGACCCCCGATGACTGGAAAATGCCGCTGCCACTGGGAGCCTACAGGCGGGGGGGTAACGGAGGTGATTGAGAAATAGGGACATGGAAGAATTCAGAGTAGGAATGGTCAGACACAGCGAGGAACCAGGACGCCACCAGAGGCACGCACAGGGGCTCTATCTTAGCAGAAAAGACGTGACTGGACGGGCGACCGGTAGTGGACGGGTGCCCCCAAGGAACCTAATACATGTAGTAAGAGTGTGTGCGGCGCAGCGCAACGCGGAAAACGGCATGCAGAAGAGGTCGGTGTCAAGCACGGGCGGGTTTGGTAGGGGGGCGACAGAGGGCGGGCTCGTAACAGCACCAACGCACCGCAGGAAGAGCAAACAATAGCAACAGGTTGTTGAAGAGCGCTGCAAGGAGCAGCGTGGCGGGTACAGTGGCCGTGATGTGCAACGTCGGGACGCGCAGTACAACGCGCGCTGCAGACTCACGAAGAGAGGCGTCAGAGGCGTCGAGCGTAGGAGGAGCTCCTACATCCATCACGCAATGGGGGGCGTTACTCGGCCTCGTCGCGGGCGACTGTGATTTCGCGCGCCATGCCGAGCAGACACGCGAAGCAACCGCCGCAAAGCGGGCCTACGGGCCCGTGTGGCGCTACCACGCAACGGAGAACCGGCTAACCACTGCTTCACAAACGATCTCGGCACGGTGAGAGTGCCACCTGGGACCGGCAGGCGGGCACCGTAGATCGCTGCCAAGCGTCGTGGTCCGTTGGTTGGAAGCGTCGAGATCAGTTGACCGGGATCTCGACGAATGGAGCCAGCGGATCAAAGTCCCGACTCTGACAAGATCAATTGGATCCAGAATGAGCTGTGGCACCCCTACTCCTCACTCAGCGGCGTGGGTACCGATCCGTGGCGCAATGCAGGGTTCTCACGCTACGTGCTCGTCGAGGCCGTCTATCGACGAGACATCCAGTAAGGGGATAACATTACCTCGTTACTCCCTCCCTCGCAGTTCTCGCACGTGCCATCCACGCGTGGGACGTTATGATACCGCTCTTGCGTGCTCAGAAAGTCAATACTGTCCAACTGGCCTGAAGCCGGCCGCTGACCAGAGTGGCGATGAGAGTCGACTTGTACGATGTGACCTCGAAAGGTTATCTGGCACCTTCCAGTGAAGCTCTCATCTGGTTGACGCAGCGTGTTCCAGGTCTTGCTGTGAAGATTATATAGATGCACTTCCTACCTCTGGTTTGCAGCTTATTGCAACCTTGTTCGTCTCTGGTTTCGTTGTCGCTGCAAGCATGCTCTATCAAATGTTGTGTTCTGCTCAAACAGTGATGGCGCCACTGATCGTATCTCCTCTCCCAGAGAGTGTGTCGTTGACTCGAGAAGCTCGTGGTAGGTCCGGTTCCCTAAACTGCGAAAGCGTGTGCGTGGTTCCAGGGGGGCTATAGGACCATGCCCATTGCAGGCTTACCGGTAAATTTTTATTGTGTGGAACTCCATCGACGAGGCGGTGGTCGCGCGGCGCTCGTGGCTTGCCCGGAAATCACTCTCGTTATCCACCCTCTTGCCCGGGCACAGACCGCTGGTCGTGCCTTCACGCTCCGATCGCGTGCCCCATGTTCTGATCCTGATTACAAGGAGGGGCGCCTCAGACCCTACTGCTCCCTCCCCCCCTGACCATCCCCTCACTGCGGCGCCCTCTTTCTTTTCCGGCCGCCATCAACGCTGGTTTGACGCTTCTGGGAGTCGGCTTGGCGAGAAGACTGCCGATGAGCCTGTTTCCCGCTCGCCAACAGGCGCCTACCCGTCCACAATGACACGCACCCGGTCCCAGCTGCGTGGGCGAGCAACATCCACGCCTCCCTCGCCCGTTCCCGGCACGGAACTAGGGCCTGCAAACACGCAGGCGCCTGTGCCTGCGCCCCATCTGGTCGGGATGCCGGTTGTCGCCGCCCTTCTCCCTCCTACGGCGGCTGCCTTGCCTCCATCAACGGCAACTGCCGTTTCCTTCCCGCCGGGCGCTGCTCCACAACCTCCCTCGGCAGCGGCTGTCCGTATTCCCGTGTCGACGGGACTTTCCCCTCCTCCGGGTCCTGCTCTCCCTCATGCGCCGGGTTCTACTCCCCCGCCTCCGACGGATGCCAATCGTCTTCCACAAGGGCTTGCTGCGCCTCCCCCGCCGGAGCTTGTCCGGTTTGTCGAGCTGGGAGTTGGGTGGGCGACAGTGCGCGCGGTCGACTTGCAGGAGTTTTCTGACGTTCTCCCGTTGCTGGCGAACGCCTTCCCAGCGAATCATCGGCCGCCACCTCTTCCTGCTGTGTGTGACAACACCCATCCTGCCGATGTCATAGAGGCTGCCTTTCCGACGGTGTCTGAGGCCAGGGTTCCTTACGCACTGGCTTTGACAGCGGCACCAGAGGCGTTGGCGCTGGCGCTTCCGGCCGTGCAGGGACCAAGTCCACCGTGGATGGAGATGATGGCAGCCGTGGGTGATCGCTTCCCAATGTCAACGGCCTTGCCGTGGGCGGCGGCTCACCTCTGTCGGATGGACGGCGGTGGGCCTGCCGCGCGCGCCCGGCAGGCGCAGTGCCCGTACTGGACTAGTGCCGCCTGCCGTGCTACCGTATACTACTCCTCGGAGCGACTTGCGCACCTGTCTGGTGAGGTGTTGCGCGTGTTCCCGCACCCTGACCATGTCGTACGGCAGCGGGATGCCGCGCTGCGGGTGCGGGTTTCTCATGGTTGCTTCTCCGCTCTTGGTTTATCTAAGTTATATGGCCGGGAGCTTCTGGCCCCAGGGTTTGGTGATGACGCTAACCGGCCGCTTTGGTTGACGTACGTCGTGCTGACGACACTTCGTCACTTTGGGCAGACTGTTGGCATGCGCGAGGTGCCATGTGACGAGCACAGCCAGTCGATGGCGGCCGACGTGATCATTGTCACACACGGATTGTATGAGTAGCATAGTCTAGAAGCTACGCTGTTTTCTCACAATTTCTGCCACGACCGCCTCGCTTGCTTGCAGCCAACAGACCCCACCACGACCTCTTCAGCGCGCTCTCGCCGCAGTCAAACGAAGTAGCCGCGCGGTAACTATCCACGCTCAGACATGATCTGGCCATACAAGCCCCGTGTCTGAATTTGACGTAGCCCCTGACGCGCTGCGAAACACAGCCCAGACACAGTGTCAAGCCAATGGCACTGTCTAGAAGATGATCCCGGGCTCACTTCGCCACGCCAGACACCGTCAAGATCAGATGATATCTCGGCACAGACAGGCGCATTGATAGGCTCTAGCGACCATTGACACGGCACCGACATGATATGTTTCTTACGGATGTGTCTGAGCCCTCAGACACCGCCCCGACACGAAGTATTGCATTTATGAACACTTCACAAGGGCTGCCAAATACTCCGGATCGTGCTCATGTCACCTGGGTGGTCATTTTCAGGCTTCCATGCGTCACCCCCAACACCAGCCTTGGCATTTGCATGTGAGTTTTTATCGTTCGCGCAGGTCATGCAGCTCAGGTGGTAGTCATTGCATGTCATGTTTCAGCCGGCCAGCTGCACTGGCCTTGGCAGCGGCAAACACGTGCTGACTTGCCCAGCATTCTACCATCACCGCAAGTCATCGACCTGCTCTGAACCAATGGTACTCGGCCACACCGGCAACCAGCTGCTCGACCCACTGCGACGACAAAGACAGGTCGGGTACACCAAAACTCCTCTTGTATAATGGTACACTCTACTTATACCTCGCGAGCACATTTTTCTTTGCCTCCACTAAGAGCTCTCTAAAAGGGGATGAGTTGAGAATAGAAGCCATGGGGCCGCCCCCTGGCCGCTTGGATATCCCCTGGAGCTGCTTGCGGAGGACGCTGGCAGTGGCCTTTATGGGGTCCCGTAAGGGATGGCTCGATGGCAACGCGTACTCGTCCGCCATGCAGCGCAAAGCCTGCGTCAGCGTCTTCTGCTCGTCCGTCTCGACGTTGACCTTCTGCATGGCATCAAAAGAAGCCTCGGCTGGCAACTTGATCAGGTGTGGCACCACAGAGTGCATCCAGCACAACTGCCGCAGGTACAGATGGACCTTGTTCTTGACAATGTTGGTCATGCGGGTCGTCTTGGCGTCGTTGATCGAGCCCGCTTGGCCGCCCCTATCCCGCACGTCCTTGGTGCGCTTGACGCCATCGTGGTACATGGCACCGACTGCTACCGACCCAAAGAGGCCTTGACGTCCAGCCGTCACGTGACAAAGCTTGAGCATCGTGCTGAGCTGCGTGAAGAGCGGCAGCGTGTCGAGAGTGTCCGTCACCATCTCTGGAGGTATCGTCATGTCATGGACGATGGGGTCGTAGTATTTGGTCACCACGGCAGGCGGCAGCACCGTGTTGGTGGCGGCTCCAGCGGCGTCCCCGTCGTACTAGTCCAATCCATTCCCGTCGTTCTTGTCGGCACCTTCGTTCTCGCCAGCCAACCTACGGTGGCCGCCCCCGCCTCCCCTGCTGCACCTGCTTCCCACGATGCCCCCGCAACCCCCACCTCTCCCGCTGCCATCACCGCCGCTTACCCCGCTGCAAGCCGCAGGCGGCCGTACTCGGCCGCCTGCAATGCTCTTGGCGCGCTTGCTTGGCCGGTGCGCAGAGCTAAACAGATGTGGTGGAGCAGCCTTGATGGCGGCAGCCGCCTCTTTCACCTCGGCGTTTCCTGCGAGGACCGAGGTCATGGCACAGTCGAGGCGGGTGGAAGATGCGGCAGCCGTCTGGGAGCTAGCATTGACCGCAGTCGCGATGTTCCTGGAAAGCCCGCGGAGCTCGTGGAAGTGAGACACGTTCACGTTCACGAGCGCAGCTTGTTCGGCAGCGAACGACTGCATCATGAGGGCGGCGTGGTGGGACGACGGTAGCAACTCGGCTGACACGGGGGCGGCCCGGGCAGAGACAGCAAGAGGTGCAGGAGGAAACCGTGACCCCGTCTCGTCCGGGACATCAGGGGAAGCAGGCGTCTCAAACGACAAAGCAAGTGGAGCAGCGTCGTGTGACGGGGTGAGCCGGGAAGCAGGGCCGCTTTGAGTCGACTCGACTGTAGGCGTACTATCAGGTGCAAGACGCGCCCCGATACGTGGAGGCGGGCAAAGCGGGGGTCGTGCCGGCGACGGTGTTAAGTAGGGAGATGGTGAGCGCGGGGTTGCGGCGGGGTGCTCGGGAGTAGCCGAAGGAGGGGCCGGGAGGCCTGCATCTGTCAACTCGGGGGGTCGGTCCACGCATACCCCAGGGGGATGGAGCATGGCCAATTGAAAGCCCTCGACGTCCCTCCGGCTCTCTTCAGCTTGTCCGCGCACGTAGTTAGCCATGAACATCATGCGCGCACCCCAGGTCGTGCGGTTCTGGGCATTGCACCGCACGAGGCTGGCCTTGAGCGATGCTCCAGAGTCGTCGACACCAAACGGGAGCCCCCGCTCCCGGCATAAGTGCTGCAGGGTCTCCCTGGTTGTCTCATCGCTCCGAAGCAACTGCACAGGCACAGGGGGAAGGTACGGACGGGTAGGCGCTACCGCACGGTCCCGGTCACGCTCCATGCGCACTTCCACCTCGTTGTGCAACTTCGCCTCCAGCGAATCTCGGTCCGACGCCGCCCGAAGGCGAGCCGACGCAGCCACACTGCAAGCTCCACCCTCCGCACCGCTTTGACCCCCATTCCTTCGTGCACGGACCGCCGCCGCTGCTGCTCCGGTGCATGCTCGGCGCACAGCAGCGACTGACGCCTCAGCGGCCTTCCAACACACGGCTGCCGCTGCAGCAGTAGAGGCGGCGTGTGCATCACGCACCGATGTGTCGAGAAGCGGTCCGTCCGTTGCCGTCGGTGCGACGCCCACGGCGACTGTGCGGGACGCTCCGGCACGTGCATCTGCCCGGTCGGTGGCAACGGCTAGAGCAGCTGCTGCCAGGAAGTCGGTATCGGTTGACGTAGGCCCGATAGATGCCGAAGCGGACACTGGCGCCACAGCGGCCGCCGCGCCAGCAGCGCGCACTGCAGCCACGGCCGACGCGGCAGTGCCGACCAAATCGGTGGTTGGTGACCCCGTAGCCACTCGGCCCGCGGCTGCAGTCAAGGCGTCCGCTACACGAGGCGGCGGTTCAGCACTGTGGGTATCTTGCACCGCGGAGGCGCCAGATGAGATGGTCATGCCCAAGTGGTCGACGAAAGATGGGGTAGTGAGTACAGGTGGGATAGCAGAAGGAGTGGGGTGAGTAGGTCTTGTAGTAGTGTAGAAGGTGGATCAAGGTGAAACCTGGGTACTGGAGGCTGGGAGGGGGCGGCTGCGCGACGCGGTCACGCTGACTGCCGCAGCAGTTCCACTCATCCGTCAATCCGAAACGGACCAACCCCACGCCAAGTCGGCTGGCCAGCTCCCTCGGGCCCTGATGGTTCAAAACTTGAATACGTTCGAAGCGCCCAGCGCAGTCGGGAAGATTCAGGTCTTTAGGCCAGAGGCTGGGGCTACCACCGGCAGGAGACATTGTCGAGTCTCACAACTCAATCAACATGGGCCGGCCAATGGGATCAAATGATTTTTATCAAAAGTAACAAGAGGGAAAGGACATGTGGTCCGCGTACGCCGAATGCGCCCCGTTCTTGGGCACTGCCAAGTAGGCATGCAGACACCGCAGCTGTTGGCGTCCGCGGAGGTTACTTGTCCCGCGGTGCACCAAGTCAGAACGAACAACAAGGCAACTCCCCAAAGGAATATCAACCCAAACCGGTGTGGGCAAAGTGGTGCACTCCCCCCCCTCCGCAGCCGCCCCAAAAACCATAGAACACACCTCCACCCCCATCCCCTCCGCAACCGAGACGTAGATACTTAGCAGGGTAGTGCTAGGTCCCTCCTCAACATGAAGACCAGCGTCTGTATGCGGCAACTGCGCCGGCGCACGCGGCATGGTAATCACGATGTGGGGCGTGACGCCGTCAAAAGTGGCGCCGAGGCTGGCGCTGACGCGCGCGGCCACAGACTCAAGCGGGCTCTGGACGGCCGCCTCAAAGTCACCGCTCTCCGAGGTGACTGGGACCTGGCGTCGGCCGCGGTCGGCGGCCTCCCCCAGCTCAATCATGCGCGCGTAAAGTTGTGAATTGATGATCGGCTGCGCTTCCTCTGCCGCCGGCGCGTGCGTGCCGCTGCGTACGGCGTCGAAGACGTCGTCCGGGATAACGCGGGGAAGCACCACAAAGCCGCAACCCACTGGGCCGAGCGCCAGCTGAATGGTGGCGCCAGGGTCGGAATTATCCTCGGCAAAGTCCTCCACAGCTGCGTCTAGTGCGTTTACCGCCGCCAAAGGAGCGAGCCGGAAAGGCGCCCCGCGGGCAGTTGCCGTCGAGTGCGCGCTGACCGCCACAACAGCGTCTCCCGCCGACGACGACACAGGCGCCGGCCCGCGCCCGCCCGACGGTGGGTACAGAGGGTAGCTCGCAACGCACGCCAAAGACGGGGCCGCAACGCTCGGCGTCGCGACCAAGTAGGCGGCAGCGGGCACGTCCGTCGGCGGGGGGAGCGTAGGCATGCATGGGGGGGGCAGGGGGAAGCGCGCGGCAGACGCCATAGGCCCTGCCGCTTCGCTCGTCGCCACGACGGAGACGGCGGCGGCGGGCACGTCCGTCGGCGGGGGGAGCGTAGGCGTGCATGGGGGGGCCAGGGGGAAGCGCGCGGCAGACGCCATAGGCACTGCCGCTACGCTCGTCGCCACGACGGAGACGGCGGCGGCGGGCACGTCCGTCGGCGGGGGGAGCGTAGGCGTGGGTGCGGGGGTCAGGGGGAAGCGCGCGGCAGACGCCAAAGGCACTGCCGCAACGCTCGGCACGGTTTCCACGGTGGGGGGGAACGACCAGACGATCCTCGTCCGGAAGAGGGCCGGGCGAAGGCGACCACCAGCCCCCCCCGGAGTGCCCTTGCCCGCACCGCTCGACGAGGAGTTGCAATTCTGCCGATTCTGCGGCCGCGTGACGTCGCCTGCCCCGCGCGGCGGCGTGAAAGAGGCGGAGCGCCCACTCCACGTCGTAAATGACGCCGTTCTTGAGGCGGCCGCCTTTCCACCTCGGCGGCTACGCTTGCTGCGCCGCGCAGAGTTGCGTTTGCGGCGCTTTGTGGTGCTCGTGCTTCCGCGGCTGCCATCGCCGCCGCCATCGCTGGGGCATGGAGAATGTGTCGCCATGCTCGGGCCGACAACGTAGAGCAGTGGGAGACCGGCGGGTGGAGAAGCGGACGGGGTGCAGACCACGGGTGAGAGCAGCGTAGAAGAGGATAAGGGACAGGTCAGGTCGTCGCCGTAGCAATGAAGGAAGGTTTAGTACAATAACAGCTACGAGGCTCTCCATTGTCGTGCACGCCACTATGGCACGCTCCAAAATCGACGCGTCCGTTAGGGGGGGCGGGGGGGGGGTGCAGGCAGCGCGGCGCGGAAGGCTCCTCAGGAGAAGCGAGGAGCACGGCGAGAGAAACCCGGTGACGCGACGTTTCGGAGGTTTCACGACCGTTCACGTCCGTGCTCATGAGGACGGCAGTGGTATCACAACGGAGGGCGGGGGAACACGCGGTCGCTTGCGCTGGCGGTCACCGCGGCCGCCGCCTCCTCTCGCCGCGTAGCCTCCGTCTGCACCCCTGCCTGGCATGAACTCGGCGCCGGTGGCGGCGCAGGCGAAAAAGTGCAGTCAGCGACACAACACTGCAAGCCCCACGCGGTACCATTTACCAGCCGGCACAAAACGCACATTCCCACCCCCCCCCCACACCTCACAAACGGCGGCGGTAAGCATCGCACCAGCACACAACGCGGTTAATCCCAGCGCCCGCCACGACCGTGAGTCAGGGGGCAGCAGCGCCGCCAACCCGGGCGATGGGGGCGACGCGCGCCACCGCGGCCATCCCCACTACCGTAGCGGCGACGAAAGCGGAGATGTGTAAGTGCCGACGGGCGGTGACGGCGGGTGACAGAGGTAGTT
>ENA-ORXR01003332-ORXR01003332.1-marine-metagenome-genome-assembly--contig:-NODE-3332-length-14455-cov-9.239463_pt1 | contig 14455 bp, 8 predicted proteins | sample MGYA00237866_ERZ511479 | MGnify/ENA metagenome assembly ERZ511479 | reverse complement strand
GGGGGGGGGGGGGGGGGGGGGGGGGGGGGGGGGGGGGGGGGGGGGGGGGGGGGGGGGGGGGGGGGGGGGGGGGACGGTCCCCGCGCGGCCGCCTCCCACCCCCGCGCCGCGGTTCGCCGCGCGGCGCCGTCGGGCGGCACGCGCGCGCGGGCGGCGGGGCGCCCCACCCGGCGGTGGCGCCGCCGCCCACGGGGCGGTGCGGCACTGTCTGCCGTCGCGAGACGCGCTTTTGCACGCGGCCGGCCGGGGGCGGGCGGCTGCCGGCCGCGGCGCGCGCCGCGTCGGCGGCGCGCACGTGCGGTGGCGGCGGCCGCCGGGGGGGCCGTGGCGCCCCGCGCCCGCTGCGGCAGCGGCAGCAGCGCCGCAGGCGGACGCGGCGGCAGCGGCGGCGGATGCAGCGGCGGCGGCTGCGGGTGGCGTCGTGGGGGTGGGGGCGGCGGCACCAGGGGCCCCGACGGCGGCGCGCGGGGCCCCAACGGGCGGGTCACGGGCGGGGGGGCAATGCGCCTGCAGCCCCGGGGTGGGTGGCTCGGCGGCGGTGGCGCCGGCACGCGCGTGCGGGGGTTGGCCGCACGAAGGCAGGGCCGTCGGGCGGTTGGGGGTGCATCTCGGCGGTCGGCGGGCGGGCGGGCGCGTGCATCCCGGCACGATCGGCGCCCGGCGACGGCCGTCGCGGCATGGCCGTCGGCTCTTCAGAGGGGTGTCGCCGCCTCCACGCCCTCTTAATCGGGGCAGCCTTTCGCGACCGCCTCCCTGCCCCGCCTCCCTCGCTGTCAACCTCCACACTGCCCTTCCTACCCCCACACGTGCTTTGTACCCCCGCACGCACCCTTGCCGCCCTCACACTGACCATTGCTACCGCGACACTGACCCTGTCTACCTTCAAACGAATCCACCCAACGCCCACACTCGTCCATCCGACCCCTGCACTCCCTCCCGCGCTCCGTCGGCGGGCCGCTCGACCCACTTGTCCCTTCCCCTCTGGCGCCCCCCTGCCGCCTTTTCTCCTCCCTTGCTTGCCGTATTCTCAACGGCCTGCGCCCCTCCATCTCCGACATGGGCGCATTGAACGACATGATGGGCGCCGCTCCGCCCGGCGCTTTGCCCCTACTACCCCTCTCCACGGGTGCCCGTACCGACGGGAGCGGCGGGGCTCCCAAGCGCTTCCGGCGGGGACCGGCGGTCGCCACGGGCGGTGGTGGCGGCGGCCGCCGCGGCGGCGGCGCGCTCGCCACCACCGTCTCGCTGTGCCTCGCCATGTCGGCGGCGCTCGTCACGGGGGGTCTCCTCCTCCACGGCGGCAGCCCGACAGAGGTGGCGTCGCTGCTGACCACCCGCCGCGCGGGGGCCGCCGATGGCGGCGTTGCCGCGCCGACGGCGGCGGCCACTGTCGACGGCGCCACCGCCGCCACCGCCGCCGCCGCGTCTGTGAAGGCAGCGGCGGCGGTGGACGGCGCCACCAACGCGACGCCCGCCACGACGCGGCAAATGCTCGCCGCCAGCGTCGACGCGGCGGGCGGGGATTTGCCGTCCCCCCTCGAGGACGCGGCGGGCGACGCGTCTCGGCGGGGCACCCTCTTTCGGGATCTCATGGCCGCCCGCCGGGCGGCCCTGGGGGACCCCCACCCCGCCGGCGGCGGCGGCACGCTCGGCGGCGGAAAAGCCCACTACCTCGTCGAGTGCCTCCTCGTCAAGCGCGGCGGGGACATTCTGCGGGAACACATGGTCCGCAACGGCTTGGCAGGCGTCGACCACTTTTTCATTTTTGACGACAATGGCAACGTGACGGCGCCGGGCGCCGACGGCACCGCCGGCGCGACCGTCTTGGAGGAGGACCTGGCGGCGGTGCTCAGCGTTTTTGACCCGTCCATCTACACGCACGTGCGGTCGGTCGACCGGCGGGTGACGGCCGAGCTGGTGACCGACCACGTGCAGGTGCAGCGGCGGACGTACCACCATTGCGCCAAGCAGTATGGGCCGTCGACCACGTGGATGGCCTTTGTCGACACGGACGAGTTTTTTGAAACGGCCCACGTCGAGCGCTTCCCCGGCGGCACCGGCGGGGGGCCCGCCGGCGGCCCGTCCCCCACCTTTGGGGAGGTGCCCTTTATGCGCCTGTCGCTCGCGCGGCAGCAGGCCACCGCCCCGGCGGTGCCGGTGCGGTGGGATACGGCACTGACCAATGGGCGGCAGCTGCCCCCCCCCGACGGGAGCTCCCTCGCCGCCCACTTCCCCGCCACGTGCGTTGTGGAGGGCAACCCGCGGGCGCTCCGCGACTTTAAGACGGTCGTCCAGCCGGCGACCATTGACTTTGACGACTGGTTTGTGGCGCGCAACTTTTTCGTCCACGGCGTCAAGGACGTGCGCTTGCGCTCCCTCCTCGGCCAAGAGGGGGTGCCGCCCACCGGGGTGGCGATGCCCGACCCGGCCGCCCGCGTCGAGTGGTATGAACTCCGCCACCGCCCCCCGTGGGCGGCCGTCCCCAACGTGACGGACCTCGTCGGCGGCGCCGACCACACCATTGTGCACTACTGGTCCCGCGACTTGCTGTCGTACGCGCGCAAGATGGGGCGGGGGCGGCCCAACAATGGGATTGGCAAGGGCGGACCCCGCACCTTTACGGACCTCCTCAAACGGGAGCGCGCGTGTACGGCCGTCGGGCGCGTCGCGTCGGTCGCCGTCCGCCTGCCCGTCGTGCACCGCTACTTGAACGACTTGCCCCGCCTCGACGCGCGCGCCCTGTGGTGGTTGGACGATGAGCGCGACGAGTCGGAGGAGGCGACGGCGGAGGATGCGGCCGCCGCTGCCGCCGACGGGGGCGGAGACGGCGATGAGGTGGCGGGCGAGACGGCGTCTGAGACGCTTGCTGCCGTGGCGGGCGAGTCGGCCAAGACCCGCGCCCTCGTTCGCTCCCTCCGCCGCCGCATGCCGCTCGACAACGTCGCCATGTGCACGAAGTTGGGGATGTGTGAGGTCAATGCGGTGGGGCGGCGACTCGTGTCCGAGGGGGCAACCGCCGCTGACGCGGCGGCGGCCGTGTCGCGCCAAGCCGCACCGGGCGAAGACGATGCAGCCGTGTTTCCCTACGCGTGGGTCAAGTGGTACTTTCACCCGACGGTGACGGCGGAGCAGGGGCAGTATGTCGACACACCACTGCCGCCGCGGAGGTACTATTGATGTGGTGACGGTTGGGGGGGGGGGGCCGGGGGGGGGGGGGGGGGGGGGGGGGGGGGGGGGGGGGGCACTGACTCGAACTGCTTGCGTGCGCCGAGGGCAGACGCCATTGGGGAGCGTCACCAGGGGTGGCGCGCCCCATTTCACAGACCTTTTTAATCACCCTTGTTGATATTAATACCAGCCGAGTCGCCGCGAAACTGGGATGAGTAGACACCAGTCTGTAGCGTGTTCCGCCGACCAGTGCATACACAGTCACAGAGCAGAGCCGCCGCCACGGCCGTGAGGCTTGGCATGGCTCCCGGCAGTGGAAGAGTCAACAAGGATTGGTGGGCGCTTGAAGGCTCGAGGCGCAACCTCGGCTGCTCTCTGCTGTCCTTGTCCTTCTCGCTCCTGCGCCATCGTGGAGGCCCAGCGCATTTGATCCTGAGCACCGCCCGAGCCAAGCAATCGGCGATCGCCTGAATGACACAATGTTGAGATCTATTACAAACAATTTTGGGCAGCACAAGTGGATAGGCTCCTCCGCCGTCCAGCGCGTCCACCTGCAACGCCGCCGCCAACCTCAGATGATGACGATATTTATGGTGCTTTTCACAAAAACTGGATCCGCTTCATCCGCTTCATCGGCATGCACCGCCCTCTGAGCCAATGAAACAGCGATTTTGCATCGGATGCTGATGCATCAGGGTCCAGTTCTTGTGGGAAGCACCATAGCGGTGGGCTACAATGTCGATAGTGGTGGGCTACAATGTCGCTGGATGGATAACGCGAATGCATAACTGAAATGCGTGTTTTCGAAATTACTATGTCTGTGTCTCTGGCCACCTGGACAGAAACAGAAATGGGGATTCAGAAAAACATCAGCGAATTGTACACTCAAACGGCTGAAAACCACTCAGAGGCGAAAGCAAGACAGATGGTGACACGTATCTTTCCGTGGCTGCACTTTTCGCACACGTCCGCCCTCATGTGCGGCACCCGCGTGCGCTCAAGCCTTCGCTGCGCTCGACAGGCCCCCTTCGTCACCCGCCGCACCGTGTTTCCAGTGCGGGTGCCGCGCCACCGCCCACATCCTCGCACCACGGTGCCCCCGTTTGCCGCCATCGCCGTCGCCGGGTGGCCCCCACACGTCCCCGCCGGCTGGTCTCGCCATCCCCGCGGCCCCGCCTCGGTCTATTGGTGGTGTGCGACGCGAGCGGCTGCCGGTGGACGTGCTGCTGCCATTGCCGGGCGCGGCTTGGTCGGCCTGCATTGCCGGTGCGTCTGTGGTTTGTCCCTGGCCCCCCCCCTCATCCCACTGAACGTGGGGTCTGCCTCTTTACCCCCCCACCCGCGGTCACCATGTCGGGCGCGGGCGCCCGCGTGCCCGTGGTGCCGTCGCGCATGACGCTGCAGCAGATCAAGGGCCGCCTGTCGGGCGCCAAAAAAGGCCACTCCATGCTCCAAAAGAAGGCTGATGCGCTGACCGTGCGCTTCCGCTCCATCCTCAAAGACATCCTTGAGAAGAAGGAGGGCGCCGGGGAGCAATCCAAGGACGCGATGCTCGCGCTCGCGCTCGCCAAGTACGCGTTTGGGGAGGAGCTGACAGTCGTCATGGGCGAAAGCGTCGACGAGGAGGCGGCGTGCAAGGTCAAGATGACGCCCGACAACATTGCGGGCGTGACGCTGCCCGTTTTTTCGCGCTATGAGGGGGGGGGGAGGGGGGGCGCTGGGGGGCTGGACGGCGGCAAGGCCGGCGGCGGCAAGGCCGGTGGCAAGGGCAACGGCGGCGGCAGTGGCGGCGGGAGCGCGGGCAGGAGTTTGGCCGGCCTCTCCAAGGGTGGCCAACAGATTAGCGAGTGCCGGGAGACCTTCTCGACGACGCTCGAGCTGCTCGTCGCGCTCGCCTCCCTGCAGACGTCCTTCATCATCCTCGACGAGGCCATCAAGCTGACCAACCGGCGAGTCAACGCGTTGGAGAATGTGGTCGTCCCCAAGCTCGACAACACGGTCAAGTACATCATCTCGGAGCTGGACGAGATGGAGCGGGAGGAGTTTTTCCGTCTCAAGTTGGTGCAGAACAAGAAGGACCGCGACCGGCGAGCCAAGGATGCGGCACTGGAGGAGATGCGGAAGCAGGCGTTGGTGCCGTTTTCCGCCGACGCGTTTGAGGCGGAAGACGCTAAGGCGTCGTTGTTGGCCGACGCGGCGGGCACTGGCGACCCGGATGTGATCTTTTGAGGGGGGCGATGCGTGTAGGGAGGGATGCGTGGAGCCCAAGGATGACATGGTGCTGCTGCTGTTTTGTGTAATGTATTTCAGCTTTCTTTTTGCTGGCAACGCGTGCATCGAGGCGTCAGCGTACAAACGCGCGCCGCGGGGCGCGCCGGTTGCGGCCGCCGCATCGAGTCATGTGGCCAGTTTGACACCATCAACTGCCATTGTTGACATACCAGACAATACAGGTGAGCAGTGTCACACCCGAGCGCCCGATTGCTCCCCCCGGCAGCGCCGCTCGTACGCCGCCCACCCCGCGTCCCGGTACTCCTTGGCCGCCGCCGCCGGGTCGTCCGCCTTGTAAATCCCCCGCCCGACAATGATCACGTCGGAGCCTGCCTTGCCGACCACATTCTCCGGCGTTGCGTACTGCTGGCCGAGCGCGTCCCCACCCCCCCCCATCTTGACGCCCGGCGTCATGCACACGCACCCGTCGCCGCCGAGCCCCCCCTCCATGGAGATGAAGCCAAAGACGAGGTCCGGCTCGGCGACGGCCATGGCCACCGCGGCCGGGGTGTAGCCCGGCAGCGCCGTCGCGAGGTTCCCCGCCGAACTCATTTGCGCGAGGACGAGCACCCCAACCGGGCGGCCGCCCGCCTCGACGGCCACGCGCAAGCCCGACAGGATGCCCGGCCCGGGCACCGCGTGCGCATTGACAATGTCCGCCCACGAGACAATGCGGTGGACGCCGCCCGCCGCTTGCGCCACGACTGTGTTGCCAATGTCGGCAAACTTGCGGTCCTCAAACACCAGAAACTCGTGCTCGTCGGCGAGCAGCCGCAGAGCCTTGGCCGTCTCGTCGGTCCAATCCGTGACCGTATCCGCGTGCGTCTTGAGTACCGCCACGTGCGGGCCGACGGCGGCGGCGAGGCGCAGCAGCTCCGCCGCCGTCGTCACGTCGGCGGCGACCGACAGGTTGGTTCGCTTCGTGTCCATGAGGCGGAGGAGTTTGGCGCCGACGAGGTTGGCCACCCCCGCCGCTCGGTCTGTGTACGTTTTGGCCGCTGGCGCGGTGGCAGCGGCGGCGGCGGCCGCCGCCTCGGCCGGTGGCGGCGCCGTCGCCGCCGCCGCCGCGGGCGCAGTGCCGACCTGGTTGGCCGCCAAGAAGGCGCGCACGTCCGCCGCGACGGCTGGGTCGACCTTGGCTTCGGCGACGAGCACGTCGAGCACCTGCCCGACGCCGAGCGCCGCGTGGACGGCCACCCCGTCGGCAGCCAGGCGCGCGACGGCGCCCTGCTCACGGTCTAGCAGCACCGCCACGTCGGTGACGACGCAGCCCTGGTCCCGAAGCGGCTGCACCGTCTCCATGACGGATCCACCGCTCGTCACCAAATCCTCCACGACGAGCACCTTGCCGCCGGGCTTGATGGCCCCCTCAATCGACTTTTTCGTGCCGTATGCCTTAACCTCCTTGCGGCGCATGAGCATCGGCACCCCCGTGGAGAGGGACATGGCCGTCGCAAACGGCAGTGCCGTGTACGGCACCCCGCACATGGCCTCGTACGACACCGAGGGGGGGAGAGACGCGAGCAGCGTCGACGCAATGAGCGACAGCAGGGGCGGATAGGAGACGGTGATACGCAGGTCAATATACAGAGGGGATTGGATGCCCGACTTGAGCGTGAAGCTCCCAAACTTGATGGCGCCAACGTCCGCCAGCTGCAACACCAGCGCCCGGTGGGCTGGCGACAGGGGGGGAGACATGTCGGCCATGGTGGCAAGACGACCAAGTGGACAGCGGGGTCAGGAGGTTATTCCGGTCGGGCGGAGCAAGCGGTGGGTGGGAGTGGTGGCGCGGCGTCTTGAGGCACTGGCTGCGGAAACGGCTGCGGCACCTGCAGTGGCGGCGATGGTGGTGATGATGGCTGCTCTCGCGCTGGGCCAAGGACGAGACACGGCGGATCAGCCGTGGCCGCGAAACCAGAGGTGTTGAGTGACTTGCGTTTGATGACAATCAGGTTGGTTATAATTGTTAACTAAGAATAAATCGACACCTGTTTAATGTAAGTCCCAGGACCCAGTCGAAGTAACCCCCCTCATTCAGATATGCAACCCCCCTTTTACGCATGATTTCAGAGATGACAGGAATGCGCTTTGTGGTGTTGGATTGTCGTCCATCCCCCTCTTTCCACAATTGTCCAGCTTCGGGAACAATCCCAGCTGTCAGAAAGTGGTCTACCACTACGACCATGGTAGTACCGTGGCACGCCGGGCCTATTCTCTTTCGTCCTCCAGTTGCAGACGACTCGATAGCTCATGTCATCCTTCTTTTCTGCTTGGACAAGCTGTTCGAGCCACGGTGCTGCCCGCTGCCTATGAAATCCTTGCTGGTGGACTTTCCCCCCCTCCGCCTTGAAGTGTGTAGATCGCCGCACTCACGCATGGCTCAGAGGCACATTTTTCCTGCCTCCCCGATCTATGATCTGAACAGAAACGGCAAGATGCTCGCAGGCTACCGCCGTTCTCCAAGAAATTCCCGCACTCCAACTGGTGCGCAAGCGTTCCAAATCGGCCTCTACGACCCCGCAGAGACCGATTTGAGACATATATGGGACAGTTGCAGTGCGGGATTCTTGGGAGAAGGGCTGTACATCTTGTTCTTCTTCAAGGCTGCAGCTAGCTCAGCTGAAGCTGATGCGTCGTCGGTTTCTGGTGACTCTTGTCCTTGTTGGTCGATCGACACCACCAGAGCCGCCCGGTCTTCTCCTTGCAGTCATGGTTTCGAAGCATTGCACTTGCGACCTCAACAGGTGCCCAGAACCTGCACCGAGGCGACCTCGATTGATATTTCTGGCCAACACAGTATTTTCTCAAAGTGTTATTCACCGGTCGCAAAATGACATATGGTTGATTAGATCACCCAAGGTCGCCTCATGCGGTGTATAATCCAAGAGTGATTTAATTACAAAAAAGCCGGACCCACTTTTTATTGAATCGCACTTGGGTACAGTACAGTACCACCCAAAGAAACGTCGAAGAGACTTTCTATTGAATTGTGCCTATCCAGTGGTGCCCACTTTGTGTCAGCCATGGCGGGGAGCTCGGCAGAGTGCCTCGGCCGTGTGCGATCCCGCCGCGCTGGACGCGCGACCTACCGCCGCTCGGCGGTGGCGGGATGACAAACACGCGACGAGTCAATCGCAAGAGAATGCACTAGGGGATCATGCACCATCAGAAGCGCAAACGGCGAATGGTGCACATGTGGAGAGGCATGGAACCGAGCGCGGCTTCTTTGCACAAGCACCAAAACCACCGAGGAGCAGCAAACGGGGCGGGCGGTTGACCAGTGCATACCACCCAGTGCGTACTACCCATGCTCACCAAGCACCCCTGAGCCCAATAGATGATGCTTTACAAATGTACATGCACGGGACCAGGCGGGGGAGTATAGGAGACAAACACCCACAACGACGGGAACTGCGTGGACAGTTGACAGCTGGCAAGACATGTCCCGCATACCTCACTTGGACGTGTGCTCTGACTCCAGCTTCTCTACCTACACCAGGGAACACGCACAACAGGTGGACAGAAAGAAGCGTGCCACCTATAAGACAAGGGCGTCAGTGCCAACACAGAGGGAAGGAGCGAAAGCACTATGATCCACATCTTGACCCTCACACACTCGCACACAAGCACATGGTAAGCGAAAAAGCATAAGGCGTGGACAAAGGAAACAATACGTACGCGACGCGCCAGCGTGGCCACCGCGGCGGTGACGGTGGAGGAGGCGGCCTTAATGTCTTGCCGACTACATGGGGGAAAGAGCCACAGGAGGAGTAGAACCAGGGCGCGAAGAGAGGCATGCGGATGGGACAGACGACGACGGCAAGATGTCGAGGGTATGGCGTCAGTTGCGGAGCCGAGAGTTGGTAGGATGTCGTGCTGACAACTTTCAGCAGACCGGTCCACCTTCCGCAATCTCCCCCCATCCACCAGCACCTCACAGCCGCCACCGCAGCCACGCGGCGATGGCTTCCGCACGCGACCACAAGGAGCTCAACTTGCATCCTCTCCTCACATCCTACTCTCCTCCTTCACGCCCAACTCGGTGCAGCATCCACCGTTGGCACATCGCCACCCGCTTCGCCATAAACGCGACCAGGATTCCGACTTCGCACGGCGGCATTAGCCGCGGAAAGGCAGCAGCACCACACACGACGTACAGCATAATGTACCCACCGGTGCCGCCAACGGCGGCGCCGGCCAAGAACGCAGAGAGGCGACCTAGCATGGCGGTCGATCGGCGACGAAGGGGGCGGAAGGGGAGGTATAGTGGCCGATGGAGGCAGGGAAAAGAGCAGGGAGGGTGGATGGCGTGGTCCGTGGGTCTGCACCTGGCTTGAGCGCACGAGGGTCGGTGTTCGTGGAACCAAGGCGCCACGAGGGTATGGTGAGTGCCGCGGGTGTGTGCAAAGCAGGCCTGTTTCCGCTCCGCGCGAGATTTGGACTTCACAAACGAGACTCGCGGATGTTGCTGTTCACTGTTTAAATACAGGGGGCCACTTAAAAAACCTCCGGTGTACCGTGCGTTCACGTTTTTTAGTGAAGCAGCTTGGCCGCTGAAACTGCATGGATGTCAATCATGTGGATTCCTTCCCCAAGTGTGTCATTCGTTCATGACACGAGGAAACTACATAAATATGTTCAAGTGCTCGAAAATAAATCTGAGGCCTGCCTCAGTTCTTCAAGAAAATTCGTCCCAAGGCACGGGGAGGTGGCCGACAGCAGCCCGGCCGCCAGCGTGCCACCGCGGGTGCAGCTCACCGCTGTGGGCGAAGACGGCGGGTGTAAACCTTTAGCTCACTGGGACTCCTGCATTTGAGAAGCGGGGCGTGTCGCCCTCGTGGGACCGGGACGCTACTCAGAAGCTCGTGAGGGGGGGTGTTCGACCAATCACTGAAGAGAACGCCCTGCATGCCGGTCAGAAGTGTGGCGAGGGGCAAGTGTGACAGCTCCACGCTGCAACGCGCGGAAACGCGCGCCTATCGGCAGCGGCCTTCGCGCCGCGTTCGCCGACAGAACTCGCAGTCAACACCCCCCTGCCGCTCTCTCCACGAGCACGAACGGTCCACCTGTGCGCCGCAAACGCACACACAGCACAGCTACGCTGCGACAGCTGCCGCCCCCTTCGATCGCTGCCAGCGCGGGCCGAACGTGCCGTGCCCACACGCTCGCGGTTGGCGGCACTCCCCCTCCCGCCCACGACTGGTTGGCAGCGACGAGACACACTCCCCAGCCGCCCGCTGAAACCCCTCCCGCCCCCGACCCGTTGGCGCGCGGTCCCCGCGAGCACCTCCGCGCGCCCTGCCTGCCGCCGTGCCACCGTCAGCGTGGGGGCCCTTTCCCACCCACCGCTGCCGCACGCAGCACCGAGGCGAGACCGACCCCCCCTCAACAGCTGCGTCACGCTGCACCCGTCTGTCGTCGCCGTCCGAGGAGGCGGCGTGGCGGCACGCGGCTCGTTTTTCGCTGCTGTTTTCCCTTTTTTTTTGCGTCCCGCTCGATTGCGTCCGGCCCCGGTGGGCGGGGTGTGCCGGCGCGTGTGTGGCCGCCTCCCTCCCGCCGCGCGCGCGCCCGCCTGCCCGCCCGCTCACACCCATCCGGCGTCGGTGGCGCTGCGGTGCCCCCTCGGACACCCGCGACCAGTTTGGCGCGAGTTACGCCGCGGTGTCCATCCCTCCTTCCCCTTTCCTATCTTTCTACTGCTTCCCTCTGGTCGGGCTGTGGAGTGCGCGCGTGGTCGTTGACCCCTACCCCTCACCCCGCGCGCCCACCCCCCTCCCGCCGCCATGGCGGAGGAACGGGATGTCCCCCCGCTGCCGCGGGTGCCGACTGCCATCCGCGAGACGCTGCTGGCACCAGCGCCCGAGTTGCCCCGCTACCCCACGGTCATCCGCGGGAGTATGCCCGAGGGCGCCGCCGGCTCTGCCGCCGGCGTGTCGCCTGACGCGGCTGTGCGCATCGGGGCAGCGCCTCCCAAGTTCCCGTCCCTGATGGACGTTGGCGTCGGCAATGCGCAAGCAGCCGCCAACGCGATGCCCTCCGCGCCGGTTCTTGGGGGCGCCGTGGGCGTGGCGCCGGTGCCCAAGTTCCCCTCCCTGACCGACGTGGGCGTCGGCCCCGCGCAGGCCGCGGCAGACGCCATGGCAGCCGCGCCGTCGTTGGCGCCGATGAGCCCCATTGCCGAGTCGTCGTTTAGCGGCCGCCCCAGCGACGTGTCGATGCGATCGGACGCGGACCCGTCCTTTGCAAGCACGGGGGCGCCGCGGGACAGCGACGTGTACGACGACGGGGAAGGTAGCCACGAGCCAGGGGATCACATCATCGATACGGATGGGGAGGATTCGACGTCGGACGTCCAGATCGACGATGAGGACGATGTGGTGGTGGACGATGAGGAAGACGAGGAGGTGGAGGAGGAGACTATTGTGGATGATACCAGCCGTGCTCCTCTGGCTGCAGGTGTGGGCGCTGCGGCAATGGCCAGTGCTGTCGCCACTGGTATGGTGTCGAGCGGCGATGATGAGGAGGAGGATGACGATGACGAAGTCGCCAGCAGCGAGTACACCATGTCACGGGACGGGCGGAGCTTGGCGTCGAGCTCGATGCGGATGCTCGACACGGACGACGAGGGCAAGATCCTCGGCGACCCGACCGGGATGGAGGAGACGACCGCCGCGATTGCGGCGTCGGGCGTGGCGTCGGCGAGGGCGGTGGAGGCGCGGCTGGCCGCCCTCGCGCTCGCCGATGAGGTGCACAGCGACGCAGCCGCGACGCGTGCGACGCGTTTCTCAGGTCTCCCCTCGGAGACCGACTCCTCGTCGGTCAACGAGAGCGAGATGGACCCATCCGTGGGCGGCGACGACCACGACGACGCGCTGGGCGTGCGGGGCGTGCCTCATGTCGGTGACCATGGCGATGAGGACGCGGAGAGCAGCGACAATAGTGAGACGGCGTCTGAGACGGACGTGGCCACGGCCGCTGCAGTGGACGCCGACGACGAGCCGTCAACGGGCGCGGCGGCGGGCGCAGCTGCGGGCCTGGCCGGCGCCGCCGTCCTTGGCACCCACTTCGCGTCGCGCGAGGCCCGCACCACGGATGAGGATGGCCTCCCGCGCGTGCGCTCGACGACGATTGAGACCGAGACGGTCGCCACGACGGGCCCCGATGGCTCCACGGTCGTTGCGTCGACGTCGACCTTTACTTCCCGCGCGGGGGAAGCGCCCCCCGACCCCTATGCAGGGGCGGGGGACGCGACCGCAGCGCGGTCGGCGCCGCCGCTCGCCGGTGCTGCCGTCGTTGTACCGCCGGCCACGTCGGCGCCGCCGCCGCCGCCCCCCCCGACGGCCTCTCCATACTCGTCGACGGTGCTGCCCGGCACCGCGTCCATGAGCGGCGCCGGTGCGCCGCCGGCGTCTACCGGCGCGCAGGTGCTGGCGCCGTCGGATGAGCGCAGCGTGGCGGTGGTCGACGGCTCGGCGGCGCGCGCGGCGGAGGTGCACGTCACTCACGATTACGCGCTCAGTGGGGCGCACGAGAATGGGGTGAACGACGGCGTCTTTTTGGACGTCAACACGCTCGCGACGGCAGGCGCAGACGGCAAGGTGTGCGTGTGGGACGTTGATTCGGCGTCGGTCAAGCTCCAGTTTACGCCCTTTGACAACTCTGAGGCAGTATCGGTCGTGTCGGCGCTGCCGACCGCGCCCGGCGCGCACCCGCAGCTGGTGTGCATGTCTGCCCGTACCCGCCTGATGCGCATCTGGACACTGACGCCCGACGCGGCGGTGCTCATGAGCTCCATGCAGCTGCCGCGCAATGAGAAGGACCTGATCATGACCCTCCCGGTGGCGGAGCCGGCGGTCGCCGAGGCAGCCGTCGCTGCCCACGCGGCGGCGGCGGCCGCGGCGGCGGACGCTGGGGCGGAGGAGGCGGCTGGTGCTGAGGATGAGGACGACGACTTGACCAGCGAGGACGAGGAGGACAGCGAGACGTACCTGACCGGCGATGACCAGATGCCATCGGGCGAGGAGTCTGAGGAGGAGGAGGGCGTGTCGGTGGGCGCGCCAGGAGCAATGCAAAGCGACCGCTACGGAGCGCCCGTATCGGTGTAGCGGGCCGGTGAGGGCGGGGGTCGGGGTCGCGCCTCAGACGCGGCCCGTCTGCGCGTGCTCGCGCGGCCGAGCGGCGACCACCTGCCCTTCTTTTTGCAATCGACCCGCGTCTGCCTGCCTCTCTTGTGTGTGTGCGACTGGCCACTGATTTTTGAGGGGTGCCCCCCCTTTGTGTGTGTGAGTTTGTCGCCCGCATTGCGCTGTGTGCGGGGGCGGGGGAGAGCGCCGGGGTGGGCGGCGGCGCGGCTGCCGCCGGGTGCGTTTGGGTTTTGCCCACCGCGCCGACCCCGTCTTTTTCTTTTTGCCCGTGGGCGCGCTCCGCGTCGGGGCGTGGCGCGCGTGCCCCCGCCGCGCCGCGGGCCCGTGGGCCGGGCCGCGCCTTCCCTTTTGTGCGCACCGCGCCGGGCGGCGGTGGCCGCCCCCGCCGGGTCTTGGGTTGCGTTTTTGTACCACTTCTCTTGCCGTTCACGTGCGCTTCTTTTTCGTTGCATTCCGTTGCCGTGAGGGGGGGGCCGCCCTGCCGGCGCGCGAGCGGTCGCTCGGGCTCGCCGTCTGTCTGTTGCCGCGCAGAGGCGGGGGGCGCCTGGATGGGGACAGGGAGGAGCGTGGTGCATGGGGGGGGTGTCCAAGCTGGGGGGTGGGGGTGCCAGACGGTGGCGGCCACGCGCGGCTCACGCGGCAGACTGCGAGCCAGAGGGCGTGGCGCCGTCCATGGCACCGGGGTGTCGTGCGGCAGAGGTGTGTCCCCAAGGGGGTGCGCCACGCGGCGCGGCACCATGACCACATGGTACGACTCGGCCCGATGCATCAAACAAGCGACCCGACGAGACACGGACAAGACAAAAAAACGCCGCACGCGCTCCCCCTGCCGACCGTGGTGGCGTGCAGCGCCCGCACCCCCCCCCCCCCCC
>ENA-ORXR01003331-ORXR01003331.1-marine-metagenome-genome-assembly--contig:-NODE-3331-length-14457-cov-3.402017_pt1 | contig 14457 bp, 17 predicted proteins | sample MGYA00237866_ERZ511479 | MGnify/ENA metagenome assembly ERZ511479 | reverse complement strand
TGGGTCTGAGTAGTTGCGCCGGAACTGCTTGAGCGATTCACCCTCGGGACATATGTATTGGTCGTTCGAGGCGTCCCATTCAAAATCGGTACAGCTCCATGTGCCGTCAGTCATCCAGCTTTATCAAGCACAGGAATGTGTGGATTGATTTTGCGACCAACGAGCCAACCTAGCATCGGCCCCGATCTATAAGCGCTATTCGCGATGAGGCATTCAGGATCAATATCATGGCGATCCTTCATACGGTCCAGCATGGTACGCACCGATCCGACCTCAGCTTGACGGATGGATCTGGTTCCCTCGACGTCGACAATCACGCTGTGATCTGTGTTGATCAGGTTATTGGTCGAATAGCTAAAGAATTCAGGGCCTTTATGGGCGGCTGTCCACTGGCTTGCTGGATCAGAATGGGACATGAACTTGGGCTCAACCTCAGATGTTGTACCAAAAGCGGCGTCATCCAAAACATCCAGATATGCCTTCACAGCACATGGCGCATCACTAGCATCAATGGCGTTGCGATCCCAGTCCTCCTTTGGCGTAGAGTTCTGTTCGTTCGCGTCAGCCTCAATCAAGCTGGCGTCGGCTGCCAGGCGTTGGCCACTCACCAAGCCATCCTAGATGCACCGCGCAACGGTCTTCTCAAACAGGTGCCGCAACAATGCACTCTCCCGGAAACGCCCATGCCGGTTCTTTGAGAAGGTTGAATGGTTTGGGATGGATCAGACAAATCGAGGCGACAAAACTAGCGGTATGCAAGGCTCAAATGTACCTCTTCACACAGCCGACGCTCTGACCTTATGCCAAAGCAATAGCCTACCAACAGCATCCGCCCTCTCATGCATGTAAACATGCACTGCCGGGTAATAGATCAGCAGCTCGGGATCGATCGAATGGCGGCCTGTAAGAATGTAAAACTCAGCAAGATACTGGCGGATGTCACTCAGATCAACGAACCGATCAATCGAGCGCAGCAGGTGATCTTGTGGAACATGGTTTTACAGCGAGAACTCATAAAATAGCGCCTCCTGTGCTTCCTGCTTCGGTCCCATCATCGCAAAATCTCCCGCATTCTTAGGAGAATTGAACCAGTGGATGCACTTCAAATCAACAAGAGTTCTTCAACAGAATTCGCCCTTGGTGTCGGTTAAAGCGAGCGATCCAAACCTAACGTTGATTAAAATCAACAATACTGTGGTGCGATACATCAGACGGGACAGTTGCTGCGAGCATAGCATTAGAATGATAAAGCCACCGCCAAGGGGTACAGGCCGTAACTCGTCGACGGACTATTCAAGTACATCGTCATCCCCTCGTGCCCTGTCGCGCTTTTCCGCGAGTCTTTTCGCCTTGGCATATTCCATTGTACCACGAATAAGGCGGTGTTGGTAGTAGTCGATGATCAAATCGTTTTCCTCTTCTGTGAAGACCAAGTCGGAGCACAAATCCTTCATTAGCTCGCCGCTCTGAGATTGGGTCATCTTGGCGTAGTGCGTTTCCGTGATCTGCTCGTCCGAATGACCGAGATTCATCGACCAGGCTTTACGTTGCTGATGTGAACGGCACATCTGATCACCTAGTGCTTTTAGGCTGTGTCGCGCAGAATGCGGCGTGTAAGCTTTGCCCACTCGCTCTGACGCCTTTGCAAAGGCATCTTGCAAGGGCTTGCTCGAAGACAAAGGCTCGACCAGAACATCGCTCGCCGTCCGCGCCACGAGTTGTCTGCCAACTGGAAACAAAGCGCAGTGAGGTTGAAATCCAAGGTCTTGCAATTCCCTCACCCAAGACAAGAAAATCTTTTGAAACGCTTCCGTTCGCGGAAACCACTTTGAGCGGTAGGTCTTTCCGTTCTTGGCTGGAACTTCCCTTGCATCCTGCAAAACTGATCGGCTGTCAAAGTCAACGTGCTTGATTCGAAGCGCGGAAAGAGCAGCGGCCCTGAAGCCCGAGACAAACGTAAAAGCAACCATTGCGCGATCACGGCGTTGGAGGACGCTCTTCTCCGGCATCAACTCAACCATGTGCCACGCTTCATCGAGCGTTGGGTGCTCTTTACGCCGCTCCTTTGACTGCCGAGATGAAGCGCTGCGAGGGAGGGCAAAGTAGTCCGGTATGCTAGAGCTCAAGCGACGGTAGCCCTCTTGGCCATGAAGCCATTGGAAGAACGCTTTAAGGTGCGAAGCCCGGTGACGAACAGTGGAATTCTCGAGACCTCCTTTGTCCTTCGACTGGGCCAGTAGGCGAACCAGATGATCGCGATATTGTCCGGCATGCTTCGGCTTCACCTTGCTGAACTGAATGCCTTCCAAGAAGACTTCAAAATCGCGGATGCTGACCAGATGCGCTTGCACTGTTTTAGGGTCGTATTTGCCTGCGAAAGCTTGCCATTCATGAATTACACGATCGTTGATAGTGAACCATTTTACTCCCCGAAAACCCGCTTCCTTCCCAATACCAGCCGAAGAGTCCACTTGGTTTTCGTCTATGAGCGCCAGCGGCGTGTTGGTATCGAGACATTCTTCAACTTTGTCGCACTCCGTCGCACCAAGTATCTTTAGCATTGTCGCCCCGCAGTCGCAGCACGTCGCATGAGCGAGGCTAGCGCGACCTTCCTTGCGTTGGAACGAAATGGTGCTGAGAACAGGGAAAACCGCGTGGCCGCACGCAACACACTTGAATTCTCCCAGCCGCAGGTTGCGACGAGAGCGCTCTGCTCGTTCAGCATGAAAGCGCTTGAGCTCGGCCCCACGGAAGAGTTGAGGCAACGACCCATCCGACGGCCTCAGGCCTGAGCCCACCCAGTTCGAAACTGTATTGCGGTGTACGCTGAAAAGCGCTTGAACTTCGTCAACCGAATACACCTTAGCGTGCTGTGGACGAATTCTGCGGTAAGATCGGCTCATTGCTGACCTGCCGCTTTGGCAGTCTTCAAACGGCTCGCGCGGACCACTTTCCCTTTGGCTCCCTTAGGCAAAGAATTTTCGTGAGTGATTAGGTCTGACGGTCGCCAGCGTGTGACACCCACCGAGAGCTTGATCGGCTCCGGTAGTGCTCCTTGCGCCGCCCAGCGCCAAACCGTCTGACGGCCCACCCCATAACGATGCGCTACCTCCGAGTCCTGCAAAAAACGCTCACTTGGCACTTCATCTGCTGAGGCTGGAGAAGTGACCTGTTTGAATTTTTTGCGGCTATGCTTGACATTTTGAGGTGGAGACTTCAGTTTTTCGTCCCGGCTGTGCGCTTGTTTAGGCACTCCCGCAATGGAAAAAAGGTCGAGACCTTCGCACGGTTCACTTGTTTTTTTCGACATATCTTCACCTCACGCGTTTCGAGACGGGTCGACGCGATTTACCGCCGCCCATGCGTTAAGGTCGGATCCGCGGTAGATGATCTTGCGGCCAAGTCGGTAGAACGCCGGGCCTTTCATCTTGTGACGCCATTGCGCCAGCTTTTCGCGGTCCCCGATAATATCGAGTTCAGGATCGCCCAAGACATAGCTGCGATCGTTTTCGAAGAGTTGGGATAACATTGAATACCTTTCGCTGTGTTGAATTACAGCGGAAGGTGCTCAATCTTCTACGCAGTACGGCAGTCCCCGATTCCTAAACCGGGGACCCCAAATGTTTGATTTGTAAACAAAAGAAATTTGCTCCTCTCGCGGCACATAGGGCTCAGAGGTACCTTTTGGGCAACTTTCTGAAAGCTCCCGGCGAATCTGTTCCGCGACGAAGAGCAACTCACCAGCCGAATCTGCCCGATCTTCACAAAAATCTATCGCCATCCCGAGATGAACTATACCGCGGTAGGTGCCCCAACTTTTACGAACCACATCCTTGTCCTTCGCACCTCTAATCCCGTGATCCCTTCCAGCTTGCGTAAGCTGGTATAGGATTCCGGCTTTCGTCTGTACGCCCTGTCGCTTGCCCTCTAGGATAGAAAGATAAACTAATTTACCGGCTTGCTCCGCGATGTTGAGGCGGCGCTCGTTTCTATCTTCGTAGGTCCTAGAAACACGAAAATACTCATAAAGGGCTTCTTCGCGGGCTGCCGCAGTTTGAGCTGTCCATATCACGAGAGACTGGTTGTCAGGTTCAGTAGTCCATGCAGAACCTTCGCTCTCCGAGAGGACCTTCAGTCTCTCTGCTATCACTACCTGTTTAACGTAGTGCAGAGCAGTAGCCTTGGCCTCACGGGCCTCGGCGCTCAATGCTATCCGGAACAGCTCCAGATAGAAGCCTTCCACCTCGTTAATCGAGATTGTGAGCACTATCTAAGCTCCTTCACGTAAGCTGAAGCCACATACTGCGACCATTCGCCCATAAGCACGCGGCGCTTCTCGATTAGGTCAGAACGGGCGTAGGCACGCTCAACACCAGACCCGACCGAATGCGCCAAACTCTTCTCAGCAACTTCACGCGGCGCATTTGCAACCTCGGATGCCCAATCTCGGAACGTAGATCGAAAGCCATGGACTGTGAGCCCCTCCACATTCATCCGGCGCAACAGCATCAGCATGGCCATGTTTGACAAGGGTTTGTGCCGCTTCTGGCCTTCAAATACGTAGTCGGACTTCATCGCCTTCAACGGCTCAATAATCGCAAGCATTTCATCAGTGAGCGGGACGCGGTGTTCTTCTCCGCCCTTCATCCGCTCCGCTGGGCAAGTCCATAAGCGTGCCTCTGTATCCACCTCTTCCCAACGCATCCCCAAGACTTCACTCGTTCTTGATCCTGTAAGACACGTGAACATCAGCGCCTTTGCCGCCATCGCTTTGCGCGTCCAGAGGTCAGCATAAAAGGCAGGCACATCGCCCCATGCCATCGCCATGTGGTGCTTAGCCTTCTTTTTCACCTTGGGAAGCGCTTGTGCGTCTTTGATCGCGGTCACGGGGTTCTCACCAGACCGAAACCCCTTGGACTTTGCCACGTCCAACACCGTCTTGATACGTTGGGCCAGCCGCTTGGCGGTTTCGTGCTTTTCCGTCCAGATTGGCGATAGGCACATCATCACCTCAGGCTGGTCGATACTATCCAGCGGCATCCGTCCGATCTTGGGGAAGGCATAATCGCGCAAAGTGTTGATCCACTGCTGCCCATGCTTGGCGTTCTTCCAAGTCGGCATCCGGTCGATATGCACTTGCTGGGCAAATTCCTCGAATGTCGGGACTTCACGCTTGGCGCTAAATCGCGGGTTCAAACCTTGTTTGGCCATCCGGCGATATTCGAGCGCCCGTTCACGCGCTTGGTTGAGCGTGACAACATCAGCGCCGCCCAAACCAAAGTCAGTGCGCAATGGCCCACCCTTCTTGTTCCTCTGGCCTTTGACCACCACCCGCACGATCCAACGCCGCGCACCGGATGGATCGACGACCAGATGGAGGCCGCCTCCATCACCGTGACGCCCAGCGCCAAGGTTCTCGACCAGCTTCTTTGTCAGCTTGCCAGATAGGGCCATTTAAAAATACCACTTTCCATACCACTCAAGAAAAGAATATAGGCACTATCGAAAGAAACTCAAGGAAACCGACAAAGCGGGTTAAACCCAACGATACAAAGAGAAAAGGCCGCCCAAGGCGACCAGATCAAATCGAATAAAATTGGGGTCTGGCGGAGACGAAGGGATTCGAACCCTCGAACGCGTTAACGTTACTCCCTTAGCAGGGGAGCGCCTTCGACCACTCGGCCACGTCTCCGCCGCTGTGTCTATGGCTTAAACCTGCGCAAAACAACCGGTATTTTTATCCGATTGTAGATTTTACAAATCCGGCGAAATCAAAACCGACCTACCGGTAAAATTACCTTTTTTTGTTTTAGAACAGTGCATTGGAAAGTGTGCATAGCACTGCGCACGCACGGGGCAACCTGTTACCAGGTGATGCGAAAGTCGTTCAAGTGTGCGGGCATCCGGCTAAAGGGGAGGAAATTCCGCGCTGTAGTGCCCACCACAGCGGCCGTCTTTTTATGCATAAGGTCGGGAAACAAGGTAACAAGCTCGCTCAAGGCGGGGCATGACAGGGGGCTTAAAGCTTGCATCCCCGGATAAGAACTTTCGGACAGGCTGCCGTTGGCGAACACGATCTGATGTGCTTCGAACATGAGGTGATAGTAGGTCCCACTTCGGATGCCATTCACCACGCGAACCTTGCCCTCTGGTGCGGGCAGGATGTTTGGAACGGACCAGACACTGATCCCCGTCGGGCTGGCGCAACAAGACACTGTACGGCTGGGAAAATATCAGCCGAGCGCAAGCACCTATGCCGTCGGGAATCCAGTTTGCCCCAAGGGCCGGATCGTTTCGCCCTGCGGTCCACAGCATGCCACTGCTGTTCATACTCTCGGACGGGGTCCACACATCGGTCTACAGGGTCGCGCCGTGCAATCGGTCTGCAAAGTTGCCCTGCGTCAAAACTGCTGCCGGCGCTCTGCTGATCCTGACCGAACACCACCGTACCGCCCTGTGTCAGCGTCACATCCAGTTGAAGGGTGCCTGTATCCGCATTGACACCGTCGACATAGCTTCCCGACACGTCTGTGGCACTGCCCCGTGTGACCGCAAGGGCCTATGGCTCCGCGTCCGCCAACGAGTTGGGGTTGAAGTCTGGGGCGTCATTCGACCCCTGTCGCAAAATATGTAAATCACCATTGGGAAACGATTGAAGTAGAAATGCATTCGCATGCCCTTCCGCTGCATAGAACACCCGGATCTGCCGACCCGTTGCTTTTGTGGCGTATGGGTTCTCTGCCTAAGATCCTTAGATCTGGGAAAAGTAGGTTTGAACTTTGAAATGAGGGCTTTTCGCGTGGTGCAGGCAGAGCTTGATATCTCGGAAAACTGCAATCGCACTCCGGCTTTGCGCGGCTTTCATTCAAGGGTCACGCCAGCACGCGCCGCCGGTTTTCACAGGCGGCACATCCGCATCAGGTGTTGAACAAAAAGTGCAGGACATCGCCGTCCTTGACGGTATAGCTTTTGCCCTCGGCGCGCATCTTGCCCGCTTCTTTTGCAGGGCCCTCGCCACCGAGGGTGACAAAATCGTCAAAGGCAATCGTCTCGGCGCGGATGAACCCTTTTTCAAAGTCACCGTGGATGACGCCGGCGGCTTTGGGCGCCGAAGTGCCCTGCTTGATCGTCCAGGCGCGCGCCTCTTTGGGGCCGACGGTGAAATAGGTTTCCAGATGCAGCAATTCATAGCCTGCACGGATCAGCCGGTCGAGACCCGCTTCGTCCAGCCCCATCTCGGTCAGGAACATCTCGGCCTCTTCGGCTTCCAGCTGACTGATCTCTTCCTCGATCTGGGCCGAGATGATGACATGCGCATTGCCCTGCGCTGCGGCCATTTCCGCGACTTTTTCAGAATGGGCGTTGCCCTGCGCGGCCTCTGCCTCCCCTACATTACAAACGTACAATACGGGTTTTGTCGTGAGCAGTTGCAGCATCCGCCACGCTTTTGCGTCGTCCTCGTCGATCTCGACCACACGGGCGGGGTTGCCCGCCTCGATCGCGGTCTGGGCCAATGCCAGCAGGCGGTCCTGTTGCACGGCATCCTTGTCGTTGCCCTTGATCTTGCGAACCAGTCCGGCGCGGCGCTTTTCGATGCTTTCCAGATCAGCCAGCATCAGCTCTGTGTCGATCACCTCCGCATCCGCAACGGGGTCCACGCGCCCGTCGACGTGGGTCACATCACCGTCCTCGAAACAGCGCAGCACATGGGCAATCGCATCTGTTTCGCGGATGTTGGCCAGAAACTGGTTGCCCAGCCCCTCCCCCTTGGAAGCGCCTTTGACCAGACCCGCGATGTCGACAAACGTCATGCGCGTCGGGATGATTGATTTCGACTGCGCAATACCTGCCAGCGTATCAAGACGCGCGTCCGGCACGGCCACCTCACCCACATTCGGCTCGATCGTGCAAAACGGAAAATTCGCCGCCTGTGCCGCCGCCGTGCGGGTCAGCGCGTTGAAAAGTGTCGATTTGCCCACGTTCGGCAGACCCACGATACCCATTTTGAAACCCATGACAGCGTCCTTCTGTGCGTTTGCGCTGTGTTAGGGGAGCGCGCGCGGCGGCGCAAGAGCGGCAGGCAGTGGATGGCGCGCGCCCACAGCGGTTTCGGGGCACGGAATTTTGCGGCAATCAACAGTCCTGCCCCGCTGTTGCGCATTGATTTCCGCGTGCCGATTGGGCATTGCAGACCAGAGATAAAACAAAGGCCCGCCCCTATGACCAGCCCTACGACCCGCATCGACGCCAAATTCGCCGACCTCAAAGCGCAGGGAAAAGCGGCCTTCGTCTCCTACGTTATGGCGGGCGATCCCGATTTCGACCGCTCGCTGGAGGTGGTGCGCGGCCTGCCCGCCGCAGGTGTCGACATCATTGAACTGGGCCTGCCCTTCACCGATCCGATGGCCGATGGCCCCACGATCCAGCTGGCCGGTCAGCGCGCACTGGATGGCGGTATGACACTGCTGCGCACGCTGGCCCTTGCCGCCGCCTTCCGCGAGGGGGACGACACAACACCCATCGTGCTGATGGGCTACTACAACCCGATCTACTCGATGGGCGTAGACGCGTTTTTGAGCGCGGCAAAAGCGGCGGGCATCGACGGTCTGATCGTCGTCGACCTGCCCCCGGAGGAGGATACCGAGCTATGCCTGCCCGCGCAAAAAGCCGGCTTGAACTTCATCCGCCTCGCGACACCCACAACAGATGACAAACGGCTTGCACGGGTCGCCGAAAACACCTCCGGCTTTGTCTACTATGTGTCGATCACCGGCATCACCGGCGCGGCCGAGGCGCAGGCAGATGATGTGGCCCCCGCCGTCGCCCGCATCCGCAAGGCGACAGGCCTGCCCGTGGTCGTAGGCTTTGGCGTCAACACGCCGCAGAAGGCGCAGACCATCGCGCAGGTCGCTGACGGCGTCGTTGTAGGCTCTGCAATCGTGAGCCAGATCGCGGCAGGCAAGAGCACAGACGATGTGCTGGCCTTTGTCAAAACGCTCAGCGACGGCGCGCACTCCGTCTAGTGCACGGGTTGCGGCCTGCGTTGGGTAGAGTGGCTGTTTTTATCGCTGCCGGTTTTCACCTGCATCGTCGCACATCATTCTACATTCTGGCCCGGCAGATTTCGCGATCCATCGACAGGCCGGTGTGCCGCCACGGTGGATGACGACCAAAGGCCGCCACTGCCGATGATCTGACCGATGGCAAAAAATGCAGCGTTGCCATGCGATTTCAAAATTGGTAAACAAACATGACCAATCAAACGAAAGTCTGCGCTATGCCAGTCATCACCAACATCGACGATCTCAAACGCATCTACCGCCGCCGCGTGCCAAAGATGTTTTATGACTACGCCGAAAGCGGTAGCTGGACCGAACAGACCTTCCGCGAGAACACCTCTGACTTTGACAAGATACGCCTGCGCCAGCGCGTCGCGGTGGATATGTCCGGGCGCAGCACAAACACGCAGATGATCGGCGAGGACGTGGCCATGCCTGTGGCACTGGCGCCTGTGGGCCTGACCGGCATGCAGCATGCGGACGGCGAGATGAAAGCAGCCCGCGCAGCCGAGGCGTTCGGCGTGCCCTTCACCCTGTCGACCATGTCCATCAACTCGATCGAGGATGTGGCATCGGCCACCAACCGCCCCTTCTGGTTCCAGCTGTATACCATGCGCGATCAGGAATACGTCAGCCGCCTGATCGAGCGCGCGCGCGCCGCGCGGTGCTCGGCCCTTGTCATAACACTGGATCTGCAAATTCTGGGCCAGCGCCACAAAGACATCAAAAACGGCCTGACCGCGCCGCCCAAACTCACGCCCAAAACCATCGCCAACCTTGCAACAAAATGGCGCTGGGGCATCGAGATGCTGCAAACCAAAAACCGCGGCTTTGGCAATATCGTGGGCCATGTCGAAAACATTTCGGATGCCGCGGACCTGAGCGCATGGACAGCCGAGCAGTTCGACCCCTCGCTGGACTGGAAAAAGATCGCAGCGATCAAAGAGCAGTGGGGCGGCAAAGTCATCCTCAAGGGGATCCTCGACGCGGAGGATGCGAAAATGGCGATGCAAGTCGGTGCCGATGCCATCATCGTGAGCAACCACGGCGGCCGCCAGCTTGACGGCGCGCTCAGCTCGATCCGCGTCCTGCCCTCGATCCTCGATGCTGTGGGCGATCAGGTCGAGGTCCACCTCGACAGTGGCATCCGCTCGGGCCAGGACGTGCTAAAGGCGATGGCGATGGGCGCCAAAGGGACCTATATCGGGCGCGCGTTTGTCTATGGTCTGGGGGCCATGGGACAGGCCGGCGTGACCCGCGCGCTGGAAGTGATCCACAAAGAGCTCGACACCACGATGGCGCTGTGTGGCGAGACGCATGTGGGTGACCTTGGCCGCCACAACCTGCTGATCCCAAAAGATTTTGAAGGCAACTGGCAAGACTGATGCTGATCTTCAGTGCGCAGAACCTCGTGCTGTTGTCGGTGCCCAAAACCGGCTCGACTGCGATGGAGGTGGCGCTGAAACCCTGGGCCGACATCGCGTTTTACAAGCATCGCAAACATACGCCCCTGCGCCGCTACCAGCGCAAGATCGCGCCGTTTCTGCAAACCGCCTTTGATCTGGAGCCCGAGACGATGGCCGTGATCCGCGCACCGCTTGACCATGTGCGCAGTTGGTATCGCTACCGCGCCCCGACGCTGGATGTTGATTTTGACGGGTTTGTGCAGGCCGTGCTGTCCCCCTCTCCCCCCGATTGGGCACGCATCGGCAGTCAGCACAACTTTCTGACCGGTCGCGACGGGACGCCGGGCATCACCCATCTGTTCGCCTACGAGGCGCAGCCGGTGTTGCGTGCATGGCTGTCGGACCGGATGGGCAAAGAAATTACGATCAAACCGCAAAACGTGTCCAAACCTGCGCCGACACATATCACGCCCGCCACGCTGGCACAGTTCGACAGCGCCTATGCCGCTGAAATCGCCCTGCATGCAAAAGCGCTCGCGGCACAAGGCCACCTCTTTACCCAAGACTGAAAACCAAAGCTATCTCCCACCCAACCAATACGGCCTACGGACGCATGGCACCCGCGCAAGCAAACGCCTGTACCTCCTCCCCCCGTCCCGCCTGCTGTGCACCACAAAACAGCGCCGTCCACGGATGGTCAGACCCGCTAAACACACCCGATGCGTTTTGCAGATATTATGCTGAAATTGTCATCCTCCGGTCTTGACATGCAGCAGCAATTGTAAGATCAGCACCGGATGATAATGCCGACGTGGAAGGGTCTACCCCAGACCCAAACATCTGATAAAAAGCGGAGATACCGTATCCCTTTTTACAGCCGCACCGCTTGTCATAAGCCGCTGATATCAGCGGTTGTGCCTGGGTAGCTCAGGGGTAGAGCAGTGGATTGAAAATCCTCGTGTCGGTGGTTCGATTCCGCCCCCGGGCACCATTTTTTCCGTAATAACCTTGCGTCGTGAACTTGGAAGTAAGGGATCTGGCTTCACGGGGCGATCAGGAAACCTAAAATTGCTACAGTTTTCGCTACAGATCATAGATTTTGATCCGTTCGACGCGCGAAGTCTCATCAGACGAAGAATCTCCTAAATACCTTATGGTCGGCTCCACTGATTTGACCTTGTCGTCTTGTTATGGCCGATCCCTTTTACTTAATGTCGGCCTGGTTGAGGTGATCGGAAAGGGCGTTCCAGCCCGAGATTTCTCCTGTTGAGAGCCGATCTTGGCCGGGCAGTCTACCGTACATGGTAACCAGGGCACGGCTCAGCCGGGAGAGTGGCGTGATTGTAGGGCGGATGTCGTTGGCTCGAACCTACCGGATAACAAACCAGCCCTCGATCGCAGTGCGTGCGCGGCGGGCTTGATTGATCCTTCTCAGAGCTATGCCACTACTCGGAAAACGGCGTGCGCAGGGTATCCCGCACCAGCCGCAAATCGACGAACCAGCAGCCAAAGGGCGCTGGCGCCCTGCCCTTCACTTAATGAGGCTTGTCAGGCTGCGCCGCTGCCGCTGCATCCTGCGCGCTTTCGATGTCGTCAGGGTCATCAGAAGGCGCGGCGTAAGCTCCAGACAGCCATTTGGACAGATCAATATCCGCGCATCGGCGCGAACAAAAGGGACGGTATTTCGGGGCGGTGTCTTCGGCGCAGATCGGGCAGGTCATTGTAGCGCATCCAGAACGGGCGGGCGGGCGCGTTTGCGCTGAAGCTCGTAGTGGCCCAGCGGGGTCCAGCCGACCAGCGTCGTTTCTACGTCATCGGCGCGAAAGGCCGCGCGCAACGCCGTCTCGAACGGGCGGCGGTCCTTTTTCGGCATGGGTGCGAGGTCCAGCACAATCTGCCCCCCCAGCCCGCGCAACCGCAGGGCACGCGGCAGTGCGCGCGCGCAAGCCATGTTCGCCTTGATCCCCGCGGCCAGCGACACATCCGCGCCCGTATTCACGTCCACCGCCACCAGCGCGCGGGTCGGCTCAACGTACATCGACGCGCCGGCCGACAGCGGCACGCGCACCTCGTGCAACTGGTCCAGCGCATCCAGCACGCCGTGGTCCTCGAACCCGCCGGCCTGTGTGACCACGTCGGCCGCCTCGACCCAGTCGCGCCAGGCCAGAACATGCGGACCGTCCCCCTCGGCCAGCGTTTCCATGCCATCGCTTTCATCGCCCATCACTGTCTGCGCGAGGCCCAGCATCGCCTCGATGTCCTCGCCAATCGCCGCACCGTCCGCGCCCAGACAGCCAGAGCGCACGATCAGGCCAAAACCCGATCCGTCCATCGCGTCATGGGCAATTTCCAGCAGGCGGTCCCGCTCTGCCTCGTCGCGGATCGCGCGCGAGATGTTGAGGCCCGGCGCGTCCGGCGTAATGATCGCATAGCGGCTCTTGAACAGAATTTTAGAGGTGACGGGGATCGCCTTGCCCTCTTCCGCAACGCCAGTGACCTGCACAAGGATCGGCTGACCTGGCGCCAGACCCTTGATCTGGCGCAAAAATGCAGAACCGTCAGGCGTCTTGAGGAACATCCCCCCCTGCCCTTTCACGGGCCGGTCGGCAATCGCGCGGTAGACAGTGCCGATGCGCGGCAAATCAGGCGTGTCGATCAGCAGATCGTCCAGCTTGCCATCCACCATCAGGGCGGCGGCTTCCACCTCGCCCAGATGATCCAGAATAATCGTTCGGCCCTTCACGGCGCACCTCCATACAGCGGATAGCCTGCTGCACGCAGCAGATTTGCAGTTTCGGCCAGCGGCAGGCCCACGATCCCCGTGAACGAGCCTGATATCCACGGGATCAGCACGCCCGCAGGCCCCTGAATGCCGTATCCCCCCGCCTTGCCCTGCCAGTCGCCCGTCGCCAGATAGGCACGCAGCTCATCCTCTGCCAGCGACTTCATGCGCACGGTGCTTTGCACGTCGCGCGCCCATATCTTGTCACCACGCTTGACCGCGATGGCGGTGATGACCTTGTGACGCCGCCCCGACATGGCACGCAAAAACGCCTCCGCCTGCGCGGCGTCCTCGGGTTTGCCCAGAATACGCCGGCCCAGCGCCACGGTCGTATCAGCACACAGCACGATGTCATCCGCCTGCGCCACGACCGCCGCCGCCTTGGACAGTGCGTTGGTTTTTGCATACTCTGCGGGGGTGGGGAAGGCCGCCTTGTCCAAGTTTTCCTCAAAGGCACTCGCGTGGACCTCGTGGGCGAGGCCTGCCCGCGGCCGCCCCGCGGCACGCGGGGTGCGGTCGCAGGGGGACGGTACAGCCACGCCACACGACAGGGGAGAGCGGGTGTGAGCAGTCCACCGAGGGGCGACGCGAAACAAAGGGGCATCCGACCGGGCACCGCGCGCGCCCGCGGCGGGGCGACACGGGGCGGCGGGCGGCCCCGACGCTGCGGCGCCAACGTACCGAGCATGGTGAGGATTTCACGGCGGCGGGGGCTCCCGCTCGCAAGCACGATGCGCTTGCGGTTGAGCGCGGCCATGTGTTGGACAAGCATGGTGGGCGCCGCGTCGGCCAACCCGCGTCCGCGGCGGTCGACCACGGGCGCGGGTACCCGCGACAGGGGTCGACGCGGCGACGCGGGTCGGCGCGAAGACAAGGCGCGGTGCAAAAGGGGAGGCGGCGCCGGACCTCGGTGCTGCGGCGCGGCCGGATCCACCAACTCCATTGACCCACAACTCCGTTGCTCATGACGGCGAACGAACAAATGCAATCGTGTGGGGGTCTCTTGAAATTTCAAACGACCCCTTCAAAGGTTCAAACGTGGAGGGGCCGCGACCGCGACGCGGCGGCACCGCGGTCGGCCCCGGGGGATGGCTGTCCAAAAACCCCCCCAGAAGGGGTCGTAGGGGGACGCACCCCGCCCCCGACGGGCCCCCCCCCCCCCCCGCCTCGGGCGGCACGCACGCGGCGGGGGCGTGCCGCCCGCGGCGCC
>ENA-ORXR01003330-ORXR01003330.1-marine-metagenome-genome-assembly--contig:-NODE-3330-length-14461-cov-20.415462_pt1 | contig 14461 bp, 9 predicted proteins | sample MGYA00237866_ERZ511479 | MGnify/ENA metagenome assembly ERZ511479 | reverse complement strand
GAAGATGAGTCCGGAGATAGCGGCGGCATTGGAAGAATATCGGCAGCGATTTCCGTATGAAGCTGTACGCGAGAGCGTACCCACACAGAACTGGAATCAAGTCTGGGAAGCGAGTTTTCAACCCATCGTGATTGGTGATTTTTGCGCGGTGCGGGCATCCTTTCATCAGGTGATGACAGGTGTGGCGCATGAGATTGTCATTGACCCGAAAATGGCATTTGGCACAGGACACCACGAGACGACATACATGGTCATCAATTCGATGAAAGACTTAAATTTTGCGGGCAAAAAAGTCCTCGACTACGGCTGCGGAACGGGCATCCTCGCCATCCTCGCCGAAAAACTCGGTGCTGCCAGTATCGACGCACTCGACATCGATCCCGCCGCCACTGAAAACGCCATCGAAAACACCAAACTCAACAACGCACAACACATCAACATACACCAGGGTACACTCAACACCATTACTGATGCCAATTACGACATCATATTGGCAAATATCAATCGAAACGTTATCATCCAATCCTTACCCAATCTGCATACGCGCCTAAACGCCGGGGGAACACTCGTCATTTCGGGCATCCTCACCAAAGACCGCGCACTCGTAGAGGGACACATCAAAGAAGCCGGATTTGGCATAAAAAATGCGACCTCGCGGGGTGGATGGGTTTGTTTAATCGTTGATAGTCAATAGTCAATAGTCCATAGTCCATAGATAATACCTGCGTAGAGACGCGATTAATCGCGTCTCTACGTCTGGTTTTGATTGTCTGTGAACTATGAACTATGAACTATGAACTACCAACAAAAAAACTAAAATGCACAGAATACAAATAATCACAATCGCCTTACTTTTTGCGTTCACGGGGGCATTTGCACAAACACCCAAGCAACTGCCCGAAGACCGGACAGCGTTTATGACCGCTTTGGAAGAAATGATGAACGCTGCCAAGCGCGACGATAATAAAGAGACTTTTGAGACTTTCAGCGAACACGTCACAACGGGCAAATACTCGGAGACACAATTTGCTGATATTCAGAAAATTGCCAATAGAATGCTTGCTGCAAAAATGAGCGTCAATCCATATTTTGAGAGTTACCTCACTTCGCTCAATATGATGACCGTTCATGAGCAAAATAGCAAATTTGTCAGCTACTTCAATGCCCTAAATAGTGTCATTGATGCCGTAAAAAGTAGTAATAAATCGACCTATAAAAATTTTACCATCTTTGCTACCAACCTCTTTCAATACAATGCCTTGCGTTACTCCAAGGGCAGTTCTATGTGGGTATCTTCCAACGATAGCTATACCATTGAGTACAAAGATGGCAAGCCTTTGGTCAGGTTCACAGATTTAGATTTATTAGGAATTCGAAAAAGTGATACGATAGAAATTAAGGGAACTTCCGGGGTATATTTTCCTTCTGATAATGTATGGCGTGGCACAAAGGGCGAAGTAACTTGGGCACGTACCAAATTCGGTGAGGATGTTCGTTGCACATTCGGCAGATACAAAATCGAAACAAAAAAGTCCGGCTACGAAGTAGATACTGCGACTTTATACTATTCCGACTACTTCAGCAAACCCATTGACGGCTCATTTGAAGACCGTATAATTACGGGAGCATCAAAAAAAGATCATTCTTATCCGCGTTTTTCTTCTTTTACTAAAGTAATGGAAATCAACAATATAGGAGAAGGAATCAAGTATAGAGGCGGTTTTCGACTCTCGGGTGATGACATCAATGGCTATGGCGATAGCGAAAATAAAGCAATCATGCAATTCACCACCAAATCAGGCAAACTTGCCATTAATGCCCGTGCCGAATCCTTTCTTATTCGCAAGGGAGAACGCATCGTTTCGGATGGTGCGGCAGTGAGTATTTATCATGGTCAAGATTCAATTTTTCACCCGCGTATCGGCTTCAAATTTGATGTGAACACCCGCGAACTCACCCTCACACGCGGCGAAACAGGCATCGAAAAAGCACCATTTTATAATTCGTATCACAAATTCGAAATAGATGCCGCTAAAATTGATTGGCAAATTGATTCGGATTCTATTGAAATTGGTAAAGAACAAAAAGTAGGCGCGAAGCGCAATGTGGTCTTAGAATCTGTCGCTTATTATAATGCAGACCGCTATCGGCGATTTCAAAATATCGCGAGTTTTCATCCATTAACCAAAATAGCATCTTACGCAGCGAGTTATGATTCACCTTACATTGAGGCGGAAGATTTGGCGGCATACATCAGCCCAAATTACGAACTCAAAACCATTCTTGGTTTGCTGACAGATTTGATGGAGCAAGGTTTTATTGTGTATTATCCTGAAACACAAATGGTTGAGGTGAAAGAAAAAGTATTTCATTGGGTAGATGCACATGCCAAGAAAACAGATTATGACAACATTCGCATTCTCTCCAATAATGAACGCGCTACCAACGGGCAATTAAATATCGAAGATAATTCGCTGACATTACATGGTGTCAAAAACGTTATTTTGAGTGACTCGCAACTTGTCGTTATCAAGCCCGCTAATGCCGAATTGACCGTCGAACGGGATAGAAATATGCGTTTTAATGGTCAGGTATTTGCCGGATACGGTGTATTTAAAGGGCGCAATTTCCAATTTGATTATGACAATTATGACATCGAAATGGATACGATTAATTCATTTAGTATTCGTTATGAAGTGGACAAAGATGTGGACGGCGTACCTCTTTTGAATGAAGTCAAAACCCGCGTCGAAGACATGACCGGACACCTCCAAATCGACGCTCCCGATAATAAATCAGGGCGCGAAGACGACCCTGCTTACGCCTCTTTCGTCTCGCGAAGCAAAGCCCGTGCATACTACGACAATCGCCGCATACAAGACGGTGCGTACAAGCGCGACAGCTTTTACTTCGAACTCGAACCCTTTACTTTCGACAGCCTGAATAGCTTTGACCCGTCGGGAATTGTTTTTCCCGGAGAGATGCACACGACAGGTATTTTTCCGACATTCAAAGAAAAATTACGCATACAAACGGAAGACAATTCGCTGGGTTTCACGCATAAAACGCCGCCGGGCGGTTTGCCTACCTACACTAAAGACGGCAAAAATCGTGGTAATTATGCCAATGACATCACCCTCAATGGTTCGGGCTTGTGGGGAAGTGGTGAGATTACTTTTCTCAATTCAAAATTTGAATCCGACGAAATTAATTTCTTACCGGAGGCAATGCAAGCCCAAGCCAATACTTTCAATATTGAAGAACGTCGCACAGGAACAGAATATCCGAAAGTAGATGCCACAGATGTTTTTGTGAAATGGGCACCGTATCGAGATAGTATGTATATCAAATCCGACGATAAACCATTCAATTTCTTCAATAATGAAAAGCAATTAGAAGGTGATTTGGTATTCACAACGGGGGGGTTGTATGGTTCGGGTAGATTGGACTGGCAAGATGCGACGATGATCTCTAAAAAGTTATTATTCGGATTTAATGGAGTAAAAGCCGACACCGCTAACCTTACCATCAAAGCCCTCGATGAAGGTATCGAACAAGGCAAACTCGCCTTCAATACAAAGAATGTAAACGCCGACCTCAACTTTGAAACCCAACGCGGCACATTCGTTAGTAATTCGGGCGATATTACAACAGAAATGCCTTATAACCAGTACAAAACATCTATGAATCGTTTTACATGGAATATGCGAAACGACCAAGTCATCTTCTCCTCAAAAACAGGAAAAAAAGGTGAATTTCTCTCCATCAATCCTGCACAAGATTCGCTGATATTCTTGGCAGATAGCGCAGTGTATGACCTGCAAGATAACATGTTGGACATCGAAGGTGTGGACTTAATCAATGTAGCTGATGCCATCATTTATCCCGATGATAAATACGTAGCTATTCGTGAAAATGCGGATATGGAGCCATTGGAAAAATCGACCATCCTTGCCAATACTAAAAATCGTTATCACAAAATTCAAAATGCAACGATTAAGATTAAGGGGAAAAATGAATATCAGGCAGAAGGATATTACACTTACGAAACAGGTGGCAGGGAGCAGGAAGTTTTGTTTGATGATATTGTTGTAAAAAAGAAAAAGAAGAAGAAAGAATACGTAACAGTTGGTAGTGGTACGATAGACGAAGAAGATAATTTTTTGATAGATGACAAGATAAAATTCATGGGTGATGTGAAGCTCCGTGCTGATGCTAAAAACCTGAAATTCAGAGGTTTCGCGAAGATAGACTCTGATGCACTTCAGCGTACAGGTTGGTTTTCGGTCAATGCCAGAGTTGACAAAGAAAATGTGGCAATTGCTTACAAAGACCCTGTGACAGTGGACGGCGCAAAGCTGCACGTTGGCTTGATGATGAACGTCGATTCGGCGCATGTCTATCCTGCCAATATGAGCGCGAGCAAAGTCGGACGCGATGTTCAAATCTTTGATGCAACGGGTGTACTGAAGCACGACAAAAAACGTAAGCAATTCGTTTTTGGCGATTCTTCGCAAGTCATCCTCAATGGCAAACGTGGCAACAAACTCACCGTCAATGAAGTCTCCGGTAAAGTCACCGCAGAAGGTAGCTTTGATTTCGACAAAGCCTATAAAGACAACATTCATATCAAGACCGCAGGTGTGGCGGTTTGGGAAGATGGCATTGCAAAATTTGACTTGATTGGCGGTCTCAATCTACCGCTTCCGGCGCGTTTGTTGGAGATTTTAGCAGATGATTTATATGGTTATGGCGATGAATTGCCGGATATTGATGTCAATGATAAATACATCGACCACGCCATCGCAGAGTTTGTCAGTGATGATAAAAAAGTCGATAGAATCATGGCGGATTATCGAAGCGGTGGTTATCTCACATTGCCAAAAGAAGATGATTATCCCTTCTTTTTCACTAAGTTACCCTTGCGATGGAATGAGAATACGTATTCATTTACCAGCAAATTTATAGGCATCAGCAGCATTGGCGGAAAGCCCGTTGAGAAAATCGTGAAGTGCTATTTTGAGGTGAAAATGCTCAATAGTATTCCGTCATTTACGATGTATATTGATTCGCCGAGCGACGATTGGTATTACATCAGCTACAAAAGCGGACGCATTGCCACACTCTCTTCGAATGAAGAATATTCAGGTGCAGTACTTGATATGAAAAAGCGTGACCGCGTAAAAGCTCCCAACGGCGAATACCTTGATATTGTGCTGGATAAATTGGAAAATGTGCGCTATTTTAGTGGGAAAATGAAAAACAACTAGGGATTTTTGATTCAGTGATTTTTGATTTTTGATTGGATTTTGCTTTGCAAAATTTTATACAGTAACATTCGCGTAGCGAATCAATCAAAAATCAAAAATCCCCAAATCAAAAATCGAATAATTTTATGAAATCACAAGAACAAAAAATCGTACAAACCTCCCGTGACGCCCTTTGGAAAGGAATTTTAGAGGAATTTTTCGAATTCTTTTTGCGATATTTCTATCCTGAATTTGTCCATTTGATTGACTTTGAACAGGGCTTTGAATTTTTGGATAAAGAACTGTCAGAAATTCAAATCAAATCCAAAGATAATCGACGTTATGTGGATATATTGGTGAAGGTGTTTTTGCGCGATGGCAGTGAAGAATGGGTTTTATTTCACATCGAAGTACAGGGGCACGACGACCCGAATTTTGAAGAGCGCATGTTCATCTATTTTTATCGTATTTTTGATAAATTCAGAAAGCGAGTAGCTGCACTCGCAATACTCACAGGCGATGAAGCTTCGCACCCACATAAGTATGAAACGTCCTTTCTGAAGACCAAATTAACCTACGAATACGACACCTACAAATTGCGCGAAAAAACGCTCGCTGATTTTCAGGACAAGGATAATCCTGTTTCGATTGTTATGGAAGTAGCATGGCAGGCATTGAAACGTAATAGATTGGATGACAATAAGTTGTACGATTTTAAAATCAATTTGGTACGTCGGCTCAAAGCCCTCAATTATGATTCCACACGTATTCGTCATTTGCTCAATTTTATCAAACGATACTCCAATTTTGAAAATTCAGAAATAAGCCTTAAATTTGAAAATGAATCTCATACTATGTTTAATAAAGAAATTACTATGGGTTTAGAAGAAGCTATTTTGGTAGATGCAAAACTGCAAGGTAAAGAAGAAGGTAAAGAGGAAGGCATTGAAATCGGTACACAACAAACCGAACAAAAATTTGATAAAGAGCGAAAACTTACTATTCTCAATTTGCGAGAAAAAGGCTTTTCCGATGGAGAAATTACCGAGACAATGCGTATTTCAATTGAAGAACTCAATCGTTTGTTGGTAATTGACTCGGAAGAAGAGGAATAATTATGCTTAATCACCAAACCATAATGTGTGTAGAAGAAGCTACTTTGGTGGACGCCAAAGAGCAAGGATTCAAGAAAAGTATTGAAATCAATACACAACGAATCGAACAAAAACTTGATAAAGAGCGTAAGGAAATTATTCACAATTTAAGAGAAAAGAGTATTCCCGATTGTGAAATTGCCGTAATTATGAATATTTCAATAGAAGAAATCAATAGTTTGTTAGCAATTAATTCAGCTATTGACATAAAAGAAGCCGTCGAATTGTATGTAAAGTATGGTAAAGTACAGGCAATAATCGACGCAGAATACCTCAACGCCTTATGCCAAATTGAAAAGTATATTTTGTTGGATGCTTATGTGCAGGGCTTACTGCAAGGAAGCCAAATAACTAAACTAAGTCATAATGATTATTGGAGAATGACTATTATTGATTTACAAAGCAAAGGCTTAGAAAAGCATGAAATCGAATGGATAGTTAATTTATACTCCAATGAATTCAACTAAGGAAAGTCCAACTACATCAAAAATCAAAAATCCCCAAATCAAAAATCTCCTCAACCCACTGCATCCCTTCCACCTTCCGAAACCACGTCAACTGCCGCTTCGCATATCGGCGCGAATTGCGTTTTATCAATCGAATCGCCTCTTCTTGGTCAATTTTCCCCTCGAAAAAATCAAACCACTCTTGGTAGCCCACCGTTTGCAATGCTGTCAGGTGACGAAGCGGGTGCAAATCTCGCGCCTCCTGTTCCAGTCCCGCCCCAATCATCATATCCACGCGCTTATTGATGCGCTCGTATAAGGCTTCGCGTTCCCAATCGACACCTATATATATAGGTACAAACGGACGCGGCGGTTTTTCTTTATTATGAAAATGCGAAAACGGCTGCCCCGTAGCCCTGCACACTTCCAATGCCCGTAGCAACCGCTTGGGATTTTGTGTGTCAACTTGTGCGTAATATTCGGGGTCGATGCGTTTTAATTCATTTTGAAGGGGAGTAATACCTTCATTTTCAAATAATTGATTCAATTCCTCGCGTACATGCGTGGGTACATCCGGGAAATTATCCAAACCCTCACACACCGCCCGAATAAAAAATCCCGACCCACCGACCATCACCACGACATCATTTTTTTGATACAATTTTTCCAATAAAACCAATGCCTCGCGCTCGTAATCGCCTACGCTATACCTGTCGTGTATGCTAAGATTGTCGATAAAATGATGTTTTGCTTGTACGAGTTCTTCCGCTGTGGGTTTGGCAGTACCGATATTCATTTCGCGATAAAATTGGCGGCTATCTGCCGAGAGAATTTCGGTATTAAAATGCCGGGCAAGGCGAATACCTAAGCCTGTTTTACCACTTGCCGTAGGTCCGCCTACTACAATTAAATATTTAGAGTCCATAGTCCATCGTCGATAGTCCATAGTTTGATGAGCCACGTCAGCTGTATCTTTAATTCGTATATGATAATCAGCCGTCTATATTAAATGAAAAGTAACGATTGTTAATTATCGACTACGGACTATCGACTATGGACTAATTGAATTAAAAAAATTCAATTAAAAAGTACAAGGTAAAGAAAAAATATGTATCTTTGCATCCACATTTAAAAAAGCACAAAGAATTTTACAAAGATTATAGTCATGAGCGATTTAATGAAGTACGTTACAGAGCAGGAAGTAAAGGGAAACGATTTTCCTAAATTCCGTGCGGGAGATAACGTTACTGTTGGTTATAAAATTATTGAGGGAGCGAAAGAACGTATCCAGAATTTCAAAGGAGATGTAATTCAGATTAAGGGTGAAGGATTGGGCAAAACATTCACAGTTCGCAAAATGTCGAACGGGGTGGGTGTGGAGCGTATTTTCCCTTTTTCAGCTTCTACCATTACCGAAGTTAAGGTAAACAAATACGGAAAAGTACGCCGTGCGAAATTGTACTACTTACGTGACCTGATTGGTAAGAAGGCACGTATCAAAGAGAGAAAATTCGTTAAACAGAATTAATATTTACACGTTCATTATAGACGTGTTCTTTCCGAAGACCCTTCCGCAAGGAGGGGTTTTTTTATTGTCTGACCTCAACTTCAACCTCAAAAACTAAAGCAAATTAAAAAAGCCATTTCAACTTCGTTGAAATGGCTTTATATTTAAAATTGAATTTGCATTTGAGCTTGCGGTTGAAGTCGTTTACGCAACCGGGTCGTTACCTTTCAAAAGGTCACCCATTGCATCTTCTGCATCTTTCAAATTATCTGTGACGACATCTTTGGCATCTTTCAGTTTATCCATACCGCTATCTTTTACACCGGATAATGTGTCTTTCGCCTCATTTACAAGGTCAGAGAAAGAGCCTTTTGCGTCGCCTGCTTTGTCGGCAACGGCGTCACCCGCATCAGCAAGTTTGTCGCCTGCACCACTAGCTAAGTTGGCAGCCCCGTCTTTAACATCACCCGCTTTGTCGGCAATAGCGTCACCTGCATTGCCGAGTTTGTCACCTGCTTTATCAGCTAAGTTAGCCGCACCATCTTTGATGTCTCCGGCTTTTGCAACAGCAGCATCTTTCGCATCGCCGAGTTTATCTCCTGCTTTATCAGCTAAATTTGCCGCGCCATCTTTGATGTCACCGGCAGTATCAACTACGGCGTCTTTCGCATCGCCGAGTTTATCGTCTGCTTTGTCGGCTAAGTTGGCAGCACCATCTTTGACGTCTCCGGCTTTTGCAACAGCAGCATCTTTCGCATCGCCGAGTTTATCGCCTGCTTTATCGGCTAAGTTGGCAGCGCCATCTTTGACATCTCCGGCAGTATCAACTACGGCGTCTTTCGCATCGCCGAGTTTGTCGTCTGCTTTGTCGGCTAAGTTGGCAGCACCATCTTTGACGTCTCCGGCTTTTGCAACAGCAGCATCTTTAAGGTCGCCTGCTTTATCCATTGCTTTGTCAGCCATTTCGGAAGCACTTTCGCGCAAATCCGCCGTTTTTTCCATCGCTACATCTTTCAGATCTGAGGCTTTATCGGCTGCTTTATCAGCCAAATCGCCTGCCTTATCCATCGCTTTATCAGCCATTTCAGAGGCGTTTTCGCGCAAATCTGCTGTTTTTTCAAGCGCGACATCTTTCATATCATCAATTTTATCGGCGGCTTTCTCGGCAAAATCAGTAGCAACATCTTTGACATCGCCCAATACTTCTTTAGCCTTACTTGCATTTTCAGAACTGAAAATGCCCTTGATTGAATTGATTAGTTTGTTAAGCATGATTATCGAATTTTAATGTGAATCAAGTGTTTGAATTAGACGTTAGACATTGATTAATCGATAAATTATTTAAACGATGTTTAACTGGTAAGATATTGATTCATAATTTATTAAAAATTATTATTTAATTTATTTAATACAAAGGAAGTTTGAATTAAAATGCTGGTTATTAGGTTTTTAACCTGATAAATCAGTTGATTAATTGACCATTATCTAAAGTCTAAATTTGTAATGTGACAAAAATAATAAAATTGGCGAATTTTTCGGAGTATATGAGCAAAAAACATGAGACGAGAGAGTAGAAGACGAGAGACGTTGTATCTTACTCCCTGTTCTCAAAATCTCACGTCTCACGTCTCACGTCTATTTTTTAATAAATTTCTGAACAGCAGACTGATTGCCTGTCTGTATTTTACAAAAATAAATCCCGCTCGACCAATTCGATACGTCTAAGCTCGCGTTTTCCTGAATATTATCTTTATAAATATCCCTACCCAATACATCGAATATGACAAGATTAGCGACTTTATTTTTCGGGTGAATGTAGCTGATATTCAGTTGGTCGCTTGTAGGATTCGGATAGATATTAAAAGCAAAATCGGGCGTGTCGGGTATCACATTCGATACCGTAATTTCACCATTAGAATAGAGTGCCAAACCACCGCGTTGATTGCCTACGAAGAAGTCACATTCTCCGTCACCATTGATGTCGTCTATCGCAACGCGGGTACGACGTCCCTGTACGATATGTCCGTACAGGCTATCCACTTGCTGGAATGGCGCACCTACCGCAAGACTATCTTCAATATAGACATATCTGCGAATGTTGCCTGATTCGCTGCCTGTAAATAGAACATACTCACCGTCAATTTCCTTCACTGCCACATCACAGTAACCTTCGGGATAACCAAATTCGCGGCAGTCGATTCCTCCAAAGAAATCATCCGTCTTTGAGAAAAGCGGCGTAGTTGTAGTACCTACATTTCGCCAATAATTCAAGTTACCGTTTTTCTCACCAATAATGAGGTCGAGCATGCCGTCGCGGTCAATGTCGATAAGGAAAGGCGTGGCATGTTGCCCTACATCAATCTGTCCAAGCCCATCGCCGTCGTCACCGTCGAGGGTGTCGAAGTTTTGGAAATTGGCGATGCCATCACCATTGTCTGTGTTTTCATAATAAAATAATTTACCAAATTCTTCCCCAAAAATCATATCCTTATCTCCATCGCCATCCAAATCACCAAATGTAACATCAATGCCATGAAGACTATGACCGTCAGGAAGATCTGTATAATTGGTATTTATTAATTTGTATTCAGGCAATTCATTTGTACCAATATTTTCATATAAAAAGATAGAACCATGATAGTTACCGCCCAATTGATAATACCCGTATGTACCAACGACCAAATCCATCAAACCATCACTATTATGGTCGAAAAGGGTAGGCGAGGAGCCTGAACCCAAGTCTATCATCCTACTTACTAAAAAGTCATTTTTCAGAAAATTGAAATTTGGCATATTATTCTGTCCTAAATTTTCATACAACCATACATTATCAAAATTTTCGGAAGAATTGAGTCGATTGGGCGAGGAGATAAGGTCTTTTACGCCATCGTTATTGGCATCTAAATAAAAATTAGCCGGGAAAATGGTAATGTCGATAGGTTCATTATAGGATGGAAACATGGCATCTTGTGAGGTCATCCAGGCAGTATCGACAGTGCCGCCATTGAAGCCTATCACAACTTGGGAAAAAGAAATATCGCCCAGAACAATTTCTTTATCGCCATCGGCATCTGCATCGAATGTTAGGAGTGTAGAACCTACATGAACCCCTCCATCGGGTGCAGTGGGTTGACCAATATAAGTTGCTCTGCCAACACAGCTATCGGGGTCAGGACTAAGTGTGAGGGCATTGGTGACACCACTTTCGTAGAATCTGCCCCAGCAGTCGTCCACCAACTCAAAAATCAGAGAATCGCAACCAAATCCCATCTCCTGCGATTGATTTTCGTAGTAACTGACCCAACCGCCATTCACACCAAAAGTGAGAATATCAAGGTCGCCATCGCCATCAATATCGTCTATGGCAGGAAAATCTTCTGATGACACATAAATATTGACCAAAAAATTATTCAATGTCGGAAATTCAAGAAAATCTTCTACAAGATTGAATTTCAGAGAGTCATTATAATACTCGCCTTTATAGACCGTAATACCGGAGGGAATTTTACTGAAAGCAAACAAATCCATAATACCATCGCAATCAAAATCACGCATCATCGCCCACGAGCGCACCGGCGGAAAATCACGGATATACTGCGCTCCAAAGTGGTAATCTGCTTCATTTGCCGCGCCTTTATTGATGAGTGCCATCGGTACATCGCCATCTCTATCGAAAATAAAAATATCCTGAATACCATCATTATTCCAATCGACTTCGGAGAATTGAGCGTTATTAACACCGCCCATAAGTGCCAACCAAAGTTGGTTGTCATTCGCATCATAAACGGGAATGTTTTGTTGTTCAAGAAATTGCCCTATGGTCAAGTTTGCTATTAGGAGAAATGAGGCAAGAGAAAAGAGACGAGAAATAACGAACGAAGAACGAAGAACGAAGAACGGTGTTCGGCAGTACAGTTTTTTCATTAATATTGTTTTTGTGTAAATGATAAAATAATTCGAGTTGTGGGTTTCGAGGTATCCAAACACTCACAACTTGAATCAAAATTAATGTAATTTAGTTTTTTTTAATAAAATGCTGATTATAAACGATTTAATCGAAATTTAAATTTAATCTTATTCTTAAACTTCATCTTAAAAACAGACACGATTTCAAAGGCTTGCACTCCCTTCAAAATAAGCATTTTGTGTCACAAATTACGTTTAAATCATATTTTCTACAAAAATGCCACTTTTTTTGATACATTTACTAGTAATGGAATAATGCTTAAATGCGATAATGTGACAATGTAATGAGTGAATGAGTGAGTTTTGAATGAATGAATATCAATAAACGTACTCTAATTCTTTCATTCTTTCATTCAAAAATCATTCATTATTAACGTATTATCGCATTAAAAACATTCACTCATTCAAAATTCACTCATTCACTCATTAAACTGGCATGGACGAAAAGATAATAGAAAATAAGGAACTCAATATTTGGGAGGCTTTGATACCCATTGTGGTATTGGTATGCTTATTAGCGTACAACGTGGTGGTGGCTTATGGCGACGATGCCTTGAGTGGGTCAAATCAGTTTGTACTGCTTGTCGGGGCTGCGGTAGCGATGGTTGTTGGATTTCTCAACAAAGTCTCCTACAAAACGATGATTGACGAAGTAGCGAATAATTTTAAAACGACGACAGGCGCGATTTTGATACTCCTTTTTGTAGGCGCACTGACCGGTACTTGGATGATGAGTGGTGTCATTCCGTCGATGATTTATTATGGCTTGATGCTCCTGAGCCCAAAGATTTTCTTAGCGGCTTGTTTGATTATTTGTTCTATTATTTCGATTGCAACGGGGAGTTCGTGGACGACCTCTGCTACGGTGGGTATTGCCCTCATCGGTATTGGCAAAGCGATTGGTTTGCCGCTTGGAATGGTGGCTGGCGCGGTGCTTTCGGGGGCGTATTTTGGCGATAAACTGTCACCACTTTCAGATACGACCAACCTTGCGCCTGCAATGGCGGGAGCGGAACTTTTTACGCATATTCGTTATATGTTATACACTACGATTCCGTCGATTTCGATAGCTTTATTGGTGTTTATCATACTTGGTTTTACGCGAGAAACGACGGGTTCGGCAGATACGAGTGAGATTATGGCGGCTATTGACGGTGCATATAATATTACGCCTTTGCTTTTCCTCGTACCAATGGCAGTTATCGCTATGGTCGTGATGAAAACCAAGCCTTTGATTGCGCTGTTTGTTGGTACAATTTTGGGTGGAATTGCTGCGATTATTTTTCAGCCCGACATCGTTTTGAAGATTTCAGGCGAAGCCTCGATGAGCTTCAAAGCTGCCTACAAAGGCATGATGAACGCTATGACCGTAGATGCCGCAGTAACCACTACGAATGAGTCTTTGAATGACCTTTTCTCTACCGGCGGTATGAGTGGTATGTTGGGAACGATATGGCTCGTGATGTGCGCCCTCGTCTTTGGAGGTGTGATGGATGCGATTGGGGCATTGCAGCGAATTAGCAGTGCTTTGTTGAGTGTTGCCGATTCGGTGTTTGGTTTGTTTGCGAGTACAGTGGCGAGTTGTTTGGCATTAAATATCACCGCTTCTGACCAATATTTGGCGATAGTCGTACCCGGAAAAATGTTTGCCAAAGCCTACGAAGATAAAAATCTCGCCCCTGAAAACCTAAGCCGCACGCTCGAAGATGCAGGTACAGTGACATCAGTACTCGTGCCGTGGAATACTTGCGGTGCCTACCAGTCGGGCGTACTCGGCGTATCGGTGTTTGATTATTTTATTTACGCGATTTTTAACTGGATTAGCCCGTTTATGACTTTGCTGGTAGCAGCATTGGGTATTAAGATTCGACAACTTACGGTAGATGGTGGACGGCAGACGGTGGACGGGTAGGACGCGAACAAATAGGACGTGATTTTTTTTGTTATTATTTGTAACTTTGTAAAAACAACAATATGATTGACCATTTACATATCAAAAATTTTATGTGTTTCAAGGAGTTGGAAATTCCGACCTTGAAGCGCGTGAATTTGATTGCAGGGAAAAATAATTCGGGGAAAACGACGCTTTTAGATGCGGTGAGGATTTTGAAGTCTGATGGTGATAATGCTGTTATTAAT